>Ga0302279_10000137_pt1 | contig 103453 bp, 94 predicted proteins | sample III_Bog_N3_3_FD_194541 | JGI IMG/M metagenome (GOLD analysis project Ga0302279, IMG submission 194541) | Peat permafrost microbial communities from Stordalen Mire near Abisko, Sweden - III_Bog_N3_3 | ecosystem: Environmental > Terrestrial > Soil > Wetlands > Peat | place: Sweden: Abisko...
CCGCCTAGCGAACTCCGGGGTGGCACCGCTGGTGACATCACTGGCCGCCTTGGCCGAGGCGGTCCCGATCGGAGAGTTCGCCGTGATCGGCGGTCTGGCCGTTCTCGCCCGACTCCAGGGCGCTCATCGGGTGACCTATGACCTCGACACCGTCGCCACACAGCATGGTGACGAGCTGACCGCCGTTGAGACTGTCATCGGCACCGAGGGCGTCGATGGGCTCCTGCTGGGCACGAAGATCGACTGCATTGCCGTCGGAGACGTTCCGGCGAGTGACATCTCACCAGACCTCCTGCCCGAAGGGGAGGCGGACCGCATCTTCGTACTGGCCCATCGTTGGGCCCTCGACACAGCCGAGGACCTCACGCTCATCGCTGAAGAAGACGGAGAGGTGGTGGCCGAGGTTCGGTGCCGAATCGCCACCCCGGCAAGCCTGGTGGCCATGAAGCTCCAGTCCGCTCCGAAGCGCCGTGCCGCGCGAGCGGAGAAGGCCGGAGGGGACTACCTCGATCTGTTCCGACTGACCTCGCACCCCGAAATGACCCGAGCGATTGCTGAGGCGTTGCGCCATGCTCCCCACGACCTCGGAGGTTGGTGTCAACGGGAGATCAGACGGTGCATGGTCGACGAAGCGGACCGGACCGTAGGGACCATTGTCCGATCCGGGGTGGGAGAAGCCAATACTCCGAGTGTCGATCAGCTGCGTCGCACGGGGCAGTCCCTCGAAGGCTTGCTACGAGGGCAGAACTGAGTGGATTCCGAACCTTCTGATCAAACCTTCTGACTTGGTCTTTCAAGGGGTGAAACAGTGGTCAGAACCTTCTGATTCGCCTGCCTGCAAGGAACGAAAATAACCAACGAAAAAGCCAACAATTGGGCCCCGGGGCGTAGCATCGAGTCCCAACCCATTTCACGGTCCGAAAATTACACCCCATATGACCTGCATATTTGGGACAATTTGGGACTCGCTGGGACCTCCTGAAACGACCCTGGGGCGCGCTACGGATCAGAAGGTTGCAGGTTCGAATCCTGCCGAGCGCACCAATCGCCGCCACTCCGGACAGAAGAAATCCCTGGGCCACCGGACCGGGGGTCTCCTGTCTTCAGGGGACGAGTCGGGCGACCGGAGGGCTGGCAGTCCGGTCCGGTCCCACCTTCCGCTCCGAGCAGGAGCGAGCCCAGCCCAGCTGCGGAGGGGAACTCACGCGGGCGTCAGGTCCGACGGCACCACCGACTTGCGGAACCACACCGTCGTTCCACCCGGTCCGACGCTCGGCTCGGAGGAGGCCCCCCACCCGTCGGACAACGCCTCCACGATCTGCAGTCCGCGCCCGTGGGACTCCGAGGTCGGGGGTGACTGGATGACCGGTGTGCCGCCCCCGCGATCACTGACGGCCACGAACACGGCGGTAGCCGACCGATCCACCGAGACGTCGAACCCACCGTCCGCATGGACCAGCGCGTTGGTGGCCAGTTCCGACACCATGAGGACGACCGGGTCGCGGACAGCAGCGGGGAGGTCCACGATCACGCCGGCGACGAACGCTCTGGCTGCGCCCACCGACCTGTCGGACGAATCGAACCGCTGCGTCGTCATGGCCCGAAACCCACATGCCCGAGGGGCCCCGGCGCCTCGCGTGCGCGGTGGACGCTCGTGCGGTCGTGCGTCGAGCGCACGCGATCGATCGCAGTGGTGACCTGTGGGATCAGGGCGATTCCCGAACTGTCCATGAACGTACGCTTCTCGAGACCGAGGGTGACCTGTGCCGGCGCGGTGGCCAGCTACTTGGCGATACCCGTTCTGGCGCCTTCCACACCGGCCGGATCGACGTAGCCGACCGGTCGGTCCCCCGGACCCGTCCAGCGGAAGGCCAGGACGGCGACGTCGTCGGAACCGGACGGGCTGCGAGTGGCGGTGAGCCGCTCGACGAGGCCCCCGATCGTCATCACTCCACCGTCGGCAGCCCGGACCAGGCGCTCGAGGCCCTCGTCGATATTCTCCCCACGGCGCTCCACCAGTCCGTCGGTGAAGGCGACCAGGGCCGATCCCGGGGCGAGCTGGACGGTGGTCGGCGCATAGCTGCAGGGAGCGACGCCCAGCGGGAGCCCGACGTCGGTCCGGACATACGAGGTAGAGGTACCAGCCACCAGCATCGGGTTGAGGTGCCCGGCATTGGCCAGGGTGACCACCCCCGAGCCGGTGTCGCCCACGCCGATCAACGCGGTGGCCAAGTGCCCGTCACGGGTCACGCTGAGTTGGCGGGAGGCCATTCCGAGTACGACGTCAGGAGAATGGCCCTCCATGAGGTAGGCCCGGACGGTGAAGCGCAGGCGGGCCATGATGGCGGCGGCACCCACGCCCTTTCCCGACACGTCGCCGACGGCAAAGGCGAAGTGACCGTCGGCGATCTCGATGAGGCTGAACCAGTCGCCTCCGATCTCCAAGCCGTCCGTCCCCGCCAGGTACTGGGTGGCGACCTCGAGGTTGGGGATCGCCGGATTGCGTTGGGGAAGCAGGGCCTGCTGCAGTGCATCCGCGATCGACCGTTGCTCGGCATAGAGCGTATCGAGCTGTCCGTACAGGCCTGCGATGGTTCCCGCATCCCGTTCCGCACTCCGCCGCCGCCAGACCAGCAGGTAGGTGACGATTGCCGTCCCGAGGGTGACGAGTAGTCCCCCGATCAGGAACACCCAGGGAAGGGCGGCGCCGAGCGTGCCTCCCAGTTGTCCGCGTGGTGCTGCGATCAGGGTCACGGTGGAGTCGCCGAACGGGATCGACACACGGGCGCGGTCACCGGTGATGGGGAGTTGGGGGAGCGGGAGGTCGGTGGTGGCCAACGCCGACAGGTTCGTCGTCGCACCGAGGTAGGTGGCGAAGTCCAGATCGGAGAAGGCGGCACCGTTCTCGACCGGGACCACCCGGTTGGCCGGGATGGCGCGCTCGGCGTAGATGGCCGTGGTCGGATTGGTGCGGTCGGAGACGGCGTAGGCGATTCTGCGCGCACCGTTCTTCGGCACCGACGTCACCACGAACGTCGGACTGGTGACGGACTTCTCGATCAGCGCCTGGGCCTCGGCGGAGTCCTGGGGCATCAGTGGTTCGACGCCTGCCGAGGCGACGGGCCGCCAGGTGGTGCCGTCCGAGGTCCACAGGACGGCCGAGACGAATCCTCGGGTCGGCCCGACGTAGGTCGAGGCGAACCGGTCGAACTGCGACGTGCTGTCGCCCGTCGCCTCCTCGATCTGTAGTGCCGTGTCGAGCGGATTGCTGAGGCTCAGGATGCTCGAGCTCAGGACGGCGGCCGCCTGGCGGGTCTGGACCTCGAGCAGCCGGTGCTCGTTGTTGCGATTGAGCGTCCACGCGGTCCACGACACGGTCAGTGTGATGAGCAGTCCGACGACGGCCACGATCGCCGTGGCCCGCAGCGGGGAGATGCCCCCCTCCGGGACCACCTCGGCGGGAGGGGGCCGGTCACTGACCCGGGTGGGGGCTACCCCGCCTGTTGCTCGAACTGCTGTCACGCCACCTCCCTGGTCGAACGTCGTGCCGACCGGACTCGAGACAGACTGCAGCCGGTCGACCATGGTCGCATCCGTTCGGGTCGGGAGCAACTGCACCACTCGACCGCGTTGGCCACCGCCCGGGCGGGCCGTTGCTCGCGTCGACCCGTGCGCGGTCGGTGGGGCCAAGCGGCGGCCGGCGCGACCGCGGTGGGATCCACTGGAAGAGTCCCTGTTCAACGCCTCGGATAGTGTTCGCTCCGCATGGAGGAACGCTCCGGATCGCACGGACCGGACCGTGGGATGCCGGAGGCGACGTGAATCCGGCCGGCCCCGCTCGTCGGTGTCCCCGGGTGCAGATCGGAAGGGGAGCACCATGACCGATGGCGTGCGCAAGCAGGCGGTGTTGGAGCAGTTCGCCACGTTCCTGAATCCCCAGAAGGTCCGGGTCATGAAGGCGGCCGGTCTCGACATCATCGAGGGCGAACGCTCCGGACCGTGGGTGTGGGACATCGACGGCACCCGTTACCTCGACTGCTTCACCTCCGCCGGATCCTTCAATGTCGGTCGGCGTCACCCACGGGTCGTCGCTGCCGCACACGCGGCGGTCGACCACCTCGACAACGGCAACTTCCTCCTGTGCTCCGAGCAGAAGGCGATGCTGGCCGCCAAGTTGGCCGAGGTGACCCCGGGTGACCTGACCTGCACGATGTTCGGCTCGGGAGGCGGTGAGGCCATCGACTTCGCCATCAAGCTGGCGCGCGGGTCCACCGGCCGGCCGACCGTCGTGTCGACCGTCGACAGCTACCACGGGCACACCGGCTTCGCCCTGTCGGCGGCGGGTCGGTCGTCGTTCCGGCAACCGTTCGAGCCACTGATGCCGGCGTTCGTCCAGGTCCCCTTCGGCGACCTCGACGCCCTTGGCGCCGTGCTGGACGAACACACGGCCGCCGTACTCCTGGAGCCGATCCAGGGCGAGGGTGGCATCGTGGTGCCACCGGACGGGTACCTGGACGGCGTGCGTACCGCCTGCGACCGGGTCGGTGCCCTCCTCATCCTGGACGAGATCCAGACCGGGTTGGGCCGGACGGGCCGTTGGTGGGCCTGCGAGCACGACGGCGTGGTCCCCGACATCATGACGACGGCGAAGTCGCTCGGCGGTTCGCTGGTGCCCATCTCCGCCACGGTGTTCACCGAGGAATTGCGGGAGTTCCTGATTCCCAACCCGTTCATCCACCTCTCCACCTTCGGCGGCTCGGACCTCGCCTGTGCGGTCGCCCTCGAGGTACTGGCGGTGATCGAGGAGACGGGCCTCGTCGACCACGCTGCGGCCATGGGCGACCGGCTCTTCGCCGGGCTCCGTGCCATTGCCGCCGCGCGGCCAGAAGTGGTCACCGAGGTGCGTGGCCGCGGACTCATGGCCGGTATCCAGTACGTCGAGGACTCGCTCGGGCCCCGGATGTCGTACCACCTGGCGCAGCACGGCGTCCTGGCCATCTACAGCGGCAACCAACCGGCGGTCATGCGCCTGATGCCGACGCTGGTGATCGAGGAGGCCGAGGTGGACCTGCTCCTGACCGCGCTCGACGCGGCGATCGACGACCTGGTGGCAGGCGTCGGGCCGGAGGAGGTGGCCCCGTCCCGCCCGAGGCGCCGACCGGTGCGGTCGGGCGGGACGGGTGCGGGGGCGACGATGCCCGCCGGATCGCCGAGCTGAGGAGGGGAGGGGACGATGGCCGACTGGGACGAGCTCGCCGAGGCGTTGGCCGACTACACGGTCAGCTGCAACGAGAACGAGCGGCTCCGCAAGATGCAGCGGGACTGGACCCGCGTCCTGCACTTCGTGTGCTCCGACACCGGGGTCCGCTTCACCATGGAAGTCGATCGGGGAGAGATCCTGGCGACGCCCGAGGGCCACGTGGGGACCCCCGACATCGTGGTGACGACCCACTCGGAAACGTTCTGCGACATGTTCTGGGGCGACCTGAACCCGGTGCAGAAGTATCTGCGGGGGGAGATCACGGTGAAGGGGTCGCAGGAGGACGTGATGCGCCTCGACGCCATCAGCGCGGTCATCTGGCCAGACGTCTGACGATGGTCCGTTGACGGCTGCCGGGGGAGAGGGCTCCGCGCCGACGGTGTCCACCCTGCGCCGCTCGGTCACGACCGCAGCGGCCACGGCGACCTCGGCCGGGCTGGCGTTCGCGGCGATCGACTATCTCGGTGTGGTGTCGGTCCTCGCGTATGCCCCGGGGGCGACCGCCGCCCTGGCGATCCTGATCGGCGGACTGATGGTGGTGCTGGTGGCGGGCATCTTCGCCGAGCTGAACGGGCTCTACCCGACGGCGGCCGGCATCCGGCTCTACCTCGGAAGGGCTGTCGGCAACCGGACCGCGATGACCGTCACGTTCACGTACATGACGACGGTGGTGCTGGTCATCGCGGCCGACGCCTTCCTCATCGGCGCGGCCATCCGCCACGTGCTCCATGAGCCGGCGGCCCTCGCCTATCTCTGGATCGCCGTGCTGCTCGGCCTCGCCGTGGCGGCAAACCTACGGGGGATCCGGATGGCTGGGTGGGTCCAGACCTTCGTCACCTACACCGTGTTGACGGGCACGGCGGCGGTGTCCGTCGTGGCGATCTTCCACCACGGGCGAGCGTTCCACCAGCCGTTCGACATCTTCGGCAAGGGTGCGTTCTCGGGAGTCCAGGCCGTCGCATTCGCCCTCTTCCTCTATGCCGCGTTCGAATGGGTGACCACCACCGCCGAGGAGGCCCGGACGCCCCGGGTGATCACCCGGGCCCTGTTCATCGCCCCGCTGCTGATCTGGCTGGTCTCGACCCTCTTCGCACTCGCGTTGTCCCACCTGGTGCCGTTCGACGTCCTCCACCACAGTGCCTACCCCCAACTCCTGATGGGCAAGGCCGCCCTCGGCACCATCGGCGAGTTGTGGATGCTGGCCCTCACCGTCCTCACCGCGCTGAACACGTTCAACGGCGGGTTCATGGTGGCGTCGCGGTTCATCTACGCCGCGGCGCGCGAGAACACGCTGCCGCGGCAGTTCGCCAAGCTCAACCTCAACGCGGTGCCCTGGTTGGCCGTCTCCGTCCTGGCCGGTGTGTCAGCAGTCGTCGCCGCGTTGGTCTTCGCCACCGGACAGTGGTTGCTACTCGTCGCTGTCGGGGCCGCCATCGAGTCCGCGATCTACGCCATCGGGGCGGTCTGCCTCCTCGTGCTGCGTCGACGTGACACGCGGGAGCGACCGTTCCGACTCATTGCCGCCCGGCCGCTGGCGACGTTCGGCGCGATCCTGTTCACCATCATGTTCCTGGCCACCGGGCTCTCCGACCCGAAGGACCCGAGCCACCTCTCGGTCGTGCCACTGGGGGTCATCGCCGTCCTGGGTGCGGTGTCGGTCGGCTACGTGCTGCTGTACGTGCCGAGGCTGCAGGCCGCGGCGGCAGCCCGGGCGGCGACCGGTCGGCCCAAGCGGCGTCCACCGCGGAACGCGGATCCAGCCGCGGAGCGACCGGCGTCGGGGGCCACGGGACAGGCGCCGCCTCCGCCCACGCCCGGTGCAGCGACTGGTAGCTGACGGTCCGTCGAGTGCCGCCGACAGCGGCTCGCCACCGGTACGTCGGATATCGTGCGGGCATGGACGACCCGCCGGGGGTGAAGATCCCTGGGCTTGAGCCGGTGTTCCGACACCTGGACGACCCGGAGGTGCCCTGGCAGCAGGTGCGGTCCGTGCGACGTGCCGACGGGTCGGTCGCGTCCGTGTGGGAGAAGTGGCTCGCCTTCTCGGCGGACCCCCTCTATCTCTCCCTGTACGCCAGATGGGACCCTGGCGTGATCCAGCGCCGGCACGGTCACCTCAGCCCGCACGTGCTCATGGTCCTCGAGGGGGAGATCCTCTGCGGTGACCGTCCCTGTCCGGTGGGCACCCACATCGAACTGCCCTTCGGGGCGGCATTCGGCCCGTTCGTCGCCGGTGACGACGGTGCGGTCCTGTTCGAAGTGATGATGGGCGACCCTCGGGGCTGGGGCGACGACCCCGCATCCTTCGAATCCGCCCTGGCACGCCATGGTGCGGTGGCGCTCCCCGATCCGCCCATCGACCTGCCCGGGTGGCTCCAGGACCAGCGCGACCGCTGGATCACCGACTGACGAACGGGGGACGGCTGCAGCCGGCTCAGGTGCCGGTGCCGACCAACGTCACCGTGACCGACCCACCGCCATTCGACTTGAAGACGTAGGTGTCCGATGCGGGTCCCTTGACGGTCGGCTGGAAGGTCACGGTCTGGTGGAGGAAGGTGCCCGGGTCGATCGTGGTCCCCTCGGGCATGGGTACCTCCGCCGAGAACGCACCGCTCGGGGCGAGGGCCCGGGTGATCACGAGCGCCACGGTGCCGCTGTTCCCCACGTCGAAGGTCACGTCCGCCGACGACCCGACCGCCACCGGCCCCGCGTCGACGGTGGTGGCACTGGTCGCCAGGCGCGGGTATCCCGTGACCCCGGTCCCGGTCATCGGAAAGGTGACGGCACCGTGGTCCGTCGAGACGGTCAGTGCCGAGGAGAAGGTCCCCGCCACGGACGGGTCGAACCTGACCGAGAGGGTGACGGTCTGATGAGGCGCGAGGACGGTGCCCGTCCGGGGGACGCCGGTGACGGCGAGGGGGCCGCTGGGAAGGGTGACCCCGGTGACCGTCTCCGGGTGGTCCCACGAGTTGGACACGGTCGCAGTCAGTGCCAGACCTCCGGAACCGGTCAGGACCGTGCCGAAGTCGAGGGGTTGGGCCGATCTGAGCAGTCCGGGAGCGCTGCCGTACCCGGTGAGGGGTATCGAGTCGGTCCCCGCAGTCGTGGTGAGGCTCAGGTCGGCGATGACGGGACCGGGGCCGGTCGGGGTGAAGGTGATGTGGAGCGGGACCTGTGCCCCGGCGGCCACCCGGGTTCCCGCCGGCGGCTGGGTGATGGTGAACACGCCCCCGGGCACGGTTTCGGTCCCCGACGCAGGAATTGACGTCGGTCCTGCCGTGTCCGCGGCCGGGACGGTGGTGGAGGTGCTGGTCCCGCCCGTCGCGTCCGGGTTCTGGGAGGCCTGGTACCCGCTGACGTCGGCCTGGCCGAGCAAGGTCGTGGCCTGGGCCGCCGTGGCGTCCACGGTCACGGTCCGGCTCGAGCCCACGGCAACGGGTCCGAAGTCGACGGGGGCCGCCGACACCGCCGGGGCCGCCGAGGAGCCGAAGGCGAGGAGCCGGCCGTTGCGGGTGCCGACGAAGATGCGGCCGTTCCACGCGGTGGGCACCGAGAACTTCGAGGCGCTCCCGATCGGCGCCGCCCAGAGCAGGGGGAGCACGCCACCCGAGGGGATCGCGCCGTAGGCGCGCAGTTGGGCCCTCGCCCCACGGGGGCCGCTGCTGTAGATGACCCAGACGACGGCGCTGCCGGCCGTGGTCCCGTTGCTGGTGACCAGCGGCGACCCCGATGTGTAGCCGAACGAGGCGGAGCTGGTTCCGGCCGGTGTCAGCTGGGGCAGACCCTGCCCGTTGACGCCGTAGGAGAGTGCCTGCAGATAGCCGCCGCCGCCGCTCTGGAGGATGTAGACCCAACCGCCCTGGCCGCCGTACACCGCGGCGTGGCCCCACACGCCGTCGAACGGACCGAGTTCCTGCAGCACCGCGTCGCCTCCGCCGGCACCCTGTTGGAACCCGCCCATGTCGGCCGCGTCAACCAGGAAGATCCTGCCGTCCTTGCCGACCTGGACGAGGAGCTGGGGGTGGGCGCCGGTCCCGAAGTACTGGGTGGGAAGTGCCACCGGCCCCCCCGCCCCGAAGTCGTCGTCGTTGGCGTCGAGGTTCGCCGCGTTGCTCGGCGCGAAGAACTGCGTGGGCGTGAGGGCACCCGACGAACCGACCGTCAGGCCGATGACGGACTCCGACAGCGTGGCGGGCGGATCGTCCGAGGCCGCCGGCTGGGGGGAGACCCCGTTGCCGGTCGCGAGGATGATGTTGTCCGGGGCGACGGAGACGAGCCCGTCACCGCTCTGCCAGATACCGGCCTGGGAGTCCTGGTCGGTGCCGATGCCCGACTCGTCACTCCACATGCTGGTGACGGTGTGCGAGCTCGTGCTCACCCCCACGACGACGCCCCGGTACGGGGTGATGTCGCAGTCGGAGGCGAAGCCGGCGTACACGGTGCCACCGAGGAGGAGGAGGCCGGGCCGCTGTTGCGCCAACGAGTCGTCGAACGGCACCGTCGGGGTGTTCGACGGGGTGCCGGTCATCGCCACGGGAAAGCCGGGCGCTTCGGCACCGGTGGCCGCCGACACCGCCTGGAGGTACCAGTGCGCATTGGCCAGGCCTCCGGAACCGGTCTCGAGTCGGGTGGTGAGGTACACGAGGCCGGTGGCCGGATCCTCCACCGGGGTCGAGGTGGAGCCGAGGTCCGGGGTGAGGTCGGAGCAGTGGACCGTCTTGGCCAGGAACGGGGTGCCGAACGAGCGACTCCACACGATTGCCCCGGTGGTTGCGTTGATGCCGTAGGCCATCGCCTTCTCCGTGGTCACGATCGCGGTGCCACCCACCACGAGCGGCTGCGCGTAGACGGACCCGGACAGCTTCGTGGAGAACAGTTGGCCGAACGAGCCGGACTCGATCGTGGTGGGCGCGAGCGCCGACTCGGCGGGGTCCCAGTCGGTGCGGAGGTTCGAGTACCCCGCGGTGGTCACGTCGGGGGGACCACCGGCGAGGGCGTCCACGATCGGGACCGATATGCCCGCCAGGACGACCAGCCCCGCGACGAACCCCGCGATCATCCGTCGACCTGTCATGTCCAGCCCCCTCCCTGCACCCTCCGACAGGTTAACAATCCGGAGCGTCTTACTCAACGGCACTCTGTCGGGTCAGCCGGGTACGACCACCGCCCGGCCTCGCAGGGTCCCGGCCTCCATGGCCGCGTAGGCGTCGGCGACCCGGTCCAGCGGGAACAGGTCGACGTCGGCCCGGATCCGGCCGGCCTCGGCCAGCGCGATCACGTCGAGTGCGTCGGAGATCGTCGAGGCCTGGAACGTGAACACCTCGCCGTCCTTGGGCAGGAAGTCGTACAGGCTGACGTCGGGCAGGCCCCCCTGACCGGCACCGATGAGTGCATAGGCACCTCCCCGGCGTGTCGACCGCAGCCCGGCACGGATCGTCGGTCCGACGCCGACGAAGTCGAGGACGGCGTCGGCGCCGTCACCCGTGAGCGCGAGCACCTCGCCGGCGGTGTCCCGGTCGACGCCCTCGATGGTGACGTGGGCACCCAGCTCGGACGCGTACGCCAGGCGTTCGGGGACCGGGTCGATGGCGATCACCCGGGCCGCGGTGAGGGCCAGTAGGTGCTGTACGGCGAAACTCCCGAGGCCGCCCGCGCCGATCACGACGGCCGTGCCGCCCGGATGGATGCGGGGGAGCGCCCGCCGCACCGCGTGGTAGCTGGTGGCCCCGGCATCGGTCAGTGGACCGGCGCACACCGGGTCGAGCGTGGTCAGCTTCACCAGTTCGCGGGCGCTCGACACCAGGACGTGGCTCGCGAGCCCCCCGTCCCGGCCGTAGCCGCGCCCGACCAGGGAGTCGGCGCAGTTGTTGTCCTCCCCGCGCACGCAGAACGAGCAGTGTCCGCACGAACTGGGTGAGATCACCGCGACCGGATCGCCTTCCGTGAAGCCGCGGACACCTGCACCGAGCGCCGCCACGCGGCCACCGATCTCGTGACCGAGGGTGAACGGCACCTGCCAGCCGATCGCCTCGCCGATCGCACCGGGCATCTGGCTCATCATGGCGTCCGAGTGGCACAGGCCGTTGCCGGCCACGGCGACGAGGACCTGCCCGGGTCCCGGTTCCGGCACGGGAGCCTCCACCAACTCCGGGGCATGCTCCCACTCGACGATCCGGTACGCCTGCATGGTGTCTCCCATGTGGCCGAGTCTGGCACTTCGACGGGCCGCCGGGCATGGTGGCGCCGAGCATCGCCCGCAGCGACCCGGCCTCCCGACGGGTACGTTCGCGGACGTGCCCCTGATGCCGAGCCCCAACTCCCAGTGGTCCGACGTGTGCGCGCAACCGTCCCACGTCCTCCGGAAGGGCTGAGCCCCGGCCATGGACGCGGTGCTCTTCGTCGTCGGACTCCTGATCGTCCTGGGCACGGTCACCAGCGTCCTGTTCACGTTGGTGCTGCCGCGACAGCCCGCCGGGATCCAACGGGTGACCCTCCTCGTCAACCGTTCGGTGCGCGTCGCGTTCATCGTGCTCTCCCGCGTGGCGCGTTCCTACGAGGCGAAGGACGCCATCCTGGCCCCCACGGCCCCGGTGGCGCTCTTGGCCCAGCTGCTGTTCTGGGCTGGCGCACTCGTCGTCGGGTTCGGCCTGATGCTCCACGCCGCCACCCAGTCGTTCTCCGGCGGCTTCCTGCAGGCGCTGACCGCGCTCTTCACCGTCGGGGCCATCCACCTCGGGGGACGGCCCGACGAAGGAATCGACATCGCCGTGGGTGCGATCTGGGTGGTCATCGTGGCTCTCCAGATCGCGTACCTCCCCGCCCTCTACAGCTCGTACAGCCAGCGGGAGAGCCTCGTCGCCCTGTTGGAGAGCAGGGCCGGCCAGCCTGCGTGGGGACCGGAGCTGCTCGCCCGTCATCAGCTCGTCGGGATCTCGGACACACTGCCCGAGCTCTACCAGGAGTGGGAGGTGTGGGCGGCCGATGTCGCCGAGAGCCACACGACCTACCCGATCCTCCTGCTCTTCCGGTCACCCGAGCCATGGCTCTCCTGGTTGACGGGCCTCCTGGCCGTCCTGGATGCCGCGGCCATGCACCTGGCACTCGACCCGGAGAGCGCGCCCTCGCAGGCCAGGCTGTGCCTGCGCATGGGTTTCACCCTGCTCCAACGCATCGCCTCCTCGCTGGGCTGGGAGGTGGACCGTGACCCCGATCCCGAAGGCCCGATCGAGCTGGGCTTCGCCGAGTTCGAGGCGGCGGTGGCGATGCTGGTCTCCTCCGGGTTCCCCATGGAGCGGACGGCCGAGGAGGCGTGGCCGGACTTCCGCGGCTGGCGCGTCAATTACGAGGTGATCGCCTACCGCCTGTCCGACCGACTCGTGGCCCCTCCGGCGCAGTGGTCCGGGCCGCGCCGTCACCTCCGCACCGGGGCCGTCGCCCCCCGTCGGCCGCCCCAGCGCCGGCCCGGTGGTGGGTCGGACATCCCCTACGAACGACCACCGGTGGTGATCCGGGACAATCGCCACCGCCGACGCCCCCGGCCCGAATCCGACAGTTGAGGGTCGAGGGTCGAGGCGTCGGCACCCCGGGAGTGAAGGCCGACGGCCCACCTGTCAGACTCGGGGCACATGAACAGCCAGCTCGTCGACCCGAGGAGCGGCCAAGAAGAAAGGTGACCACATGCCTGGTGTCTTTGTGGTGACGGACAGCTCATCCGACCTCGCTCCTGACGAGGTGACCGACGTCGACGTCGAGATCGTGCCGCTGACGGTCCGCTTCGGTGTCGACGAGTTCACCGACGGTGTCGACCTGAGTATCGAGGACTTCTACAAGAGGATGGCCGAGTCCGAGGAGCTCCCGCAGACGGCGTGCCCCTCACCCGGTGCCTTCGCAGCGGCCTTCCGCCGGGCGGAGGAGTCCGGTGCCGACGCGGTGGTGTGCATCACCATCTCGGGAGAGCTGTCGAACACGTTGCAGTCGGCCCAGACTGCGGCCACCGGTTTCGACGGTGCCATTCCGATCACGGTCATCGATTCCAAGTCGGTGTCGAGCGGCCTCGGCACGATGGTGCTCGAGGTGGCGGCGTCTGCCCGGGACGGGGCGGACCTGGAGGGAGTCCTGGCGAGGGTGGATGAGCTCATCCCCCGGACCCGCGTCTTCGCCGTCCTCAACACGCTCGAGAACCTGCGGAAGGGCGGCCGGATCGGTGGTGCCAAGGCGATGGTCGGCTCGATGTTGTCGATCAAGCCGTTGATCGACATCACCGGTGGCGTCGTCCGTGAGGCCGGCAAGGCGCGCACCCGGAAGCGGGCCATGCACCTCCTCTACGAGCAGATGACCGATGCCGGAGCGATCGAGGACGTGGCCGTCATGCACGGTAGGGCTCCCGACATCCAGGAATTCCTCGACCTCATCGCCCCACGTTTCTCCCGCGCCTCGATCCGGCTGGGCGTGCTGGGCGCGGTGATCGGGTCTCACGGAGGGGCGGAAATCCTCGGCGTCAGCTGGGTGGGCCGGGTCTGACGGACCACTGTGGACGGTGCTCCCGGTCGGCTCGGATCCGTGGCGGCGACGACCGGGATGCGGCTGCCCGCCCGATGTTCAGGCCGCCAGGCGCCGTCGGTCGACGGCTGTCCGTCCCATGACGACCACGGCCAATCCGCCCTGGACCACCATCGAACTGGCGGCGAGCGGATAACCGATGCCGATGTTGTAGACGAGCCACAGGACACTGGACGTCGCCAGCAGGCCCCAGGTCCCCACGGCCACGCCGGAGGGATCGGCGGTGCGGAACGCTTCGACCACCGAGGGGACTGCAAGGGCGCAGGACAACAGGTTCGCGCCGACGGCGGCCACTGACGGCAGCAGCACCAGGGCGAGGACGAGCAGCGGTGGCGATGCCAGCAGCACCGCCACCTGACCGCGCCTCGGCCGCAGCAGGACGACGGCCGTGCCCAGGAGGGGCAGGAGGAGCAGGTTGACCACCACCATGGGGACGGAGCCGACGTGGATCCCCCACCCTGCCCACCACAGTGCGGCCGAGGCCCAGAGGACGTAGGACCACTCGCTCACACCGTCCACGTCGCGGGTCCGGACGAGCTTGACGACCTGCGGGATACTGCTGGCCAGGGTGACGACCGTGGCCAGCCAGCCGATGGCCGAGATGGTCTCGTGACCGCTCATCTCGGGGGAATGGCGGAGGGCGGGGGCACCTCGCCAGGCTACGGGACGGCCGAATGTCTCGACGTGGCCCGCCCCGCCCGTGACCGGTCGGACGTGCGACCTCTAGGATCGCCTGCGTCCCGCCCAGCCGGAAGGATCTCGACATGACGGTGCAACGATCGGGTCCGGCACCGGTCGGGGGTCCCCACGACCGACCGACCGGTAGCGCCGGCCTCCGCAGGTAGGCGGCGGTGGACCGGCCGACAATCGAACCCATGCCGGCGGTGGCGGTGGGGTACGCCCTCCCGTGGGACACCCCGTCAGGCGACCCGGTCCGGGACCTCGATGCCGCCCGACGGGACCTCGGCGACACGTTCGTCGTGGACAGTGGCACGGACCGTTACCTCTTCACCTTCAGCCCCGTCGGCGTGACCTCCTTCTATGCACTCCCCGAGGAGGCGGCGAGCAAGGGAGTGGCCGACTGGCGGATGCTCCGGCGCAAGCTCCCCGACGAGGTCTTCGTTGGTCGACGGACGCTGCCCCACCAACTCTTCGGGCGCGATGACGTCGGCCGTTTCCTGGACAACGTCGACCTCGCGTTGGCGGCGACCGTCGACGAATTGGGTGACGAGGGGCGCACCGACGTGTTCGCGCTGACCCGACGGCTCGGCCACCGGGTCGGTCTGGCGTCGTGGGCCGGGCCCGGGGCCGTCACCGGTCCCCGGTTCGAGGCCCTGGTCGGGGCGTTCGACACCCTGGACGGCTCCGAGGCCTTCGTCCATCCCGATGCCATGGCCGCCGTAGCTGCCTCGGGCAAGGCGGCGGAGGTCCTGGCCCTCGCCACCGTCGCCGAGGAGGTCGGCCGGTCGATCGAGGAGCTTCCGGGCTGCGAGACGGAACACCCCCTGTTCACCCGCCTGGCGGAGGCGTGGGCGGACGGGACGCCGGCGGAGGTGTCGCAGGGCGTCGCGGGCGACGTCGCACTGATCCACGTGGCGTCCATGTCCAACCTGTTCGCCGCGCTCGGCTGGGCGATGGTCGACCTGCTGGGCCACCCGGACGAGGCGGACCGGGTGGCCGAGGGCGACCGGACGACGGCGGAGGCGTGTGCGCTCGAGTCGATCCGTATGGCCCAGCGGTCGATCATGTCCCGCTACGTACTGACGTCGGTCACCATCGACGTGGGGGACGCTGTCCACCAGGTGGCGCCCGGCACGACGATCGCCACCCTGCTGCCGCTCACGAACCTGTCGGCGGCTCCCGGTCTCGACGTGTGGGACCCGGCGCGCTGGAAGGGGCGTCGACTCGCCGATCCGTCGGCCCTGGCCGCGGTCGAACTGGTGACCGCCTTCGGGCACGGGCGCCACACCTGTCCGGCTCAGCCGTTCTCGCTCGCCGCCATGACGAGGAGCCTGACGAACCTCCTGGCGATGTTCCGGTGGGACGTCGGATGGTCGGAGCGGCCGGTCCCCGTCCGGGCGCAGATCGGTGGAGTGGCCCGGGCGGCAGGTCCGTGTCCCGTGGGCTACCGGCGCGTCGGCTGATCAGGTGCGCAGGCCCGGGTGGGCCCGGGCCAGCAGGGGTACGAGGGCCCGGTTAGGGACGAGGCGGCCGATCACAGCCGCCGCGCGGTTCGCCAGACCGGGTACCACGACGGCCCGACCCGCTGCGAGTCCGTCGATGCCCGCCACCGCTACCGCCTCCGGCGTCTCCCACATGACGGCGGGAAGTGCGGCCGCGGCGTCCTCCTTGGTGAAGCCGGCCCGCTCGCCGAACCCGGTGTCCACGGGCCCGGGGCAGAGGGTGGTCGCGGTCACGCCGGTGCCACGGAGCTCGCCGCCGAGGCTCTGGGTGTAGGAGAGGACGAACGCCTTGCCGGCGCCGTAACCGGCTTGGCCGGGAAGGGGTTGGAAGGCCCCGGTCGACGCCACGTTGAGCACGGCGCCGCGCCGCCGTTCGACCATGCCGGGTAGGAACCTGCTGCACAGGTCGACGACGGCCAGGACGTCGATCTCCACCATCTCCAGCTCGGCGACGGGATCCGATGACGCCACCGCGCCGAGCGTGGAGACGCCGGCGTTGTTGACCAGGAGGTCGGGCACCAGCCCGAGCGCACCGATCCTGTCGAGCAGTCCGGCGCGCGCCGACCGGTCGGCCAGGTCGGTGGCGAGCACGTGGGCCGTGGTCCCGCCGGCACCCAGCTCTCGAGCGAGCGCCTCAAGACGGTCCACCGACCTGGCCACAAGGGTGACGCCGTGACCTCGGCGGGCGAGCTCGCGGGCAATTGCCGCACCGATGCCCGACGACGCCCCCGTGACGACGGCCGTGGTGCGGTCGGACGGTCGGGGGAGGGCCATCCGCCCACACTAGGAGCACGGTGTCCGGCCGACACGGCCCGTAGGTTGGCGTGCATGGATACACCCGCCCGACCGGTTCCGTTCGCCCGGGGCTCGGTCTCCCTCCGCCTCTACCCCCACAATGAACTCGACGCCACAGCCATCGTGGACGAGCTCGTCGACCAGGCGGGCACCGCCCTCCGGTGCGGCTTCGACGGCGTCATGACGAGCGAGCACCACGGTGGGTTCGCCGGCTACCTGGCCCAGCCCCTGCAGATGGCGACCTTCGTGCTGGACGAGCACCCGGCGGGGTGGGTGGCGGCGTGCCCGCTGCTGCTCCCGCTGCGGCCGACGGTGCTCGTGGCCGAGGAGGTCGCGTGGCTCCATGTCCGGCACCCGGGTCGCGTCGGGCTCGGGGTTGCCGCCGGGGCGCTCCCACTCGACTTCGAGGTGATCGGTATGGACCCGGCGGACGCCGTTCCCACCTACAAGTCGGAGCTCCCGCGGCTGGTCGCCATGTTGCGGGGGGAGGCACTCGGTCAGGTGGCAGGCGATCCGGCGCTGCAGTCCTGTCGGGACCGTCCCGTGCCCGTCCTCAGCGCCGCCGTGTCGACGGCAGCGGCGGTCAGGGCGGCACGGTGCGGCGCCGGTCTCCTCCTGGAGGGGATGTCGGGGGCCGAACGCCTGGCCCGGGTCACGGCCGCGTACGACGCCGCCGGGGGCACAGCCGCGAAGGTACTGATCCGGCGCGTCTGGTTGGGGGAACTCCCGACCGATCTCGTCCGTCGACAACGTGCCGTCTACGACAGCTACTCGGGTGCGACGGCGTCCTTCGGGGGCGACCAGACGGTCGCTGCGGACGATCCGACCGAGATCGTGGACCGATTGGTGGACCTCGTGGCCGCCACAGGCGTCGACGCCCTCAACCTCCGCGTGCACCTGCCCGGCATGGCACCCGCCGACGTCCGGGAGCAGATCGAAGCGCTCGGGCATGACGTCGTCGGCCCGCTGACGGCGCGGTGGCCGCCTCATCCTCCCAGTTCAGAAGGGTAAAGGGAATAGACGTTCGATCGCGTTGTTGGACAGGTCCACAGACGTGCTGGAGACATCCGGAGGAACAATGGATCGAACGACTGACGACAACACCACGACCGACGGGGGCGATGCCACCGCCTATCGGAACCTGCCCCTGCTCCCCCTGCGCTCAGGCGTCGTGCTGCCCGGCATGGTATTCACCGTCGCCCTCGAGACGGACGAGGCACGCGCGGCCGCCGAGGCCGCGGAGGCCGCCGACGGCCACGTCGTGATCGTTCCGTTCATCGACGGGCGCTACGCCTCGGTCGGGGTGGTGGCCGCCATCATGGAGTCGGGCGCGCTCCCCGGTGGGATGCCGGCCGTCGCGGTGCGGGGTGACGAGCGGGCACGCCTCGGCACGGCGGTCCCCGGCACGGGCAGCGCCCTGTGGGTCGAGGTCGAAGTCGTCGCCGAGGCGGCGCCCGTCGAGGAGACGACTGAACTCGCCCGCGAGTATCGGGCTGTGGTGGAGAACATCCTGCTGAGCCGGGGCGCGGGCCGCCTGGCCGAGCGCATGGCCGAGGTGACCGAGCCCGGACGGGTCGCGGACATGGCGGGCTACTCGCCCGACCTGTCCCTCGCGCAGAAGGTCGAGGTCCTGGAGACACTCGACGTGGCCGCCCGCCTCCGCCTCGTCATCGCCTGGTCCCGCGAGGTGCTCGCCGACCTCGCACTGCGCGAGCGGATCAAGACGGACGTCGAGGAGGGAATGGAGAAGACGCAGCGTGAGTTCCTCCTGCATCGCCAGCTGGAGTCGATCAAGAAGGAGCTCGGCCAGCTCTCGTCGGACGACGAGGACCAGCCAGACGACTACCGGACCATGGCCGAGGAGCGACCGCTGCCGGAGTCGGTCCGCAAGGCGGTCGACCGGGAGATCGACAAGCTCGAGCGGATGAGCGAGCAGAACCCCGAGCACGGATGGATCCGCACGTGGCTGGACACCGTCTTCGAGCTGCCCTGGGGCGAGGAGTCCGAGGACCGTCTGGATGTCGGCGAGGCGGCGCGGATCCTGGACGAGGACCACGACGGGCTGGGCGACGTGAAAGACCGGATCCTCGAGCACCTGTCGGTTCGCAAGCTCCAGGCCGAACGGGGCCTGGCCCCGCTCGGCGGGCGTGGCGGGGGCGCCATCCTGGCGCTCGTGGGCCCTCCGGGGGTCGGCAAGACATCGCTCGGCGAGTCGGTGGCCCGCGCACTCGGGCGGTCCTTCGTCAGGGTGGCACTGGGCGGCGTCCGTGACGAGGCGGAGATCCGCGGCCACCGTCGTACCTATGTGGGGGCACAGCCGGGCCGTCTGGTCCGGGCCCTGCGGGAGGCCGGCACGATGAATCCGGTCGTCCTGCTGGACGAGGTGGACAAGCTCGGTGCCGACTACCGGGGTGACCCGTCGTCGGCACTGTTGGAGGTCCTCGACCCGGCCCAGAACCACACATTCCGCGATCACTACCTCGAGGTCGAGCTCGACCTGTCCAAGGTCCTGTTCCTTGCGACGGCCAACGTGCTCGACACCATCCCGGGTCCATTGCTCGACCGGATGGAGGTCATCCGACTGGACGGCTACACCGAAGAGGAGAAGGTCGCCATCGCCCGCCACCATCTGGTCGGGCGCCAGCGGGCACGGGCCGCGCTGGGGGACCAGGACGTGACCGTCACCGACGGAGCGCTGCGTACCATCGTGGCCGACTACACCCGCGAGGCTGGCGTCCGGTCACTCGAGCGTGAGCTCGGGCGTCTGATGCGCAAGGTGGCGTCCAGGATCGCCTCGGATCACTCCGCCGCCCCGGTGGTCGTGGACGCGGACGACGTGCGCGACTGGCTGGGTCGCCCGGTCTACTTCTTCGAGTCGGCAGACCGCACTGCGGTGCCGGGGGTGGCCACCGGTCTCGCCGTGACCGGCGTGGGTGGCGACGTCCTCTATGTCGAGGCCTCCGTCATGGACGGCCCCGAGGGTCTGACGCTGACCGGTCAACTGGGCGACGTGATGAAGGAGTCAGCGGAGATCGCCCTGTCCTACGTCCGTTCCCACGCAGCCGACCTCGGGATCGATCCGGTTGCGTTCGCCGGCAAACGGTTCCACCTGCACGTGCCCGCCGGCGCCATACCGAAGGACGGTCCGTCGGCCGGGGTCACCATGACCTCGGCGATCGTGAGTCTCCTGCGCGACGTCCCGGTCCGCGCCGTGGTGGGGATGACCGGCGAGGTCACCCTCCAGGGACGGGTCCTACCGATCGGCGGCGTCCGACAGAAGGTGCTGGCCGCCCACCGGGCGGGTCTGACCACGGTGATCCTGCCCGCGCGCAACGGTCCGGACCTCGAGGACGTGCCCGAGGTGGTGCGGGACGAGATGACCTTCCACCTGGCCGCAGACATCGGAGAGGTGCTGACCGTCGCCCTGGCCAAGGGTGACCTCGGAGCCACCGACGGCGATGTCCCGGACGCGAGCCTGATCGCCGCCTGACGCCGTCCGGGTGACCGGAGTGCCGGGCGGCGGGGTTCACTGGCCGAGCAGCGTGGTCACCTGGACGAGGTCGAAGTAATCCCGCCAGGCGCAGATCTTGCCGTCGCGGATCTCGAACGTGCCCATCACCGGCAACGCCGCTGCGTTGTCGCCCAGGGTCAGCGTGTCGACGCGCTCGGTCAGCACCACGTCGCCCCGCACGGCGAGGTGCAGGATGTCGACCGTCGTGGCACTGAACATTCCGAAGAAGCCGTCGAGGAAGGCGATCGCCGCCTCCAGCCCGACTGCCGGATCGACGGGGATGTTGTGGTACACGACATCGTCCGTCAGGAACGGCCGGAGGAGGGCGCTGTCATGCGACTCGAGTGCCGCGAGGCAGTCCCGCACGGTTCGTTCGGCTTCCTCTTCGCTCGTCACGGCTGGCCTCCCCGGGGTCGATGGTGCCCCGAGGCTACCTGGAGGCACCTGACGGCGACCGTGCCGGTCCGGTCCGGTGTCCCCGTCACGGCTTGCGGAGGTTCGCCTCCGCCCATTCCGTCAGCTGCCGTAGGATCGGCAACAAGGCCTCACCTGCGGGTGCGAGGGAGTAGGTCACACCCGGCGGCCTGCTGTCGGTGACCGTTCGTCGCACGAGCCCTCCCGCCGTCAGTTCGGTCAGCCGGTCGGACAGCACGGAATCCGTGATGGTCCCCACGCCGCGACGCAACTCGGCGAAGCCCGCCGGTCCCGAGCTGAGGGTCCCGAGGATCATGCCGTTCCACCGTTTGCCCAGGAAGTCGAACGCCCGGGCGAGGCCGGCCTCACACGCATGGGCGGCAGGTTCCGTCTCCTCGATGCTGTCCACGCCGGTCACGCCACCATTCTATCGTCCACCAGACTCGTCATTCCCTTTGTACTAGTATTAGACAAGTTGATAGTCGGAAACGTACCGAGCACCGGAAGGTAGTGGTCATGTCACTGTTCCGCCTGGATGCCAGCATCCGCGTCGAAGGTTCCCGCAGCCGAGCCATCGCTGACATCGTCGAGCTGGAGTGGCGCACGGCACACCCGGGTGCCCCGGTCACCCGGCGGCACGTCGGCGTCGAACCCGTTCCGGCGACGGCGTGGGCGACCGCGGTCCTCACCGGGCCCACGCCGGAGGAGGAGCGGACCGAGGAGCAGCGCGCCGCCACCGCGGCGGCCAGGCGGGAGGCGGACCTCCTGGTCGACGCCGATGCGGCCCTCTTCGCCGTGCCGCTCTACAACTTCGGGGTCTCCCAGCACTTCAAGGCGTGGGTCGACCTGGTCATCACGGATCCGAGAATGGGTGCCGGCGTCGAACCGGCGACCGCCGGCACGCCCGCCGTGCTCGTCGTGGTCCGGGGCGGCAGCTACGCCGCCGGCACGCCGCGTGAAGGTTGGGACCATGCCACGGGGTGGATGCGCCGGATCCTGGAGGACGTCTGGAAGTTCGACCTCCGCGTCGTCGAGGAGGAGTTCACGTTGGTCGGGGTCAACCCCGCACTCGACGCCTTCAAGGACGTCGCCGTCGAGTTGCGCGAGCAGGCGGAGCGGGTGGCGCGGGAGCATGGTCGGGCCCTCGGCCTGGCCACGGCGGTCTGACCACCCCCCGTCCCCTCCGGTCCGGTGCCTACTGCTTGTAGCCCTCGACCACCGGCGCGGGCCGGACCTCCACATCGTCGGGATCGAGTCCGGCGTCACGTCGGGCCCGGCGTTGCCGGAGCAGGTCCCAGCACTGGTCCAGCGCGACCTCGATCGCCCGAAGACGGGACTGCTCGTCCCCGGTCAGCCCGTCGGCCCCTTCGGAGCGCTCGAGGCGGTGCTCCTCCTCTGCCAGCTGATTGATCTGCAGGACGAGGTCCTGGTCATCCATGGTCACCACCTCCGGGTGTCGTCGTATTCTGGTGCGAGGCGTCGCCGACCGCACGCGCCTTCCGGTGGAGTCCCTCCACCGCGCTGTCGAGGATGCGGCGGATCTGGCCCTCGACGGCTTCCACCACGTTGACCCTATGCGCCATTGCCGGGGACCGATCGGCCGGTTCGGGGTGCCCACCCGGCCCGCGTGGACGTCCGGCATCGGGCTGGTGGCGCTAGCGGGATCCGGCGTAGTTGATCAACGCGGCCAGCTGCTCCTCGGTGCCCACACCGATCAGCACGTCGCCGGCGGTCACACGGGTGTCGGGTGCCGGATTCGGCGTGAACGTGCCGTCCGGACGTCGGATGGCGAGGACGAGGCAGCCGGTCCGCTCGTGCACCTGCGTGGTCCGCAGGTTCTCACCGGCGATGGGTGAGTCGGGCCCCACCGCTACTTCCTCCAGACGGAACTCGAGGGTCCCATCGTGCATGACGACGTCGACGAAGTCGACGACGTGGGGCTGGGTGACGAATGCCGCCATGCGGTCGCCACCGAGCCGCTGCGGGTTGACCACCCGGTCGGCACCCACACGGAGCAGCTTGGCCTCGGACGACTCGCCCCGAGCCCGGGCGATCACGTGGATCGACGGGTTGAACGACCGGCTCGCCACCGTCACGAAGAGGTTGTCGGCGTCGGTGTCGAGTGCGGCGATCAGGGTGCCCGCCCGCTCGATGCCGGCGCGCACGAGGGTCGCGTCATCGGTGACGTCTCCCACCACGATCGGAAGGCCGAGGCCCTCGATGCGACCGGGGTCCCGGTCCACCACGACGATCTGCTGGTCGGCGTTGCCGAGGTACCGCGCCACCTCGCGCCCCACCCGCCCCCACCCGCAGATCACCACGTGCCCGTGCATGGCTGCGATGTCCCGGTCCATTCGTCGCCTCCTGATCAGTTCCCGCATGTGTCCGTCGATGAGCAGTTCGAGTGTCACGGTGAAGGTGTAGAGGGCGGTGCCGACACCGAACAGGATGAGGAAGACGGTGAAGGCCTTCACCCCGGTCCCGATCGGGTGGGGGAAGCCGTAGCCGACCGTCGACACGGTCACGACCGACTGGTACACCGCCTCCACGAGCCCGAAACCGAGCGCCCAGTAGCCAAGCGTGCCGACCAGCACCACCAGGACGAGCGCGGCCAGGCCGATCTGGACCCGTCGGAACGGGCTCCGGGTGCCAGAGGTCGTTCCCGGCATCGCCGTGCGCACCTTGCCCGACGACGCCCCGTGTCGATCGGGACGACGGTGGCCGGGGGACATGGGGCGATGCTAGGCGGGCGGCTCTCGGGGGGCGTGAGACGGCGGGTGGGCGAACCTGTCCCTGGTTCGGACATACTGACGCAATGGACGACGCCGCACTCCAAGAATTCCAGATGCACGGCCAGGACATCCCCTGGCTCCTCGACCACTGGGCGGAGCACCGTCCGGACCATCCGGTGCTCGTCTGGGACCCGCCGAACGGGGTCGGCCGCGAGTGGACCTACGCCCAGTTGCGGGAGGACACCCGGCGCCTGGCCGCCGGGCTCGTGGCGCGGGGGATCGTGAAGGGCGACAAGGTCCTCGTCCACGCCGACAACTGTCCTGAGCTCGTCCTGGCGTGGTTGGCATGCGCCACCGTGGGTGCCGTCGGGGTGACGACCAACACCAAGTCGGTGGGCGCTGAGCTGACGTACTTCATCGACAAGGCCCGCTGTGTGGCCGCGATCACCCAACCGAAGTTCGCGGCCATGGTCGTCGAGGCCGGTCCGGCCCTGCAGTGGGTCGCCGTCACCGCGGACGACTCCGGTGAGCCGGCGGCGGCCGATCTGTCCGGCCTCACCCTCGACGCGTTCGACGACCTCTTCGGCGACGAGTCGGCCTGGCCCGGACGTGCCGCGGAACCGCTCCTGCCGTTCGGCATCATGTTCACCTCGGGAACGACGAACAAGCCCAAGGCGGTCGTGCACACGCACGCGAACGCCGTGTGGGCCAGCCGGCTGGGGCCGCGCAACATCGACCTGGGACCGGACGACCGCTACCTCGTCTATCTGCCGTTCTTCCACGTCAACGCCCAGAGTTGGACGTTCTTCCCGGTGCTGGGTGTCGGCGCCACCGTCGTCCTGACCCCCAAGTGGTCGACCAGCCGCTTCTGGGACGTGGTGGCCCGCCACCGGATCACCCACATCTCGCTCATGCCGTTCGTGATGGGCACGCTGGCCCAGGCGGACCGCCCCGAGACGGAGCTCCGAGTGGGCGTGTTCGGCCTGATCATGCCCGAGCTCGATCGGATGTTCGGGATCGACGTCTACGCCGCGTACGGGATGACCGAGCTGGTGTCCCACGCCATCACCGGAAAGCCGAGTGAACAGCTCCCCACCCGGTCGATGGGCCACGTGGCACCCGGGTACGAGATCGCCGTGGTGGACAAGGAGACCGGCGAGCTCTGCGACGAGGGGCAGACCGGTGAGCTGTGGATGCGGGGTACCCGCGGCATCGAGATCTTCCTCGAGTACTTCGACAATCCCGAGGCCAATGCCACCTCCTTCGAGGACGGCTGGTTCAAGACGGGCGACATGGTCCAGATGGGCACGGGCGGCAACGTCTTCTACCAGGAGCGGGACAAGGACCTCATCAAGGTCGGCGGCGAGAACGTGTCGGCCCGCGAGGTCGAGGAGATCGTCGGCACCGTGCCCGGAGTGGCCCAGGTGGCGGTCGTCGGCAAGAAGCACGAATGGCTCGACCAGGTGGTCGTCGCCTTCGTCATCACCGCGCCCGGGGCACCGGAGCACGCCGAGCTCGAGGCGCAGGTGATCGAGACGTGCAAGGGCAGGTTGGCCGAGTTCAAGGTGCCCCGCGCCGTCTACGCGGTCGAGGAGTTTCCGCTCGGGACGCTCGACAAGCTGCTGAAGAACAAGCTACGCGATCTCGCCGATGAGCAGCCGGACGTCTAGACCGGGCCGGCCGATGCAAGCCGTGGACCGCCGCGGACCAGCCGGCTGCGGAGGAATGGCGGTAGGTTCACACGACGACGACGAGAGGGGTGGCCATGTCGGCACTCATGCTGTTGGCCAGTAGCGGCGGGTCCTTCATCTGGAGCCTTTTCACCTTCGCCCTGTGGGTCGTGATCATGGTCTGGATCTACAACATCGCCAAGCGCAAGGGGCGCCATGCCGTGGGCTGGCTCATCCTGGGGTTCTTCTTTTCGTTGATCACCCTGATCGTGCTGCTGCTACTCCCCTCGAAGACGACCACGGACCAGGGCAGCTGACCCGTCGGTCCGACGTCACGCCCCGTCATCGACGGTGGGAACGACGTTCAGCGGTCCGAGCCGGTTCGTTCCTGCGACCTGAATGAGTCCTGCTGGACGAAGCGGGCGACGTCGCTGGGCGACACGATCCCGACCAGTCGACCGGCGCGGTCCACCACCAGCGGCCGTCCGTCCGGTGCCGCCTGCCCTTTGGCCCGGCTCCGCCGCAGGGGAGCAGCGCCCTACCTGAGCGCCCCGGCGGCGGTGCGATCAGGTGCGGTCCCGATGGAGGACCTAGCTTCGTGATCGTGCCCCGCCGAGTGCTGCTCCCGCTGCCCGACGACGACTTCGACGTCACCGAGGTGGCCGTACCGTGGCACTACCTGACGGCGGCCGGGCACCAGGTGGTGTTCGCCACCGAGACCGGCGGGGCACCCCCGGCCGCCGACCAGCGCCTGCTCGATGGGGTGATCTTCGGGCAGCTCGGCGCAGCCGAAGGTCCGAAGGCCATCTACCGCCGCCTGGTGGACGACCCTGCCTATCGGGACCCGGTGGCATGGGGCGGCGTCGAGCCGACCGGCTTCGACGGACTCCTGTTACCGGGTGGGCACGCCCCCCGGATGCGTCAGTACCTCGGGTCGCGCGAGCTCCAGGAGTGGGCGGCGGCCTTCTGGCAGCTTGACCGTCCGGTCGGGGCGATCTGCCACGGCGTCCTCGTGCTCGCCCGGGCCCACGGTCCGGGCACGGGCAGGAGCGTCCTCGCCGATCGGCGGACGACCTGCCTCACCAAGCCGATGGAACGCGCCGCCTACCTGGCGACCGCGTGGAAGTTGGGGAGGTACTACCGGACCTATCCGGCCTACGTCGAGGACGAGGTGGTGGGTGCCCTCGACGACCACGACCTGTTCACCCGCGGGCCCTTCGGTCTGGGACGTGACACGCCGGAGACGGACGACGAGGGTTTCACGGTGCTCGACGGCAACTACCTGTCGGCCCGGTGGCCGGGGGATGCCCACACGTTCGCCCGACGGTTCACCGAGCTGCTCGGTTGAGTTCCGGCAGCCCTCGCTCCGTGCCCGGCGGTTGCGTGGCGTGGTGATCAGTGACGCCGATCCGGAGGCAGCGGGCCTGTGCTTCCCGGAGGGTCCCCACGCCGCCGATCGGCTCGATCCCATCCACTACCTCATCCGGCGTGGGGCCACGCTCGACGACCTGACCGGGTCACGTGAGGAGCTGCCGGGGCTCGCCATGGTGCTGCCCATCCATCAGGGCGACCCCTGACGGTCGACGAGATGGCGGGGAGCTCCGGGGTCGAACGCGAGGAGGTGGTGCGGATCTTCCGGGCCGGTGGATTCAGTGAGCGAGGGCCTGACGGGCAGGTGTATCCGACAGAGCTGGCGAGCCTGTCTGCCCTGGTCCTGTCCGGGACGGCGACGTCTTCGCCCCGTCGTGCACCTGGCCGCCCGGGCCGTTGAGACCGGCGCTCCCGTCGAAGCCGTCACGTCGGCCGAACTCACCGCGGTCGGCGGGGTGCCGGCAGTCGCGCTGGGGGACCGCTCCGTCAGGTGCTTCTGTGCCGTCGAGCTTTCCAGGTTGGTCTGACCGGCGGAGACCACCGGACGCCGAGCCCGTCCTCGACGCCGGCCGGCGACCGTTGCCTTGCCGCTCCGTGGCGGTTGCGTCACGGGAAGGTGGAGGGTCGATGAATTGATCGTGACAAGCCCGGTTCGGGTCGTCACGTCCTGACGGCCCGCTGCTAGGAACCTCACATCGAACCCCGGTGGAGGCTCCTGATGACCCGTGTCCCGACGTTCCCCCGCAGTGTCCGCAAGCTGCCCGGCGCACTCGCCGCGCTCGTCATCGTGGCCGGCACGGCCGGCGTGCCGCTGACCGTGGCGACCGCCACCCCGGCCGGTGCGTCGCCCCCCGCCACCGACTCGACCGGCTACGTCGTGGGCACGCCCCAGCTCGCCACCATCACCGGCAACGGGTCGAGCCTGGCACCGTGGAACACGTCGCAGGGCGACTCGTCCTCGGCCGCCTACCCGGAGAGCGACCTCCTTCCCACGTTCGTCCCCGGGGGGTCGACCACCGCCATCGGCGGCGTGACCGAGCCGAACGTGGCGGTCAACCCCGGGTCCGGCAGCGTGCCCTACGCCAGCGGGGTCGTCGGCTCACCCGGTCCGCTGGAGGCCTACTGCGGCTCGGGCTCGAACACCACGGAGGACTCCGGGACCCCGAGCCGCCAGCCGGCGGGGACGACCCTCCCGATGTCGCCCTACTACTTCCCCCACGTCGTCCGGAATTCGGACGGATCGCTCACGGGGTACTTCGACTGGCGTCCGAAGGACGCAGACGAGGCCATCGTGACGGCCCGCTCCACCGACAACGGCAAGGACTGGACCTACGAGGGCGAGGCGCTCGAGCAGAACCCCGCCTACTGCCCGAACGCCGACATCAACGACGACGGCCAGGGCCACCCCCAGGTACTGACGATTGGCGGCACGACCTACCTCTACACGCTGCAGCGGGCCGCGGGTGACAACACCGATGTGCCGCTCCTCGTCCACGCGGTCGACCCCACGGCCGCCAACCCGCTGGCGGCCGTGCCGGCCACGGAAAAGGTCGGTCTCGACCCCGACTCGTTCACCACCGCCACCGATGCGGTGACCCACGGCACGTCGAGCACCATCACCGTGCAGGCGACGCACTCGGCGGACCTGACGAACGGTGGCGCCGGGTCGCCCGACGAACTGGTGCCCGGCCCCTTCGTCGACCTCACCCAGACGCCGACGCCGACGGCCGCGTCGATCATCACCTGCACCGGCGTGACCGCCACCTCCCTGACCGGTTGCACGACGCCGTCGGGCACCACCGTCACGGTGGCCGCGGGCGACCTCATCGAGCAGGTCATCGCCAAGGTGTCGACGGCCCATCCCATCCCGGCCGGCCCGAACACCCCCGCCGGTACCGGCGGCGTGACCTCCGTCACGATGGCACCGGTCGACGCCCTGTCGATGACCATCTTCAACAACAACGCACCCAACCGTGCCTATGTCGACGGCGTGGCCGTGTACTGCAGCCAGGCCAACGCCAACCCGACCACCAAGATCGAGGACTGCACGACCGGCGAGGGTGGCCCGACGGTCAACGACGCCGTGGGGGACCCGCTGACCTTGGACCCGGTGGTGCCCGCCACGGCGCAGACGACGAACGGGCTCGTGTCCCCCGACGGCATCGTGGGGGTGCTGCCGACCTACCCCGGCGTCCCGTCCGGAGCCACGACGGTCATGTACACGGAGAAGGTCCTTGGCTACTTCGTCGCCGGTGTGACCACCAACGGGTCCACGTCCACCTATGGGAGCGTGGTCAGCGGCTCGCCGACCTCCTCCACGTTCACCCTGGCGTTCAACCCCTCGGCCTCCGAATCCTCGGACCTGCCGCCGACCATCAGCTCGGGCTCACCGGTGACACTCGAGATGGGGGACGGCACCAAGGGATCGATCATCCCGGTCACCTGCACCGGACTGGCCACCACCACCGCCGGCTCGCCGGGGACCGCCGCGGTCCTCACGTTCTCGGGCTGCACCGTCGCTTCGGCCGATGCCGGCGACACCCTGCCGGCCACGGCCATGGTCGGCACCGCCGGGGCGGCGACCACGGCGGAGTCCGTCCTGGCCCAGACCGGCGAGGGCAGCACGAAGACCACCGCAGCCGCGAAGCTGTTCGGCAACAACGAGGACCTCGAGGTCCTGCGCGTGGCGTACACCACCGACGGCATCAACTTCAGCTCTGCCGGACTCGACGACGACGGGGTCATCAGCGGCCAGTCGAACGGCGACCCGTCGGCCTTCGATCCGTCGTCCGCCACCAGCGACAACTTCACGGGATCGGACTACCAGGACCTGACCAACCCCGAGCAGACGACCTCCCCCTCCAACCTCAACGCCTACGCGGCCTCGGGCACCGAGGACGCCTCGGAAATGCGCTGGGTGGGCTCCACGGGCACGATCATCACCAACCCTGACGGCAGCATCGGGCTGTTCCTCAACGGATCGTTCGCCGCCGACGGCGACTCGGACGCTTTCAACCAGGTGTTCTACTCCACCTCGACCGACGGCGAGCACTGGACGACGCCTGTCTCGGTCGTCAGCACCGACTACACGTTCGCCGACTCGGTGGCCCAGGACAATGCCCTGGCCGCAGGCCAGGACACCCCACTTGGCATTCACGCCTACTACTCGGGGCGGGCTTACAACCCGACGATCGTCCCCAACGGCGACGGCACCCTGACGATGCTGTTCAGCGGCTACCGCACCCCCGGCTCCGCCAAGGTCGGCTCGATCCCGATCGGGACCGACGCGTCGGCGCAGTACACGCCTGACGCGGTCGACCCCCTCCTCTACCGCAACATCCTCGTCACCACACTCACCCCGGAGTCGGGTGACCCGGCGACGACAGCGACCTCCCTCAGCGCCAGTCCCGGCACGCCCACGGTCGGGCAGTCCGTCACCTACACGGCCACGGTCACGACCGCCGGCCCGGGCGACCCGACGGGGACGGTGGCCTTCAGCGACGGTTCCGGCACGCTATGCGGAGCCTCCGCCCTGTCGGTGTCGACGCCGGACACGGCCTCCTGCACCACCGTCTACGACGGCACCGCGGTCACGGCCGCCTTCTCCGGTGACGCCGACAACGCCTCCTCGACATCGACACTCGAATTCGCTCCCGGCGCCCCTACCGGCGTGACTGCGACGGCCGGTTCCGGTTCCGCCATCGTGTCCTGGTCTGCCCCGTCGACCACCGGCGGCGCCCCGGTCACGGGTTACACGGTGACGGCCTCGGGAGATGGCGGCGACCAGACCTGCACGTCGGCCACGACCTCCTGCACCGTCACCGGCCTCACCAACGGCACCGCCTACACGTTCGCCGTGTCGGCCACCACCAGCGCCGGCACGGGGCCGGTCTCCACCACGTCCGGTGCCGTCACCCCGAGTGGCTCCCCCGATGCGCCCACAGACGTGACGGCTACGGCCGGGGCCGGGCAGGCGATCGTCTCCTGGACCCCGGGCGGGTCCGAGGGCGCGGGTGTCCTCAGCTACACGGTCACCGGGCAGTCATCGGGAGCCCCGACGGAGCAGTGCACGTACACCGTGGCGGTGCCCGAGGTCAACCTGTGCACCGTGACCGGTCTGACCAACGGGGCCAGTTACACGTTCACGGTGGCGGCGACCAATGCGGACGGCACCGGTGCTGCATCGGCGCCGTCGGCCGCGGTCACGCCTTCGACCGTGCCGGACGCCCCCTCCGGGGTGACCGGCACCGGTGGTGACGCCAACGCCACGGTGTCGTGGTCGGCGGCCGACGCGGAGGGTTCGCCGGTGACCGGGTACACGGTCGTCGCAGCCGGTGACGGCGGCGGGGAGACCTGTACCACCCCCGACGGTTCGACCACCTCCTGCGTGGTGACCGGGCTCACCAACGGCACCGACTACACGTTCAGTGTCACGGCGACCAACGCCAACGGCACCGGGGCGGCATCGGCGTCGTCCTCACCGGTCACCCCGACCTCCGTCCCCGACGCCCCGACCGGAGTGGTGGCAACGGCAGCTGCCGGCTCGGCATCCGTGTCGTGGACGGACGGTGGTGACGAGGGTTCACCCGTGACCGGGTACACCATCACCGCAGCGGGGGACGGCACGGACGAGACCTGCTCGACGTCGACGACGTCCTGCGATGTCACCGGCCTCACCAACGGCATCCCGTACACGTTCACGGTCGTCGCTTCCAACATCGACGGCGCCTCGGCCCCTTCGATGGCGTCCTCGCCGGTCACCCCGACCGCGTCGCCCGACGCCCCGACCGACGTCCAAGCGACGTCCGGCGCCGGCTCGGCCGTCATCTCCTGGTCGGCGCCCTCGGACGAAGGCTCGCCCATCACCGGGTACACGGTGACGTCGAGCGGCGGCCAGACCTGCGCCACACCGGACGGTTCCACGACGACGTGCACCGTGACCGGCCTGGACAACGGCACCGCCTATACGTTCACCGTGATGGCGACCAATGCAGTGGGGACCGGCGACGCCAGTGCCCCCTCCGGGTCAGTGGCCCCTTCCGCTGCGCCGGACGCCCCGACCGGGGTCGTAGCCGCTCCCGCCGACCACGGCGCCACCATCACCTGGGCGGCTCCGTTCGACGAGGGCGCACCCATCACCGGGTACACGGTGACAGCCGACACCGGACAGACCTGCTCGACACCGGACGGCTCGACCACGACCTGTGGCGTCAGCGGGCTGACCAACGGCACCGCCTATACCTTCACCGTGACGGCCGCCAACGTCGACGGCACGTCCACCGCCTCGACCGCCTCGGCCCAGGTCGTCCCGACGACCACTCCGGACGCACCGATCAGCGTCGTGGCCACGGCGGGCCGTGGATCGGCCGTCGTCTCCTGGACGGCGCCGTCCGACGAGGGTTCGCCCATCACCGGGTACACCGTGACCTCGAGCGGTGGTCAGACCTGTGCCGCCGCGTCGACGTCCTGTACCGTCACCGGCCTCGCCAACGGAACCGCCTACACGTTCACCGTGACGGCGGTCAATGCGCAGGGTACGGGGCTTGCATCGGCACCGAGCACGACGGTGACCCCGTCGACGGTGCCCGATGCCCCGACCGGTGTCGTGGCCACCGCCGGCAATGGCGCCGCCACCGTGTCGTGGACGGCACCGTCCGACGAGGGCTCACCTGTGACCGGCTACACGGTGACGGCGTCCAACTCGAATCCGCCCAAGACGTGCACCACCTCCGGAGCGACCACCTGCTCGATCAGCGGCCTGGCCAACGGAGCGGCCTACTCATTCACCGTCAGAGCCACCAATGCGAACGGCACCGGCGCTGCGTCATCGCCCTCGTCCACCATCAGCCCGACGTCGAACACGGCGGTCATCACCTCGGCGGACTCCGCCACGGTTGCGCACGGCAAGTCGGTTCACGTGACCGTCACGGCCAGCGGAACGCCTCCACCTTCGTACTCGGCTTCCGGCCTCCCGAACGGCCTCATCCTCAAGTCGGCGTCGGACGGCAAGGCAATCCTCGAGGGCGCCCCGGTGACGGGTGACGGGATCTACACGTTCACGCTGATGGCCGACAACGGCTCAGGCCCAGGTGACAACCAGACGTTCACCCTCACGGTGTTCGGCATCACGACGGGCTCGACGGCGTCCTTCACGGTCGGCGTCCACGGTTCCTTCGCGATCGCCACCGCCCCGGCCCAGGCAGGCACCACCGTGTCGGTCAAGATCCCCAGGAAGCTCAAGGGACTGTCGCTGACGGCCGGACCCGATGGCACCGCACAGCTGTCAGGATCGCCGGCCAGCGGCGACGCTTCGTCCCTCGTGACGGTGCAGGCCTCGGAAGGGACGATCACCGTGACCCAGAAGCTCCAGGTGACCATCACCGCCTGACGTCCACCGCGGGTCGCACGACAGACGCGTCGCGTCGGCTCGGTGCTCCCTACAGCTCGCCCCATGACGGCTGGGGGTGGTCGTTGCCCCGCACCGCGATCGCGTCACGCCCGGCCCGCTTCACCTGATAGAGGGCCATGTCGGCCTCGTCGAACAGTCGCTCGATGGTCGGCATCGACCCGTCCAAGCTGCTCACGCCGATGCTCAACGTGACCGGGACCTCGGTCAGGGACGCCAGGGAGCGGAAGATGCGTTCGGCCACCTGCACGGCACCGCCGCTGTCGGTCTCGGGCAGGAGCACGGCGAACTCGTCGCCGCCGAGGCGGCTGGCGACGTCGAAGGGTCGCACGTGGTCGAGGAGCACCCGTCCGATGGTGGCGAGCACCCGGTCGCCGACGACGTGCCCGTAGTTGTCGTTGATCTCCTTGAACTGGTCGACGTCGATCATCAGCAGGCTGAGCGGCCCGTTGGTCCGCAGGGCCCGTTCGATCTCCTCCTCGGTGCGTTGGCGGAGGACGCGGCGCACGGCGCAGCCGGTCAGCTCGTCGGTGCCGGCCAGCTCGGCCAACTGGGCCAGGAGGCGGTCCTCGTGCTGCTCGATGCGACTCCGGTTGACGGCCGCCAACGCGGCCAGGGCACCCGCACCGGCCACGGTCCCGAAGAGCATGAAGGTCCACCCCTCGACGGCGACGAAGTGCTTGTCGACGGCGGCCACCCCGGTGACCACCGCCAGTGCCGACAGGCCGCACGCCATTGCCGCACGGGGCGAGAACATCAGGGCGCCGTAGACGATCGGCAGGAAGAGGAGCAGGAGGATCGGACTGTTGATGCCGGTGTCGAGGAGTGCCACCACACCGACCGCGTAGGTCGACGCCACCGTCCAGATCACTGAATAGGCGATGCACCAGGCGCGGGCCGCGACCACTGGCGCAAGTGCGAGACCCACCGCGGCGCAGACCCCCCAGGCAACGATGATCCCTGACAGGAGCGCGCGGTGGGGACCGGTGGGCGTGAGGTGGAGATAGAGGAGCACGACGATCGCTTCGAGCAGGAAGATCCCGAACCCCGAGCGCAGGTGGGTGAGCCAGAAGCGGCGACGCGCCTCGACTTCGGCCTGCCTGCCGATTGTGTCGGCCAGTGCGTCCTGGGTGTTCGTGTCCATGTGCCGACGCCCCCGGCGATAGGTGTTGCCCAGGTCATCGGCGCCCGTCGGCCCGAACTTGACCGGAAATGACAACGGGAGGTGCGCCGTGCCGGGACCGCCGGTTTGCGCCCGTGCCACAGCTGGGGCTCAGTCTTCGGCCAGGAGTTCCCGCACACGGGGGATGACCTTCGAGCCGTACAGCTCGATGGAGCGCAGGAGGTGGTCGTGGGGTAGGTGGCCGGCGCTGTACTTCAGGTCGAAGCGTGCCAGTCCGAGCACACGGGCCGTGGTGGCGATCTTGGCGGCCACCGTCTCGGGTGACCCGACGTAGAGCGAGCCGTCGGGGCCGGCCTGCTGGTCGAACTCGGCCCGGCCCATGGGCCCCCAGCCGCGCTCCGCACCTATCCGGTCCCGCAGGCGCTTCATGTGGGGCCACAGCTGCTCACGGGCCTCCTCGTCGGTGTCGGCCACGTGGCCCGGCGAGTGGACGCCGACCGGCAGCCGCGCCTGCTCGAACCTGTCCAACGCCCGGTGGTAGAGGTCAACGAGGGGAGCGAACCTGGCGCTCTCCCCGCCGATGATCGCGATCATGAGCGGGAGTCCGTAGCGGGCGGCCCGCACGACCGACTCGGGGCTGCCGCCGACGCCGACCCAGGACACGAGGCTTCCCGACTCGGTCCTCGGGTGGACCTGGAGGCCGTCGAGTGCCGCCCTGGTGCGGCCGGACCAGGTGACGGGCTGCTCACGCAGGAGATGAACGAAGAGGTCGAGCTTCTCCTCGAACAGCTCCTCGTAGTCGCCCAGGTCGTAGCCGAACAGGGGGAACGACTCGGTGAACGACCCCCGACCGAGGATGACCTCGGCCCGACCCGCCGAGAGCGCGTCGAGGGTGGCGAAGCGCTGGAACACCCGGACCGGGTCGTCCGAGCTCAGGACGGTGACGGCCGAGCCGAGTCGAATCCGATCCGTCCGCCCGGCGATGGCGGCGAGCACCATCTCGGGGGCGGAGACGGCGAAGTCGTCACGATGGTGCTCGCCCACGCCGATGAAGTCGACGCCGACGGCATCGGCCAGGACACCCTCGTCGACAACGTGACGGATGACCTCCGCCTCGCTCAACGGCCGGTCCTCGGTCCCGAGGGTGACGTCGCCGAAGGTGTCGATGCCGAGTTGGAGCGGTTGGTCCATGGTGTTCCAGTCGTCGCGCTGGCCGCCCCCGCTGAACGGCGAGGTCAGGGTACCGGCCCGGCCCGGCACCGGAAGCGGCCAGATGTCCCTGCGCCCCTGAGGTGCCTGGGTTTCCGGCCGGTGAATCCTTCGCGAACCATCTGGTGCGCCCTGACGGGTCCCGGTAGCCTCGGCCCATCGTGCGGGTGCTTCTGATGAGTCCGGTCCCTGGACATGACGTGTACGGAGGGGACGTCGCCTATACCGAAGCGCTCGTCGCCCGTCCCCCGGACGGCGTGGTGTACACGACCTACGTCGACGCCTTCGCCGAGGGTTCACTGGTCGAGCGGGGCCGCCGGCCCAAGCACGGTTCAGTGGGAGCGACCGACGCACTCCTGATCGGTGCACGGGCCATCGAGCTCGGGCTGCGCCGGACCGGACGGCTCTACCGCGAACCCTATCGGTACCTGACCGTGGACCCCGCCGCGTTCGACCTGGTGCACGCTCACGTGTTCTCGGTCCGCCTGGTGGGCACCGAGGTGCCCCTCGTGACCAGTTCGGGCTTCCCGCTGTCCGTTCTCTACCGCGACCGTCACCGATGGCCGGAACCCCGTGTGCGCACGGCCTCGCGTGCGGAGTCACTCCTGGCCCGTGCGACAGGGGTCGAGCTCTCCTGGGCCCCGCCACGTCGGGCCGCCCGCATGATGGTCCAGTCCGAGCATTATCGAGATCAATTGGTCGGCCAGGGTGCCGACCTGAACCGGCTGGCAGTGCGCACGCTCGGTATCGAAGGCGATGGGTCACGGCCCCGCGACGGACGGCCGCGCACCATCGGCTACGTCTCCACCCACTTCGAGGCGAAGGGCGGCCACGTGGTCCTCGAGGCCTTCGCCAAGCTCCTCACCGACTACCCCGACGCACGGCTCGTCATCGTGGGCAGCGACCCGGTGGCCCACACAGTCGAGCTGCCCCCGGGCGCCGTCACCTGGACGGGGAAGGTTGGCCGGCGGAGGCTGCTCGACGAACTGTGGCCGACCATCGACGTGCTGGCCCTGCCCACCTGCTGCGACTCCGGTCCGCCATATGTCGTCCTCGAAGCCCTGCAGCGGGGGATACCTGTCGTGACCAGCGACATCCCCTGGCTGGACGAGGGGCTCACCGGGGCAGGCGTCCGTCGGGTGTCGGTCGACGCGCCCCAGGTCCGCGATGCCCTGGTCGAGCTGCTCGACCGGGACACCTACGCCGAGGCCTCCCGTGCGGCTGTCGATCTGTGGCGGACGCGGTACTCGATGGACGTACTCGCAGGCCTGGTGGGGAAGACCTATCGGGAGGCACTGGCGGCCGGCCCGGCCCGGCCCGGCGCCAGGCATCACCTCCGCTGACGGATCGGTGAGGTCAGCCCCGTCGGGGTCCCGGTGCCACCAACTCGACCGCCGTGCCGTCGGGATCGCGCAGCTGCAGCGACGGGTTGCCCGATTCCGGCACCACACCGGGATGGTCGATGCCGATCGCCGTGAGATGCTCGGCCCACGCCTCGAGTGCCGACGCATCGGCCACGGCGAAGGCGAGATGGTCGAGTGGCCCGACGTCGGGCCCCGCGATGTCCGGTGTGGCGGTCAGCACGATCACGACGCCCGACGGACGGTGTCGTAGGGCGACGTAACCCGCCGCCGGATCGGACCGGAACGGCTCCAGTCCCAGTGCCGCCGAATACCACTCGGCGCTGGCCGACGCGTCGGCCACCCGGAGCTGCACATGGGACAGACCGGTCAGTGGCCCGGCAGGCGTGTCGGCGCCACGCGTGTCGGCGTCAGGCGTCATGCGTCCGTTGCCGAGGTCGGTTCGAGTGGCGCGACCGGTACCACCATGGCCGGGGCCTCGGTTCCCCCGTCGATCTCGAACACCTTTCCCGTGACCCACGACGACGCGTCCGAGGCCAGGTAGAGGACCGCGCAGGCGATGTCCTCGGGTTCCCCCGCGCGCCCCATCGGCGTGCCGGCCAGGAACTGGTGACGCAGGTCGTCATCGGTCAGCACGATGTCGAGCGACCGGGTGGCTACTCCACCCACGTCGAGCGCGTTCACCCGGACCCGTGGGGCGAGCTCGGCGGCCACGTTCTTCGTCATACGGTCGAGTGCCGCCTTGGCGGCGCCGTAGGCCACGAACATCGGCTGGGTCATGGACGCCGAACGCGACGAGATGTTGACGACCGACCCTGTACCGGTGGTGTCGACCATGCGGCGGGCTGCCAGCTTGGTCAATGTCAGCGGCGCCGTCACGTTGAAGGCGAACGTGCGCGCCATGAACCCCTCACTCGTGTCCATCGCCGCCCGTGGCATCGCTCCACCCGCATTGTTGACGAGGATGTCGAGTCGGCCGAATGCACCGAGCGCCGCGTCCGCCAGGGCGACGCACTCGGCCTCCACGGTGACGTCGGTCGGGACGACCAGCGCCCGACGACCGAGCCCACGCACCTGCGTGGCAACCTCGTCGAGGTCGGACTCGGTGCGGGCGGCCAACACCACATCGGCTCCCGCCTCGGCCAGGCCGAGGGCGATTCCCCGACCGATGCCGAGGCCCGCGCCGGTCACCACCGCCACCCGACCGTCGATGCCGAACCGGTCGAGGATCAACGCCCGGACCTCCGGGTTCGACGGAGTGGGCACACGGGACCCGCGGGGGCGGGCCCGTCGATGGTTCGTTGGCGCACAGCGGCCTCATTCACTCGACGATCGTTCCGACCGCATGATGCCACCGTCGGCACCGGTCGGCACCGGTCGGCACCGCCGACCGGTTGGTTCAGGCGTGGACGACGACGGGCCCGGTATCAGCGCCGGCGGGCCCGGCCAACTGCCCGATGTTGCCCTTCTGGAAGACGAGTGCGGCCAGCACCGCCCCGGCGACGAAGAACCCGGACGACCAGAGGAATGCGGTGGTGTAGCTGTGCAGTGCCGCATTCCTGAGGTTCTCGGGGGTGGCCAACCTCCCTACGAGGTAGGCCGTGGCGGCTCCGGCGGCCAAGGTGTTGAGCAGCGCCGTGCCGATGGACCCACCGACCTGCTGAGCGGTGTTCAGGGTGGCCGACCCCACACCGGCATCATGGGGTGTGAGTCCCAGGGTGCCGGTGCTGAAGGAGGGTGCGAGGCTCAGTCCGAAGCCCAGCCCCAGCAGGATGAGGTAGGGCAGCACGTGGCTGGCGTAGGAACTGTGGAGGCCGACGCGGTGGAGCAGGTACATGGCGACCGCGTCGCAGAGGAGGCCGATGGGCACGATGATCTTGGGTCCGACCTTGGGCAGCAGGACCCGGTTGGAGACCTGGGCGGTCAGGGCGAGTGCAACGACCATCGGCAGGAAGGCGAAGCCGGTCTTGACCGGGCTGAAGCCCAGCGTCCCCTGCAGGTAGTAGGTGAGGAAGAGGAAGACGCCGAAGATGCCGATGCTGGCGAACAGCATGGCCAGCAGTGAGCCGCCGCGCGTGCGGTTCCGGACCACCCGCGGGGGCAGTAGGGGATACCGGACGCGGGTCTCGATGATGCCGAAGATGCCGAGGAGCACGACACCGAGGCAGAGGAACCCGATCGTGTAGTGGTTGTGCCAACTCGTCGTCTCGGCGTGGGAGAGGCCGTAGACGATGCTGAACAGGCCGCCGGTCACCAACGCGACGCCGGGGATGTCGAGCGGGTCGCGATCGGCCGCCTTGTCGTTGCGCAACCAGAGCGAGGCACCCACGGCCGCCACGGCGGCGAACCCCAGATTGACGAACAACGTCCACCGCCACGATGCGTACGACGTGAGCACTCCACCGAGGAGCAGGCCGATCGCACCGCCGGCGCCGGCGATCCCGCCGTAGATGGCGAAGGCCTTGCCCCGCTCGGTGGGATTGGTGAACGTCGTGGCCAGCAGGGCCAGCACCGACGGCGCCAGGAGCGCACCGAACGCGCCCTGGATGGAGCGGGCGGCGACGAGCATCGGGAAGCCCGTCGACGCACCGCCGAGCGCCGAGGCGCAGGCGAACCCGACGAGGCCGATCATGAGGGCCCGCTTCCGGCCGATGATGTCGCCGATGCGGCCACCGAGGAGCAACAGGCTCCCGAACGCGAGCGAATAACCCGTGACGACCCACTGCCGGTCGGCGTTGGAGAAGCCGAGGGCGTGCTGGGCTGTCGGGAGGGCGATGTTGACGATGGTGTTGTCGAGGATCACCATCAGCTGAGCGATACCGAGGACCGCCAGGATCCACCACCGGCGTGTGTGGTTCGCCTCCTTGTCCGTCGGCGGATCCTGCGTCAGCGTCTCCGTCATGGGTCCTCCGTCGGGTTCTCGTTCGTCGAACAGCCGCTCCCCCGCAGGCATCCGTAGTTCTGTACAACCCGGAGGTCCGCCCGCCTATTCCGTCGACGGGGCCGGACCGGTGCGGCAACGGGATCCGCACCACCTGGTGCATCCTGGCCCCCGGGGGCGCATGACCGGCAACTGAGCGCCCCACCGGACGCAGTCGTAGTATCGACGGGGTCGGCAGGTGCCGGTCCCCAGCGGTGTGGGACCGACGGACCGGACGGCAGGGAGGGAGACCGATGACCACCCGATTGCCCGACCGGGTCGACGTCGATGCCGCCTGCAAGCTCATCGACGACAACTGTCAGAGCATCTACACGTGGCGCTACGAGCGTGACCGTCCGCAACTCGTCACCCTGTACGAGAAGGCGGCTCACTCCCAATGGGTGGGGAGCACCGACCTCGACTGGTCGATCGACGTGGATCCCGAGTCGCTCGTCGACCTCGAAGCGCCCAACCTCCGGCTCATGCGCGAGGTCACCCGGATGCCCGGGTCACCGATCGCCTCATGGGGGGACGCCGAGCTGCTGGTCCTCGGCACCGAGATGTTCACCGCGCTGCTCAGCCAGTTCATGCACGGCGAGCAGGGGGCCATGATGACGGCGGCCAAGATCGTCGACACGGTGCCGTGGATCGACGCCAAGTACTACGCGGCCACCCAGACGATGGACGAGGCGCGCCACACCGAGGTGTTCGCCCGCTACATCGATGAAAAGGTCGGCGAGGCCTACCCGATGAACCCCCATCTCGAGGCGCAGATCACGGGGCTGCTCGAGGACAACAGATGGGACATCGCCTACCTCGGGATGCAGATCGTGATCGAATCGCTGGCGCTCGCCGCCTTCGGTGACATGGCCAGACGCATCGAGGAGCCGCTACTACGGAAGCTCCTCCGTTACGTCATGGCCGACGAGGCCCGCCATGTGGCGTTCGGGATCCTGTCCCTCGGTGAGTACTACGAGCACCTGTCCGCGGCCGAGCTGAAGGACCGTCAGGACTTCCTCCTCGAGCACACCGTGCACGCCCGTGCCCGGTCGACGACCCCCGAGGTGTGGGAGCGGATGGGTGTGTCGGTCGGGTCGGTGGCGCCCTTCATCGCCGAGGCGGCGGCCTCCATGGACACGACGCCGTTCCAGGGCTTCCAGAACGGGTTCTTCTCCAAGCTGGTCCCCAACGTGAAGCGACTCGGGCTCCTCGATGCCAACGACGGCTACCTGCGGGAGCGGTGGGGGGCGGCGGGCCTGCTCCGGTTCGAGTTCGCGGAGGACACCGCCAGCGACTACGCCACCTACGACGCGGTGGCCGCCGATCGATCGGGCACGCAGGCCTGAGCACAACCCGGATCCGGCGTCGGGCCCTGGCTACCATGACCGGCACCGACGACAGAGGGAGACCGATGGCCCATGACCCGGTGGTGGCGACGACGACGCGGGAGCGCGACAATCTCGAGCCGAGGTTCGTCCTTCCCGACCAGGAGGCGACTGCCGCCGCTGCACTCGAGGGCTACCGAGCCCGGCGCGGCCGCCCGAACATCCTCGTCGTGCTCTTCGACGACGTCGGCTGGGGTGACTTCGGCTGCTACGGCGGCGGCGTGGCCGTCGGTGCGCCGACCCCGAACATCGACAAGCTGGCCCGACGGGGACTGCTCCTGACCTCCTGTTATTCCGAGCCGTCCTGCACGCCGTCGCGAGCCTCACTCATGACCGGGCGGCTGCCGATGCGCCACGGCCTGCTCCGACCGCCGATGTACGGCCAACCCGGCGGTCTCGACGGGGAGGTCACGCTGGCGTCCCTGCTGAGCGACGCCGGGTACGTCACCCAGGCGGTCGGGAAGTGGCACATCGGCGAGAACGTCGAGTCCCAGCCGCAGAATGTCGGCTTCGACGACTTCTACGGATTCCTGTCGGTGTCGGACATGTACACCGAGTGGCGCGACCCGAACTTCTTTCCGGAGATCGTCTACTCCGAGGAGCGGACGAAATGGGTCGAGAACCTGGAGTTCAACAAGTGCTTCGTCCACGCCACCCGCGGTGGCGAGACGGAGAACGTGGAGGAGGTGACCGTCCCCGTGCTGTCGCTGCTCGACGACAAGTGGGCCGACTACTCGCTCGACTTCATCCGGCGCATGGGTGCACCGCCCCCTGACGATCGGACACCGTGGTTCCTCTACCACTGCACCCGGGGTGCCCACTTCGACAACTACCCCCACGAGCGCTTCCTCGGCACCTCGCCGGCCAAGCACCCCTACAAGGACACGATCATCGAACTCGACGACATCGTCGGCCGACTGGTGGCCGAGCTCGAGGCGACGGGTCAGCTGGAGGACACGCTGCTCTTCATCAGCTCGGACAACGGCCCGGAAATGGAGACCTGGCCGGACTCCGCGTACTCACCGTTCCGCAGCGCCAAGGGCTCGACCTGGGAGGGCGGTCAGCGCGTGCCGGGCATCGTGGCATGGCCGGGAATGGTCGCGGCCGACCGGGCCTCCGACGGGATCTTCTCGCTGATGGACCTGTTCGCGACGTGCCTCACCCTGGCCGGGGCAGAGGACGCGGTGCCCACTGACCGGTACATCGACGCCGTCGACCAGACCTCGTTCCTGCTCGACCCTGGGGGCGTGTCGAACCGCAAGTACCTCTACTACTGGCTGACCAACGTGTTTTCCGCATTGCGGGTGGGCGAGTGGAAGTTCATGGTGGCGTCGTCCTCGGACGACGACCGGGACTGCTTCAACCTCGGTGGGTTCACCGGTGTCACCCAGAAGTACTCGCACGGTCGGCTCTACAACCTCTACCTCGACCCGAAGGAGAGCCACAGCTACATGATCCGGAAGCTGGCCTACATCGACAGCTTCACCACCGGGATCGCCCGCCACCTCATGTCCTTCGGTGCCTATCCGCCCAAGCACCCCATCGCGGCAATGAGCTGAGGGGCGGGCCAGCCGGTCGCGTCCCTGGCCTACGGTGGCCCGGGGCGACCAGCGCCGGCGCGACCAGCGCAGCCGGCCATGACCCCGGGGGATGCCGTGGACGAATCGACCGTGTCGGTGGAGCCGAGCTGGTTCCGGCCCGACGTCCTGGCCGGACGGGTGGCCCTCGTCACCGGTGGAGCCACCGGCATCGGCAAGGAGATCAGCCGCGTGCTAGGTGCTCATGGCGCCGCAGTGGTCCTGGTCAGTCGCAAGCAGGAGGTCCTCGAGGCCGCCGCGGTCGAGCTCGCGGGGGAGGGGATCGACGTCTGGTTCGACGTCTGCGATGTGCGGGACCGCGATGCCGTCCGGGCGGTGGTCGAACGGGCGGTCGCCGAGCGGGGCGCCCTGGACGTCGTGGTCAACAACGCGGCCGGCAACTTCCCGGCGCCCATGTCGGCGATCTCGCCGAACGGGTTCAAGGCCATCGTCGACATCGACCTGCTCGGGACCTACAACGTCAGCCGGGCGGCCTTCGACGCGGCGCTGCGCGAGCGCGGTGGGTCGATCATCAACATCAGTGCGCCGTTCGAGCAGCGGGGCGTCGTGTACCAGGCGCACGTGGCCGCGGCCAAGTCGGGGGTGGACTCGTTGACGCGGTCGTGTGCCGTCGAGTGGGGTCCCTACGGTATCCGGGTCAACGCCATCGCTCCAGGGTCCGTGCTGGGGACCGAAGGCCTGAAGCGGTTCCGCGAAGCGGTCCCCGGAGGCGCGCCGGCCGCGCCGACCAATCCGTTGGGCCGGCACGGCCACGGCTCGGACATCGCCTACCTGGCGCTGTTCCTGTGCACTCCGCTGGCCCGGTTCGTCTCGGGTCAGGTGATCGCAGTGGACGGCGCGGGGTCGGTGGACATGCTCCGCCTCCAGGCCGGTCCCATCTGACCGGTAGGCCCAGGTGACCGCCTGCTCAGGGGAGGATCCCGATGCCGCGTGGACCGGCTGCGGCGGTGTCGCGTCCGCGGGTGAGGTCGAGTCCGGACAGTAGGGCGTTGCGCAGCTCGCGGGGGTCGACCACGTCGTCGTAGGAGAGACGGGCGGCAGCCCGCACCGACGCCTCCGCCTGCGCCGCAGCGATGCGGGAGCGTTCGGCCGGATCATCGATCCCGCTGGCCGCCGAGTCCGCGGGCATGGCACCCAGGGTGACCGAGGGAAGGGCCAAGGTGAGGGTCTGTCCATCGAAGGGGTTCATTGCCATCACCGAGGAGCCGAACCCGAATGCCTTGCGGAGCGTGACATGGAGCTTCGGCACCCGCATCCGGTGCTGCACCGCGAACAACCGTGCGGCGTGGCGGAGGATGCCCCGACCCTCGGCCACGGTGCCGGCCAGTACGCCCGGGTTGTCGGCCAGGAAGATACACGGGAGCCCGAAGGCGTCGGCCACATCGAGGAAATGGGCGGCCTTGTCGGCGGCGTCCCCGTCGATGGTGCCGGCCAGGACGGCGGGGTCATTGGCCACGAGTGCGACGCTCCGGCCCCCGAGGTGCGCGAGCGCGGTGACGATCGAACTGCCGAAGTCGGGCTGGACGTCGAGCAGGAGGCCGTCGTCGACCAGGGCCTCGAGCACCGGTCGGATGGGGTAGGGGCGACGGGGGTCGGGCGGGATGAGCGCGAGGAGGTCGGCGGCACGGGGGCCGGTGTCGGTCCCGGCGCGCCGTGGTGCCGACTCCCAGGCATTGGTCGGGAAGTGGGTCAGGTAGCGCCTGGCGAGCGCGATGGCGGCCTGGTCATCGGGCACCACGTTATGCACGACGCCACCAGAGGCGACTGCCACCGGTGGGCCGCCCAACTCCTCCTTGGTCACGTCCTCTCCTGTGGCGGAACGGACCAGAGGAGGCCCGGCGGCGAAGATCGACGCCGTCGAGGTCATGGCCACGAAGTCGCTGAGCGGTGCCGTCAGCGCTCCGTGGCCGGCGGAGGCACCACACACGAGGCTCACGAGAGGAACGAGTCCCGACAGCTCGGCCAGGCCCATGAGGTCGCCCGGCCGTCGACCGGGTGCCGTCTCGGTCACCCGGTGGCCGGCTCCCTCGAGCAGCATCACCAGGGGAACACGCTCCTGACGGGCAAGTTGGCAGAGCCGGTAGCGCTTGTCCGAGGCGCCGTTGCCGATGGAACCCCCGAGGACCGTCACGTCCTCCGCACCCGCCAGAGCGGGGCGACCGTCGATCCGACCCGATCCGGCCACGAATGCGTCGGCCGGGACGGCAGGGTCGTCGGTGGCGCCGACGAGGGCGCCGATCTCGAAGATCGCCACTCCTCCCCGCCCCGCCCGCCTCGTGCGGTGCCCACGTATGATGGTCCATCGGAGCTGTTGCTGCCGTGCCGGGTCCCACGACCCGGGGGAGAGGTGCCCATGGGTGAGCTGCGGGACATCAAACGGCGGGTCGGGGAACTGCTCGACAGCCTCGGCCACGACCCGGACGAGGTGGCGGGAACGCTGGAGGCCGCCGGGGTCCACGGGATCCAGAAGAGCAACACCTCCTGTGCCATCGCCGTCTACACCGCAGCGGTCATGCGGGCGGACCCGCGCATCACGTCGGTGGCCGTCGGTCCGTGCACCCTGCTCCTGACCCTCACCCATCCATCGGGTCGGCCAGGCGGGAAACTCGTCGTCCAGCTACCGAGGCCGGTCCGCGGCTTCGTCGACGGATTCGATGCCGGTCGCTACCCGACGGTGCTCCGCCTGCAGACCGACGACGTGCCCGCTCTGTCGGATCCGGCTGCCGCCGACCCGTCGCCGACACCAGGCCCCGAGGTGCCGGTGTCGAACGTGGTGCCCGCGACGCAGTGACCGGACGCGTGCTGCGGCCGCCACCGGAGTGACGGTCACAGCAATCGGCGTCGAGGTGTGGTTCGCTCGTGGTGGGCGCCCGGTCCTGATCGGGTGCCGTGGACGCGGGAGGGTGCTTCCGACCCGCTGACGGACTCGGCACGGTGTGTCCACACCCGGCCGATCGAACAAGGAGCGCGCGGCATGGGACTCGAGAATCTGACGGTACCGGCGGGATCGGACAGCACGACGTCTCATCGTCGCCGGCCCACAGCTCGCCACTCGGTGACCATGGTGGTCCTGGTGGCCACCGCCCTCGGGCTGGCCGCGTGCGGGAGTTCCTCCTCGTCGTCGACCACGACCACGAGGGCCACGACGATCACGACCACGAAGCCGGTGCCCTCGACCACCTCCTCGACGGCACCGGCATCCACCACCACGACGACTCGGGCCGGCAACGGATGTGCCACCTCGGCATTGACGATCACCTTCGGGAGCCCGAACGGGACGGCTGGCGCCATCCATTACACGCTCACCTTCCACAACGCCGGCTCGACGTCGTGCACCCTCTACGGATTTCCCGGAGTCTCGTTCCTGGCGTCCGGGGGATCCCAGATCGGAGTACCCGCGCTCCGGCAGGGCGGCGCATCGCCGACGACGGTGACCCTGGCAGCAGGGGCTGACGCCTACAGCTCCGTGGCCGTGACCGACCCGGGTATCCCCCCCTGCACGTCGCAGGCGACCGCAACCCAGGTCCGCGTCTACCCTCCGGGCCAGACGCAGGCCGCACTGGTGGCTGCGTCGCCGGGCGTGGACGTCTGCTCGTCGCCCAACACCGCGGCCTACACGTCAGCCACCGTCACGCCGGTGTCGACCACGCAGCTCTGACCTGATCTCCGGCAGCCGGTCGGCCGACTCCGGTCAGAGGTACAGCAGCGAGCCGGGGGTGGTGAGCTCCGAGCCGGTCTCGAGCCACGTCTTCAATCCACAGAGGATCATCGGCCAGCCCCCGTACAGCTGTTCGTCGGCGCCATCTCGCAGTTCGTCGTGGATGAGGCCGAGACGACAGGAGTCGCCCAGGGGCTCGATGGTCCAGGTCACCCGGGACGATCCCTCGGCGGCCACGTCGTCGTTCCACAGGGCGACCATGGTGTGGACCAGCCGGTGCGGTGGGTCGGCCTCCACCACCCGGCCGGATCCGAGCAGAACGGCTCCGTCCGGTGTGCGTTGCTCGATGGGGGCCCCGGGTGCCCACGTCGACGTCGTGTGGGTACCGAACTGGTAATGCGCCCGGATGTCGGGCTCGATGATGGCTTGCCACAACCGGTCCGGTGTGGCCCGGATGTAGAACTCGTAGCGCTGCTCCATGGGTCCTCCCGTCGGAACACCCGGCGCTCTGCCGTGGGGCCATTGTGCCACCCGACCGTCGCGGACGCCCCGGTGGAGCGTTCCTCAGTACGAGCGGCCCCGGGCCGTCACCGGGACGACCCCCACGACCGCATCGCCGCGCGTCAACCACATCCGATCGTACCGGTCCACGGTGGGATCGCAGTGTGGCGGCACCAGGCGTAGACGGTCACCTCGGGTCGGACGGAAGGCGTCGGTGGTGGTGACGATGCCCTGTTCGTCGCCGAAGAAGGCGTAGGTCACGCCCAGATGGTCGGGGACGCTCGCCGGACCGGCGTCGGTGGCCATCGACTTGAGGCCGGCGTCCACCGTCACGAACCCCCGTTGGTTGTTCGATACGACCGTGGTGGCGATCGTGAGGCTCTGGGCGAAGTCGGCCTCGGGATCGGAACCGAGCGCGTCGGCGTACTCGCGGTCCATGAAGACGTAGCTCCCGGCCTGGAGTTCGTCCAGGTCGCCGACCTCGACGTCGAGCAGTGCGGTGCCCGTGCCCCCGCCGGTCCGCACGGGAACCGGGAGCCCGGCACCCTCCAGCGAGGCCACGACCTCGGCCAGACGGTCGGCCGCGGCGATCACGGCGAGGCGGCGTGCGTCGCGACCGGCCACGTGCTGAGCGTGTCCGGCGTACGCCTGGACGCCGCCGAAGGTCAGCGACGGGGAGCGCTCGATGGCGGCGACGACGGCGAGCGCCGCGTCCGGCCCGACGACGCCGGTGCGTCCGAGTCCGACGTCGACGTCGCAGAGCACGGTCACGGTGGCCGCGTCACCGAGGGCGGTCACGAGCTCGGCCACCGCATCGACATTGTCGAGCGCAAGGGCCAGATCACAGCGTCCGGCCAGCACGGTGACACGGGCCATGGGCCCTGCGCCGGCCGGCGGGGACGTGAGGAGGATAGGAACGGGTGTGGTCCGCTCGAGGGAGGAGACCAGTACCTCGGCCTCGGCCAGTTTGGCGCAGCACAGGCCGACCGCTCCGTGGTCGAGCTGGAGGCCGGCCACCCACGCCGACTTGTGGGACTTGGCATGGGGGCGGAGCCGAATCCCGGCGTCGTCGGCGATGCGTTGCATGGCCACCACGTTGGCGACGAGGAGGTCGACGTCGCACAGGAGCGCGGGGGTGGGGACCAGATCGACGGAGCCGGACTCGCCCAGTGCACGCAGCACGGGGGCAAAGGCAGGGTCCTCCCGGACGGTGGGGTCGTGCACCTCCTCCGCAGATGCCATCGTCGGCCGCCCGTCAGCCCAGCTCGGCGTGGATGATGTCCGCCACATTGAAGGCGGAGTCGAGGGCCTGGTGGGTCCCCGCCCCGCGGCCACCGGCATCGCAGCCGACCAGGAACAGCCCGGGAAGCGGTGTCCGGGGGTCGGGTTTGCCGCGGCCGACCTGACCGACGACCTGGGCGATTCCGACCGCCTCGCCCCCGCTGCCGGGGACGGTGGCGTCCCGGGTCATGCGCGAGATCTGGCGTGGACCGTAGGGCTCGGACCAGAGGGTGTGGCGCTCGAGACCGGGCCAGAGGTCGGCCACCACCTCCCGTGCCCGTCGGACGGCCTCCTCGGCCATGGGGGAGGAGGGGTCAGGGGAGACGAACACCTGGATGTTGGCCACCTGGTGCCCGGGTTCGGCCACCAGGCCCGGGTCGAACTCACTGGCGACATCCACGGCGATGAGCGGGACGTCCGGCCAGTCACCCGCCTCCATGGCGGCGAACCGCTCACTGTCGAGCCAACTCTGATCGGAGAACACCGGCGTGAGGGCGGCGTCGAACACCCGGTCGTCGAGCACGTAGCGCAGGCCGGCGATGCTCCAACTGGGCTCGAGCCCCTCGACACGGTCCACATAGTCGGCAGGGAAGTGCTGCGCACCGACCAGCTTGAGGACGGTGGGCTGGATGCCGGCATTGGAGACCACGACCGGGGCGCGGATGGTCCGGTCCGATGTCCGCACGCCGACGGCCCGACCGCCCTCGACGACGATCTGCTCGACCCGGGTGGAGCGGACGAAGGTCCCGCCCCGCTCGCCGACGACGGCCGCGCACGCCTCGGCCACCTGTCCGTAACCGCCCGCGTGGAACCGACCGGCGCCCCCGATCACGATCTGACGGAGCACGAGGACACCTTCGGAGGCGGCCAACCGGTCGACGGGCACCACGAAGAGCATGTTCATGGTGGCCAGGATCTGGCTCTCCAGGCCGGCCGGCAGCCCGAACGGCCGCAGGAACGCCAGCATCCCGGTGTCGTCGAGGGCGACCACCTCATCCTCACTCATCGAGAGGATCGACAGGTAGAAGCCGGCGAGGAGATCCATGTCCGCTCCGGTGGCACCGAAGGTTCGCTGGAGGGTCGCCAGGTCATCCGGATCTCCGGTCTGGCGTAGGGCGCTGTGCTGTGCCCGCCACGTCCCGTCGGCGGCGCGGTAGCGGATGGCCGCGGCCGGACCGTCCGGCACGAGGAGCCGCACCCTGTCCTGGATGCCCAGGACCTCGACGAGCTCGTCGACGCGGGATCCGACCGCCGGAATCCCCACCGCCCCGAACATCTCGTACCGGTAGCCCCGCCGGTCCAGCGTCTGGGTCTTGCCGCCTGCACGTGGCGTCTTCTCGACGAGGGCCACGCGCCGTCCCGTCGACGCGAGGAGGGCGGCCAAGGGGGCGCCCCCGTATCCGGCACCCACCACCACCACGTCGTAGTCATCCGCGCCCTGTGGCACCGGCTCCCCCGATCGACGGGCACCCGACCCCGGGCGATCCCGCCCGGTAGTCCGGACGGCCGTCGCCGGTCAGTGTCGCACACGGACGACCCGGACGACCCGTTCAAGCTCGCCGGACGACCTGCCGATGACGAGGGATGGCCATGGGTGTCGACGCTCCGCCCACCTGGCGCGGCTGGGACGATCTCGAGCCCTCGGTGGAGGGGGTCACCAGCGCGCGCACGCTCGACACCGAAACGCGGACGGGCTGGTTCCCGGGTGTTCGTTCCTGGATGGCGCTGGGCGGGCCGCTGGAGCTCCTCAGCCCGCTCGCCGTTCTGCGCATCATGTTCGGCGGTGGGGTCATCGGTTTCGCCGTCGTCGGACACGTCGGCTCGTCGGCCGGCGGTCGGGCGGTCGTCGCATCGTGCATCGGCATCACCACCTTCGTGCTGTGGCTCATCCTCCTGTCGATCCCCAGCATCCGGCCGAACCCGTGCCGGCTCCTCAGCGTCTACTGGACGAGTGCGGTGGCCACGCTGATCGTCGTCGATCGGGCCGGGCAGACATCGGTCATCCTCGGATTCCTCCTCGTGCCCAGCACCGTCTTCGTAAGTCTGTTCTTCCGGCGTCGCGTCGTGCTGTGCCAGTTGGGCGTGGCGTTCGTGGCGCTGTGGGTGGCGTTCGCCGCCGGTCAGGGCGTAGGTACCGGGTTCCTGATGGCCGCGCTCGCGGTGGTCGCCATGAGCTCGGCACCGTTCACGGTGCTCCTCGGGGCGCGTGCCTCCCGGCGGAGCGGCCTGGTCGACCCGGAAACCGGCTTGCCGAACGCGCTCGGTCTCGTCGAGGAACTGGGGTCGAGCGCCGCGCAGGGCACCACGGTCGCCGTGGTGGCGTTCGGAGGTGTCAGCGAGTGCCGTGAGGCGCTGGGCTACAAGGCCGGTGCCGAGCTGTTGCGTCGCGCGGTGGAGGATCTCGGTCGGATCCTCCCGGATGGTGCGCGGATCGGAAGGGTCGAGGGCGATGAGGTCGTCCTGGTCGTTCCCGGACCGCCGGATCACCCGGAAGCACGCCTCAGCCCCTCGTCCGATGCGGAGATCGCCGATCGTCTGAGGTCCGCCGTCGACCACCGTCGGTACCTGGTGGCCGATGTCGAGTTGTCGCTGCATCCCCATGTCGGCCTGGCCGGTGCCCCGTCCGACGGGCACTCACTGCCCGAACTGTTCCGGTTCGCCTCGCAGTCGGCACGGCGCGCCACGTCCCTCGGCATCCCCTGGTTGCGGTGGACCGGCGACAGCGACGCAGTGACGGTCGCCGACCTGGAGCTCCTGGCCGACCTCCGGTATGCCCTGACCGTCGCCGGCCCGTCGTGTGGACTCCACCTCGCCTACCAGTGCCAGTTCGCCCCCGGTGCAGCCGGCGCCACTTCGGTCGAGGCGCTCCTACGCTGGGACCGCACGGGACATGGGCGTGTCCCCCCCGACCAGTTCATCCCGCTGGCCGAACGCACCGGTCTGGTTCCCGAGGTCACCGCGTGGGTGGTGCAGGAGGCGCTCGACGCCCAGGCGCGCTGGCGCCGGGACGGTATCGACCTGCCGGTATCGGTCAACGTGTCGGGCAAGGACCTGGCCGATCCGGACCTCGTGGGCCGGGTCCTCGAAGGCCTGCGGGCACGCGATCTCCCCACGTCCTGCTTGACCATCGAGGTCACGGAGTCTGCGGTGACCGACCCGGACCAGGCGTTGGCCGTGCTCGGCCCACTGCGCGCCCACGGCATCCGGGTCTCGGTGGACGACTTCGGCACGGGGTTCACCTCACTGGCCGCGCTCCCGGGACTGCCGCTGGACGAACTGAAGATCGACCAGGGCTTCGTCCGCCGGTCGGTCGACTCGGTGGCCGATGACGCCATCGTGGCGACGACGTGCGACCTGGCGCATCGGCTCGGGCTGGTGGTCGTGGCCGAGGGTGTGGAGGACGGCACCATCGCGGACCGGATGGCGGCACACGGAGTCGATCTCCTGCAGGGCTACCATCTCGCCCGGCCGCTCGACGAGGCGGCGCTGTTGACGAGGATCGCCCGAGGGGCGCACACGACGGCGTGAGCGTCGGCCACGCGGCAGTCCCGGTCCGATGACCACCGGTGCCGCCTCCCGGTGCCACCAGGTCGGCCACACTGGGACGGTGACCGACCCTCCTTCCCCGTCTCCGTCCTCCCTGCCCCACCTCGCGGGCGATGACCGGACGCCCCGCCAGTGGATGGATGCCGGCGAGCTCTACGTCGTAGACGACGAGATCGCTGCCATGCACCTCCGGGCCGTGGCGTTGACCGAGGCGTTCAACGCCACGCCGGCGGCAGACCCGGAGACCCGACGCCGGCTTCTCGACGACCTGCTCGGGCACCTCGGGCCCGCCGCCCACATCCGGGCGCCACTCCACTGCGACTACGGCACCAACATCCGGATCGGCGCACGGTCCTTCGTGAACTTCGGACTCGTCGCGCTCGACGTGGTTGCCGTCACCATCGGCGAGGACGTCCAGATCGGCCCGAACGTGCAGCTGCTCACCGCGACCCACCCGCTCGATGCCGGGCTGCGGCGGGCCAAGTGGGAGTCCGCCGAGCCGATCACCATCGGCGACAACTCGTGGTTGGGCGGAGGGTCGATCGTGTTGCCCGGGGTGACCGTGGGAACCGATGCCGTCGTCGGTGCCGGTGCCGTGGTCACGCGCGACGTGCCGGACGGGGCGGTGGTCGTGGGGAACCCTGCTCGACCGATCAGACGCTCCGACCGCTAGGCGACCAGGGGATCGACTCGCAGCCCCTCGGCGGTGCGCGAGCGGGTCAACGCTGCCTCGGGATGGGCGGGTGCAGGACGGCACCGCCGCCGCGCAGGTACAGGTCGGCCGGACGGCCGGTGCCGACGATCCGCTTCCCTGCCGTCGGCACCACGAATCCCGGCGTGGCGAGCACTTTGCGGCGGAAGTTGGCCGGTTCGAGTTCGACGCCCCACACCACGTCGTAGGCACGTCGGAGTTCGCCGAGGGTGAACGGCTCCTCCACCAGTGCGGTGGCGAAATCGGTCAGTTCGAGTCGGGCGCGGAGGCGCTCGATGCCGGTCGTCACGATGTCGAGGTGGTCGAAGGCGAGTGACGGCCCCGCAGGTGTCCCGATCGCGCCGACGGGCCACCATCGTCCACTGGCCAGTGCGCCGCCCGCTGGCGCCGCCGCCGTCGAGGTCACGGCGAGGACGGCCGTCGACACCACCCGCGTCCGGGGATCGCGGTCACCCGCGTCGAACACCGCCAACTGCTCGACGCGGGTGAACGGCTCGAGGATGCCGGCCCGGGCCACAACGGCGCGGGCGGCCGCATCCGTGAGCACCTCGTCCGGTTCGAGGACCGCGCCGGGTACCGCCCATCGTCCAGCGTCCGGCTGGCGCGTCCGTTCGACCAGGAGTACGACGAGCGCGCCGCGGTCCACTGCGAAGTAGGAGACGTCGACCACCACGACGACGTCCGGTCGATCGTCGGCGACGTAGCCACCGGGTCCGTCCGGAACCGCCCGCACCTCCGCCGAGCGTTTCTTCACCGACTTCTGCGCTTTGACCCGACCACCGGGCCGACGGTCCGCCTTCTTCCCGTCCTTGGCCATCCGACCACCGTAGCGCCGGGTGCCGGTGAAACGAGTCATATCGACTTTAAGCAGTGTGACCAGCCATAGTGCTCGACACCCGAGTCGTCACACAGGAGATCCGGTGAGCCCGGCAGACCTGTGCCGACGGGTCGGCCGCCGATGGAGCGGTCGGGTCGATCCGGGCGGATACCGGACCACGGCAGGGTGTCGCATTTGTGACTTGTTTCACGTGGAACTGAGCAGTCGCCGCCCCACAACTGGGGTTCCGACGTTGTCGGCGCCCGGAACGCAGTAGCAGCCAAAACAGTCATACTGACCAGAACAGTGAGGGGCCGAGCACCCCGAAGTCAGCTCGACCGGTGCACCGTTCGTGGTGTGCCCGGTCAGGTCCTGCGCAGCACGACCGGCGTCGCTCCGGTCGCGTTCGCCGCCAACTGGCCGCAGGCGGCGTCGATGTCCGAGCCGCGGGTGGACCGGATGGTCACGGTCGTGCCGCGCTGCTCGAGGATCGAGCGGAACTCCTCGACACGTGCGCGTGGCGTGCCACGAACCGGATAGCCGGGGGTCGGGTTCAGCGGGATGAGATTGACATGGGCCCGCACCCCGTTGGCCAGGCGGGCGAGTTGCTCGGCCTGGTCGTCGTCGTCGTTGACGCCGTCGATCATCGCCCACTCGAACGACACCCGGCGGCCGGTTTCGGCCCGGTAGTCGACGCACGCCTCCATCAGCGCCGGAATCGGGTACCGCCTGTTGATGGGGACGAGTTGGTTGCGGAGTTCCTCGGTGGCCGCATGGAGCGAGACGGCGAGGCCGACCGGGAGAGGGGCCGCGGTGAGCCGGCGGATGCCCGGAATGATCCCCACTGTCGACACCGTCATGCTGCGCGCCCCGATCCCGAAGTCGTCGTGGATGCGTCCGATGGCCGGCCACAGGTTGCCGAAATTGGCGAGTGGCTCGCCCATCCCCATGAACACGATGTTGGAGAGCCGACGTGGTCGGGCCGCCCGCACCGCCACCGCCACCTGTTCGAGGATCTCGCCGGAGGTGAGGTGCCGTTGGAACCCGGACTGTCCCGTGGCGCAGAAGCTGCACGCCATGGCGCAACCGGCCTGGCTCGACACGCACACCGTCGACCGGTCGGGGTAGTGCATCAGCACCGTCTCGATGACCGCACCGTCGTGGAGACGGAACGACCACTTCGTCGTCTGGTCGTCGTCGGACGACCGCTCGGCCACGGGCTCGAGTGCGGGAGGGAGTGCCGTATCGAGCAGGTCCCGCAGCGCCAGCGGCAGGTCGGTCATCTCCGACGGACGGAGGACCCGGTGATAGAGGCCGTCCCAGACCTGCCGGGTGCGGTAGGTCGGCGCATCGCCCAGCAGCCCGGCAAGGTCCTCCTGGGTCTGGTCGTAGGCACCGGGCATCACACCAGGATAGGGATGACGGACGGCCCGGGGTGCCGGGCACCCGGGTGGTCGCCTGGTCTCGCCCGACGGTCGTACCTGATCCCAGCCACGGACCACCGATGTTGCTCGAGCCTTGAGGTCTCCGGTACCACCACCCGAGCGTCCGGCGTGCCTGGTCGCCCTGCCCGGCGGTGCGGGCGGTGAGGGTTCGGTACTCGGGACCCGGGCGTCGAACCGGTCGGAGGATCGTGCCCTTCTTGTACCCTAGGGGGGTATGTAGGCACAGCCCGAGGGAGGCACCGTGGACGGACCGGGATATGCAGCGGACAAGGACGCCGTGCTCAAGCGCCTGCGTCGCATCGAGGGGCAGGTGCGGGGGATCTCCGGCATGGTCGAGGACGGCCGGTACTGCATCGACGTGCTCGACCAGGTGTCGGCGGTGACGCGCGCCATCCAGGGTGTGGCCCTGGTCCTGCTCGACGAGCACCTCGCACACTGCGTGGCCGATGCCGTGCGTGTCGGTGGCGAGGAGAAGGAGGTCAAGCTGGCCGAGGCCTCGGCGGCCATCGCCCGGCTGGTCCGTTCGTGACCACGACCCTGGGCGTCGCCACGGTGTTCGTCGACATCGGCCGCGGTCTGCGAGAGGGCGTGTACATGTTCTGGGAGACGTTGTGGGCCCTCGTGCTGGGCTTCACCCTGTCCGGCGTGGTGCAGGCCTTCGTGTCCAAGGAGCGGATGCGTGCGAAGTTGGGCGACCACCGTCCGGCTTCGGTGGCCCGGGCCTCGGGCTACGGCATGGTCTCGTCGTCCTGCTCGTACGCCGCCTCGGCGATGGCCAAGTCCCTCTTCGTCAAGGGGGCCGACTTCACGAGCTCCATGGTGTTCATGATCGCCTCCACCAACCTGGTGGTGGAACTGGGTGTCGTGATGCTCGTCCTGCTCGGGTGGCAGTTCGCGTTGGCGGAGTTCATCGGCGGACCGATCATGATCGTCCTGCTGGCCCTGGCCGGTGGCGCGGTCTTCACGCCGAAACTCCTGGCCGCGGCCCGCCGACGCCTGAGTGGCGGTGGCAGCGGAGGCCATGACCATGCAGCCATGGTCGGGGTGTCCGAGGAGCGTCAGGAGGAATTGGAAGGGGAGCCGTGGAACGAGAAGCTCCGGTCCCCTGCTGCCTGGTCGGACGCCTCGAGCTATGCGGTGGCCGACGCAACCATGCTGCGCAGGGAACTGCTCATCGGCTACACGGTGGCCGGGTTACTCGCCGTCCTCGTGCCCGACCATCTGTGGAACGCCCTGTTCCTGCACGGCCACGGGTTCTGGACGACCGTGGAGAACGCCATGGTCGGTCCGCTCATCGCGGTCGCCAGCTGGGTCTGCTCGATCGGCAACGTACCTCTGGCGGCCGCGCTGTGGGGCGGAGGCATCAGTTTCGGCGGGGTGATCGCCTTCATCTTCGCCGACCTCATCGCCATGCCCCTGATCTTGATCTACCGGAAGTTCTACGGGTGGCGCCTGACCGTCCGGCTCGTCGGCCTCTTCTACGTGCTCATGGTGGTGGCCGGTCTCGTCACCGAGGGGATCTTCCGCGCACTCGGCGCGGTCCCGGTCAACCACGAGGTCGGCGTGCGACCCGCGCACGTCGAATGGAACTACACGACCTTCCTCAACCTGGTCTTCCTGGTGGTGGCCGCTGCCGTGTGGTGGCTGGCCCGGAACCGGAAGCGTTTCGGCGGTGGCCTCGGCTATGCCATCGACCCGGTCTGTGGCATGCAGGTGCGCACAACCGACGCCCCGGCCCGTACCCGTCACCACGGTGCCACGGTGTGGTTCTGCGCCGACCGTTGTCGCGAGCGGTTCGAGGCCGAACCCGAGCGCTACCTGTCGTCGGACGCCGTCCACGAGCCGATGGGCGTGCCGCCGGAGCCTGAGGACCCGGTGGCGGTCACCCGGCCGTCCTCGCCCGCCGGCGGGTCCCCGGACGACCCGACCCCTGGTAGCCACGGGACGACCGCCGTCGACCCGGTCTGCGGCATGACCGTCGATCCGGCCCACGCCGCCGCCCATCGGGTGCGTGACGGGGTCGACCACTGGTTCTGCGGCACGGGATGTGCGGAGCGGTTCGATGCCCAGGCGACGACGACGGGCTGACTGTCGGGGTGTCAGCCGTTCTTCAGCAAGTGGGAGAACGGCGTGTCCTTGTCGCCACCCGGCTCCTTCGGCAGCCCGAGCACTCGCTCGCCGATGATGTTCCGCTGGATCTGGTCGGTGCCGCCGTAGATGGACGGCGCCTGGGCGTAGAGCGCGGAGCCCGTGACGCCCGGCAGGAAGGGGTTGCCCGTCGCCGCGTTGAGCGTGGCCTGGTCCGCCGCGTCGTAGGCGTGGAGCATGCCCTGCGCTCCGACGATGCGGAGCCCGAGGTCACGGGTGAGGCGCATGACGGCGCTCATCGAAAGCTTGGCGATGTTGGCCATGCCGGGGATGTCACCTCCGGTGCCCCGGGTCGCTCGGAGGCGCTCGGCGTTGAGGCGGCCGACCTCGTTCAGCGTGTAGAGACGGACCAGGTCCTGGCGGATGAGCGGATCGGCGTTCGACCCGTTGCCGCGCGCCAGCCCGGTCAGGAGGTCGTCCCGACGGGCGGGACGGGCTCCTGAAGCGGCACGGGCCTTGGGCTTGTCGCCCGGCGTGGAGGCGAAGTCACCCACACGCCGGGCGAGGTTGCCGGCCACCGTCCCCGGCATGACGATCGTGCCCCGGCTCCCTCCGCCGGTACCGAGGCCGGCCCGCTCGTAGCCGAGCGTGGTGTTGGCCACCGCCCACCCCTGGTTGAGGCCACCGACCAGGAGACGGTCCGCCACGCGGGCGTCGGTCAGGAAGGTCTCGTTGAACATGGCATGCCCGGTCATTTCGCGGAGCGGGCGCACCTCCACCCCGGGCTGGTGCATGTCGATGGCGAAGTAGGAGATCCCCTGGTGCTTCGGCGCCTCCGGTGAGGTCCGGGCGATGAGCATCCCGTAGTCGGCGGTCTGACCGAGCGAGGTCCACACCTTCTGACCGTTCACGATCCATTCGTCGCCGTCACGTTCCGCCCGGGTGGTCAGGCCGGCCAGGTCCGAGCCGGCACCGGGCTCGCTGAACAGTTGGCACCACGCCGCCTGCCCGGTCACGATGTCCCGCACCAGCGTGTCGATCTGTTCGCGGTCCCCGTGATCGGCGATGGTGGGCGCGGCCAGCAGCAGACCGAGTCCGTAGGGGGCACCGACTGCGCCGAAGCCGGCGATCTCATTGGTGACCTGGACGCCGACACTGCGGGCCACGCCTTTGCCGTAGGACCCGGCCGGCAGTGTCGGTGCCGCCCATCCCGAGGTGCCGAGACGCTCCCACCACCCGGCCACCGTCAGGTCGGGGTCCCAGTTGTCGTCCAGCCAGGTGCGCAGTTCGTCCAGCAGTTGGGTGGTGTCGGAATCGGTGGCCTCGGCCAGTGAGTCGGTCACAGGGTGCTCCCTCCGGGCGGTGGGCGCCGGTGGGGCGCCGGTCGACCACGCTAACGCCAGCTCGCGAAGGTGTCAGTTCCCCTGTCCGAAGTCCGTGTCCAGCCGACCGTGCCCGGGGCGCGCCGCCGGCGAGATCGATAGCATCCGGTGGGAGCGAACGAGACGAGGGGAGGGTGACATGCCCGCTGTCGAACGCTTTACCGTGGGGGCACCGTGCTGGGCCGACCTGTGGACGTCGGACGTCGAGGGCAGCCGGACCTTCTACACCGCGCTCTTCGGTTGGGAGGCCCAGGAGCCGAGCGAGGAGTTCGGTGGCTACTTCATGTTCCATCACCACGGCGCGCCGATCGCCGGTGGCATGGGCGAGATGGGGCCGGGCATGCCGGCTGACGACTCCTGGAAGATCTATCTCTCGACGGAGGACATCGCCGAGGTGCACGATGCCCTCGGCTCCCACGGTGCCACGGCCATGACGCCGGCCATCCCGATTGCCGACCTCGGTCGGAACATGGTGTTCACCGATCCGAACGGCGCCGTCCTCGGCGCCTGGCAGCCTGAGACCTTCCCCGGGTTCGCCGCCCTGGAGGAGCCCGGGGCGCCGAGTTGGTTCGAATTGTTCACCCGGGACTCCGCCGCTGCGCTCGACTTCTATCGCGCCGTGTTCTCGTGGCACACCGAGGTGGAGGGGGACTCCGACGAGTTCCGCTACTCGACACTGCGCGATCCCGAGGACACGGAGCGGCAGCTGGCCGGGGTGATGGACGCCTCAGGGTTCCTGCCCCAGGGTGTCCCCGACCACTGGTCCGTGTACTGGGAGGTCGGCGACGTCGACGTCACCGTCGCGCTGGCCCGTCAGCTGGGTGGGACACTGGTCGACGGACCAATGGACACCCCGCACGGGCGGGTGGCGACCGTCACCGACCCGACTGGGGCCCAGTTCAAGCTCCGGACACCGCCGGTCTGACGTTGCCGCAGGCCGTCACGACGGCCGGCGCACCAGCGCTCCGACGCGTGCCACGCTGGTAGGCCCGTAGACGTTCGAGCAGCTGAGGTCACCCATGCCCATCGCCACCACCAACCCCGCCACCGGCAAGGTCGAGCAGACCTTCGACGAGATCACCGACGCGGAGGTCGAACGCATCCTCGCGCTCGCCGCGTCCACGTTCCGGACGTACCGGACCACCACGTTCGCCGCCCGGGGAGCCTGGATGATCCGTGCCGCCGAGATCCTGGAGACCGAGGTCGACCGGATCGCCACGACGATGACCACGGAAATGGGCAAGACCCTGGCCGCTGCCAAGGCCGAGGTGCTCAAGTGCGCCAAGGCCTGTCGGTACTTCGCCGAGCACGCCGAGTCCTTCCTGGTCGACGAGCGGGCCGACGCGTCGGCGGTCGGCGCGGCCGATGCCTATGCCGCGTGGCAGCCGCTCGGGCCGGTGCTCGCCGTGATGCCTTGGAATTTCCCTCTCTGGCAGGCCATGCGGTTTGCCGCCCCGGCCCTCATGGCCGGCAACGTGGGCCTGCTGAAGCACGCCTCGAACGTGCCCCAGTGCGCGCTCTTCATGCAGGAGCTGTTCCAGCGGGCGGGCTTCCCCGACGGCTGCTTCCAGACGCTGTTGATCGGTTCCTCGCGTGTCGAGGCGGTCCTCCGGGACCACCGGGTGGTGGCAGTCACCCTGACCGGATCGGGCCCGGCCGGGCAGGCCGTCGCCGCCGTTGCGGGTGACGTCATCAAGAAGTCGGTGCTCGAGCTGGGCGGGAGCGACCCGTTCGTCGTGATGCCCTCGGCCGACCTGGCCAGGGCCGCGGCAGTGGCCACCACGGCCAGGACACTCAACAACGGGCAGTCCTGCATCGCCGCCAAGCGGTTCATCGCCCACGTCGATATCGCAGACGAGTTCGAGCGCCTGTTCGTCGCCGAGATGTCGGCCCTGGTCATCGGTGACCCGATGGACGACATCACCACGATCGGCCCGCTCGCCAGTGCCCAGCAGCAGCAGGACATGGTCGACCTGGTGGCCGATGCCGTCGCCAAGGGTGCCACCGTCCTCTGCGGCGGATCGGTTCCCGACGGTCCGGGGTACTACTACCCGCCCACGGTCCTCACCGGCATCACTCGCGACATGCGCATCCACACGGAGGAGGCCTTCGGCCCGGTCGCCACGCTCTACCGGGTGGCGGACATCGACGAGGCGGTGGAGCTGGCCAATGCCACCGAGTTCGGCCTCGGGGCCAATGCCTGGACGGAGGACGATGCCGAGCGGGCACGGTTCATCCGTGACCTCGAGGCCGGCATGGTCTTCATCAACGGCAACACCACGTCCTACAGCGAGTTGCCGTTCGGGGGGATCAAGACGTCGGGCTACGGACGCGAGCTGACCGCCCATGGCATCCGCGAGTTCTGCAATCTCAAGTCCGTGTGGGTCGGTGCCTGAGCGGATACCGCACCGATGGGGCTGTCAGCCGGAGCCGTCCGCGCCCGCCGCACGTACCTCCGCCAGACCGGCACGCTGGTCCCGCACCGACCAGAAGTGACGGGCCCGGTGCGTGCGACGGTCAGGACCGCGTGCGGACTGGACCGCGCCGAGCCACCGGGCCGCCGCCGCGTCCCCCTCGAGGACGGCCACGGCCGGGTCTGGTCGTTCGGCGAGCCATCGTGCCTCGAGCGCGTCCCGATCGGCCGCATAGACGGCGAGCAGCCGCTCCGGATCGGACAGGACGGCGCGGTGGAGCAGTTCGTGACGCCACCAACGGGTGGTCGGATCGAACCGGTCGGTGGGTACCGGCCCGAGGTCGAGTGGCTGGTCGACCCGTACCGGCAGGAAGAGGCCGGTGCACGGTGCCGCGGTGCCGGTGGCCCAGTGGCGATGATCGCCGTCGGCCCGCAACTCGGCCACCCAGGAACCGGTGGTCTGCGATGTGGCCCTGATCCCGGTCCCGGCGTGCATGCACGGCCCGGCCTTTGCACCCACCGGGGAGAACCGGGGGCTGGGGCCGCGGGGACCGTGGGCTCGGAGCACCGCCAGCAGATCGGCGACCGAGTCCGCCGGACATGCCCCGGTGACCGAACGTCGCCTGTGGGCCTGGGCCATCCACGTGGGGAGTCGGGCCGCGTGGTCGGCGAAGCCGGGGATCGTCAGTCCGTTGCTGATGGAGCGGACGCCGGAGGTGACGCGTTCGATGGCCCACAGCGTGCCTGCCGTCTCGAGGACATAGGCGCCGGCCGGGTCGGCCACCAGGAAGCTGTTGTGGTAGGTGAAGCCCTTGTCCTCGTGGCCGCACCCTCCGCCTTGGCCGTACCGGTCGAGTAGGCCGAGGATGACCTCGACCGCACCTTCCGCCGTGGCGGCGCGCTCGAGGGCGAGCCGCACGAGGTCCATCCCGAGCAGTCCGGTGGGGGCGTACGGCTGATCGGTAAAGACGGCCTCGTTGCCGATGACGACACCGTGCTCGTTGGTCCCCATCTCGGCTCCCCAGATCCAGAACGGGCGGGACAGGAGGACCGCATGGGTCGTCGGCACCTGGTCGATGGTGATCCACGTGCAGCGGAGCTGTGACTGTGCCGGATGGGTCCGCTGGGGCTGCCAGTCGAGGAACTGCGCCTCGTTCGAATTGCGATCGCTGTTCTTGGCGAACAGGACCCGTCCCGGTCGGACGGCGACGAGCGTGTCGCACATGGGACGACCCTATCCACACCGACGGTCGACCGACGGTCCGCTCGCCGGGGCGGCGGGGCCCGCGTGCCGCCAGAGAACGCCGACCGAGCGACGGCACCGCCGTAGCGTCGGTTCCGGCCGGTCGAGGCGCCGCCGGTGCATGGCGGACCCGGCGCGGGGCGAGGAGAGTTCCCACGGGTGGCGGTCACGTTTGTACGGGTACCTGGAGGCGGATGGCGGCTGCAGGTGCGGTGGTCCTCGGGAGTGCGGCACTACTGGCCGCAGGCGGGGGCTCGTCGTCCTCGTCGCCGGCACGGACCGTCTTCGACGGATGGCGTTCGGACCTGGCCGCGCGTGTGACGGGTGTGTCGCTCACCTTCACGAGCGAGCTGATCGGAGGACAGCCGTCCACCTGTGCCAACTGGAGTCGGAGTGGCGAGACCGCCACCTACTGCGTGACCTCGTCCGGGGTGCTGGCCAAGGTCGAGACATCGGGTGGTTCGTCGGGCTCCGGCACCAGCTTCCAACTGACCAGCTACTCCAGCTCTCCGCCGGCCTCAGCCTTCGCCGTTCCCCAGGGAGCAACCGTGGTGACCTTCCCCGCAGGCGTGTCGGTCCCGTGACGGTGGTCGATCGGTCGTAGGCGACCCGTCCGGACCACCGATCACCTCGACGCTCAGATCAGCGGCGCGGCCTGCACACTCAGACGGTCGTCGAGATGCGTGGTGTCGTTGAAGCGGCGCACCACCCACCGGCGCCCGGCCACCACCACCTGGGAGATCGACGCGTTGTCTGCCCCGATGAATGCCCAGGTCTGGGATCCGGATGCCTGGGACAGCACCTCGCCGATCACCCCACCATGGACGACGACCACCACGCGCCGGTCGGGATGGGCGGCCGCGATCCGCTCGATGCCGGTCCGGACCCGTGCCGCGAAGTCGTCGGTCGGCTCACACCCCGGGATGAGGTCCCACCGTCGCTCCTCCACGAGCCGGAGGGCCAACGGATCGCGGTCCACGAACTTCTGCTCGAACACCCAGCCCTCCCAGTCGCCGAGGTAGATCTCCCGCAGGTCGTGTTCGACGACGGGGACGTGACCCGTGATCGCCGCCAGCGGCGCCGCTGTCTCGGCGGTGCGCCGCAGGGACGTCACATAGACGGCGTCGATGTGCTCGGTCGCCAGCCGGTCGGCAAGTCGCCGCGCCTGCTGCGTGCCGAGTGCCGACAGGGGCGGGTCGGCGTGCCCCTCGAACCGGTCGAACTCCTGTCCCTCCACGGCATCGGCCGACTGTCCGTGGCGCACCAGCAGCAGATCACACGCTCCCTCGGGCGCCCGGAAGCGCCCCTGAGGAAACCGGCGAGGCCCGTCCTCCTCGGGTGGCACGTCGGAGACGATCGTCACCGTGGCCCTCAGACGCCGAGACTCGAGGCCGACGCGGCCTCGAACAGCCGATTGGGAAGTAGGCGTTTGGCGATGATCCCGACCCGTTCGCCGGCCGGACCGACCGACAGGCGTCGCGGTGGACGGGAGGAGGCCAACACCTTTGCCACCACCGCAGCCACGCGGGCCGGATCGGCGCCGTTCGCCTCGTCCCGCTCCATCGTGGCGATCGCCTTCGCCGCAGCCGCCGCATAGGGGTCGTCCGGTGTCGTGGGGATCGTCCGTCGGGCACCGGTGAACCCGGTGTGGAAGTTGCCCGGCTCGACCAGGGAGACGTGGACACCGTGGGGCTTGAGCTCCCAGGCCAGCGCTTCGGCCCACCCTTCGAGAGCGAATTTACTGGCCGAGTAGTAGGCCTGGAAGGGCAGACCGATGACACCACCGATCGAGCTCATGAGCACGATGCGCCCCGTCCGCTCCCTCAGGCTCGCCAACGCGGAGGACACCACCCGCACCGTCCCGAAGAAGTTGGTGTCGAGTTGGGCCCGGGCGTCGGCGACCGGCGTGGCCTCGACAGACCCTGCCAGACCCCAGCCCGCACAGGTGACGACGGCGTCGATGCCGCCGTGATCCCGGACGACCTGCGCCACGGTGTCGGTGACCGAGGCATCGTCGTCGACGTCCATCACCACCGACGTCCACGACTCGTCCGGGGTGGTCCGGCGGCTGGCCCCGACGACCTCATAGCCCTGGGCGGCCAGGTGCACGGCGCACGCCCGGCCGATGCCCGAGGACGCCCCGGTGACGAGAACGACTTTCTTGTCCATCTTCGAGAACCTCGACTTCGTCGGGGGGACGGTGCGCCGGTGTGGGTTGCCCAGGCTACCGATGCGCCGTGCTGATGACCATCGAGGGCGTCGATCTCATCCGGGCCGTGGCGCCCGGGCCAGGCGCCGATCGGGGATGAACCAGAGGACGGCCACCGCGACATAGACGGAGTAGGAGAGCCAGGGGGAGATGAACGCGAGCGCCATGCCCACTACGTAGAGCATGAGCGACAGGTAGCCCTTGGTGTCGGCACCGATGGACCGCCCCACCGCCGAGTCCGGTCCATCGGTCCGGATGATCGTGCGCACCAGGAGGGAGTAGGCCGCGCCGGCACCCAACCCGATGAGGCCGTAGCTGGCTGCGGGCAGGCCATGGCGGGGGAAGCGGCCGACCCATGCCGTCACGATGGGGAACAGGGAGAGCCAGAACAGCAGGAACAGGTTCGACCACATGACGGAACCGCTGATCCGATCCGCCGATCGCAACAGATGGTGGTGGTTGACCCAGTAGATCCCCACCATCACGAAGCTGAGGACGTACACCAGCAGGTGGGCCGCCAGGCCGCGCAAGGCGCCGGGAGTCGACCCGTCCGGTGTGGGGATCGAGAAGGCCATGATGGTGATGATCACCGCCATCACCCCGTCGCTGAACGCTTCGAGTCGGTCGGTCTCGTTCAACCGCACCGTGGGCGGCCTTCCGTGGTCGTCACGGCATCAGCATCGCACCGCTGACGGCCGGTCGGCGGGACCGCAGGAGGGCCGGGCGGACGGCGTCCCGGAGCACCGAGGTGGCACGCGGCGAACGGTGCGCGCCGGGGGCTCCGGTCGTACGCTCTCGGCATGCTCCTGCGACCTCCGCCCCGCACGTCCGGCCGCTCGGCCCGTCCACTGGCGGCCGCGATCCTCTGCCTGGTGACCTTCGTCGCAGCTGCCTGTGGCTCGTCCTCCTCGTCGGCCACCAGTTCCACGGCCGCGGCTCCGGACGCCGCTGTCCGAGCGGCCGTGGCGGAAGGTGCCGCCGCGGTCCGGACGGATGCCGCCGGGGTCGAATGGCTGTGTCGGCCCGGGCACCTGCCCGACCCGTGCGTCACCGACCTGACCGCCACCGTCCTGCCGGCATCGGGCCCGACGACACAGCAGCACGCGTCGGTGGCCGTCGCACCGCCCGTCGACTGCTTCTACGTGTACCCGACGGTCAGCCTGCAGGCGGGGGTCACCGCCGACCTCCACGTCGACCCGGCGGAGACCTCGGTGGCCCGGACGCAGGCATCCCGCTTCTCGCAGGCATGCCGCGTCTGGTCACCGATGTACCGCCAGATCACGCTGAAGGGCCTGGGTGCCGGCGCCCGGACGTTGGCGGCCGAAGCCACCGCCTACTCCGGTGTGCAGGCGGCCTGGCAGGACTATCTGGCCCACGACAACGACGGACGCGGCGTGATCCTCATCGGGCACTCGCAGGGAGCCGGCATGCTGATCTCGCTGCTCGAGCGCCAGATCGACGATGTCCCGTCGGTGCGGAAGCTGCTCGTGTCGGCCATGATCCTGGGTGGGAACGTCACGGTCCCGACCGGCCAGACCGTGGGCGGCAGCTTCCAGCACGTTCCCGCCTGCACCTCCGACACGCAGACGGGTTGTGTCATCGCCTACTCCAGCTTCGACCAGGCGCCGCCGGCCGACTCACTGTTCGGACGTCCCGGCCAGGGCGTCAGCAACCTGTCGAACGGGACGGCGACGACCGGGGTCCAGGTCCTGTGCACCAATCCGGCCGATCTGTCGGGCAATGCGGCCACGCCACTCACGCCCTACTTCCCCACCAAGGCGCTGGTGAGTGGACTGGGTGGGCTGGGCGGCCTGACGCCGCCCGCCCTCGGGACACCGTGGTTGACCGAGCCAGACCTCTACTCGGGGCAGTGCCTGTCGCAGGGGGGTGCCACGTGGCTCCAGGTCAGTGCGCCGATCACGCCGGGCGACACCCGCCAGCTCGTCGGCCAGACCCTGGGGCCGACCTGGGGACTCCATCTCGTGGACGTCAACATCGCGCTCGGGAACCTGGTCGACCTGGCCCGGTCGGAGTCCGCGGCCTTCGCCGCCACGTCCGGATCCGCGCTCAGCGGCTGAGGCTGGGGAGACCCGGGGGCGCTCGGTGGGGGGATGACGGCAGCATGGGGGCCGCCCGGTCGTCGATGGCCGCGAAGTCGAGATCCTCGGGTGGTTGGGGGAAGCAGATGGCGTAGCCCTGGGCGACGTCGCAGCCCGCGGTGGCCAGGAAGCCGAAGTGGTCGGAGCGCTCGACGCCCTCGGCCACCACCCGCATGCCGAGGGAGTGCCCGAGCTCGATGGACGACCGGACGATGGCCTCGTCACGGCCGTCGTTGCCGTCCATGCTCAGCCGGGCGGTGAACATCCGGTCGATCTTCAGCTCCCCCACGGCGAGGTCGCTCAGATAGGCCAACGACGAGAACCCGGTGCCGAAGTCGTCGATGGAGATGAGCAGGCCTGCGTCGGACAGCGTCTGGATGACCTCCTTGGACCGGGCGAGGTCGGCCATCACCGTGCTCTCCGTGATCTCGAGGACCAGCGCCTCGGTGGGCAGGCCGTAGCGGTCGAGGACACCCAGGATCTGCTCGGGGAGCGACGTGTCGAGCAGATTGGTCGTCGAGAGGTTGACGGCGACCGACACCTCGTGTCCGGCGCGCCGCCAGGTCGCGCACTGGGCGATGGCGCGGTTGAGGACGAAAGCGGTCAGGGGCACCATCAGGCCACTCTCCTCGGCGAGCGGGATGAACTGGTCCGGTGGGATGAAGCCGAGGTCCGGGTGCGGCCAGCGCAGCAGAGCCTCGATCGTCGAGATGGCGCCGGTGCGCAGGTCGATCTGAGGTTGGTAGTAGAGCGTCAGCCCACCCTCGTCCAGAGCGGTCCGCAGGTCCTCCATCAGGTTCAGACGGTCGGCCCCGTCGTCGAGGGCCGACTCGTAGATGTCGTACGGACTGTGTGCGGCCTTGGCCCGGTACATGGCGACGTCGGCGCACCGCATGAGCTCGATCGCCGTCGACGCGTGCTCCGGTGCGAGGGCGATGCCGATGCTGGCACCGACGTGCAGGCTCGACCCCTCGACGTCGAACGGCGGAGCGATCTCGGTGGTGATGCGCTCGGCGATGGACGTGGCGAACTCCACGTCGGCCCCGCTCAGCAGGATTGCGAACTCGTCGCCGCCGAGTCGGGCCACGATGTCGGAGGTGCGGGTCACACCGGCCAGGCGTGGACCGATGAGGCGCAGGAGACCGTCGCCGGTCGGGTGGCCGAACGAATCGTTGATCTCCTTGAAGTGGTTGAGGTCGATCATCAGGAGCGCCAGGGCCACGTCGGGCCCCCATTCGTGACCCGGCCCGGAAAAGACGGCCTCGAGCTCGCGGGTCAGGAGGCGGCGGTTCCCGAGCCCGGTCAACTCGTCGGTGACGGCCTGGTGCTGATTGGCCCGGGTCAGCGCGGTCAGCTCGCGACGGGACAGCGCGGCCCGAACGCCGACGAGGACCAGCGTGGCCAGGGTCAGGGCCAGCGCCACGCCACTGACATGCACCCAATTGCCGACGAACATGATCATGACCGCCGAGGTGGCGGCCACGGCGGGCAGGACGAACCCCGGGGCGGACGTCTCCTCTCCCGGCCGACGGACTGCGACGCGCTGCCAGACCGTCAGTGACAGCAGGAACAGCGCGGTCATCCAACTGGCATCGAGGATGCCGCCGGCCCGGTAGGTGCCGGCTGAGGACTCGAAGAGGTAGACCGTGTCGCCGATGGCCAGCACGAGGCAGCCGCTCACCAGCGTGATCAGGCGGAGTGGCCATCCGGGGACGATGACCAGGGCGCCGACGGCCAGTGCCAGCAGCAGGAGGTCGCCCACCGGATAGGCGAGGTTGACGGCCACCTCGGCCGGCGAGCCGCTGAGCGACGAGATGATGGTGTCGAACACGAAGGCCGACACGATGGCGGCCGCACCGAGGCCGGCGACAGCGCCGTCGAGCCAGACGCTGGCCTTGAAGGAGCGCACCTCGCTGCGGATGAGGAGCATGACCGCCAGGTAGGCCAAGGGGTACATCGTGAGATAGAAGGCGTCGGCGGGTGACGGTGTGGGAGGCGACGCACCGCCGCTCGACTCGAAGGTGAACAGGACGTCGCCGATCGACCACGCCAGCAGTCCCAGTCCCATCGTCAGGCCGACCGTGCGGCCCGGACGCTTCAGGAAGTAGCGGGCCAGGCACAGAAGAGCGACGCTCACCTCGAAGGCGTCGACGGCCCAGTTGTCGAGAAGGGGCCAGAACTGGCCGGTGCGGCGGAGCAGGAGCGTCGAGGCGTAGGCGACCAGGAGCAGTCCGATGACGCCATAGGCGATGGCGACGCCGCGCGGCATGCGGGCGTCGTCGGTGGCCGGTCGTGGCCTGCCGGGGGGAGCGGACTCCTTCACGCTCTGGATATCGGGCGCCCCGTAGGGGAACTGAAGGAATTCACCAGGGGGGTTGCACCGGCGTCATCTGGGCCGGAGCGTCGTCCGCCCCATTTCAGGGACTGCCTGCCAGCGGACCGCTCTCCTCGGCCAGCGTGAGGTCGTGCGTGATGAAACAGATGCCCCGGGCGACATCCTGGAGTTGCGCGTCGTCCATGCCCATCAGGGCTTGCCACACGGCGTGCGTCGATTCTTCGGCGGAGGCGTCCGGGTGCGTCCCGAGGCGACCGGCCAGGAGATGCACCCGTTCGCCGATGTGGGCGGGGAGCAGGCGGACGATCATATTGGCGTGGATGGCGCGACCGGTATAGGCGTCATGGATCCTGGTGCGTAGGTCGTCAGGTGATGTGGCCAAGGTGTAGACGGCCTGCGAATAGAGCCTGAAGGCCAGTCGGTCGGCACGCAGGAGTCCGTCCTGGTCGTTCTCTGAGCTGTCGTCGAACATCCACCCTCCCCCCTCCGGATCCGGTCGATCTGGCCGGGTCCGGGTAGCGCATCGGCGTCGACCCGCTCCATTCTCAGCAATCCACGCCGGCTACCACAGGGCATTTGGTCACATAAGTTGGCCGTGGTGTCGCCGACGGCCGCGCCGGCAGCGAGGTCCGTGCCGACCCCGATCGTCACCCCGGTGATCGCCGGACCCGGGAAGAAGATCGTCGCTGCCTGCGCTCCCGTCATGCGGCGCCGATCGAGTCCCGCCGACTGGGTTGCCAGTTCCGGCTGTGGCGGGTTGGGTGACGGGGAACGGGGTAGAGGAGATGAGTGGCGACCATCGGGTCGGTCGCTCGCGCTGCGGCGCGAGAGCGTGTAACGGAGGCGAGGTGCCGGGTGTCACAAGGACCGGACAGGGAGCGGCGGCGGGGGAGACGACGTGGCGTCCTCGACGGGGCGCGGGTCGCGTTCGTCGTCGCCAACGAAGGAGCGGAGCGCCGTGAACTGGTGGAGCCCTGGCGGGCCGTCGTCGCTGCGGCCGGTGCACCGCTGCTCGTGGCACCCGAGGCCGACGATGTGCTCCTCCTGGATCATCCCGACACCCGTAGCTGCTGGAAAGCCGATCTGACCACGGACGAGCTCCAGGTCGAGGACGTCGACGCGCTGGTGGTGTGTGGCGGACGGGCCGGTGCCGACCGCCTGCGTGCCGACGGTCACGCAGTCGGTCTCGTGCGGGGCGCCTTTGACGGCGGACGGCCGGTGGCCGCCATGAGCGATGCCCCGTGGGCGCTGGTCGAGGCGGACGTAGTCGAGGACCGCACGTTGACGTCGTCCGCGAGCCTGCGCACGGAGCTCGAGCGTGCCGGGGCTCAATGGGTCGACGAACCGGTCTACACGTGTACCCGCGGACCGAACGCATTGGTCACGAGCCGGGGCCAGGACGACCTCGAGGCATTCTGTGACGCACTGGTCCAGGTCGTGGCCAGGTCCGACCACTAGGTGGTGGCTACGCGGCCAGCGGATCGTGGGCACGCATGCGGGAAGAGAGCACACTCCTGATCGGGACCTGAGGACCGGCCGGTGACCGGACCGGAGGAGGGTGCCGGCTACCAGGGCGCAAGCCCGGAAACCGAGGGTTCCGGCGTCACGGGAGCTGACGGGCGTGAGACCCGACGGGCTGATGTCCCGGCGAGGCGGCGTTCGGTCGGCTGATGGCGTCGGCGGCCGACCGGTCACACGACCGTCAGTCTGTCCTCGTCGCCCAACGTGATGAGGCACCACACCCGCTTGCCCCCCTGGAGGAAGTCCACACCCCAGCGGTCGGCCAGCCGGTCGACGATGAGGGTGCCGCGGCCCGTCGGATCGTCCGCACCCGCGGCGCGCGGCCGCGGCGGCTCCCTACTGCCGTCCGCCACCGCGATCACGACCTCCTCGGCGCCGAGTACCACGGAGAGCACGATCGGGGGCATGCCATGCCGGACTGCATTGGCCACGAGCTCCGAACCGCACACCGCCGCCCGCTCGGCGCGGTCCTGGCTGATGGAGCCCAGGGTCTGGCGGATCACGATCCGGGCATCGCGCACCGACGTCGGCAGGAACGCCATTCCCACGTCCTCCCGGTACAGCGGTTCGACCTGTGCGCGGGTCACCGACGTACCGTCCGAGCGACCCACTGCCCGCCGTTCGTGCGTTTCGCCCTCGGGTGCCTCCACTGTCGGTGCATGTGGCTCCGTCCTTGTCGTCGCGCCCCTACCCGTCGGCATGTCGGCGAAACCTGGCGACGGTTCCGGTCGGATCCGGATGTCGGATGCCGTCGATGGATGTGGGCGGCTCCGGTGCCGGTTGGGGCGGCGGTGAGGGACCGGCTTCTCCAGGGCCCGGTCACGGGCCGGGGCCAACGGTCCATTCCCCTCGGAGATGCAACGAGACCGGAAGGGGGGTTCGTTTCCCGGATCCCCGCGATGGGTAGTTACACGGCATGAGGAGATCACCTACCGCACCCGACCGAGCACTGGACATCGTGGACCTGCTGACCGAGGACCACATCGCGCTCCGGTCGCTGGCAGACCCGGTGGGTGGTCGGGACGACTCCGACGGCTCGGCGTACCTGGCCTGGAGCGACCGGCTCGTCCGCCATGAGGTAGCCGAGGAGCTCGTCGTCTATCCGGCGCTCCTGTCGTTCGACGGCGGGAGTGCCGTCGCCGACTCGCGCCTCGAGGACCAGTCCGACATCGAGCGGCAGCTCGTCGCGCTCGGCCAGGAGGCACCTGGGACACCGGGCTTCCACGCCGCCGCCGCCAGGCTGGTGCTCGGTCACCTCGCCCACATCGACCGCGAGGATTCGCAGGTGCTTCCCATCCTGGCCACACGCGTGAGCCGCCGCCGCCGCATGGAGCTGGGGCGCCGGTTCCGGGGTGTCCAGCAGGTGGCGCCGATGCGCCGACTCCCGGAAGGAATCCGCATCCCGGCCGGTCGGACCGTGGTCGACCGCACGTCGGCGTTGTCGGTGTGGATGCGGGACGTGGCGACGGCCTCCGGGCTCGCTGGCTGATCGCAGGCACCGTGGCCGACACGACGGCCGCGGCACGGGACGACGCCGACCCCTGCCCACAGAGGAGCGGGGGCGGACGTTGCCCGTTGGGGGTGGAGAGAGTCGACCGGCCAGGGCGCACGGAACGGAAGTGCCCCGAACCCGGGCCGTCCGTCAGATCGTTGGTGACGCCGGGCCCAGGATGCCGGTGAGCGCCTGTGCCCCGGACGAGCGGACGACCAGTAGGAGTTCGAGCGGACTGTCCCCCAGCACCGGGTGCAGCCCCCGGACCCGGCACATGACACCGCTGCTGCGGAGGCGGGCCCACAGCTGCGCGAGCGCAACCGCACCCGACTCGTCGATTCCCTGAAGATCGGTGCAGTCGAGGACCACGTCGTCGAATCCGGCCCGGACGAGCTCGTCGTGCCGGGCGTCGACGGCCGCCGAGGATCGGGCATTCAACGGGCCGGACATGGTGAGGACGCAGTGGTGGTCGCGTGACGTCAGATGCATCTGGAGACGGGTGACGGGTGCTGGGTCGCGCCGGCGGCTGCGGGTCCGGGTGCTCGGTACGAGTGGTGTGAGTGCGGTGCTCATGGAGCGGACCTACCCACTGGTGACGGGGCCAATCCCGACCGGGCGAGGTACCGTCTGACCAGGTCGGACAGCGCCGACCGACAGCGGGACCGCACCTCGGCGGCACCTCGTGGTTTAGCGAGACGACGATCGGGTAGATGGCACCCAGAGCATGTGTCTGCCGGATGGAAGGGAACGCGGGTGGAACAGGACATCGAGGTCCAAGTGGAGCGTCGGGGCGGGTCGACCGTGGTATCGGCGCGCGGCGAAGTGGATGTCGCCACGGCACCGGCGTTGCGCGATGGCCTCGACCAAGCCGTCGACGGTGACGCCGGGTCGGTGATCGTCGACCTGACGGGCGTCACGTTCATCGACTCGACCGGGCTGGGCGTGTTGATCGGGGTACGTAAGCGTTGCCTTGACGCCGGTCGCGACCTGCGAGTGGTGGTGACCGAGCCCCGCATCCTGAAGGTGTTCGAGATCACCGGGCTCACGGAGCTGTTCGCCATCCATGAGTCCCTCGATCCGGCGCTCGAGGCCTGAGATGTCCATCGACGTCTCGCCCGGGACTTCCGACTCCGACGCCGGCCGTCGGGGAGCACGACGGCCGTCCACCCCCCCGGTGGAACTGACGCTGTCGGTCGAGGACGACCTACTGGTTCTGGCCCGGCTCACCATCTCGGCCGTGGCCTCACGCGCCGGCTTCGACGTCGAGGAGATCGAGGACCTGAGGTTGGCCGTCGACGAGCTGTGCCTTCTCGTGCTTCGGGGTCGGCGCACGGGCCGACTCGTACTCGCCATGGGGATCGAGCCGGGGTGCATCGACGTCTGGTGCCGCTACGACGGCACCGAGGAGCCCGGCGACGACGCGGCCGAGGACGAAGGTGAACTGTCGGAGCGGATCCTGGACGCGCTCGTCGACGAGCACGGCCCGGCAACGTTCGACGGTCGGACGGGAGCGCACCTGTGCAAGCGGCGCGCGCTCGCCGATGGCTGATGCCACTACCCGACCGCACCACGACGACTGAACCGAGTTTCGGCGAGTTCGCCGCCACACGCGATCCTCGGCTGCGTGACTCGTTGGTGGAGGCCCACCTCGGACTCGCCCACCAGCTGGCCCGTCGATTCGCGAACCGGGGGGAGACGCACGATGACCTCGTCCAGGTGGCTTCTGTCGCACTGATCCACGCCGTGGACCGCTTCGACCCGGACCGGGGCTTCGAGTTCAGTACGTTCGCGACCCGAACGATCCTGGGTGAGTTGAAGCGCCACTTCCGTGACAAAGGGTGGGCCGTGCGGGCCCCGAGGCGGATCCAGGAGCTCTATCTGGAGTTGGGTGCCGCGACCGATTCCCTCACCCAGGAGCTCGGGCACCCACCGACGGTGCCGGAGCTCGCTGCCCGCACGGGTGCCTCGGAGGAGGCGGTGCTCGAGGCCATGGAGGCCGGGCAGGCCTACCGAGCGACATCGATCGATGCACCGGACCGACGCGAGGGGACGATCGCCTCCCGACTCGGCCAGATCGACGCCGGCTTCGGCGGTGCCGAGGACCACCAGGTGCTGGGGATCGCGCTGGCCCAGCTGCCCGAGCGGGAGCAGCAGATCCTGCGGCTTCGTTACGTCGACGGGCTCACCCAGTCCCAGATCGCCGAGCGGATCGGCGTTAGTCAGATGCACGTCTCACGACTCTTGACGGCCAGCATCGCCCGACTGCGCGAGTCGTTCACCGAGACCTAGGCGGCAGGCCCTTCCCGCGCGTTGGGGATCGATCGGCGAGCGCCTCCAGGGTCGGGAGGACGTCGTCGCAGGTGGTCATGGTGCAGGCCCGGGACGATTCGAGAGGATGACGATGGCGACGTCGTCGGTCAGGGGTTCGCCGTTAGCGGCCTCCGCCGCACCGACCAGGGCATCCGCCAGTTCGGCGGGCGAACTCGCTGAGTCGGCGACTGTGGCGGCATGGGCGAGTCCGACGCTGTCGAAGCGCTCCGTTCCGTCGCTGTCGTGGCCCTCCACGACGCCGTCGGTGTAGACGACCAGGGTCCACTCCGGGCCGAGGTCGATCCGGGTGGCAGGCCACCTCGGCTCGTCGAATACACCCAGCAGCGGCCCCCGCTGGTCGGACGGGACGTCGAGTACGTCGGCTTCACCGACGACGAGCGGGCTCGGATGCCCGGCCAACCGCAGCTGCAGGAATCGGGCAGTGGGGTCGAACTCGAGATCGCACATCGTCGCGAAGATCTCGTCGGACTCCCGCTCCGAGCGGAGCACGCGCTCCACGCCACGGAGCGTCCGCTCCGGGTCGGCACCGGAGAGCACCAGGGCTCGCCACGCCACCCGTAGCGCGACCCCCAGAGCGGCTTCGTCGGCACCGTGGCCGCAGATGTCCCCGACGGCTACCCGCACCGTCCCGTCGTCGAGTTCGATGGCGTCGAAGAAGTCCCCTCCGAGCAGGGCGCGTCGACCGCCGGCCTCGTAGCGCACGGCCCACCGGAAATGAGGATTGCCGATGATCGGGCGGGCGACCAGACCCCGCTCCATGCGTGCGTTCTCGGCCCGGAGCAGGAGTGCCTCGCCCAGCTGACGGGAGGACTCCTGGCTCTGCCGCCGGGCGATGGCGTAGCGGATCGACCGGGCGAGCGTCTCGTGGTCGACCCTGCCCTTGACGAGGTAGTCCTGGGCTCCCAGGTAGACGGCATCCGATCCGATGGTCCGGTCCATGTGCCCGGTCAGCACGACCACCGCTGCACCTCCTGGGTGTCCGACGACGGCTCGCACGGTCTGCAGGCCTGAGGCGTCGGGGAGCCCGAGGTCCACGAGGACACAATCGGCTCCCCGGTCGAGCTCGGTCAACCCCTCCGCCAGGTTGCGACACCACACCAGGTCGTAGCCGCCGCCGGCGCGCCCGAGAAGCTCACGGACGAGGAACGCATCGCCCGGGTCGGACTCGACCAGGATGATGCGGAGCGGGGCGACCGTCGGTACACCGGATGGATCGCCCGAGTCCGGCACCTCGGCCGGGGACGCGGTCGAGCCGTCCCGGTGTGGATCGACGAGATCGGTCATGGCCGTGAGGTGCCAGACGGGAGCGGAGGAGACTGTCCAACGGAACGCAGCTGCGCCTGCCCCATCGACGGATGGTCGCGCCCCTTGGACCGCGGGCGTGACCAGATCACCACCGGTAGAAGTGCCTGCTCCCGGCATTCTCGCCCCGGCCGACGACGAACCCGATGATCCACAACACCAGCATCACGGCCGCGAGTACCCACAGGAGATGGAGGGTGAAACCGAGGCCGGCCACGATGAGCACGACCAGCAGCGCGAGTAGCAGCACCATTGGGGATCCTTTCGTCGGCGGGACCTGCGTCCCGGGGTGGAGCGACTCCACGACACTTCCCCGACGGGTGCGTGGCAAAACCTCGTAGGGCCCGAGCGCGCCCTCCTCAACCGGCCGGGTGACCGGGATCGAGTGACGGCGCGCTGCCGTACGTCAGCAGTCCCCGGGCCGGACCGGGCCCTGCGTCGAGGGGGGAAGCAACGATTGCCTGGTGGTCGCCCACGTCGAGCCGCTCGACGATGCTCACGGCCATCCACGCCGCGCAGTCGTTGAGGATCGGGACGCCGGCGGGTCCCGGGTGCCATGCCGTGCCGGCGAACTTGTCAACGGTGTCCCCACTGACTTCGCCGAACAGGGAGGCGGTAGCGACCTGATCCTGACCCAACAGGTGCAGGCCCAGCACAGTGGCACGGGTTGCCACGTCGAATGTGTGATTGACGAGCGAAAGACAGACCAGGAATCGCATGGGATCGATGCTGCACTGGGTGGTGAAGCCGGCGAGGCAGCCACTCCGCTCACCATCCGGTGCCGCGGTGGTGACAACGATCAGCGGGTAGTCGGTGCGGCCGGTGAAGGCTGCCGTGGCGTCAGCACCGCCGTCAGGGCGGGCGCGACCGTGTCGATCTGACGGACCCATGCCACGGTCATTCCCTCGCGTCCCGTATCCATGCTTCATGAGCGTCACCGGATGGTCTGGCGGGACAGCCTGTGGCGATGTTTCGCCGGCTCCCTCCCGGGTAGGCGACGGACATGCCGGTGATGCAGTGGATGAGAGAAGGAGTGCTCCGATGGCTACAGGACTCGTAGGCAGCATGATCGCGTTCGCAGTGGGTGCAGTCCTCGACTTCGCACTCACCGCCAACACCGACCAGCACGGATTCGACCTCCAGACGGTCGGGATCATCCTGATGATCGTGGGCGCCGTCGGCGCGGTGCTGTCGATCATCGGCTTCATTGCCGGCGGAGGTGTGTTCCGCCGCCACCGCACGGTCGTCGATGACGGGCAGGGCACCATCGTGCGCCGTGACGACACCTTTCTCTGATTCGCCCCTCCCGGCGAACCCTTCCGCCGGCCGTCGCTGGAGGTGCCAGCCCCGGTCCCCCGCAGCCCGAACGGTTGCGGCGCGAGTCGTCCGACCCCTGATCGAACGGGTGAACCCATGACGCCACTGGATCGTCGACGTCTGCATCACCGTGCCAATCATGCAGTGTCCCGGACCACCCACGTCTTCGGTTCACTGACGGCTATCGGGCTCGCTGTCGTCGTGGTGGTGCTCTGGATGCTCGGCGTCCTCTACGACGTCGGGTGGATGCACCTCATCACGTCGATGACGACCGTGATCACCTTCGTGATGGTGTTCATCATCCAGTCCACGCAGAACCGGGAGAGCCATGCCATGCAGACGAAGCTGGATGCCCTGCTCATCGCCAACGAGCGCCTGGACGAGAAGCAGCTCCTCGGACTCGAACGGCACCCGGACTCGATGATCAAGGACGTACAGACCGAGGTGCACGGCGCAGGGCCGGAGGACGTGGACGAGGGAGGCGACAGGAACTCGGACCCCGACCGGTCGGTCTGCCCTAGGGTGCCGGCGGATCGGCTGCGGACCTGAGTTCAGCCAGCACCTGGCCGGCGAGCTCGGCCGGCACCCCGAGGTTCGCCACGAGCTGATCCTCGGAAAGCCCTTCGGCCAGCGCCAGCGTGATGAGCGAGCTCCGCAGGCGGAAGCGCGCCATGTCGAACCCCTCCAACGCCGCATTCATCCGCAGGAACCGCCCGGCCGTGCTGATCGCGGCGATGCTGTCGACGAGCTCGGCTTCGGACTCGAGGGACGCCCTGCCCTCGGCCACCGCCTCGGTGTTCGCGGCCAGGACCTCACGGAGCATCTCGGCGGCGACCGACCAACTGTCGATGTCCGCAATGAGGTCCGCCCGTCGCCGATCCATCAACCGAGCATACGGGTAGGTGTCGTCACCGGGCCGAGGGCACCCGGGGTGATCGTGGCCCGGTCGGTCGACTCTCGGCCGCACCCCGCAGGCGGGCGGACGATCAGTTGATGCGGGTCTCGGCGTTCGCGCCGTCCACGTGGACCACGAGCGGTCGGTGGCCCGCCAATTCCTCCTCCTCGAGGTCCGCGTACGTCAGGAGGATGACGATGTCCCCGACCTGCACCAGGCGTGCGGCAGCCCCGTTCAGGCAGATCTCGCCGGGCCCGCCGACGATGGCGTAGGTCTCGAACCGGGCACCGTTGTCGACGTCCAGCACGGTGACCTGTTCGTGTTCGAGGATGTCGGCCGCGGCCAGGAGCGTCGGGTCGATGCTTATCGAGCCGATGTAGTTGAGATCGGCCGCCGTGACGGTGGCCCGGTGGATCTTGGACTTGAGCATCCTGCGCCGCATGGGCCCGAGGCTACCGGTCCCCCGATGGCGCCCGTGTCGTAGCGGAGCCCATCCGCTGGATCGCCGCTCTGCCCGATAGCGGTGTCCGACCGGCGTCCGACCGGCGTCCGATTACACCGGAGACAACCGATGGCTCTCCTGGGGCGGGCCCGGACCGCACCTCTGGGCCCGCCCCAGGAGAGCCCGCAAGGGACATTCGCCCCTACCCGCTTCCGACGGAGTGCCGCACGATGGAGGCCACGGACGAAGGGCTGAGGGGAGATGCGATATGGGTGATGGCGTGCGTGTTCCCGTTTCGGTCGTGAACCGCACCACGGCCCGCGAACTGGGCGACCGGGTCGAGGTCGAATGGGAGTTGGACGTGGCACCCGACCTCGAGTGGACCGAAGTGTTCCAGTTCGCCGAGGTCGGGGGGCGACCGGGTCCAGTGGACTGGACCGAGAGCGGTGGTCCCGACGTCGTCGGTCGCTCCGTGCGCTGGTTCGTACCCACGTCCAGCCTGGAGGACGCAGATGCCGAGGTGGCCCGACGGCTCGAGGTCGCCAATCAGCGCTGCGCCGGTCCGAGTGGGACCGGCGCGTGATGCGGTCGGCCGAGCAGTTCGCGGACAGGGCTGATGCCGGCTGGCGCCTGGCCGAGCGACTCGAGGCGTACCGCGGGATGGATCCGGTGGTCCTCGGACTGCCGCGTGGTGGCGTGCCCGTGGCCTACCAGGTCGCGTCCGCTCTCGACACACCTCTCGACGTCGTCGTCGTCCGCAAACTTGGTGTCCCCTTCCAGCCCGAGGTCGCCATGGGTGCTATCGGCGAAGACGGCGTGCGTGTGGTCGACCAGGACATGCTCGCCAGAGCTGGCGTGACGAGGTCCGAACTGGCGGAGGTCGAACGGCGCGAGCAGAAGGTCCTTGCGGCCCGGGTGCGTCGGTACCGGCGGGGCCGGTCGCGGGTGGACCTCCGCGGCCGGACGACCATCGTGGTGGACGACGGAGTCGCCACGGGGTCCACGGCCCGGGTCGCCTGCCGGATCGCGCGTCTGCTGGGCGCGGCACGGGTTCTGCTGGCGGTCCCGGTAGGCCCTCCGGGAATGCTCCGCCACGTACCGGAGGCCGACGTCGTGGTCGCCGTGGACGAGCCGACGGACTTCTCTGCAGTTGGCTCCCAGTACGTCGACTTCACACCCACGAGCGACGACGAGGTGGTCGTGCTGCTGGATCGGGCGGCACGGCGGGTGATGGACGACAACCGACGGACGGAGCTGGCCGACTGCGACACCGACGTCGAAATCGTCGCCGACGGTGTCGTGCTGCAGGGTCACCTGCACTTGCCGGATCCCCTGACGGCTCTGGTCGTGTTCGCCCATGGCAGTGGCAGCAGCAGGCACAGTCCCCGGGACCGGCTGGTGGCCGACGTGCTCTACGACGCCGGGATCGGCTCGCTACTCCTCGACCTCCTCACCCCAGCGGAGGAGCACGACCGACGGTTCGTGTTCGATGCCACGCTCCTGGCTCGTCGCCTGTCGGCGGCCACCGACTGGGTCCTCCAACGTCACGAGGTGGGTGAGGCCCGCGTGGGATACTTCGGTGCCAGTAGCGGCGCGGCCGCCGCCCTCGTGGCTGCGGCCGAGCGGCCCGGTCAGGTCTCCGCCGTCGTCGCGCGGGGTGGCCGGCCCGACCTGGCCCTGGCACGGCTGCCCGAGGTGACCGCTCCGACACTGTTGACCGTGGGGAGTGAGGACGTGACCGTGCTGGACCTCAACCGCATGGCCCTCGACTCACTCCGTGGCCCTGCCCGGCTCGTCGTCGTGCAGGGCGCCGACCACCTCTTCGAGGAGCCCGGGACACTTGCGGAGGTAGCTCTGCTCGCCCGCGACTGGTTCTCACGGCATCTGCTCGACTACGTGCCGGCGTGACGACCGACGTGGGCCGTCGTCAGGTCCGGATGGCGACCCGTTCCGCCAAGGATCAGTGGACGACGGCGAGAACGGCGTGCGTCGGTTGGGATGCCGAACTGTCGCCTACTCCGATCGAGTACGTACCGGGAACCGTGGTCCAGCCGTTCGACTGGAAGGTCGCCACGAGGCGGTCGGGCACGGTGAGCACAACCGTCTGCGACGTGCCGGGCGCGAGTGTGACGGGGGCGAACGCCGCCAGTTGGCCCGGTGGCTCGTGGGCCGGCCTCGGGTAGGTCAGGTAGGCCTGTGCGACATCGGTACCGGCACGGTGGCCTGTGTTGGCGACGCGGACGGTCAGTGCATAGCCGTCACCGGTGTGTGCCACCCGCAGGTGGCTGAACGAGAAGGTCGTGTAGGACATGCCGAAGCCGAAGGGGAACAGCGGCTTCGTCCCGGTCGCATGGTCGTACCTGTACCCGACCTCCAGGCCCTGGGACAGCGTCGAGGTGAGTCCGATGCCCGGCCACTGGCTTGCCTGTGACACACCGGACGTCGCCAGTGAGGTCGGGAAGGTGACGGGTAGGTGTCCGGAGGGATCCACCGCTCCGGTCAGCACTGCGGCGATCGCCGTCCCGTCCTCCTCGCCCGGGTACCAGTCCTCGACCACGGCCTGGACCTTGTCGAGCCACGGCATCACCACCGGCCCGTCCGTATTGAGGACCACGATCGTGTGCGGATTGGCCGCAGCCACGGCGGAGATCAACGAGTTCTGGTCTCCCGGCAACACCAGGTTGGGTCGGTCGAACGTCTCGGCGGTGTAGTCGGCTGCGAAGACGATTGCCACCGACGACCGCTTGGCCAGTGCGACGGCCCGGTCGACGGCGCCACCGACGTAGGCCATCCCGAGGTCCACGATGCTCGGGACGTCGAGGGTGGTGGCGTCCGACACCGGCGTCCACCGGAATGCGAGCCGGTAGTGGTGCCTGGCGCGCAGGCTGATCGATCCCGACCAGGTCCCGGTGTCGTGGGTCACGAGGTCGGTGACTGCCGGTCGACCGTCGAGCGTCAGCGCCGCCGCGCCCGTCCCGGCCACGGAGAACGTGTAGAGCCCGGAGCGTGGCACCGTCAGGCGACCGGACCAGGCCGTCGTCGTGGCGGTCCATCCGGTAGGGAGCTGGATCTTGGCCGCCCCCGCCGCCTGCGGGTCGAGCTCAGCCAGCGCCCCCCGTCCCTCCCGGCCCGACCGGAGTCGCTTCGGACGCTGGGCCGGCGGGTTGGTGCGCACGTTGTCGCGGTTGGAGCCCGGGACGATCGGCTGGGGCACGATCGTGGCCGCGGCGACCGGGTCGATCGTGGTGATCGACTGCCCGGGCCCGGTGGCCGGCCCCACCGTCAGGCGGAGGCCGTGTCCGTTGCCGGTGGGCAGGGTGAGGTAGGAGGTGGGAATCGATGGGAGGTGGCGGGTAGTCGATCCTCCGTCGGCGTAGGCCACGGTGGACTTGCCGGCCAGGGCGGCGGTCAGGCCGTCCAGGGGCGTCGAAGTGAACGGTGGTACGACGTGCGACGAGCCGAAGCCCTGGGTCATCGGGCGGGTCGAGGCATCCGCGCCGATGACGGCGACGGAGGTGCCGCGACTGCCCGACAGAGGCAGGACATTCGAGGTGTTCTTCAGGAGCACGGCCGAACGCTCGGCCGTCGTGAGCGCGAACTCGGTGTGCGCGACCGAGTCGACGGGTGTCCCCGGGGTACCGGTCGCCGGTCGGCCGATCACCCCGAAGGCGAACATCTGGGTGAGGACCCGTGCCAGGTCGTCATCGATCGAATCCATCGTGAGCTTCCCGGTGGCCAGGGCGTCGGTCAGCACGTCCGACGCCCCCGGCTTCAGCAGCTGCACATCGGACCCCATCGCCACCGGCTCGTCATGGACGGCGCCGAGGTCGGACCGGACGAACCCGGCGAATCCCCAATCGTCCAGGACGAGCCCGAGGGCCGGGTCCTGGCACTGGAAGGTGCCGTCGAGCCTGGGGTAGGCACACATGAGCGAGGCCACGTGCGCCCCGGTCACCGCCGCCTTGAAGGGGGGAAGGTAGAGCTCCTGGAGGGCCCGGTCGGGCACCTGCTCGTCGAGGGCACCACGGTTGGTCTCCTGGGTGTAGACGGCAAGGTGCTTGGCGTCGGCCATCACTCCCCGCGCCTGCAGCCCCTCGATGTCGGCCGAGCCCAGAACGGTGGTGAGGAGCGGATCCTCGCCGTACGACTCGTCGGCCCGGCCGCTGGTCGGGACCACGTCGAGGTTGAGGTTGGGCCCCTGGCTCACGTCGATCCCCTGCCCCGCGGCCTCGCTGCCGATCAGGTCGCCGTACTGGAGGGCGACCGACGGGTCGAACGTGGCACCGACCGCCAAGGGGACGGGCAACTGCGTCACGCCGGTGTCGCCGTAGGCAAGGCCCCAGGGGCCGTCCGAGAGGGTCAGGGACGGGATGCAGAGGCGGGCCACTCCGTGATTCACGTTCTCGTAGTCACCCGACGTGGTGAGGATGAGTTCACCCAGCTTCTCGTCCAGGGTCATCCGGGAGATGACCATGGTGGCCAGCGTGGCGGGCGGGTCCCCCGCGGCCATGGCCTGGGCGAGCCACGGGCAGTCCGCCACGGGCATCGGGGGTGTCGGGAGGCCGGTGGCGGCACCGGCGGTGGGCCCGGTCGACGGCGGGACCGGGACGGTGGCCGTGGCGGCACCGGCAGTCGTCGGCACCGTAACGACGAGGGCCCCGATCGCCAGTGCGACCGTCGCCAGGGTGACGAGCCTCGTCGCGACCGCCGCCCGCCCGCGCGGCCGGCCGGACCCGGGGTAGTCCCTCCGGTGGCGCGCGGGATGACCGGGACGAGTGCTCGACACGGCATGATCGTACGGTGCGGTCGTGCCGGAGCGGCGGCACCCGTCGCCCGCTGCCCCGTCGGGGCGTTCCGGTGCGATCATGGACCTTGACCCGTCGGGGCCCGTGCATCACGGAATCCTCATGGGAACCCCATGGTTCCCTCACCTCCACCTGAGACGGTGCAGGAGACAGGAACGGCAGGCGCTATCGCTGCCCCGACCGGAATCCAAGGAGTACACATGCTCAAGAAGCTCATCGCCCCCGTCGTCATCGGTGGGGTGCTGCTCGGCAGCCTCGCCATGGGCGGGGTCGCCACCGCAGCAACGCCGCCCACGGCCCCGGCCGCCCACGTCCGAGCGCACGAGGCCCGCCAGTGGCTTCGGGCACACCGCAAGGGCCTCCGGGCGGAGGGGCTCACCATCAGTGCCTCCACCATCGGTCTCGCACCGCAGACGCTCAAGTCGGACCTCAAGTCGGGCAAGTCGATCGCCCAGGTGGCGGCGACCAACGGTTCCAGTGCCGCCGCAGTCGAATCCGCCCTGACGACTGCGGCAGACGCCGCCGTCACCCAGGCCGAGAAGGCCGGCACGCTGACCGCGGCCCAGGCCGGGAAGTTCGAGGCGAAGCTACCGGCACGCATCGACAAGCTCGTCAACCACGTCTTCTGATCAACGGTCAGCCGGCGCACCGCCGGCTGATGCAGACGATCGACCGGCGGCAGGCCGTGGCCGGGACCTCCCGTCCGCGGCCTGCCGCTGTTCCGGGGCTGTGTCGCTAGGTGGTGCCGTCGTCGACCAGGCGCCAGCCGTGAACATGGCGGCGGCCGTCCGTGCACGACACGATCTCCCACGCCTCCGGGGTCCACACGTAGACGGCGGCCTGCCCGTACCTCCGCCCGAAGGCTACGCCCTCCGCCTCCGTCAGGCCGAAGACGGCGACGCCGTCCTCGTGGTGGTGTGCCTCGGGATCGCGACCCGTGGCGGGCCAGTGCCGGAGACCCCGCCGGTCGAGTTCGGCCACAAGGGCCATGTCGGCCATCCGGTTGTCGTCCATGGGACGTAGCTCGCTGTCGGGGTTCCACGCCGTCACGACGATGACGGGGGAGTCCGCGTCGTCAGGCCAGACCCCGACCGCACCGGGTCGGTCGGGCACGAGTCGCAGCAGCGGGCGACCCGGTGCGGCGAGGTCGACCACCGCCCGGTCGTAGGACGACCAGTTCTCGTCAGTGGCCACGACGGTCCTCGGACGTCCGGACCGTCACCGGACCGGTGGGTGCCGGGGGCTTCAGCGGAACGTGGCGGACACCGGGAGGTGCTTGACCCCGCCGACGAAGTTGGCCTGTGCCCACTCCGGCTCGCCGGCGGTCTCGATCGTGTCCACGGCGGCGAGCAGTTTCGGGAGGATCGTCCGCAGTTCGCGTCGGGCGAAGGTCGATCCCAGGCAGAAGTGCTCGCCCCCACCGAACGCAATCATGCGGTTGGCGTTGGAACGCGCCACGTCGAAGGCCATCGGGTCGTCGAACATCCGCTCGTCCCGGTTGGCCGACGGGTAGGAGAGGAGCAAGCGGTCGCCTTCGGGCACCTCGACGCCGGAGAGGGTCGCCGGCCTGGTCAGGTAGCGCAGGAAGTGGCGCACCGGCGACGTCCACCGAATCATCTCGTCGACGGCGTTGTTGACGAGCTCGGGCTGCGCCTGCAGGAGCGCGATCTGCTCCGGATGGTGCAGGAGCGCCTCGAGGCCGCCGGACAGTGCGAACGACGTGGTGTCGTGGCCGGCCGTGGCGACGATCGTGTAGTACCAGAGGCGCGCGTTGCCGTCCATGGGGCAGCCGTTGACCTCGCTGGTGGCGATCACGGTCGCCAGGTCGTCGGTGGGGTGGGCCCGGCGGTCCTCGGTCAGCCCGTCGAAGTAGGTCGCGAACTGGGCGATGGTGTCGGTCAGCAGCGCCATCGGGTCACTCAGGTCGCCCAGGTACTCGGGGTCGGCCGCCCCGAAGATGCCCTGGGTGAGTTTGAGCATCGTCGCCTCGTCCTCCTGGGGGATGCCGAAGATCCCCATGATGACCCGGAGGGTGTACGGCACGGCGATGTCCTGGGCGAAGTCGCAGTCGCCGTCCATCTGGCGGAACTGCTCGACGAACTCGTCGGCGATGGTGTCGATCGACTCCTGCCTCCGGGCCACGGCACGGGGCCGGAACCAGTCGTTGGCCACGTTGCGGTGGTCGCGGTGCTCATCGCCGTCCATGTGGATGAGCGTCTCGCCCTCAATGCCGATCGACTTGAGGAACTCGAACTGGGCATCGGGTCCGAGCACCGAGTTCCGGGTGTTGAGGAAGTGCTCGTTGTCGCGTGACACCGCGAAGACGTCCTCGTGACGGGTCACCGCCCAGAACGGGGTGTACCCCTCGATCTCGACCCGCAGCACGGGTGCGTCCTCCCGCAATTCGGCGGCCGCTGTGTGCCAGGCGTCCTGGTCGGCGTAGAGGGTGGGGTCGATGAAGATCGTGCCCCGGGTGTCCGGCTCGGTCATGGGTGCTCCCGACTGGTGTGCTGGTGGTCCGTCATCGACGCCGGCGCCCGGCGTGCAGGCACGATGCTAGCCAGCGGCCGGGGTCACCCGGTGGGCCGGAGCCGCCACACCGGGCGGCGCCGGCCGCGGCGAATCCGCCGGCCTGCAATCATGAGTCGGATGAAGCTCGTCCCCACACGTCGGACGGACTATGCGATCAGAGCGCTGGTGTTCGTCGAGAACGCCGACACCTCACCGGTCAAGGCCAACACCATCGGTGAGGCCATGGGAATCCCGACCGGCTTCCTGCAACAGGTCCTGCGTGAACTCCTCGGCGCGGGCCTCGTCACCTCGCGCCCCGGACCTTCCGGCGGGTTCACACTGGCGCGACCCGCCGAACAGATCACCGTGCTCCAGATCGTCGAGGCCCTGGAGGGGCCGTTGCGGACGTCGGAGTGCGCACTGCGGGGCGGTCCGTGCCACTGGGACGACGTCTGCGCGCTGCACCGCGTGTGGTCAGCGGCCCGGAACGCACTGTGTGAGCAGCTCGACGACGCCACCCTGGCCGAGGTGGCGGCGGACGACCGTGCCCTCGCTGCGGGCCAGATGGCCGTCCCGGCCGACTCCCACCGCCGCCCGCCCGGCGGCTGACCCGCCGGTCACACCCGTCGGTCACACCCGTCGGTCACACCCGTCGGTCACACCCGCTCCGGGGTGTACTCCACCGGCATGGTCCCGATCGCGTGGACCAGCGCGTGCTCGACGTAGGTCGGCGCGAACCCGGTTGCCACCCGCATGTCCGGGAATCGGCGGACCAACTCCTCGAACAGCACGCGGATCTCGAGTCGAGCGAGGTTGCTGCCCATGCAGACGTGGGGCCCCACCCCGAAGGCGATGTGCGGGTTGGGACTCCGGGTGACGTCGAACTCGTCCGGGCGGTCGAACACGTCCTCGTCCCGGTTGGCCGCCTGGTAGAGCAGGAGGAGCTTGTCGCCCGCCGCGATTCGCTGGCCGTGCAGCTCCGTGTCCCGTGTAGCGGTGCGCACGAAGCTGATGACGGGGCTGACGAAGCGGGCGACCTCGTCGGCCATGGTGGCGAAGTGCTCGGGGTGCGTAAGGAGCAGGTCCCACTGATCGGGAAACTGCTGGAACGCCCACATCCCGCCGCCGATCGCGTTCCGAGTCGTTTCGTTGCCGGCAACCAGCAGCACGACGAGGAACATGGTGAGTTCGTCCTCGGTCAACTCGTCGCTCGACTCGAGCACGCCGTCCTCGTCGGCTCCCACGAGGATCTTGATGATGTCATCGGGCGTGTCGTGGCCTGACCGCCGGGCCGCCCGGCGGTCCTCCACCATGTCCGACACGTAGGTCACGTACTCGGTGAACGCAGCCGTGGCGTCGAGGGTCATCGGGTCGTCGGGGTCGGCGCGGCCCTCACCGCCCATCATCCGGTCGGACCACTCACCCAGTCGGAAGCGGTCCTCGACCGGCAGACCCATCAACTCGGCGATCACCACCAGCGGGAGAGGGATCGCGATGTCGGTCACGAAATCGCACGCGCCCGCGGACGCCACCTCGTCGAGCACCTCCGTCACCACCTGCCGGACCCGGGATTCCATGGCACGGATCATCCGGGGGGAGAAGCCCTGGTTGAGTAGCCGACGTTGGCGGATGTGGCGTTCGCCATCGAGACCGATGATCGACAGATCGATCGACTGGGTCGGCCGGACGCCCTCGCCCGAGCAGAACAGGTCGGCGTGAGTGGAGACGTAGGTGACGTCCTCGTGCGTGGTGAGGACCCAGAGTCCGTGGACGGCGTCCCACGACAGCGGTGCCGACGCACGGAGCCGCGCGTAGCCCGGGTGCGGGTCCAGATAGAAGCTTCGGTCGAGTACGTCGATCTCGCAGGCGGGCCGGGTCGGTGTCGGCATCGTCGCTCCCTCCGGTCGTGCGTGGCGCCTCTGGTGCGCCCGCTCCCTCACGGACAGTAGAACGTGTTCTCCTAAACGTCCAGTGCTGAACAACACAATTGTGGAGTTTTCTGACTCATCCCCAGCCTGAAGCGTATTTCCATGACAAGAACACGTTTCAGTTCGGGACGCTCGGCCCTGGGATCGCTGGTCCGGGATCTGCACCGTCGAACGCGCGACGAGGAACCACAGGAAGACGCATGACGGACGGTTTCCCCCGCATCATCTCGGTCGACGACCACGTGACCGAGCCGCCGCACGTCTGGCAGACCTACCTCCCGGAGCGCTTCCGCGCCGAAGGGCCTCGTGTGGTCCGTTCGGGTGTCTCCCGGATCGGCCGCGTGGGCCGTGGGTACTCCTGGGACGAGGACCCCGTGGTGTCGACGGATCACTACCGGGCACAGGCGGGGCCGAAGTTCCCCGCCTTCAACCGCGGGCCGCTGCACATCCCCACCCTCGACGACGCCGTCGACTGGCCCGGGCCCGGTGGGTCGGGTGGACCCGCTGGTCCGGTCTCCTCCCCCTCCGGCGGCAGTGGCCCCCGGTCCGGCCGCCGATGGCCGCTCAAGCGTGCCCCCCCGGATGCCGATGGGACAACTGACGAACATCGGGCGAGGACACGGAGACACGATGAGGCAGTACCCCGAGGGCAGGCGGGGAGGACCGAGGGCACGCGCGCGTCTGGTCGCCGCGCTGCTGGTCGTCACCCTCTCGGCGGGACTGGTGGGAGTGTTCCCCACCGTGGCATCGGCCTCCGTGCCCGTTCCCGTGTTCGCGGTCACCACCGCCAGCCCCACCGTCGGCGTCCCGGTCTCATTCGACGGATCGGCGTCCTACGACCCCAAGCCACCCGATCACATCGTCCTCTTCGTCTGGTCCTTCGGTGACGGCTCCCGCACGGCCACCGGGTCCACTCCGACCCACCTGTACACCTCCCCCGGCACGTACTCGGTGACGCTGACGGTCACCGACAGCGAGAACAGCAGCGCCTCGGCCATCCGGGTGGTGACCGTCGCTCCGCTGTCGACGCCGACGGCGCCCGTCTTTTACCGGTCGTCGCCCTCGCTGTCGACCTCGCCGGGCAAGGCCTACTCGTACGGGTTCGCGGCCACCGGCTATCCGGCCCCGACCTATGCGCTGACGGGCGCTCCCGCGTGGCTGTCGGTGGTCGCCGGCACCGGTGTCGTCAGCGGGATCCCCACGTCCGGCACGAACTCGTTCTCCTTCTCGGTGGTGGCGTCCGACGGCGTGAGCCCATCACCCGCGGCCGGACCGTTCCACGTGACCGTCAGCACCGTCTCGGGCGGTGCGGGGCTCGAGCACGGCTACTGGCTCGTCGGGTCGGATGGCGGCATCTTCTCCTTCGGGTCGGCCGGCTTCTACGGGTCGACCGGCAGTTTCGTGCTCCAGCGTCCGGTGGTCGGGATCTCTCCCACCGGCGACCGCAAGGGCTACTGGCTGGTGGCGTCCGACGGGGGCATCTTCGCCTTCGGCGACGCCGGTTACTACGGCTCGCTCCCGGGTCTCGGATTCTCACCCGCCGGCTCTGCGGCGCCGTTTCCCCTCGCCGCGCCGATCGTGGCCATGGTCCCGTCCACTGACGGCGCCGGCTATTTCATGATCGCCTCCGACGGCGGCATCTTCGCCTTCGGCGATGCCCGCTTCGCCGGCTCATGCCCCGGCATCGGCGGCTGCGCCGGCCCGGCGGTGGCCGTCATGCCTGACGCCTCCGGCAATGGCTACTGGCTCGTCACGTCGACTGGCAACGTCTACGCCTTCGGTGACGCCGCCTATCTCGGTGCACCGACGCGCCGGTCGGTCCCCGTGACCTCGGCGGTCCGCACCCCGGACGGTGGCGGCTACTGGATCCTCTACGCCGACGGCAAGGTCGTCCCCTTCGGCGACGCAGGTGCCCACGGCGACTCCGCCGGCACCCTGGGAAGTGACACGGCGACGGCCATCGTCGCCACCTCGGACGGCGGTGGCTACTGGGTGACCACGGCGTCCGGTGCGGTCGACCCGTTCGGCGACGCCCCGAAGGACGGCAGTATGGCCGGTGCCCACCTCAACGCACCGATCGTGGCTGCGTCGGGCTGGTAGCCCGACGGTCCGCTCAGCCCCTCCTGCGGGGCTCGGAATGGTCCCAGTCGGCCAGCAGCGTGCGCAGGGCGGTCAGCAGGATGAGCGGCTGGTCGAGCATGGCGTGGTGGCCCGCCTCGGGCAACTCGATGACCGGGGTCACCCGGCCGAGTTCGTCGTACATGAACCGGCCGATGTCCCGGGTCACGAGGCCGTTCTCGGACCGGAGCAGGGCGAACCGGCACTGGACCTGCGCCAGGTAGGGGAGCGCCACACTCCGCATGCCCCCGCCGAATTGGGCGAAGACGTCACGGTCGAACTTCCACTGGTAGCCGCCTTCGGTGGGCCGTACCGAGTGGTGGGCGACATGGTCCATGACGTAGTCCAGGTAATGGTCCTGGCCCGGTACGGTCCGGAAATGGGCGAAGGCATCGTCGAGGGTCGGGTAGACCCGGGGACGCCCGAAGGCCTCCTTCAGCCGGTAGGAGGCGATCTCGGGGTCAGGCTCGGTGACGGGTGAGTCGCAGACGATGGCCCCGCTCACCCCGCTTCCATGGCGGGCGGCGGTGCCGATGGTCACGAACCCGCCCATCGAATGTCCGACCACGACCGGTGGCCCGGCGATGTCGCCCGCACCGGCAACGGCCATCACCTCGTCGGTCCACTGCTCGAGCGAGTAGGACGCGCGGTGGCCGCTGTCGCCGTGCCCGGACAGGTCGACGCACACCACCCGGAACTCGTCGGCGAAGGTGGCGGCGACATGGGTCCACCAGTGCGCGTGTGCGCCACCGCCGTGGACGAAGACCAGGCCCCGGGTGCCCGGGGTGCCGAAGGTGAGGGCGTGGATGGTGCACCCGTCGACGTCGACGGCCAGGTCCCCACGCGGGACGGCGAGTGCCCGGGTGAACCACGCAGGCGCGTCAGGCAGTGCTCGGTAGGTCATTGATCGTGCTCCTTGATGGCGTCGGTCACGTCGTACTCGAGCGGGCGACCGGCGAGCCAGCGGTCGAGGTTGGCATCGAAGAGTTCCGCCTGGCGACGGAGTCGCCCGAAGCCGCCTGCTGCATTGTGTGGGGTGACACGGACCCGGGGGTGGGTCCAGAACGGGTGGTCCGGAGGGAGCGGCTCGTGCTCGAACACGTCGAGGACCGCGACGGCGGGCGTCCCGGTATCGAGGGCGTCGAGCAGTGCGGCCTCGTCGACCAGGGCGCCCCGACCGACGTTGACCAGCAGGCTGCCCGACTTCATCGCCGCCAGGAAGCCGGCGTCGACGAGCTGTCGGGACCCCGGGGTGGCGGGGGCGCTCAGCACCACGACGTCCGCCTCGCCGATCACCTCGCCGAGGCGGTCCGGGGTGACCATGCGGTCGGCTGGGTCATCAGGGGACGGCGTCCGTCGGCACCCGATCACCTGCGCTCCCAGCGCCCGGGCCCGCACGGCCACGGCCCCGCCGATGTGGCCGAGCCCGACCACCAGCCAGGTCGTGCCCGCAACCTCGCGCCAGTCGTGGATCCGCCACTCGAACTGCTCAGCCTGGCTGCGCCATTCGGCTGCACCCTGGAACTCGTCGAGCACGGCCCGCAGCACGAACTCGGCGATCGGCAGGCTGTTGACGTGCGCGTTGCAGACCCGGACGCCGTGATCGACCATGAGGTGGAACGGCGCGCTGTCGTAGCCGGCGGCCGGCGACTGGAACCACCGGAGTGACGGACAGTCGACGAGGAAGCGGAAGAAGGCGGCCACCGGCGCGCCCTCGCGGAACAGGTCCGAGGTGCCCCAGGCCACGTCCGGCCGGGCTTCGGGCCACGGCACACCGGACCCGTCGGGCCCCGTGAGGCTGCCGTCCTGCTCCATCACGAGCCACGCGACGCCGGGACGTGCCAGCTCATCGGCGTACGAATCGTGGGCGGTCCGGGTCAGGAGGGCGAGCACGCGGGTCAGGCCCCGACGATCGCTTCGTCGACCAGGACCTGGACAAGGGCCACCCCGGCCTCGTGGCGCGCCGGGTCGACATGGGTGGTCGCTCCGGTGACCGCGCGCTGTCCAGTGGTGTCGGAGGACACGGGACCTCCCTCCCTGTGGCTCGTCCGGTGTTCCACTTCATCATGCCAGCGAGCCGGTCGGTGGGGTCCGGTGGTAGAGAGGGGGGCGTGATCACCACGGAACGCCACGGCCCCGTCGTCCTCGTCATCCTGGACCGACCCGAGGCCCGCAACGCCCTGACCGGGGCGATGATCGCCTCACTCGGATCGGCGCTCGTCGACGCCGACGCCGACCCGGACGTCGCCGCGGTGGTCCTCACGGGCCGGGATCCAGCGTTCTGTGCCGGCCTCGACCTGACGGACCTGGTGCGCACCTACGACGACGTGGCTGCGACCCCGCGGCGGGCCGCCCCGTCGGCTGGCGAACCGATCGTCCGCCGGGGCCTGGTCCCCGACACCACGACACCCGTCATCGGGGCCGTGAACGGACCGGCGGTGACCGGAGGTCTGGAGCTGGCCCTCGGGTGCGACTTCCTGATCGCCTCGGAGCGGGCTACCTTCGCCGATACCCATGCCCGGGTCGGCGTGCTGCCAGCCGGTGGCATGACCATCCGCCTGCCCCAGCTGATCGGGGTCAACCGGGCCCGCCAGATGTCGTTGACCGGCGACTTCGTCGATGCCGGTACGGCGTGTGCCTGGGGACTGGTCAACGAGGTGGTGGCCCACGACGAACTGGTGCCCCGGGCCCTTGCCCTGGCCGGCTCGGTGGCCGAGTCGGACCCGGCCACCGTGGCCGAGCTGCGCTCTATGTACGTGTCGCTCGGCCACCGCGGTGACGACGACGCCTACCGGGACGAGGCCCGGTGGTCGCGCCGATGGATGAAGGAGCGGTTCGACCCGGCCGCCTTCGGTGCACGACGCGAGGGGATCATCGCCCGGGGATCCTCTCAGCAGTAGCCGGCGCTCAGGCCGGGGCCAGGCCCGCCTCGGTGAGCATCCGGCGGAGGTCGACGACCTGCTGGGTGTCGACATCGTGGCCCTTCGGTGCGTCGAACGTCTGCGTCTCGCCCCCGAGGGTCACCTTGAACCTGCCGTCGTGGACCTCCTCGGCCTCGCCTGCCGCCTCCAGCAGCGACAGGACGTCGTGCCACTGGATGTTGTGGCTGGTCGGGTGGGTGAAGATCTTCTCGACCGTCTTGCGGTGGTGCGAGTCCAGCTTGGGTGCGTCGGTCATCCCGTTCCTCCATGGTGTCGGGGGGTGCCGCTTCATCGTAGGGGAGTCGGGGAGGGGGTCGGAAAGGGCCGATCGGCCCTTCCCGTCACCCCGTGCCACGATGGGAGCATGTCCGACGCCGCCGCAAACAAGGAACGGGTCCAGGGGTTCTGGGCCGCGCTGTACGCCCGCGACTGGGACGCGATCGGCTCCTTCTTCGACGAGGACAGCGAGTACACCGACGTGCCGTCGCCCCCGGACGACGTCGCCCGGGGTCCGGCCCAGGTGGTGGCCCGGCTCGAGCTCGGGCTCGGCAAGATCTCGGGCTACGAGCACGACCTGCGCCTGATGGTGGCCGAGGGCGACACGGTGGTGACCGAGCACGCCGAGACATGGCACTGGCACACCGGCGAGCAGGTCACCCTCCCCTTCGTCTCGGTCCAGCAGCTGCGGGCCGGGCAGATCGTCCGCTGGTGGGACTACTGGGACCTCTCCACGCTCATGAACGCCGCACCCGCCTGGTGGATCGAGGACATCGCCTCGGGCTACCGCTGATCGGAGCGCGCGGTCTCCCAGGCCGCAAGGGACGGCGCCTCGGCGCCGATGGTCGTCTCCTCGCCGTGGCCGGTGAGCACCCGCGTCCCGGCCGGCAGCACGAGGAGGCGGTCACGGATCGAGTCCACGATCGTGGGGTAGTCCGAGAAGCTCCGGCCGGTCGCCCCCGGCCCACCGCTGAAGAGCGTGTCGCCCGAGAAGACCACGCCGTCGGACTCGTCGTAGAGGCAGACGCCCCCTGGCGAGTGGCCGGGCGTGGCCAGGACCCGCAGCGTGGTCCCGCCGACCTCGATCCGCTGGTCGTCGACCAGTGGTGCGTCGGGTGCTTGGTCGGGGTGGACCACGTCCCACAGCATCCGGTCGGCCGGATTCAGCCAGATCGGCGCTCCGAGGGCATCGGCCAGGTCGACGGCGGCGTTGATGTGGTCGTTGTGGCCGTGGGTGGCGATGATCGCCACGACCCGCCGACCGCCGACCGCCGCCACGATCGGTCGGTGGTCGTGGGCGGCATCGATGACGACGACCTCGCGTTCGTCGCCGACCACCCAGATGTTGTTGTCGACGGCGAAGTCCCCGCCGTCGAGAGAAAATGTGCCGGAGGTGACGACCCGCTCGATCACCGGAGCACCACCACCGAGCGCAGCACCTCGCCGCGCTCCATACGGTGGAAGGCCTCCTCGACGTCGTCGAGGGAGATGGTCTCGGACACGAACCGGTCGAGGTCGAGCCGACCCTGCAGGTAGAGGTCGATGAGCATCGGGAAATCGCGACTGGGCAGGCAGTCGCCGTACCAGGACGGCAGGAGCCGTCCACCCCGACCGAAGAACTCGATCATCGGCAGGTCGATGCGCATGTCCGGGGTGGGCACGCCCACCTGCACCACGGTTCCGGCCAGGTCGCGGGCGTAGAACGCCTGCTCGAGGACGGAGGGGTTGCCGACGGCCTCGATGCAGACGTCGGCCCCGTTGCCGTCGGTCAGGGCCCGGACGGCCTCGACGACGTCGCCCGACGAGGCGTCCACGGTGTGGGTGGCGCCGAACTCCCGGCCGAGGGACAGCTTCCGGGGGTCGAGGTCGACGGCGATGACGGTGGAGGCACCTGCGAGGACCGCCCCCGCGATGGCGGCGCATCCCACGCCACCGCAGCCGAAGACGGCGACCGAGTCGCCCGGGCCGACCTCGCCGGTGAGCATCGAAGCCCCGATGCCGGCCATCACCCCGCAACCGAGCAGCCCGGCGGCCTCGGGACGGGCCGCCGGGTCGACCTTGGTGCACTGACCGGCGGCGACCAGGGTCTTTTCGGCGAAGGCGCCGATGCCGAGCGCGGGGGAGAGCGGTGTCCCGTCGGCCAGCGTCATCTTCTGGGTGGCGTTGTGGGTGGCGAAGCAGTACTGCGGGCGGCCCCGTCGACACGACCGGCACTCGCCGCACACGGCGCGCCAGTTGAGCACGACGAAGTCGCCGGGAACGACCGCGGTCACGTCGAGTCCCACCGCCTCCACGATGCCCGCAGCCTCGTGGCCGAGCAGGAACGGGAACTCGTCGTTGATGCCGCCCTCCCGGTAGTGGAGATCGGTATGGCAGACACCGCAGGCCTGCACCCTGACCACGGCTTCGCCCGGGCCCGGGTCAGGCACGACGATCGTCACCACCTGGACCGGCTCCCCCTTGGCCATCGCGACCACTCCACGGACCTCTGCTGCCATCGTGCGCTCCTTGTCGGCGTGCGGACTGCGTTCGGGCACAGTGTGGCATGTCGCCGCCGGATCCTCCCCGCCGACCGGCACGGGGCCGATGCGCGTGCTTCCCGGCGCTCCGGGGGGCGATCGACCGCCGTGGGAGTTGTTGTGGAGGGGTACCGTGCTCCCTGACGGAGGGCCGGACGGAAGGATGACGATGGACGAGGACCGGGGGATCGCCGCCTCCGCTGCGACAGCCGAGAAGCGCCGCGACGACATGGTCCGGGCGGCACTCGACGTGATCGCGGAGCGGGGGTACACCGACACGCGCATCGCCGACGTCGCCGAGCGGGCCGGCACCAGCCCCGCTCTCGTCATCTACTACTTCACGACCAAGGACAACCTGCTGACGGAGGCCGTGCGTCTGGCGGAGGACCAGTGGTACGAGCTGGGGGCGGCCAGGATGGCGGCCATCGGGAGTGCGACGGGCCGCCTCGAGTGGCTCGTCGGCGCCACGTGCATCCCCCAGACCGATGCCGGGGTCCCCGAGGTGTGGGCGCTGTGGCTCGACCTGTGGGCCCAGGCGCTCCGCCGGCCCGAGGTGGCCCGGGTGCGCGCCGAGTTCGATGCCCGGTGGCGGGCCACCATCGCTGCGATCGTGGTCGAGGGTGAGGAGGCGGGCGAGTTCTCCCCCGTCGACCCGACGGCGTTTGCCGTCACCCTGTCGGCCCTCCTCGACGGGCTCGCCGTGCAGATCGCCCTGGGGGACCCGGTCGTGGGGCCCGCGACGGCATTCGCGAGCGCGATGACGTTCGCCTCCGAGCGACTCGGCTTCACCTGGTCTCCGGACGGTGCCGGCGGTGGCCCTCCTGACTGACCGCCGGTGCCGGGCCGGATCTCTCAGGCGGTCGAGGCCAGCAGGCCGGCGATCAGTTCGATGCTGGTGTCCGGGTGCAGCAGTGCCAGGCGCCCGACGGGCTCGCCCTCCCACGTGGTGTGCATGACGAAGCCGGACTGCTCCTCCAGCAGGTGGTCGGACCAGGCCTCGTAGTCGGCCTTGCCCCAGCCGGCCCGGCGGAACAGGACCACGGACAGCTCGGGCCGGCGCACCAGTTCCAGCTGGGGCAACGACTCGATGAGGTCGGCCGTCGCCTGGGTGGTGGCCAGCACCGTCTCGATGGCATCGCGGTAGGCATCCGTGCCGTTGACGGCCAGCGAGAACCAGAGGGGCATGCCGCGTGCCCGACGGGTCAGGTGGTAGGCGTAGTCGCTCGGGTTCCACTCCTCGGGCGTGTCCCGGTGCAGCACCTCGAGGTAGGAGGCGTCCTGGGAGTGCACCGCCTTGGCCAGTCGGGGCTCGCGGTAGAGCAGGGCGGCGCAGTCGAACGGTGCGAACAGCCACTTGTGCGGATCCACGACGAAGGAGTCGACCCGCTCGATGCCCCGGAAGCGGTCCCGGACCGATGGGGCGAACAGTGCGGCGCAGCCGTAGGCACCGTCGACGTGGAACCAGAGTTTGCGCTCCTCGGCCACGTCGGCCACCCCGTCGAGGTCGTCGATGATCCCGGCGTTGGTGGTGCCACCGGTCGCCACCACGGCGATCACGTCGCCGCCCCGTGGATGGGTGGCCAGGGCGTCCCGAAGGGCCCGGCCGGTCAGGCGGTGGTCGTCGCACGGCACCAGGAGCGGTTCGATACCCAATACGTGGAGCGCCTTCCCCACCGACGAGTGGGCCTCCTCGCTGATGGCCACCACCGGGTGCTCCGGCGCGTCGTCGCCCATGCGGTGCCGGGCCGTGTCACGCCCGACCATGAGGCCCGACAGGTTGCCGGCCGAGCCGCCGGCCACGAAGCAGCCGCCTGCGCCTTCGGGCAGTCCGGCGAGGTCGGCCAGGACGCCGAGCGCCTGGTTCTCGGCGGCCACCGGGCCAGCTGCTTCGATCCACGACGTCCCTTGCAGTGAGGAGCACGCCACGACCATGTCGAAGAGGAGGGCCGCCTTGGTGGGGGCGGCCGGGATGAACGCCAGGAATTTCGGGCTGTCCACGGAGACGGCTGCGGTGGCCAGGGTCTTGTCGAACAACTCCATGACGGCCACGGCGTCGGTACCCGTGGCGTTGATCAGTCCGTCGAGCCGGGCGGCCAGTGACTCGTCGAGGGCGCCCCCGTAGTCGAGCGGGACGGGATCGAGGGAGAGTCGCCACCGGCAGTAGTCGAAGATCAGGTCGGTGAGCTTCTCGTCGTAGACGAACATGGGGTTGCGCATGGTGTTCCGTTCTCGTGGTGTCGCCCGTCCATGATCGCAGAACGCACGGCGACCTGGGACCGGACCGACCGCCGGACACGGGTGACCGGTTCAGGGTCGGCGGTGGATCGAGACGACGTAGTCGGTGCCTTCCACGAACGCGTCACGGTCCCAGGTCGACCAGCGGACCTCCGCGACGAGTCCGGCTGCGGTGCAGTCCGCGTCGTAGTCCTCCAGGGTGTAGCCGCGCCCCAGTTGGAACCCGGTCACCAACCGACCACCCCGGGCCAGATGACGGGCGCACCCCGCCACCAGCACGGCCTGGGTCCCCTCGGGGGTGAACAGCGGCACGTTTCCCGCCATCACGACCATGTCGAACGACTCACCGAGATCAGCCAGCACCACGTCGAGCACCTCGAACCGGACCCCGGGTGCGAGCTGTCGTGCCGTGGCGATCATGGACGGGTCCCGGTCGATGCCCACGGCCGCGACGCCCCGCCTGGTCAGCTCGGCGGCGACGCGCCCGGTGCCGCACCCGGCGTCGAGTACCGAGTGGGGCTCGAACGTCATGAGACAGTCGACCTCGCCGTGGATGTCGACGCCCGCAGCGGCGAGGGCGTCGAACCTCCGGTGGTAGGACTCGCCGTCCCAGGCGGTGGTTCCCGGTGGACGTGGCACTGGAGGGTCGATGTCCGCTCCGGTCACCGTCCGGTGCGGGCCCCGACGGCGGCCAGACGTTGGCCGGCCGACGGGTCGAGCAGGACGCACACGTCGTGGACCGGTCGTCCGGGCCCGGTGACGGCGGCCAGGGCCCGCCCGCCTGCGCTCCGAGCCGGCGGTGCATCGGTGGACAGCAGGACCAGGGGACCGAGGTCCGCCCGGTCCGGGTCCACGGCCCGGGCGGCGTGGAGCACCGAGGCCACACCGAGTGCCCGCCACAGGACCTCCGGCCGCCGCAGTCCCGGCCGTGTCGACGAATACGCCCCGGCCAACAGGAACAACCAGACGCGGCCTGCAGCGTCCTTTGCCCGATAGTCGGCGGATACGCCCAGATCGGACAGGGTCGGCCCCGTCTCCAGGTCGGTGAACCCGGCGTCGACCAGCGCCTGTTCGGCGAGGTCCCGTGCCTTGGCGCCCCGGGCCACCGCACGTTGCTCCGGTGTGTGGGCATCGTCCGGCGTGGCCGTGCGGAGCGGGGCCACCGTGACGCGCTGTCTCCCGGGATCGAGCGCCGCCCGCTCCTCGGCCACCCGGCGGATGGCGAGCTCGACGTAGTCGGCGTCGGTGTCGAATCCTACGAAGTGGCGGTCGGTGCGGACCGCCGCGACCGCGGTCGTTCCCGACCCCAGGAACGGGTCGAGCACCAGGTCGTCCCGGTAGGTGTACAGCTCGATCAGGCGGCGCGGCAGTTCGACCGGGAAGGGGGCGGGATGACCCACCCGGGTGGCCGACTCGGCCGGAAGGTCCCACACGTCCGTCGTGGCGTCGACGAACTCGTCCATGGTGATCGTCCCCTCGTGGGGTAGACCGGACCGGGCCCGCTCCACCGCCGGCACCGCCCGGTCGAAGCGGCCCTTGGACGCCACCACGATCCGCTCGGACACGTCCCGCAGCACGGGATTGCCCGGACGTTGGTACGTGCCCCAGGCGCAGGACCCGCCGGCGGCACGGCTCTTCTGCCAGACGATCTCCCCCCGCAGGAGGTAGCCGAGGCCCTGGAGCAGGCCGATGACGTCGGCGGCCAGCGAGCGGTACGGCTTGCGGCCGAGGTTGGCCACGTTGACGGCGATCCGGCCACCGGGTTCCAGTTTGGCGAGGCACTGTGCGAACACGTCGTGCAGCATGTCCAGGTAGGCGGCGAAGTCGGCCGGCACGTGACCGACGCCGAGCGCCTGCTCGTACTCCTTCCCGGCGAAGTACGGAGGTGACGTGACGACGAGCGCCACCGAGTCGTCAGCCACCGAGCCGTGGGCATCCATGTCCCGGGCATCGCCCAACCAGATGGCGTCGAGGGCGGTGGGCCGGGTGACCGTGTCGTCGTCGGAGAGGGTCGGGGCGGTGAAGCGATCGTAGAACCCGGAGGCATCGTGCCCCTCCCGGCGACCCACCCCGAACGCCGAGGTCGTCGTCGCCCGCCGCCGGGGCGCTGCCAGGTCGGTCAGGTCCGCGGGTGCGGAGGCGGGGCGTGAGGCCATCGGGCCGAGGCTACCGGCGCGCCCGCGCGGCCCAGCGGATGGGCCCGTCCGTCGCCGGTCAGTTGCTGGCGCTCTCGGGAGGGTTCCGTCAGCCGGCGGTGATGCGGGCACTCACCGACTCGCCCACGACCACGCAGGCCGCCAGCGAGACACAGGAGACCCCGGTGAGCGGCAGCGCCACGGCCACGGACCTGGACCGGCGCCAGATCGTGGACGTCCCCCCGGTCGCCGTGGTCAGGACCACGGTGCCTGCCTGGGCGTCCGTGGCCACCGTGGTACCGACGGCCACACACGGCCCGGCGCCGCACGAGACGTCGAGCAGGTCGGCCGCAGTGGCGGGCACCGGCTGCGACGACCAGGTGCCGCTGCCGTTCGAGGTCAGGACCACGGCCTGCCCTGTGCGGGCGCTGTTCAGGACGGTGGAGGTCGTCCCCACCGCCGTGCAGGCGGCCGTGACGGCGGTCGGTCGGGTGGTCGGGGGGGTGCAGTCGACGGCGTTGATGGCACCGATCCCTGGAGGCACCGTCTGGGGGACCCAGGTGGTGCCGTCGTCATCGCTGGCGTCGATCGAGCCCACGGCGTGGGACGGATCGACGGTGTCCGACGCCGTCGCCCAGCAGTGGAGGCTGTCGGTGCAGGCCAGGGACGTGGCGACCGACGCAGTCACCGGGAGCAGGCCGCCGGCGGTCCAGGCGCCACCGGCTCCGGTCGGCGTGAGGGTGGTCACCCTTCCGGAGACGGTGCCCAGAGCGGTGCACCGGCCCCTGTGCGGGCAAGCCACAGCGGTCACGTCGGTCGTGCCGGCCGGCACGGGCTCCGATGTCCAGGTCGTGCCCGAGTTGGTGGTGGTGAGGATGGCGCCGGGTCCGACGCCCGTCCCGCCGACCTGGCCGACAGCGGTGCACGCCCGGGACGAGGCACAGGCGATGCCCGTGAGGTAGCCGACGCCCGCCGGCAGCGGTTGCAGTGCCCACGTCGCTCCGCCGTCCGTGCTCGCCACCAGGACGGGTCCCGACGGGGCGGCCGACGTGGCGACGGTGGATCCGACCGCCCAGCAGCGGCTGGCGGTGGCGCACGAGATGGCCTGGAGCGCCTGAACGGTCGCGGGCAGGCTGGAGACGGTGAGCGTGCCCTGCCACGGGGCGGCGAGGGTGGACGAGGTGGACGTCGGCGCCCCTGACGCCTGGGTGGTGGAGGACGTCCGACTGCAGGCGGCCGCCACTCCGAGGACGACCACGCAGACGACCAGGGCGGTGTGCCGCCCCCGGGTGCGGGTCGAGGCTCGTGTAGCTGGCACCGCTCATCCCTCTCTTGCCGGCCGGGTCGTAGCGTCGACCACGCGCCGGACGATCCGATCGCCCGAGATTGTGCCACGGAAGGCCGTGACCACAGGTGATGACGGCGGAGTGCCGCCGCCGTCTACCGTGACAACCGTGCCGGTCCCACCCGCTCCCTTCGGTGCCGCGTCACGACTCGATGGGCGGACCGCACCGTGAACGCCGTCGATGTCGTCATCATCGTCGTGGCCCTGCTGGCCGCTGTCCAGGGTGCCCGGGTGGGCGGCCTGGTACAGGTGTGCGCCATCGTCGGGTTCTTTGCCGGGCTCTTCGTGGGCGCACTGCTGGCGTCCCAGACCATCAAGTGGGCCCACTCGCCCACGGCCCGAACCGCCGTCGCACTGTCGACGATGCTCCTCATCGCCTTCAGCCTCGGAATGGTCGGTCGGATCGTCGGCGGCATGATGACCAGCCACGTGCATGCCGGGCCGGCACGTTCGATCGACTCGGTGATCGGTGTCGCAGTGGCACTGGTGGCGGCGCTGGTGACGGTGTGGCTACTCGCCAGCACCATGGTGAACAGTTCCTCGGTCGCCCTCGACAACGCAATCCTGCAGTCACGGATCATCAAGGCCCTCGATTCGGCACTGCCGGCGCCGCCCACGGTCTTCAGTCAGGCCCAGGGGTTCCTGTCCGAAGAGGGGTTCCCTCCGGTGTTCGGTGCGCTCGCACCCGCGTCGGCCCGACCGGTGCCACTCCCCACCGATGCCTCCCTGCGGCAGGCCGTCCTCGCCGCCGGGCCCTCGACGGTCAAAGTGGAGGGGTTCGGGTGCGGTGTGCTCCAGGAAGGCTCGGGTTTCGTCGCCGCTCCCGGCCTGGTGGTCACCAATGCCCACGTGGTGGCCGGCATCCGCCAGCCCCTCGTCCAGGTCGGTTCGACGCTCCGGCCCGTCGAGGTGCTCTACTTCGATCCGTCGTTCGATCTCGCCGTTCTGCGCGTGCCCGGCCTGACCGCCCCGGTGCTCCACCTCGATCCGTCCACCGTCCCCGAAGGCACCCAGGGGGTCGTCCTCGGGTATCCGGGGGGTGGCCCGTTCGCGGCTGACGGAGCCGGGGTGATGGCGCTGTTCCAGGCCGAGGGTCGGGACATCTACGGTCACGGACTGACCGTCCGCAACGTGTACGAGCTCGACGCCGAGGTGAGGCCGGGCAATTCGGGGGGCCCGCTCGTGCTGCCCGACGGCGAGGTGGTGGGCGTCGTCTTTTCGCGATCGACCGTGGATGACGCGATCGGGTACGCCCTGACGTCACCGGACGTGCTGCACCGGGTGGCCAACGCGGAGCAGGCGCGCTCGGCCGTGGGCACCGGGGCGTGTGCTGCGGGGTGAGGCGGTCCTCGGCGTGTGCCCCGTGCTCTCGACGGCGCTCGCGGCCGGACTAGACAGGGGAGATGGCGCTCCCCATCGAGGACTACGGGATCATCGGTGACCTGCACACGGTCGCACTGGTCGGGCGGGACGGATCCATCGACTGGCTCTGCCTGCCGAGATTCGACTCCGGGGCGTGCTTCGCCAAACTGCTCGGCACTGACGACCACGGGTTCTGGCGCCTGGCGCCCAAGGGGGCCGAAGGGGCCACCCACCGCCACTACCGCGGCGACACCCTGGTGCTCGAGTCGGAGTTCGTGACCGACGAGGGGACGGTGCGGGTGGTGGACTGCATGCCCATCCGCCAGGCCCATCCCGAAGTGGTGCGCCTGGTGGAAGGGGTCCGCGGCACCGTCACCATGGAGATGGAGCTGACCATCCGGTTCGGGTACGGACAGGTGGTCCCGTGGGTCCGGCGGACCGACGGGACCTTGACTGCGGTGGCCGGGCCGGACGCCCTGTCGCTGTGGACCACCGTCGACACCCATGGCAGCGACCTGTCGACGGTGGCCGAGTTCACGGTGTCCGAGGGCCAGTCGGTGCCTTTCTCGCTGTCGTGGTACCCGGCCAACGAGACGCCGCCCCGCCCGGTCGATGCCGTCTATGCCATCGAGGAGACCGAGGAGTGGTGGAAGGAGTGGGTGGCTCAGTGCACCTATGTGGGCGACTACCGCGACGCGGTGGTGCGCTCGCTCATCACCCTGAAGGCCCTGACCTACGAGCCGACGGGCGGGATCGTGGCCGCCGCCACGACCTCGCTGCCCGAGGACGTCGGGGGGAGCCGGAACTGGGACTACCGGTTCTGCTGGTTGCGCGACGCCACATTGACGCTCGAGTCGCTCATGCGGGGCGGCTTCTACCAGGAGGCCATGGCCTGGCGGACCTGGCTGCTGCGCGCCACGGCCGGCGACCCGTCGCAGCTGCAGATCATGTACGGCGCCGGTGGGGAGCGCCGCCTCGACGAATGGGAGGTCGACTGGCTGCCCGGGTATGAGGGCTCGAGCCCGGTGCGCATCGGCAACGCGGCCGCCGGCCAGTTCCAGCTCGACGTCTACGGCGAGGTCATGTCGGCCCTCTACGAGTCCGTCCAGCCGACCGACCCTGAAGGCGATGCGTCCTGGGAGCTCCAACGGTCACTGCTCGCGTTCCTGGAGACCGGGTGGCGGGAGCCGGACGACGGGATCTGGGAGGTCCGGGGTCCCCGCCGGCACTTCACCCACTCCAAGGTCATGGCCTGGGTGGCGTTCGACCGGGCGATCCGAACGGTCGAGGACTTCGGAGCCGACGGACCGGTGGAGCGGTGGCGCGAGATCCGCCAGGAGATCCATGACCAGGTGTGTGACCAGGGGTTCAACGCCACCAAGGGCTCGTTCACGCAGTACTACGGGGCGGATGGCCTCGATGCCAGCCTGCTGATGATCCCGCTGGTCGGCTTCCTGCCGGCCACCGATCCACGGGTCCGGGCCACCGTGGAGGCCATCGAGCGGGAGTTGGTGGAAGGCGACTTCGTCCTCCGCTACCGAACGGCCGACACCGGTGAGGTCGACGGCCTGACCGGTCGCGAGGGTGCGTTCCTGGCCTGCTCGTTCTGGCTGGCCGACTGCCTGGCGCTGCTCGGGAGGGAGAACGACGCCCGCAAGCTCCTCGAGCGCCTGCTCGACCTTCGCAACGATCTGGGACTGCTCTCCGAGGAGTACGACCCGGTGGCCGGTCGGTTGGTGGGCAACTTCCCCCAGGCATTCAGCCACGTGTCGCTGGTGAACTCGGCGGCCAAGATCACCGGACACGACCGGCCGAGCGCGGACCACGTCTACCTGGGTCTCGCGCGTCAGGCGATGACCCAGGCCCGGCCGACGGGCATGACCCGGCGGCACATGACCGGGTCCGCGGCCGGCTCGGTGATCCGCGACCTGATCGAACGGTCCGGTTCGACGGCGTCGTCTCCGGGTGGCCTGACGGCCCGGTCACGACCCACCAAGAAGCGCTCGGTCCAGCGGGAGCTACCACGGAAGCGAGCGAAGTCGACCGAGAAG
>Ga0302279_10000138_pt1 | contig 102897 bp, 96 predicted proteins | sample III_Bog_N3_3_FD_194541 | JGI IMG/M metagenome (GOLD analysis project Ga0302279, IMG submission 194541) | Peat permafrost microbial communities from Stordalen Mire near Abisko, Sweden - III_Bog_N3_3 | ecosystem: Environmental > Terrestrial > Soil > Wetlands > Peat | place: Sweden: Abisko...
ACACTTGGTCGATCCCCGCGCGCAAACGATCGCAATCGCTACGTATTCAACATGATCGATGCTCTAGGGGCCTTCCCAGCGCACGGCCCCCCGCCCGCGGCGCCAGCGCAGGCCTGCTTCACGACCCTGCCCAGGTTGCGCGTGCGTTCACGGACGTGGAGAGCGCCAACGAGACTATCGACGGAGCCGAGAGCGCGTCGACGAGCGTATCGAGTCGACATCACTCACGCTGCGACGCCGTCCCGGCGATGTCCATCGCGCTCTTCCGCATCGGCGTCGCCGTGAGGACCGTCGGCATCGCTGTGCTCGGCCTGGGGAAGCGAATGTTGCCGTCCGTGGCCTCTATCCGTCGCTCCCAGTCAGCCAACGCTAGGCTCGTCAGCCCTGATGGGTCGCTCCCAGTGGCCGTTCGATAGGCTATCGTCGCGCCCGACGACGCCCGCCAGCCGGGCGATGACCGTAAGCACGGCCGTGCTTGCGCCCATCGTCGCGGATCACGGACCTCGCGAGCGCCACGCACGGCCTCTCGAGTCCGGTGGTGATCGTCGTCACGTCCCACTACGGGGCCGTGCAACGGCACCACGACCCCCATGACGCTGACTCACGGTGCTGTCCGCGGCGCTCACGGCGCCCACGGTCGCGATCTCTGGCGCCGTGACCCCGCTCACGACGCTCAGCATCCGGCTCTTGGCGCTGTCGACGGAGTTGCTCACGGCGTCGATGGCGATCATGAGCCACTTGGAAGTGGCGGGTTTGACTAGGGTTCAGTGAGTACCCGATAGAACACGGTCGTACTGCATAGACCCCCCCGCGGCAGGAGCGCGTAGCCGGGGATGACCCCGCACCGCTCCCAACCCATGCGAGCGTACAGGCGCTCGGCGTCGCCACCCGTCACGGTGTCGAGCACGAGCAGCGTCCTGCCGGCTTCGCGTGCGGTAGCCTCGGCGGCCTGCATCAGCGCTGCGGCCACCCCGCGGCGGCGCGCGCGGCGGTGCACCAGCATCTTGGCGATGTCCGCGCGGTGCGGCTGGTTCTCGGGCGTCGCGAGCACGACCTGAACGGTGCCCACGACGCCGCCCACCTCCAGGTCCTCCGCCACCAGCACGACGCGCTCACCTCGCGCGGCGCTCGCCAAGGCCTCGTTCCAGAAAGCCAGCGCACGGGCTCGCGACAGCGGATGCATGAAGCTGACCGAGGCCCCTCCCTCGACGCAGTCCATCAGTACGTCGGCCAGCGCTTCGGCGACCGCGGGCGTGGCGCGGTAGATGCGGGCGTCCCTCATGCGGCGAAAGTCTCGTGCGCAGTCCGAGTGGCGTCAACGCCCGGGCACGGTTGCCCGGCACCTCTCTCAGGGGCGCGCCACCCCGAGGTCGTCGAGCGTCTTCTTGGCGAGGTCGCCGCCCCACTTCCTTCCGACCTCCATGCTCTCCGCCGTCACCGCCGGAAGCGCCGCGACCATCTTGTGACCCGGCTCGGACTGGTAGAAGTGAATCGCCGCCAGGATCGTCGTGCGATCGTAGTGCTTCAGGTAGATGGGCACGATCAGCTCGACGAACGTCTCTGTGCGCAGGTTCTGCTTGAAGCGGTCGACGAAGCCGGGCGGAAGGTTCGGCATCCTGCGGAAGCTCTCCATCATGTTGTCGGCGACCTGCTTGCCGAGCCCGCTCACGCCGGTGACGTCCAGGAGCTTGTGAACGAGCTGCTCGTCGGTGAGCTTGCCGAGCCCGTCATCCGCTTCGGCTGCGGCGGACGCCGAGACGCTCGACGGGGTCGCCGGTGGCGCCGCCTGAGGGGGAGGGGAGCCGCACCCAAGGGCGAGGCTGGCGGTGAGGACGGCGGACGGCACGACCAGCGACGGCATCGTCATCGCCGCGAACGTACCGACACACGGCTCGCACGTCGCGAAAAACCGGTCTGACGGGCGCGTCACTCCGGCGAGACGCTCACCACATCCATCTGGATGAATTGCCCGTCATAGGCGCCGCCATCGAAGAACCCCGGGACGCCGATGGCCCCTCCGTCGATCCCCTGGTTGGAGATCTCGCTACCGTCGATCGTGTTCGCCGACAAGGTCACTGTCGCCCCCCCGGTGATCGGGATCGTCACGACGTAGTCGAGAGGGAACAGGTAGTAGATGTTGGAGGTTCCGGCGTTGAGGTAGATGGTCTGCGCGGGCGCAGACACGTCGAGCTCGTAGACGTTGAAGCCGTCGCCCGCGGGGGTCGCGTTCTCGATGAACATGCTCGCGTTGGTCCCCGCCGCCACCGGGTAGGCGGGGCCTGCATCTCCCGCGTCCGGGCCGGCGTCGTACGGGTTCGGTGCGTAGGTCTTCTGCTCGACGATCCCCTGGAAGTGGAGGGTCACCGCGTAGGTCGCGTTCGACGCGCCGTTGAGGATCGCGCTCTGGTCGGGCGGGTTGCTCGCGGAGCATACGCCGCCGCTGGCGGCGCTGCTGCACGGGAGCAACCACTCGAGCCCTTCGAGCGAGCCGGCGATGTTGGCGCAGGTCGACGAAGAGCAGAGCGCGCCCGCTTCGCACACGTCGCTGCACGCACCGCAGTTGGCCGGGTCGCTGGCGAGGTTGGTGCAGACGCCGGTGCAAAGCGTCCCTTCGACGGAAGCGTCATCCACCGTCAGCGTGCACGCGAGCGCATCCGCGGCGTCGAGGGCGTCGGGCGCGTTTGCATCGGCGGCATCGGGCGCGCTCACGTCGGCCGCATCCACGCCCACCGAGCCGTCTGCGGTCATCGCGTCGGTCGCAACGGTCGAGTCGGCAGCGCCGGAGTCCGTGGCCGGTGGATTTGGGGGCCCGACCGTGTCGTCCCCGACGCACGCGACGACGCCGGCTGCCGGCGCACACAGTATGGCGAAGAACGCGAATCGTCGTTTCAAGGGCCCCCCTTTGTTCAAGCTCCGATTCTCGACGAAGGGCACGATTGCCGCAATTGACGATCGAGCGTCTGCCCGCACGCGGCTACATTCCACACGCGGATGCCCGTCCATCGTCACGCCCTCGCAGCGCTCGCCCTTTCCTTCCTGGGGGGCTTTGGCGCATGCCACGCATCCCCTGCGTCGCAGCCGTCGAGCGCGAAAGCGCCCGACGCCGCGGCGCCGGCGTACGTCCCTCAGTTTCATCCGCTCGACTCCGACGGCTACGTCCTCCGGGACGCGCACGGGCGGACGGTCATCCTGCGTGGCTACAACATCAAGGTGCCGGGTCTCTTCGACGCGACGCCTGACGACGGGCGACCGCCGAACGAGATCGTCCCTCCGCTCGACGACACCGATCTAGGGCTCATGCAGAAGGCCGGAGTCAACGTGCTCCGCCTTCCGGTCAACTGGAGCGCCTTCGAGCTCGAGGCCGGGCAGTTTCAGGCTTCGTACCTCGACGCCATAGCGGCCTTCCTGGACGTCGTGCGTCCGTACGGCTTCTACGTGCTGCTCGATTTTCACGAAGACGGCTGGTCCAAGGACCTTTGCGAAGATGGAGCCCCCGCGTGGGCCACCGTCGTCAGCCCGGGCGAATGGGAAGGCGGTGTGCCCGGTGGGGACTGCCACGCGTCGAATGCGGCCCTGAGCGCGCACTCGAACTTCTTCGACAAGAACGTGAACGATCTACAGGGCGCCTTCGCCACGATGTACCAGCAGTTCGCGGCGCACTTCGTCAACGAAGACCTCGTCTTCGCTTACGAGATCTTCAACGAGCCCATCTCGTCCGATCCGGTGGTCGACGCGTTCTCGATCAAGCTGGCGCAGGCGATCCGGCAGGTCGACCCGCGCCACCTGATCCTCTGGGAGCCCTCGGCGATCCGGAACCAGCTCAACGAGTCGCTCATCTCGCCCACGCCGTTTCCCGTCGCCGGCGGCGTCTACGCGGTTCACATCTACACGACGTCCTCGTACGTGTTCTCCAACTCGATCCAGAACGCGCGCACCGAGGCGAACGCCTGGTGCGAGCCGCTCTTCGTGACGGAGCACGGCGCGAACCCGCTCGCCGACGGTGGGCTCACGTGGGTCGACGACGAGCTCACCGGGTTCGATCGGAACCTCGCGTCGTCGGTGGACTGGATCTGGAACCCGGGGGTCATCACACGCGACGACGCGGGCGCGGTTCAGTACGTCGATGACGGCGGCGTCATGGCGCATCTCACGCGCCCCTACGCGATGGCCGTCGGCGGTGACGTCGCTACGACGACGTGGAGTGGCTCGACTCTAACGATCACGTTCAACGACCACCCCGGGGTCCCGTCGACGCACGACGTCTTCTGGAACGTGGGGACGCCGGCCGTGACCTGCGACGGGAAGCCGGTCACCGGCGTCACTGGAGACCCGACGAGGCTCGTCTTCACCGTCACGTGTGGCGGAGGCGACGCTCCCGACGCCGCCGCGCATACGCTCGTGTTCGCGCAGCCTCAGTGAGCCGAACGAGCAGCCGGCCGCGTCACTCGCACGCGATCGGGTGGGTGCCGCCCGGGTCGGCTCCCCCGGGGGAAGCCACGCAATCGTAGTAGCCGTCGGTCGCATTCCAGCCGCAGACCTTGGTGCCCGTGCACGTCTTCGACGTCGGAGTGGAGCCGCCGCTGCAGTAATAGAGCGTGTTGCCGACGCAGCATCCGAACGCCTGGTACGCCTGTGCGCAGGTCGTCGGAATTTGCGAGCCCCCCCCGGAGTCGGTACCGCCGCCGGCGTCGTGACCAGGGGGCGCCGAGTCTTGTCCCGCGTCGTCTCCGGTGTTGCCGCCGGAGTCTTCGTTCGGGGTTCCCGAATCTTCGTTGGCCGGGGTACCCGTGTCCTCGCCAGTGAATGGGCTTCCGGAGTCTTCCGACGGGGTCACGGTGCCCCCCGAATCACCTTCGGTCGAGCTGCCGTCCTCGTCGTTCTGGGACGTCGCGCCCCCCGCGTCGGCGCCATCGTTGGTGTCGCCGCTCGTGCCTTGTGCGCATGCGGCCGCGATGATGAGGGCCCCGAAGGGCGTCCAGGTGAGTACGTTGAAGCGTTTCAAGTTGTGGGGCGGTATAGCGCAGGACTCGCACCGGTCACGTGACGCGCGAGTCTCGATTGGGTTGCCCCACCAAGAAGCGTCGATCTCGGCGCGTTAACGCTGCCCGAACGGAATCGGGGGGATTGACGCCAAGTACGCCCAAAGTGCGCGCATCTCGGTCTCGTCGAGGTGGCGCCAGGCGTCGATCGGCATGTATTCGGACAGCGACGCGCCGTTCTTGCGCACGCCGCGGCGCATTACCCGGTCGAAGTCCTCGAACGTCCAGCCGGCGAGGCCCGTTCGATCGGGCGTCAGGTTCAACGGTGTCGTCATCGACGGATGCAGCCCCGGGATGGGCCCTCCGCTCAGGCGCGCGCCATGGCACTCGCGACAGGCGCGCGCGAGGAACGCTCCGTAAGCCGCAGTCGGCTCGGGGGTGGGGCCTGGTTCGATCCCGGCGTGGTCGATGCGGCGGGCGGTGTCTACGGGGACGTCGTAGAGCCGGTCCAGGAGCTTCACGGCGGGCAGGATCTCCACCGCCACGCCCGGCCGATGGACGGCCGGGAGCGTGCGAAGGTACGAGACGATCGCGTCGACGTCCGCGTCCGGAAGCCAGTCGATGTCCTGGGACGGCATCAATCGAACGGAGCGACCGTCTCTCTTCAGCCCGTGCTGGAGGACGCGTGCAAGCTCGGCGTCCGTGTACGCGCTGGCGATCGCGGCGGGAGTGATGTTCGGGGCGGCGAAGACGCCGAGCGACCCGAGCCTGATGACGTCCCCTCCACCGAGGTCCGCACCATGGCACGCGGCCATGGCGCACCCGCCAATGGATTCGACCAAGTGCTCTCCACGCTCGAGGACGGCGGGATCGCGGGACCGTGCGACGTTCCGGAGAGGTACGTCGTAGACGACGGCGAGGCTCGCATCGAAGCGGGAGCAGCAGGTGTACACGGCGGCCCCGGCGGCGACGATCGCGGTACCCAGTGCTGCCGCCGAGACCGCGAGCGCGCGCGCGAAAGCCGGCGTCATCGCTGCGCCCGTCGACCCAGTTCCGCCGGCGGTGCAGGTGTCTCCGCTGGAGAGGGATCGTAGAGCGTCTCGAACGACACGGCGGGACGGCGGCTGCCGTCGGGAAGGCCGAGAACCTCGTAGACGAGTCCGCCTTGGCGCATGACGCGCCAGAGGACGGGACGTGTCCGTTCGAGCTCGCGGATTCGCTGCCAGTCGCACGCGCCTTCGCGCGGCGACACATAGAGAAAGTCCGCCGACAGCGTGGGTGCCTCGATGTGTCCTCGCGGACTGCCGACGTACGCGAGCGGCTCCTCGTAGTCCCAGTTGGCGCGCACCTGAGCTTCCCACGGGCCGCAGGCGCCGAGCGTTTGCCCGGGCCGCCGAAGGGGCCGAATGGTGCCGAGCGCGTCGCGCAGCGAGTTGTACCAGTAGTCTCCCTCGTCGCCGCTCGCCCGCACGAGCGGTGGATCGGCGTGCAGGAGGCCCGCGCGCTGCGCCCCCCCAAGACCGCTGGCCAGCACGTTGTAGTACGTCGTCTCGAAGGGGTGAGTCTCCGCGATTGGCCAGACGAGCCCTGCGATCAGGGTCGCGATGGCGAGCGAATGAACCGCGCGTACGTGAGAGAGACGAGAGCGCGCGAGGGAGTCGAGCGCCCACGAGGCGCCGGCGCCCGCCATCGCGCAGAGGCCTGGGATGTATTCGATGTAGTGGCGGTTGGCGTCGTAGAAGGCCGCGCCCGGAACGCTGACGCGCACGACCGGGAGGGCCGTCCAGAGGAGGAGCAGCGCCCAGATCGCCTTGTTCCGCGGTGACTCGCCAGAACCCCGGAGCGCGTAGAGGGCGGCCAACGCGAGGACGATCGGAGGGGTCATGAAAACGACGCATCGGAGCGGGTACGTCGTCCCTGTTTGCGCGTCGGTCGACCCGTGGCCGAACATGTAGACGAAGTATTCGAGGAGGTTCAGCGGCCAGTCGCGGATGGGGCCGTGGTACAGCCACGGCCAGCTCAAGAAGAAGGTCGCGGCGCCGATCAGCGGGAAGGCGGCGCTGGCGAGGATCATCGCATCCGGCACAGGGCGCGCGCGCCAGTACGTGACGCGGTACACGAGCGGAAGCCAGAGTAGAACGGTGACGACTGCGAAGACGGGGTTGAGCTTCGCGGCCAGCGCGACCCCCAGCCAGACGCCCGCGCCCATCAGCGCGCGCGGACGCTCCTCGAGGATCGCCACGGCGGCGGCCAGTACGGTGACGCCGTAGAACTGCGCCGACGGCCAGTCCTTGGCGTTGTTGAACGAGTGCCCCAGCGCGCAGGGGAACAGCGCCAGCATGACGCCGGCGAGGACCGCGGCACGGAGCCCAATCAGTCGACTGCCGTAGGTCACGTACGCGAAGAGCGCCACCGCGTGCATGAGCACGAGACCGAGGTGATGACCGTCGATGAAGCTCGTCCAACCGAGCCACCCACGGAAGATGGCATCGGTGATGGCGCACACGAGCCCGGGGAACGACGGGAGCCGGACGGGATCGGTGATCTCGGGGCTGAGGACGAAGTTCGAATGGAACCCTGCGGGCTCCACCTGCGCCATGAAGTCGAGCGCGAACGGCGTGTTCGGGTGCGTGAGGAAGAAGAGCGTTCGATCGCCCGCGTAGAAGAGCGAAGGCGAATCGAACGTGACGCCGTAGTGCGACACGGTCATCGCGCCCCACGCGAAGGCTGCCAGTGCGACGATGCCCGCGGCGACTCGCGGGACGCGAAGAAGATCGAGAAGCCCTCGAGCGTCGGGCGCATCCATGAGGCGCGGGCTAGGTCACACGGCGCCGCGCCAACGTCCAGTAATTTGTGGCGTTCGGTGCGCTCAGGGCGCGGGATCGAACGCTGGGTCGCACGCGTAGGAGGCGCAGCCACCCGCCGCTCGCCACTCGACCAACACGTAGCCGGCGGAGCACGCGGGGACCGGCATCGGACACGCGGTCGGGGCGGCGCATCCGATCTGTACGGTGCATCGTTCGGCGGTCCGTTCGTACGTCGGGCTGGTGCCGGCGGCGCACTCGATGAACAGAGGTGCCGGGCACGCAACCTCCTCGGGTACGCGCACCAGCACCTCGCTTGCGCGCAGGACCACCGCTCCGCCAGCACCCTGGAGCGAACCCGCGACGAGCGCTCCCGCGGCGAGCACGCGGGCGGTGAGCCAGGTCTGGTCGAGGAACGGGACAGCGGCGCCCGACACGTCGAGGCGATCGAACGTTGACGTGAGGCTCTCGTTCACCACCGTTGCCTTGGTCGAGCCGTTCGTCCCTCTCTCGGCGAGGAAGAACGATTCGCGCGGCGACGCTGCGGTGTCAGGGAGCGCGCGGTACACATCCGTTGCAACGAAGGTTGCGCCGTCGAGCCTGCCGCGGAGGGCGACCGCCCCTGCGATGTGGAGCGCCGAGGTCAGCGAGCTCGTGTCGACGCTCGCCGCCGTGAGGTCGAGCGAATCGACGTGCTGCGGCGAGCTGCAGTTCAACTCGCGGACGACGTAGCCAGCGCCGCTGGAATTGCTCTGCACGGCCACGATCCGGGCGCTCTCACTGGAGAGCGCGGACGCGGCGCTCGAGGCGCTCACGTCACCGTTGGAATCCGCGCCCGAGCAGCCGGTGAGCGCGACGAACAGAGCACAGAGGGCAAGGGGCACACGAAGCGCGATAGAGTTCATGACGGGTACGCTCCTCGTCAGTTGGGTGCCGTTTCGCCCTGCATGTAGCAGCCTGTGTGCCATCGCGTTTTCGCGATGTTTCCCTCCGTTTCGCGTCGGGCTCCGATGAACTTCGTGCGCCGTCGGCGAACGAACTGCATCGAGCCTGCGTGTCGCCGAGGCGACGCGTGGGAGTCGCGCGAGGGCGACGTTCGGCTGTTACCCCAGCGCCCCATGAGGCCGAACGACTGCGACGTGTGTCGCTCTCTCGTGACCGAAACACTCTCTGGGAAGACGCGTGCTGGCACGTTCGGCATCTCGATGCGCCGTACGGCGTGCCTGGGTGGATGATGCTCATCGCAAAGCGCCACGTCGGTGGTCCGGCGCACTTCCGTGACGAAGAAGCGCGCTCCTTCGGTGAGGTGCTCAGGCACCTGGAGCAGACCCTCGAGCGCGTCTCGGGCGCGATCCGCATCTACACGGCAGCGCTCGGGGAATCGTGGCAGCATTTCCACTGCCATATGGTGCCGCGGTACGCGTTCATGCCGAAGGACGCCAAGGGGTGGGCGATCTTCGACCTGCAGCGCGCGGCGCAAGCCGGAGAGATCGAGGTCGATGGCGCCGAGGTCGCGCGGGTCTCGCGCGCCTATCGGAGCGCGCTCCGCGAAGTGCCTCCGCCTGCGCTCGTGCCGTGAGCGGTCAGCTGCCGTGCTCTGCGGCGGAGACGCCCTGCTCGGTGAAGCACATGCCCTGGGCTCTGTGTTGCCGGAAAGACGGCCCGAGGTCGCGCATATTCATCGCGACCGGGGAGCACCTTCCCTCCGGCATCGACCGCGAGTAACTATTGCCGCGATGCGCTGCCATCGCCACGCGTGCCTCCTCCTGGCCACTCTGGTCGTCGTGCCGCTCTCGGCATGCTCGAAGAACGTCGCGGAGCCCGACGACAGCCACTTCAAACCAGCGGCGCCGCCCCCGCCCGATCCCGGACCGGCGACGCTTCAGGTCATCGATGATGTCGTAGGCAAAGGGGCGGCTGCCAAGACCGGCGACAAAGTTCGCGTCCACTACACGGGCACGCTCATCAGCGGCAAGCAGTTCGACAGCTCGCGCGACCGCGGGACCCCCTTCGACTTCACGCTCGGCGCGGGGGAGGTCATCAAGGGGTGGGACGAAGGGGTCGTCGGGATGAAGGTCGGCGGAAAGCGCCGCCTCGTGATTCCAGAGGCGCTTGGCTATGGCGAGAAGGGGAGCTCACCGGACATCCCGGCGAAGGCGGGGTTGAGATTCGACATCGAGCTTCTGGAGATCAATCCCAAGTCGCCCTCTCCGTCAGCGCAGCAGCCGCACGCGGAGCCGGAGCTCGATCCCAGCATGATGGCCGATCCCGATGAGGAGCCGACCGAGGAAGAACCGCAGTAGCGCTACGGGGCGGCGGCACGAAGGGGTGCGGGGGAACGACCCGCAGGGTGAACCCCCAGCGGGCACCATGAACGCAGCGGCGTCCACCTTCGCACGCCGGTTGGGCGTTGGCTGGTCGTGAAATCGCACGCTTTTCTGGTGTGAGGGCACAGGCACGAGTGCTGCTTTAGGCTCGAGCGTCCCCCTTAGGAGAAAGAAATGACCATGATCCACTCCCACGCCCTTCCGTACGTTGCGTCGGTGCTCCTCGCATGCGGCGCGGTCGCTTGCTCAAGCTCCAAGTCCACGTCGAGCGGTGGCTCCAGTCCGTCCGGCTCGGAGGTCGCGGTCAGCGTGGTGAGCGGAGCCCTGAACAACAACAGCGGCTCCGGCGTCGCCCTAAACACGCGTGCGCCGAAGAGGTCACCGTTGCAGCGCGCTCTGGCCGCGATGAGCCCGATCGGGACGGCGTCCGCGGCCGAGTGGTCCTGTACCGGAGACACGCTGAGCCCCGCGTTCAGCGGCTCCGCGGGAGACCCCTATTCGTTCACGCCCCCCTCCTGCACGGTCAAATGGTTGACCGACAAGGAGGCGTCTTCGACGTGGAGTGGCCCCTTCACGCTGAACTACGGTCCAAGCTGCGATTCGACCCACCCGTTCATGGAGAACCAGCTCGCGGGCTGCGAGATGACGCGTACGTCGGGCGCGAGCGGTGACACCCGCACGATCACCGGTCCGGACGGGAACAGCTACGCCATCGACCACGACACGAACGGCGAGGGTACTGGCTGGGACAGCACGGTGACGCCGGCACCGAACAACGGTGGCGTCGAGATCACGTGCGGCGGCAGCGGCTGCGCCGCGAGCCGGACGCTCGTCGTCAACGGGAGCCACCTGAAAGGAACGGTCACGATCGACGGCGACTCGACGAAGATTTGGGATCACACCGTGTCGACCGGTGCAGGCGGGATGACGGTCGAAGGGGCGGGCGCCGCGCGCGTCGTCAGCGGTACCGCCATCGTCCAGCACAACCTCCTCCAGTACACGTCCACGACGACCTTCGCGTCGGTGGGCTACGGAGAGCCGCTCTGCTGCTTCCCGACGAGCGGCAGAGTGACCACCACGTTCAGCAAGGGGGCGGACGTCGGCAAGACCGAGTCGATCGCGTTCAGCGCGATTTGCGGTGAAGCCACCCTCACGAAGCCCAACGGGACGGTCGAGGCGATTACGCTGCAGCACTGCCTCTAGGTCTCGCGCACGCGATGATCTGAAGCGCTCGTCAGTCGTCACTCTTCGACGTACACGAGCGCTTCGGTCGTTTGGCGAGATGCGAGTCCGGCGAGACCGGGGCCCTCTGCCGTGCGGACTCGACGCTCAGTCGTGATTGGCGTCGGGCTCGCCGCACATCCCGGCGTCTACCTGGTCGTACTCGTTGCCACTCGCCCCGCAGTCGGGCGCCGCCGCGGTGGCGCGGATCGGACCGACTTCGGGGACGAAGTCGGTGCACGCGATCGAGGCCAGGGTCGCAAGGAGCGATGCCACGAGGAGAGAGAGGAGGCGGACGCTCATCAGAACGTCCCCACGACGCCGAGGTGCAAGCTCACTTCGGTCGTGCGCCCCGTCGTCGGATCCGGACCGCTGAACTCCCAGAGCTCGCCCGAAGTCTTCACGCGGAAGTTCCGGTCGAATGCGTAGGCGAGACCAAGCGTCTCTCGGATCACGTACGCGTTCGACGAGAGCGGACTGGTGGCGAGGACGTTGCCGTTTCGGGTCATGCCGTCGAGCCGAGCCACGAGATCGAGATCCGTGACGAGCGGCTGCTCGAGTTCGGCGAAGGCTCCCTGCTTGACGAAGAAGTTCCCGCGCTGCGGCGAGACGGCGTACTTGAAGAGGCTCGGATCGTCGGTGTCCATCTCCTGGCGCCGCACGAGATACTCCATGCGCACGTTCGTGTGGTGGACGCGGAGCGATAGATCTCCGCCGAGGATCAGGTAGCTGAACCTGTCGTGTGGGTCGTAGATCCCGTACATCCCGCTCGCGCCGGCGCTCATATCCGACGCGTTGCCCATCTTCACCGTGATGGCCGTGCGCCCACCGAACGCGGGGCGACCGTTGGTCGAGATGTAATACGTGGGGGAGTGTGACTCGATGAAGTTCAGATCCACGGGGTACGCGTCGGTGTCGTTCCGGAAGCCCGTGATGGCGTAGGCCGCGTAGTCGAGCTGCACGCGGTCGCCGAACCAGTGCGTGCCGTTCACCTCGAGGCCGTTGCTCGGAAAGGGGGCGGGGAGGACGCCGTTGTTCCACACGTCCTTCCGCAGCATTCGCCCCATGTCGTAGGGGAGCGGTTTGTCGGTCAGCTTCTGGTTCGCGGGGTCGTGCCGCAGGACGAAGCTGCCGAAGCTCGGGCTGAATCTCCCGGCTCGGAGGTCGAGCTCGTCCTGGAAGCGGTAGTCGAAATAGAACATGTCCGGCTCGAAGCCGTGGCAACCGACGCAGACCTTCACGTTCGCCGAGAGGTGCTCGTTGACGTCCACCGAGAGCTTCGCCGCGGCTTCGAGCGTGAAGCCGTCGAACGCGTTGTAGGTCCCCGCGTTGGCGTTGCCGTTTCGCGCCGTCGGGACGTATTCGTAGTCGAGCTGACCCGACCCGGCGATGTTGTGCTCGAGCGCCGAAGCGTTCTGCAGCGCGAAGAGCGCTATGAGCACGATGGCGAAGACGATGAGCTGCGAAAGCGGCCTCATTGCGCGTCGCCCGCGGAGGCGTCGACGACCGGCGCGAGGTCGTCGATGCGCTTGTGCTCCTGCTTCCGACGCTCCTCGAGCGAGTAGTAATGAAGGAAGCGAAGGATCTCCTTGGCGTCCTCCGGCGAGATACCGCTCCCTGGCTGCCTGCGCATCCGCGCGACGTACATCGCCCAGTAGTCGTCATCGACGATCCCGCTGTTGAGGGGGCGCGACAGCGAATGACACTTCGAGCAGCGCTGCGCGAACACCGCGTAGTCGGCGCGGACGCTCTCGGGGAGGTTCGACGACTCGCTCGGAGGCGCCTCGGCAGGGCACCCCGTCGACGCGAACGCGGCGGCGGCGACGGCGAGGAGCAGGAGGCGGAGCGGAGGCGTCATAGGGGTTTGAACGTCAGCGTGACGTCGGCGTTTGCGGTTCCGGTGTCGACCTCGATGTGGACGTTGTGACAGAGCCCTTCGATGCACCTCGCTGCGGTCGGGGGCGCCGAGCCTGAGACGCTGGCCGTCGTGACGTAGCCCCCCTCGTCGCTCTCGAGGTGCAGGGTCGCGACCCCTTCGCTCGCGCCGGCCGACTGCGTGAGCGCGCTCCGGTAGCAAGCGGTGAACCTCGCCGCGAGAGGTCCGAGGGCGCGGCTCACGCTGCTGCTCGTGGCGGAGGCATTGTTGCTTCTCACGAGTCCGAGCTCCACTCGCGCCGTCTGCAGATTGAACGACGGAAGGGGCGGCGGTGGCGGCGACGGGTCCGGTGTCGCGACCGGTGTTGGGGGCGGGGCGGGAGGGGCCGGCGGGGGAGCCGGAGGCGTAGCGACGGCGAGAGAAACCGGCGTCGGCGCCTCGGAGGCCTCGGAGGCGACCGGGGGTGGCGACGGGTTGCGTAGTGAGCGATGCGGCGTGCGGGCCGGGGAAGCGCTCGCGGACGCAATGAGCGGTGGCTCGACGACCGCGCTCGGAGTGGGAGGGGGCGTCGGTGTGTGATCCGCGAGCGCCGGGATGGCGGGAAGCGTGGTCGGCGCGGAAGCACCGACCAAGAGGGGCGTGGAAGATGCTGGGGTCCCTGCCGTAGAGAATGGAGTGCGCTGCGCTGCGAATAGCGCGATGGCGATCGCCATCGCTACGCCCACGCCACCGATGACCCCCTGCCGCAGCCACTCCGAGGGTCTCGACGTCGCGGAAACGGCGCTCTCCGCGAGCGTCGGCGCCTGCGCGAACGAAGGGCGACCTTCTTCGCCCACGACGAGATGGGCAGCCGTCACCGGTGCCGCACGGAGCGCCTGGCGCATCTCCCGAGCGCTCTGGAACCGATCCTCGGGTCGTTTGCTCATCGCCTTCACGCAGATCGAATCGAGGCCGGGCGCGGCCGTGGGGCCTCGGGACTCGAGCTTCGCCGGTTCGTCGTGCATCGCCTTCCAGACGATCTCAATCGAGGTCTTCCCCGTGAACGGCAAGCGCTGGGTGAGTAGCTGGTAGAGGATGACGCCCACGGCGTAGAGGTCGCTGCGGACGTCGTACGATTCGCCGCGCGCCTGCTCGGGCGACATGTACTCCGGCGTGCCCATCACGAGGCCCGGGGTCGTCAGCTTCCGTCCCTGGGCGGCCCCGTTCCGCTGCGACTCGTTCGCTGACTCCATGAGCTTCGCGATGCCGAAGTCGCACACCTTCACCACGTCGACAGGGCGGCCGTCCTCTCCCTTGCGACGAAGCACCATGATGTTCTCGGGCTTCAGGTCGCGGTGAAGGACGCTCGCCTCGTGTGCCTCGGCGAGCCCGGAGAGCGTCTGCGAGAGGATGTCGACCATCCGCTCGTGCGACAGCGGCCAGTCCTCGACGAGAATCGTGAAGAGGTCCCGGCAGTCCAGGTACTCCATCGCGATGTAGAGCAGGCCATCCGGCTCTTGCCCGTAGTCGAGCACGCGGATCAGGTTCGGATGGTCGAGGCGCGACGCGGCCTTTGCTTCGAGGCGGAACCGGGCGGCATAGGTCGGGTCGGCCGCGAACGCGCCGTGCATCACCTTGATGGCGACGGGGCGATCGAGCGCCGTCTGGTGCGCGCGGTACACCGCTCCCATGGCCCCGGCCCCGAGCCGTCGCTCGATCACGAACTTCCCGGCGATGACCCGCCCGAGGAGCGCGTCGCGCTCCCCTTCGGATGTCTCAGGCGGCGCGCCGCTCAACGGGACCTCCTCGTCCACGGAGAGTAGGCCGGAGGGGCGTGCAGGGCCACCACCGCGATTCGCAGAGCCGCCGCTTGCGCTGCTACGCTCCCGCCGTGGCCCGTCCTCGCGACATCCTCAGCGAGCTGCACGTCGGTGATCTCACCACGTTCCTGGCGGTTCGTCGCTCCGGGTCGGTGTCGGGTGCCGCTCGTGAGCTGGGGGTCACTCCGTCGCAGGTCAGCAAGGCGATCTCGCGCCTGGAGACGACCCTGCGCGTTCGCCTGTTCTCGCGCGGCGCCCGCGGCGTCGCGCTGAGTGATCAGGCGCGGCTCGTTCTCCCGCAGATCGAAGCTGCTGTGGCCAGTCTCCAGCTCCTCGAGCGCCGCGACACCCCGAGCATCACCGAGCTCACGGTCGCCGCTCCCTCGTACCTCATCTCGTCGTTCTTGCCGGCCGTCGCCTCCTGCCAGTCGCAGCTCAACGTCCGCGGCATCGAGCTCGCGCCGTCGCTCGTGCGGGCCTACGCGCCGGAGAACTTCTTCGAGATGGCCATCCTCGCGAGGTCGGCCGATCGAATGCCGGTCACCTGGGTCAGCGTGCGCGTCGGCGAGCTGCGCTCGGGCCTCTTCGGATCGCCTGAGCTCGCGCGGCGTCTCGGGCCCTTCCCAACGTCCGTGGACAAACTGCGGAGCGTCCCTTTCGTGACGCCGATCTACCACGCCGAGGGGCGCTATCTCGCCGTGGACGACGACTGTCCTCTCACGCTCGCCGAGCGAAAGGCAGGGCACGCGGCGCAGACCATCGGCATCGCGTTGGAGCTGGCCGCGCAGACCGATCAGCTCGTTTTCGGCCCGGTCGTGGCCGCGCGCCGCCTGGTCGCGCTCGGCGCGCTCGTCGAGATCCACGTGCGGGGCTGGTCCGTGAGCGAGCCGCTCTACATCTCGTGCAACGCCGATCGCATGATGGCGAAGCTGCAGACGGCGGTCGTCAGAGCGATGCGCGAGGCGTCGGCGGCCGCGCTGTCGTAGCCCTGTTCACGAGGCCCAGCCGCTCCCGCGCTGGGTTCGCAGCTCGCGTGCGGCCACCGTCGCGGCTCCCAGCAGCGCGGCCTTCGGATTGAGGACCGCGTGGACCGGGATCTTGCGGAGCACGTCGTGCAACGGTCCCTTCTTGTGGAACGCGGCCAAGAAGGCACCGTCCCGGAGCGGCTCGCGGAGACCGGGCACGATGTCGCCGGCGAGATACACGCCGCCCGTCGCGCGCAGCGTCAGCGCGAGGTTGGCGGCGGCCGAGCCGTAGATGCCGAGGAACAGGCGCAACGCTCGCCGGCAACCGTCGTCCGTGCCTGTCGTCGCTTCGCGGAGGACCACCGCCGCGGGATCCTCCCGCTCGAGCGCTTTGGTCAACGCCGGGTCGCGGGTCTTACCGCGCACGTATTCGTGAATGCGAACGAGGCCGTCGCGCGACAAGAGGAGCGCGAGCGTGACGCGCTCGACCTGCGTGGACAGGTGAAGCGCAAGCTGGAGCTCCTCCGCGTTGCCCGGCGCGAAGTCGGCGTTCCCGCCGTCGCTCGCGAAGCAGCGATGCTCCATCCCATTCCAGAAGAGACCCGCGACACCCGGGCTGGCGCCCGCCGAGATCACCGCCTGGTTGCCCCCCTGAGCCGCATCGCCGTCGTTCACGGTCGCGAGGTCTTCGTGAGCGAGCGCCGGCAGCGAGTGGGCAACCCCTTCGACGTCGCTGAGGACCGTGACCCGGTCCATCGCCAGCTCGGAGGCCAGCGCTTGCGATCCCACCGCCCACGGCAGGTCGGTCGCCAGCGCGACGCCCCCCTGGATGGGGCCGCCGACGACGAACGCCGCGGCGCGGATCTGGGGTGGCCGATATTTCCGCAGGAACCGCTGGACCATCGGCGCGAGCCCCGGGAAGCCGCTGTTCTGCGCAGTCTCTTCGACGACGACGACCGGACGTCCGACGTCGAGACCGCAGAGCGCGAGGCGCGTCTCCTTGGACCCGACCTCTCCGGCCACGATCATTCCGATGCTCTTGGTCACGCGAAGGCGAGTCTAGCGCCGAGCTCGGTCCAAGGCGAAGCCGCGGAGGAACGGCGAGAAACGTCAGACGCTCTGGGCAAGCGCCACTTCGGCCACGGCCTCGATCGCGATCAGCGCCGCAGCGTGCACCAAAGAGCGTCCAGCGGACGTTCCCCTTGTCGTCCTGCGTGCGCGAGAGGGCCAGCGGCATCGCGAGCACGAGCGGCTCGTCGGCGAACACCCCGCGAAGAGCGGCGTCTGCGAGAGCGGCGGGCCACGCGACGTTCCCATCGAGAAGCGTGTGCGAGAGCGCATGCGGCTGCCCGCGAACGAGCTTCCCGAGCGCGTGAAGCACGTGCTCGGCGAGGCGCGGGAGGCCCATCTCGATCTCCTGCGTCTGCTCGTACTCGGTGATGTCGAGCGCATCGTCGTCGCCGGCGGCGGCGGTCGCGGGGGCGTGGCTCCGGTCGAGGTCGTACGGCTTGATGCCGACGTACGGAGGCGGCATCCACTCCGAGTAGGCGCGGAGCGGAGATCGCGAGAACGTGTGGGAGCCTTGTGCTTCCGCTTCGATCAGAGACCAGCCGGCGCGAGCCATCACGGCCCAGAACGGTAGCGAGGCGCGTGTTTCGATTGCGTGACGTTCGCGCTCGCGGGCGCCGGAATCAGAACGTGGTGGTCGTCGCCACGACGACGCCGAGACACGCCACGGCGAGGCACAGCACGAACGAAATCACGTACGCGCGATGCGCGAGGACCGACACCGTGCGCTGGAGCCCCTCGTCCTCGAAGCTCCATGCTGCGAGGTGCGCGATGCAGCCGATCCACGCAAAGCCGAGCGCTCCGACGGCGAGGTGCTCCTTGCGTTCGAACAGCCAGCCGATCGTCGGCGCGTGGATGAAGAGCGCCTGCTTCAGGCGAGTCCGGTACTCCGGATAGATCCAGACGCCGAGCAGGCCGCCCGCGGTCAGGAACGTCGTCGTCAGGATCGCCGCGAGCCTCGCGCGCCGCTTCGGGTTCCGGAGCAGAATGGCCGGGTGCAGGAGCGCCGCGGCCGAGAGCCAGCCCATGTGCCCATGGATGTGCTCGGCGACGCGAAGAACCATCTCGCTCGTCACGGTAGGAGCGCCCCCTGAAGCGCGATCATCGCCCCGACGATCGGCACGAGGGCTGCGGTCACGCGCGTCGTCAGCGCGAGGTTCCAGCGGGCCATGGGATAGGCGAGGACGATGACGAGCCCGGCGACGTACGACCCGACGGCCAGCCGCCAGAACATCGCGATGTGAGCCGACCAGACGATCGTGGCCGGGTTCGGCTCGCTCTTGAAGAGAGCGTCGTATGCGCGGAGAAGGGCGTACGTTCCGATGACCGAGAGGAGCGCGTCCACGGCCACGACGGCGCCTATCTCCACATTCTTGCGCACGTGCGCAACTCTAGTACGTCCGGCGCGCTGGTGACGACCCTCGTCCACGACGATCGGAACATCGTCCAGTCGACCCTGGTCGAGGCCACGATGATCGGAACATCGTCCGGTGGTCTCGCCGGTGGGCCCGTCCACCCTGGACGCACGCACTCGGCGTGCCCGTGCGCGACGCAATAGGATGACGGCGGAACGACCGGGGCAAGGTGGCTCATCTTCGAATCGCCGCAACGATCTGGCGCCCGGGCCCCCGAACGGCCATAACGCGCATCGCGTCGGAGGCGACATGCTCTGGCGCCTCTTGCGTAGCGAATTGACCAGGGAGGATGAGCGATGACGAAGAACGCATGGCTGGTGGGTGGGCTCGGCGCGATCGGGCTGGCGGCGATGTTCCTCGCTTGCTCGAGCAACGGCTCGAACGGGAGCGGGAATGGCGGCGGCAGCGGGAGCGGAAGCGGAAGCGGGGGCGACTGCGTGTACAACATCGCGTACGCACTCCAGCTCGCGGCCGGCGCCGGGAGCACGCAGGCGGCTTGCCTCAGCAAGAACTGCGGCTCTCAGGTCAGTGCGTACGAGGCGACCAGCGGCTGCGGGAGCTACCTCGGCTGCGCGTGCCCGAACGGCACCGCCGTCAGCGCGAGCGCCATTCAAGCGTGCGAATCGGACCTGTCGGCGACGGGCTGCACGTCCGCCGCAAACGCGCTCAACTCTTGCGCCACGTCGTGCGGCTCGGGCTCCGGCAGCGGTTCGGGCTCGGGCAGCGGGTCAGGTAGCGGCTCGGGCAGCGGGTCCGGCAGTGGCTCGGGAGGCGGCCCCACGCTCGATTCGGCGTGCCAGGCCTATTACAACTGCTGCCTGAAGGCCGACGCTGGCGTGACCTATTGCCAGCAGAACGCGGAGGCCTCGCAGGCCTTCGGCGATCAGACGTGCAACAACGATGTCGCCCTGCTCGTGGACGCGGGCGTGAGCTGCAACTGAGCTGACGGGAGAACCGTCGACGTCGAAAGCGTCCCGGCGAGCTTCGCGCGCGTCGGGACGTTTCCTTTCCATCGATGGGACGCGTCGGCGACTCGGTGCGCTGGCGAGTGGCCGGTGAGTCGTCGCCCCACACCTCGGTCGCATGGCGCCGTCTCCCCAGCGTTCCCCGCGCGTGCTCTCATGCGAACGTCCCTGCGTCTTCGCGGGGCCTTGGGGAGGCAACGATGCACGTCACTCGCGAGAAGGTGGCTTTCGCATTCACGGTAGCGGCAGTCGTCGCGAGCGCGGCGGTCGGGTGCGTGAGTAACGACAACGGTGCTGCACCGGGCGACGACGCCGGCACGCCGCCGACCGACTCGTCGACGCCGCCGACCGATTCCACGACGCCCCAGGATGCCGCCCCTCCGCCGGTCGACTCTTCGGGGGACGTCGCCCTGCCCGACGCGGGGCCGGCTCCGGCGCTCATTCGTGTCGCGTGGTTCGTGGGCGGGGTTCCCACGTCGATAGCTCCGCCGCCAGAGGTAGCTAGAAAGCTCGGCACGGGTGTCGACGCCGCGGTCGCTGCACCCGCGTACGACGTTTGCGTCGCCCCCCACGGCACGGGCGCCTGGGAGGGTCCACTGCTTGCTGCGAGCTCGTTTGCGGCTGGCTTGCAGGCGTTCGACGTGACCGCGTACTTCCCGGTCGCGGCCGGGCGCTACGACGTTCGGATCGTCGTCGCGGGGAGCGCGACGTGCGAGCTCCCTGATGCCGGCTCGCCGCCAGGAACGGACGCAGGCGATGCGGGCGAAGATGCCGGCGTGGTCGATGCGGGCTCGCAGCCCTCGACGGATTTCATGGCGCTCCCTGCGATCGCGTCCGGCAGCGCCCTGACCGTCGTTCTGGTCGACCCGCTGAATCCCGGCACGTCCATCGCGGACTACTTCGCGTTCACCGACGACACCGCGGCGAGCTCCGGTATGGCGAAGCTGCGCTTCGTCAACGTGTCCGAAAACGATGAAACCGAAGCGAACCCGGTCGACGCAGGGCCCGATGCCGACCTCGACGCTGGCCCCACGTACGTGGGCGCCGACTTTGGACTCGGCGGCGGCATCCTCTTCGACCCACTCTTCACGAACGTGACGTCGCACGAGCAGCTCGACCCCACGGCTACCAACGGCTACCGCGAAGTGAGTCCGCTGGTCGGTGTCGATTCCACGATGTTCCCGCTGAGCGACACCGAGCCTTCCAACACCGACTATCTCGGCACGCCGTCCCTCACGCTTCCTGCAGGGGCCATCTTCACGGCGTTCTACGCGACCGAGTCGAGCAACGGACGCAAGCCCGTGATCGTGTGGTGTTACGACGGACAGCCGAGCGCGACGAGCAGCGCCCTCACGCGATGCGGTCACGCGGACGTCGGGAGTGACGCGGAGCAGTCGTACACGCGCTTCGGTGACTTCTCGGCCGATGGCGTCGCTCGCGATGTCTGCGTGAAGTACCACTCCTACGGCAACTACACGGGGCCGCTGCTCACGCGCGACGGCGTCGACGGAGGAACGGGGATCCCCGCGCAGTTCCTCAGCGCGTACTTCAATCTGCACGGTGGCTTCCTGTTCGACGCGCGGTTCGTGAACGCGGGCGCGACCGACTGCAGCGTGGGGGTCGCGCCGGACACCACGTACACCGCGCACAGCGAGCCGGGCGGCGGCGGTTACACGTCCCTTCTGCTGACGGGCTACGCCAACGTCCCCGGGGACGCGGGGACCATCCCGCCCTACGACGCGGGACCGCCGGCGACCTTCGAAGACGACGCCGGCGCCACCATCGATGCAGGTCCCCAACCCACGAGCGGTGCGCTCACGACGCTCGCGACGAGCGTGGTGGTCATCGAGGACGAAGCGTTCGTCACGCCGGCCGTGCCTGGGCTTCGCCTGGTTCACCTCGCGGCGACGCACCCGGACCCGATCACGATGCAGGTGAGCTCGGGCTCCGTGGTCGTCGTGTCCGACGCCTCCGCGGATGACGTATCGCCTCTCCTGCGTCCTCTGGCCTCGACGGCGTGGGCGTTCACGGACGTCCCGTACGGCGGGTTCAGCACGCGCCCGGGCCCGATCGATCCGTTCGGCTACGAGACGATGGTGAGCGGCGCGCTCAGCATCACGATCGAGACGACGAACTGGTCGTACACCATGAACCCCGACCAGACGTCGATGTTCGCCTTCGACGGCGCGGGGGGACTCGCGCTCCTCGCTTGCAACGACTACTTCGAGGATTCGGCCCCGCAGGACCTGCTCTATGCGGCCGATTGCTGCGTGGTCGGCTCGACCTGCGCGTCGGCGGTGCAACCGACGATGTCGGGAAGTCGTGCGCGTACACGGCGCCTCGTGCGGTCACTCCCAGGCCGGCACCCGCACTGACGGAGGGATCCCCGACGAGCTCGCCGAGGGGTGAAGCTGCGCGCTGACCGGCGCGAACGGGATCCAGGCGCGAACGGGGACGTTGGGTAGCTCGTCCCGTGATGACGCTTGGCCCCGCGCCCGGGCTGGCTTATGCCTTACGCATGCGTGGCGTACGACTTCTCTCGGGGTTCGCGCTGGCTGGCTTCGTCTGGGCGTGCACGGGGGGGCCCGGTACGCCGATCTTGCCGGCGAGCGAGCACGAGCCTGCCGGGTCGACCATCGGCCAGGAGCCGGGCCAGACCGGGCCGGAGCCCGGGGCTACGGGGCCAGAGCCGGCGAATCCCATTGGGAACCCGAGCCCGGGCAGCAGCTCGTCGTCGGGGAGCGGGTCGTCGAGTGGTGGTGGGGCGTGTACCTATTGCGGCAAGACGTACTCGTGCTCCTACGCAGGCGGGAGCACTGGGTTCACGGTGAGTCTCCAGAGCAGCGAGGAAGGCTCCTGCGCGTTCACCACCGACGAGGACGGCGGCGTCCCGGGGACTTTCTCGTGCGACGGCACCTTCACGAGTAACGGCACGAGCTATTCGTGGACGTCCGACGGCGCGGGGGGGTTCACCTTCACCGTCTCGATTACGGCAGGGGGCCAGACCGTGTCGGTCGGCGCCACCTGCGACCCGAGCTGAAGACCGCCTGAGCGGAGATGCGCCTGGGCTCACGCCTCGACGGGCGTGACCTCGATTCCTGTGGCGCTCGTGCGGGCGACGAAGGCGTGCGTCGCCGCCGGCGTGAACGCGGGGCGCGTGACGATGTAGACGACCGGCACGCTCGCGATGGCTCGGGCGAGCGCGAGCCCCGCCGATTCCCACGGTGCGTTCTCGAACGCGAGGCACGCCGGCCAAACCTTTCGCGTCGCTACCCGAAGGACCCCCGCGTAGATCCGGAACGGGATCCCGAGAAGCGGTATGCGTGCGAGCGTCCGAAGGACGCGCATGAACCACGGCGCGCGATCCGGGGGCGCGGGCTGCTCCCAGACGAGGAACGTGTTGGCGATGGCGAACACGCACGCCCAGTAGGTCGCCCACACGGCCTCGACCACGAGCGCGAGCGAGCCTCCGACGCGTGGGATCATCCCCACGAGCCACATCACCGGAGCGGCGAGCGCGAGGAAGATGAGCAGGCGCAGCGTGCGCCACCCTTTCATCTTGAGCCAGGCGAGGTCGAAGCGGAGGCGCGGTGGCCGTGGGAGTGGCTCGCCGGGGACTCCGGTGAGCACGGAGGTTTCGTAGGCGATCTGGTCCTGATGTTCGCGGCCGATCCAGACGAGGATCCACTCGACGATGCTGAGCGTGGCGATCAGCTTGGCGACCTTGGACGTGAGGAACTCCCAGGCGACGTGCAGCGCGGCGGCGATGCCGGAGGGAGGGGGAGGCGAGGGAGGCGCGCTCGCCTTCGCCGCCGAAGCGTTGGCGGATGCGGTCGCCATCTGTGCTTGCGTGGCCTCGATGGCGGCGGCCGAGATGTCGAAGACCGAGCCTCCCTTCTCCTTGGCGTCCTTGGCTGCTTGGGCGATCGCCTCGCCGTTGACCTCGTCCTTCTTGTCGTCTTCGTCCTCGTCGTCGTCGCGGTTCTTGTGACTCTTGCGGCCGTCTTCGATCTGCAGGGCGAGCGCCGTCGGGTCGTGGCGTGTTCTCACGAGCGTGCCGACGATGTCCATGATGCCGACCGTTGCGATGAGGCCGACGAGGAGCAGCGGGGGGATGAGCCGGCGAACGACCGACGCCCGGATCTCTCGGTTCGCCCATGCGACGCGCATCATCGTGAGCGGCAGGGCGAGGCCGAAGAAGAAGCGACGGAGGTGCTCGTCGGCACGCGGAGGCTGGAGGCTGGCGACCCGCGCGTCGCTGAGGCCGGCCCGGAGGTGCTCGCGGGCGCGCGCCGCGTACGCTACGGAGCCGCGGACGACCGCGGAGAGGGGCGGGGGCTTCGAGGGGGAAGGCATGACGCGCGCGTTCCGAGAGCGTACTCGGATTGCACACGCGGCGTAGTGCTCGCGGGCGCGGCCGATCCATCCACCCGCGCTAGGGGGAGGGCCTGGCTCGGCCAATCCGAGAACACGGATCGTCTCGATCGATTACGCGAGAGCGCGCTTCGAGGAGAGCCCTCCGCTAGAGCCGGGCAGGGGGGTGACGCTGGCGTGCGCTGGCGCCGCGGGCGGGGGCCGTGCGACGGCGGCTTGAGCATTCATCGCATCTCGCTGGGAGAGACCCCATCCCCCCCGCCCCTTCCCCGCAAGCGAGGAAGGGGAGCGCTCTCAACGCTGATTCGCTGAACCACACGGCGGAGTCCTTCCGCCCTCCGTTCCTTGGCCCTCGCAGACCCCCCTTCCTCGCTTGCGGGGAAGGGACGGGGGATGGGGTTTTCGCGACGGATCCTGAGATGCGATGAATGGTCGGACGGCGGCGGCCAGCCTGTCCCACCCATCGCCGCGGTCGCACGGCCCCGCCCGCGGCTTACCGTTCGAAGTCGAGATCGTTCGAACCCTAGGACACCGTTCCATCGTCGACAGCTTCGGTGAGCCGTCGGGCAGGCTTCGCGCGTCGTCTGCGGGTCGTGATGGAGAGGGCGATCGCGAGTGCGAGCAGTGACGGACTCGCGCTCGTCGAGAGTGAGCCGGCGCGTGGACCGCCGACGAGGGCGCAGCTCGCGGTGACGGTCCTCGGAGACGCCGCGGCCTGACTGCCTCCGGCAGCGGAGCTCGCGCCCGCGTCCGCGGAAGACGGCGATCCGGTGCCCGTCGTCGGAGGTGCTCCTCCGCCCGTCCCGCCCCCGAACTGTTCGAGGTTCGCGCAGGGGGGCTGGCACGCTCCCGACGAGCAGCTGAAGAGGGACGGGCAGTCCGCGGCTGTCGTGCACGAGGGCGTCGCCTTCTGCTGGCACATCTTGGTTTCCCAGCAGAGACACGTGCCGCCGTCGCTACAGATCGACGGTGGCTCCGCGCACACTTGTCCCGCGTCGCAGGCAGCGGGCGGCGGGGTCGGTCCGACGTCGCCGCACGGCGTGCTGACGGCGCCGTCGGGGATGTCTATGCCGCTCGAGCCGCCGCAGTCGCACTCTTGGCCCACCAGTGCGCAGCCGAATCCGTCGCCGCAATCGGAGTCCTGGCTGCAGCTCGTGTCCCAGATCGGCTCGCAAAGCGTCGCGGGTCCGCACGACTCCACGCCGCCGTCCGCGGGGGTCACGCACGACGTGACGGCATCGGGCTGGCAGCGCATGCCCGCGCCGCAGTCGGCGTCGGTCGTGCACGGATTCTCCTGGCAGATGAGCGCGCCGGCGTCCTCCGCCGCGTTCGCCAGGGTGGGGAAGGCGATCGCGGCCATGCCGCAGACGAACAGGGTGGAGAGAGCTTGGTGGCGCATCGGGGCCTCCTGTCTATGTGCGACTCGCCAGCAATCGGCGTGCCCTATCGTTCTTGTCGGGTTTCACGCGCCACGTCCAGATGCCGATCGCCGGCTGGCGTGATCGGGGCGACGCGAGAGGAGACGGCGTGGCACAGCGGCTCGGACGAGGCCGCTCTCTCAGGGAATCGACAGCAGCTCGACTTCGAACACGAGGTCCGCGTTCGCCGGGATGCTCCCTACGCTCCGGTCTCCGTACGCCAGAGAGGCCGGGATCTCGAGCTTGCGTCGCCCTCCGACGCGCATGCCCTGGAGGCCCTGGTCCCACCCCTTGATCACGTGACCCGCGCCGAGCGGGAAGGAGAACGGGTGACCGTGCTTTCGCGAGCTGTCGAACTCGGTGCCGTCTTTGAGTGTGCCCACGTAGTGCACGGTGACGTGGTCGCCCGCCTCGGCCGTCGCCCCCGTGCCCAGCGCGAGGTCCGTGATTGTGAGCCCGCCCGGCAGCGTGGTGGTGGCGCCGGGGACGCCGGATTTCGGCGCGGTGCCCGAGCTCCCCGTCGTCAGCGTCTGCCCGTTATGGATCAGAGTCTCGTAGAGCGCGGCGCGCGACGTCCCCTTCGCGACCACCGCTTGGGCGTGCGCGATCTCCTCGTCGATGATCGTCTGGTACCGCTCGAACGGCCATGCGCCCGTGAGCTTCCGTCCGTTGATGAAGAACGTCGGCGTTCCGCCTGCCTGAACCTGATGGGCGAGCGCGACGTCCTTGTCGATGTCGGCCTTGTACCGGTCGCTCGTGACGGCATCGTGGGCCTTGGTGGCGTTCAGGCCGGCTGCGATGGCGATGGTCTCGAGGTCCGAGTCGTCGAGCTTCGGCTGCGACGCGAAGAGTGCGTCGTGGACCGTCCAGAAGGTCGCGCTCCCTTTCTGTGCGCGAGCTTCGCGCGCCAGCGCGGCGGCGGGCACGGCTCGCGTGTGATTGGAGAGCGGCTCATCGCGCCACACGACGCGGACCTTGTCTCCGTACGTCGTGCGAATCTGCTCGACGACGGGCTCCGCGCGCTTCGAGAACGGGCACTGGAAGTCGGCGAATTCGACGATCGTGACGAGCGCGTTGTCCGTGCCGCGAGCAGGCGCTCCCGTGACGGGCACCTTCCAGACCGTCGTCGTGTCGGCCTTCACCGGTTCCACCATGGCGCGGGGGTGGAAGTTCTCCTTCGCCATCGCGACGTAGAGCAGCTCGGGAGAGGTCCCGTCGGCGAGTCGCTTCCTGGCCTTCTCGAGCTCGGCGTCGATGACCGCGGCGAACTTCTCTTCGGGCTGGGCGCCGTCGATCGACACGCCGTTGACGTAGAAGGCCGGCGTACCGGTGATCTTGAGCGTCTTGGCCAGCGCGACGTCGGAGTCGACCTTCGCGCCGCCCGCGTGCGCGAGGACGAGCTGGTGAAAGCTGGCGACGTCGACGGCGGCGGCTTGGGCCCACGCATCGAACGCGGAGGGGTCGAGCTGCGGCTGGTTCGCGAACGCGGCTTGGTGGAACTTCCAGAAGGCCTCGCTCCCGGCGAGCATCTGCACGGCCTCGGCCGCCTCGGCCGCCTCGCGGGCGTGTGGATGCCACGGGAGGGGATCGTTCTTCCAGACCACGCGCAGAGCGTCGGGGCCGTACTTGTCCTCGAGCGCGTGAAGCGTCTTCACGGTCCGCGCCGTGAACGGGCACTGGAAGTCGCCGAACGCGACGAACGTGACGAGCGCGTCCCGGCTCCCCCATGCGGGATCGATGCGGAGGATGGGGACGGCGGCGTTCTCTTCTCCAAGCTCGTCGCCGCCGTTCGTTACCGGCGTCGCAGGTGCCGACGGGGCCGTGCTGGCGGAGGGGCTCGCCTGAGGAACCACCACGGTGACGGGGGGAGCGGCCTGCGGAGCTGGGGCGCAGTGGGCGACGACGAGAGCCGCCGCAAGGAGGGAGACGGGCGGCGGGATTCTCATCGAGGCCTCAGGCTAATCGCTCACGCAGGGGGAGTGAACGCCGGTGCGTTCATGCGAAAGGTCTCAGTCGATCTGGACCGTGACCGCCCACGAGTACTTGGCGAGGGTGCAGGCGGCGTCGGAGTGCTGGCAGATCTTCGGATCGCCGGAGACGAGCGTGCGGACCGTGCCTGCGCGGGCCGCCCGGAAGCGCTCGATGCCCGCGTCCGACGCCGGGGCCGGCTCGAGGAACGACTCGTGCTCGAACTTGATGCCCCATGCGAACGCGTCGTCGTGGGGGAGCTCGAGGAGGTCGCCGACGGAGAGCTTCACGGTCGACCGGTGGTCCTTGAAGACGACGACGTGGACCGCGGGGGCGTGCGGTCCGGCTTCTACGGGCGAGCCGGGGGGCGCCGCAGGCTCCGAAGGGGTGCTCGGGCAGGCGAGGAGAGCGATGGCGAGCACGGGCCACAGGAGCGTCCGCATGAGGGCCCCTACATATCATTCACGCTCGTCCACGCTCATGACGTTGTCGTCCGGCGCGCGGTCGATGAGCTTGTTGAGCGGATCGATCCCCGCCTTCACCGGCTTCTCGTCCACCAGCAGCGTGAAGCTGGCTTCGGCGCTGTCGATCTTCTTCCGCTCCAGCGCGAGCACCTTCCCGTCCTTGCCGAGGACGCCCACGTCGATGAAGTCGTGCACGGGCACTTCGCTCTCTTTGCCGAGCTCGGAGGCGTGGAGCTTCTTCGCCGTCACGTCGAGCTTCACCTCGTAGCGCCCGTCCGCTCGCTTCGTCGCGGTCGCGTGCGTGGCGCGGTTCTCGTACAGGGTGATGCTCTCGAACATGTCTTCGACGATGTAAGCCAGCTCCGGCGGCGTCGCGGCGCGGATCGCGGCGACGAGCTCGCGCGCGTCGGTGTACGGCGGACTCTGGAATTTCTTCGCGGCGATGAACTTCGCGAGCACCGCGTCGAGCACGTCCTCGCCGATGTAGTCCTGTAGCGCGTACATCACGAGGCTCCCCTTGGCGTAGTGGATGTACGGCTCGTTATCGACGCGCACGAGCGGCACCTCCGCCCGCTTCTCCGTGCTCCGCCCGCGCAGGTAGCGATCGAGCTCGTAGCGGAGGAACCTCTTCATCTTGTCGGCGCCGAACTCCCGCTTCATCACCATGAGCGCCGAGTACTGCGCGAGCGACTCGTCGAGCATCGTCGCCCCTTCGACGTTGCCGCTGATGACCTGGTGCGCCCACCACTGGTGGCCGACTTCGTGCGCCGTCACGTAGAACGGGTAGTCGATGTCGTCGGGCTTCGTGGGGTCGACACGGGCGATGAAGCCGATCGACTCCGAGAACGGAATCGTGCTCGGGAGCGACATCGCGAACTGCTCGTAGCGCGGGAACTCGACGATGCGCACCTGGTGGTGCTGATAGGGGCCGAACTTCGTCGTGTAGTAGTCGAGGGAGCGTTTGATCCCCTTGACCATGCCGGCGAGGTCGTAGGTGTGCTCGGCCTGGTAGTCGATCTCGATGGTGACGGGCTGCGAGCCGGGCATGGCGTCCGCGGGGGGGGACCATTGGTCGCGGAGCACCGTGTAGCGCGCGGAGAGGAAGCCGTAGATGCCGAGGATCTTGCTGTCCATCGCGTAGTGAAAGTAGCGGCGCCCCCCTTCGCTCCAGTCCCGCTCGAGGTACCCGGGCGCGATCGCGAGCTGGCCCTCGGTGGTGCTCACCGTGGCGTCGAAGTCGATCCAGTTCGAGTCGGAGGCGACCAGGTTGCGCATCGAGCCATGCGCGTCGCCGGCCGGAGGGAGGTGCTTCGGGGCGAGATCGTGCTTGTGCCGCGTGGCGTCGCTCGCGAGCTCGACGCCGTCGTTGTAACCGAGCGTCGGGCAGGCTTCGCTCGTGAAGAACGTGCCGTTGTACACGACGTGCGTGTCCGAACCGGAGTCGGGGAACCCATGGCTGACGTAGGCGAGCGCGAAGTCGAGCGTCGCCTTCTCGTGCGGGTGCAGCGGCGCCGGGAGGTCGTAGACGTAGAAGCCGAGGCGCTCGTCGGCGAGAGAGCGTCTTTCGCCGCGGCCGAAGGTCATCGTCTCGATCGTGGCCGACGTCGCCACGGTGACGGCGACCTGCGAGATGTCCTCGTTCGACTCGTTCTCGAGCGCGTAGGTGCCGTGCAGGTGTAACCGTCGCTCCTCGGGGAAGATGTCGGCCGCGACCTTCACCGACTCGATCTTGGGCTGCGCGACGTCGGCCCACTTCCGGTACTTCGTCTCGTACTCGGCGCGCTCCGTCTCCCGGATGTTGCTGCTCTTGAAGGGGTTCAGGTGGTCGGTGTTCCACTGGATGTACGCACCGATGCCTGCGAAGGCGACGAGCAGCGCTCCGAAGGCGACGACGACGCGGGGTGTGAGCGTCGCGCGCGCGAGGCCGAGGCGCTTCTTCCAGGTCGTGTCCGCGCCGCGTACCCAGAGCGCGTTCGCGGCGAGCGCGAAGGCGAGCGCGAGGACGCTCCAGTAGGATTGGAAGACGACCATCGGCCAGACGAAATGACCGAAGCCGTTCATCGCCGAGTACGGCGCCTCCGGCAGAGAGCCGAGGCGGTAGATGTGGCGCTCGAAGCCGACGAGCGGCATCGCGATCCCCAGGAGGAAGTAGAGGATCATCACGAAGTGCCCGACGTACTTGTTGTTCACGACGACGTGCACGAGCATCGCCAGGCAGCACAGGAACCACAGGCTCGCGAGGCGAATGCCGAAGAGCGTCTTCAGGTAGACCTCGAGCTCGAAGCGGAAGTACCCCTTCGCCGCTTGCAGCGCGATGCACGAAGCCAGGAGCACGCACAGCAGCACGACCTGCACGAGCATCAGCGCGAGCAGCTTCGAGGTGAAGACGACCCAGCGCTTGACGGGTAGCGCGTCGAAGATCGGAGCGAGCCCCGCGTCGCGTTCGCGCCAGACGAGCTCGCCCGAGTAGAACGCGATGATGATGAGCAGGAAGAGCATGAACGTCCCGCCGAGGACGCTCAGCACTTCGTACGTCACCGGGTAGGTCTTGGTGCCGAAGAGCTGATCGACCTGCAGGCCCGAGGCGATGACGAAGAGGACGCCGGCCAGGACGATGACGAGGAAGAAGACGTTCTTCACCGTCTCCTTGAACTGGAGCCGGGTGAGCTCGCGAAGGGCGGCGAACGACGCGCGCGGCGTGAACTCGAGCGTCGGCGCGAACGAGGAGAGCTTGACGGCGGGCGGTTGCTCGACGGCCTGCTCGGCGCTCTTCCCTCCGAGGCGTGCCGACGCGCTGAACGAGAAGCGCGCATAGGTGAACGCCAGCAAGGCGAGGCCGACCCCGGTCCAGAGGAGGCGGTTCCACAGGAGGAGACCGGCGAGGGGGACGAGGCGGGTGTTCTTCTCGGCGATCGTCCAGTACTCGGCGACGCGGTCGACGGCGTTCAGCCCGAACGGGTCGAGCATCCCCGCGAGGGTGTGGTTCTCGAGGTTCCCGGTGATGTTGCCGGCGATGAGGTACCCGAGCACGAGCACGACGGCGCCGACGTACACGGGGAGCATGCGCCGCCCGAGTGTGGCGAGCGCGAAGAAGAGCGCCGACGTGAGGACGAGGTTCGGCAAAAGCACGGTCGCGTACGGGGAGAGGTACGCGAACGGGATGGCCGGGCCGATGCGGGTGGCGTCGAGAAAGGGGAAGTGGGCGGCGACCCACGCCCCGAGGGCGATGCCGGGGACCAGCAGCAGCGTGGAGGCGAGCGCGCCGAGGTAGCGGCCACCGAGGTAGTCGAGCTTCGTGATCGGCGCGGTGAAGAAGAGGGACGTCGTTCGATGATCGATGTCCTGGAACGTGGCTCTCCCGGCGATGGCGGCGGTGATGACCGTTCCGAAGAAGCCGATCAGCATCACGAGGACGAGGAGCGAGTAGGGGGCGTTCGCGAACACCTTCCCTCCGGCTCCGAAGTCGACCGACGCCCCCGGGATCCCCCCCGCGGCGAGGACCATCCAGAAGCCACCGAGGACGAAGTAGATGGTGAAGTAGACGTAGGTCGAGATCATGCGCAGGCGGCGCTGCACCTCGAACGAGGCGATACGGAGGAGCATCAGGCGCGCCCGAAGCCCTTGATGGCCGCGAAGTAGACGTCCTCGAGATCGGGCGCGATGGGCGCGAAGGAGGCGTCGGGGCGTTCGTCTGCGAAGACGTGGAGGCGCGTCCGGCCGGCGAAGAGGCGCGTCGAGACCACGCGGTGCTTCGCCTGGTGGTCTGCGAGCTCCGGGCGATCGATCGTCTTCTGCCAGATGCGCCCTTCGAGCGCGGTGACGGCTCCCGTCGGATCGCCCGTCATGAGCACGCGACCCTGGTGGAGGATCGCCATGTCGCGGCACAGATCGATGACGTCGCCGACGATGTGCGTGGAGAGAATGACGATGACGTTCTCGCCGATCTCGCCGAGCAAGTTGTGAAAGCGGACCCGCTCCTCGGGATCGAGCCCCGCGGTGGGCTCGTCCACGATGACCAGGCCCGGCTTGCCGAGGAGCGCTTGTGCGATCCCGAAGCGCTGCTTCATGCCGCCGGAGAAGCTCCCGAGGGGGCGCTTGCGCACGTCGAAGAGGTTCGTCTGCTGCAGCAGGGCGTCGACGATCTCGCGCCGCTCTTTCGCGTTCGTGATCCCCTTGAGCGCCGCGAGGTGGTCGAGCATCTCGTCGGCCGCGACCTTCGGGTAGACGCCGAACTCCTGCGGCAGGTATCCGAGCAGCCGCCGCGTCGCGTCCTTGTCGCGCAGCACGTCCACGTCGCCCAGGCGCGCGGTCCCCGCGTCGGCATCCTGGAGCGTCGCCAGGGTCCGCATGAGCGTGGACTTCCCGGCGCCGTTCGGTCCGAGGAGGCCGAACATGCCGGGGCCGATGGTGAGAGAGACGTCGTCCAGCGCCTGAACGCCGTTGGGGTAGCGCTTGGAGAGGTGGTCGATCCGGAGGGCCATGGGGAACACTTGGGGCCCATTCGCCGTAGGACACCAGAATATTTCAGAGATCGGCGTGGAAGCGGGGGGCGGGGAAGGTATGGGCGATGGCGCGTAGGGAGCGGGCGGCTATAACTTGCTTCGTGAGCCAACGCGCGCGAGCCCTGGGACTGCTCGTGTTCGGGCTCGCGGCGCTCGGGCTCGCGTGCAACGCGGTCACCTCCATCGTCGTGAGCGGCGCGAGCTTCGGTGGCGCCACCGCGGACGCCTACTGCGATCGGCGCTTCGTCGCGACCGGTGGGCAGCCCTCGGCGTTCTGCCAGGAGGTCGTGAACACGCTCGCCGCCAGCCAGTTCGCCGACGATTGCCGCAACAACCACGAGGCAACGGCCGGTCCCGGACTATGCCCGCGGGGCCAGATCATCGCCGGCTGCCAGCTACTGCAGAAGAACGAGGACGGCTCGCTCGCGTGGGACTGGTACTACGACGTCGCGTCGTTCTACGCGGAGGCCGGTTTGCAAGAGGAGGAGGGGGGGGTCGCAGGGGATGATGCGGGGACGCTCTTCCAGCCCCCCGTCGCTCTCTCCGTCTCCGACGTCGCCGCGATCTGCGCGGATCCCGCGCGCTATCCGGCGGGCGCCGAGCTCGCGCTTCCGTGAGTGGTCCGCCGCCGCCGGTCGTCATCCAGGCGCCTGCACAGCAACCCGCTTCGAGCGCGGTCGCGCCCTCGGCGTCGGGGGAGTCGGCGCCGAACGCGGTCTTCCTCGAGCTGCTCGGCAACGGTCTCCTGTATTCGGTCAACTACGAGCGCCTCCTCACGCAGTGGAACGTCGGGCTTCGCGCGGGCGTCGGCTTCGTCGCCTACAAGGTCTCGAGCGCCAACGGGGCCGGCGCTCTCGTGCTCGCCTCGTTCCCGCTGGTGGCGAGCTGGTACTACGGCTCGGGGAATCACCGGCTCCAGCTCGGGCTCGGCGCCACCGTCCTCTACGTGAAGGCGAGCACCGACGCGGCGGGCCTTTCGTACCAGGGATCGGTGCCTTCGTTCGGCGTCGCAGCGACGGCGGTGATCGGCTACCGGTACTGGCCCCGTCACGGAGGCTTCACCTTTGGCGCTGGCTTCACGCCGCTCCTTCGCGAGAGCAAGGGGATCCTGCCGTGGGGCGGCGCCGAGGCGGGCTTCGCCTTCTAACCGTCCGCGTCCGGCGCGCGCGCCTTCAATTCCGTCTACTATCGAACGAGCGGGGGTCGCTCCTTACGTATGCTCAAGGTCGGGCAAGTCATCGGTCGTTTCGCGCTTCAGCAGGAGCTGGGGCGCGGTCCCATGAGCGAGGTGTTCCTCGCGCTCGAGCGGGAGACGAACTGGAAGGTCGCCCTCAAGTTCTTCCTCATGGAGCCCGGCTCCCGGCCCGAGGATCACCACGCCTTCTCGCAGCGCATGGTGCGCGAGGCGCGCGCCGCGGCCGACTTCGGTCACGAACGCATCGTCCGCGTCCACGAGGTGGGGGAGCTGAACGGCGAGCCGTACCTGGTGCGCGACTACATCGAGGGGCGGTCGCTCGCGGACGTGATCGCGGACGACGCGCAGCCTCCGCTCGCGCAGAAGCTCCAGTGGCTCGGCGAGCTCGCCGGCACGATCGCCGACATTCATCGCGCCGGGCTCGTGCATCGCGACGTCAAGCCGGGCAACGTGCTCGTGCGACGCGACGGCGCCCTCCGGGTCCTCGACTTCGGCGTCGCACGGCGGTCGATCGATCGTGCCGCGGGGCTCGCGGGGGGGCCCATCAGCGGGCGAATTCCCGGCGCCCCGCGAGTCCGCGTGGTGGGGACGCCTGCGTACATGGCGCCCGAGCGCTTCGCGAACCAAGGGTGGGGACCCGCCACGGATCAATTCGGCTGGGCGGTGCTCGCCTACGAGCTCTTGGCCCGGAGAACGCCGTGGGGCGACGGCGACGGTCCCGTGCGAATCATCGAGGCGATCCTCACGCAATCACCCCCGTCCGTCCGCCTCTCGGCCCCCGACGTACCGCCGGCCATCGGCGAGGTTGTGACGCGCGCGATGGCCAAAGCCCCGTCTGCCCGGTTTCCGAGCATGGACGACGTAGTGCGCGCATTCGAAGCGGCGGGGCGCTGAGTCCTTGCAGGTGTCTCTGGCTTCCGCGATCCTGTGGACACGGTGACAAGCGAACTTCAGAATTCGGCGCCGGTGAGAGAAGGCGACATCCTTGCGGGCAAGTACCGCGTCGAGAAGGTTCTCGGCGAGGGAGCCATGGGTGTCGTCGTCGCAGCGATGCACGTGCACCTCGGCGAGCGCGTCGCTCTGAAGTTCCTGAAGCCCGAGCACAGCGGCAACGGGGAGATCGCAGCGCGCTTCCTTCGCGAGGCGCAGTCGGCCGTGCGCATCAAGGGGGAGCACGTCGCGCGCGTCTCCGACGTCGGCACGCTCGAGACGGGCGCGCCGTACATGGTGATGGAGTACCTGACGGGGAGCGATCTGGGCGCGCTCCTCGAGAAGCGCGGCAAGCTCGATATCTCGCAGGCCGTAGACTGCGTCATCCAGGCTTGCTCGGCGCTCGCCGAGGCGCACGCGCTCGGCATCGTTCATCGCGATCTGAAGCCGGCGAACCTCTTTCTCACGACGCGCGCCGACGGTTCGGCGCTCGTGAAGGTGCTCGATTTCGGCGTCGCCAAGCTGCTCAACAACGACCCCTCGAAGCCGCAGCTCACGGCGAACGGCGCGGTCATCGGCTCGCCTCTCTACATGTCGCCCGAGCAGCTGCTCGGGAAGAAGAGCATCGACGCGCGCTCCGACGTCTGGCAGCTCGGCGTCATCCTCTACGAGCTCATCAGCGGTCTCTGTCCGTTCGACGGTCGCACGATGGCGGAGATCATGATGGCCATCGGCGTTCACCCGCCGAAGCCGCTGCGCGAGGTTCGCCCCGATGCGCCGCCCGAGCTCGAGGCGCTCATCACGAGCACGCTCGAGAAGGACGTCGCGAAGCGCTGCCCGGACGTCGCCGCGCTCGCCGAAGGGCTCCTTCCGTTCGCGACGACACGACGCGCGCACGTCGCGGTCGAGCACATCGTCACGCTGCTGCGCGGCCCCGCCGCTGCCGCGAACCTCCCGCCGATGCGGGCGCCGATGCAGTCGAGCCCGATGTTCAACGATGGGCGCGCGTCGGTTCCGCAGCAGGCCACGGGCGCGCCGCAGGAAGGGTCGAACCCGTACGGGCAGCGGATCTCGGGGCTGCCGCAGGAGGGGTCGAACCCGCACGGGCAGCGAATCTCCGGCGTTCCGCAGGAGGGGTCGAATCCGTACGCGCGGACCGTGGTCTCGCCTCCGGAAGAGCATCGCCCCTCGGCCCCGATGGCGGCGTCACCGAATCACGCTCCCGCCCCCGTGCAGGAGCCGAACCGCATGGCGCAGACGCATCCCGCTGCGCGCGCCGCTCAGAAGCCGCCGATTGCCGCGTGGGTCTTCGCGGTCGTATCGATCCTCGTCCTGGGCGCGCTGGTGTTCGTGTTCGTCACGCGCCCGCACGACGCGCCTCCGAAGCCGGCAACGACGACAGCGCCTGCAGCTACGAAGTGACCCCATCCCCCCGGCCCCTTCCCCGCGAGCGAGGAAGGGGGGCCGCACGGCACGCTTTGCCCGAGTCGGGATTGGGCGCAAGTCCCGCGTTCTCCTGTCCCCCCTTCCTCGCCTGCGGGGAAGGGGACGGGGGATGGGGTTCCCTAAATCGCGTGACCGACGCGGTACGTCCCGATCAAGTGCGCGATGACCTGGATGGCCGCGATTGCGGTGCCGACGGCGACCGAGGACGTCAGGACCGAAACCCCGAGCCACAACAGCAACGGTGCACCACCGGCGGCGGCGAGAAGCGAGAAGAGGTTCGACCACGTGGCCAGTCGCATCATTCGGAGTCCTTCGTCCTCTCTACCGGGGCGCGCGGGGGGCCTGGTGGTGGAGAGTTGCACCACTATGCGCCAACGTTGCCCGACTGCCCATTCGATTCCTCGACGTGCCGCGGCATTCACGCTGTCGACGCCCGTCCGTTCGACTTCGGGCCCCCCGTCGGGTAACTCAAGTAAACACGGTGCGATACACCACGTAAGGGCGTGTGCGCGGGGGCGAGAGGCGTGAAGTGAGAGTGACGGCGGCGCGTGCGCTTCGGTCCCTGGCGGTCGCCCTCGGGCTCTTTCAGGCGTCGTGCATGAAGCTCGACTACGTGACGCAGGCGGCGGTCGGTGAGAACGATCTGATCGAGCGGGCGCGCGACATCGACGGGCTCCTGCGCGACGGCCGCGTGAGCGGGCGGATGGGGCGCCTGCTGTCGCAGGTGGCGCCGATCAAGAGCTTCGGCGAAGCACACGGGCTCACCGCGACGCGGAACTACACGCAGTACGTTCGCGTGAACCGGCCCGTCGCCGTGTGGGTCGTGAGCGCGTCGGAGCCGCTGCGGTTCCGTTCGAAGTCGTGGAGCTTCCCGCTCGTCGGGAGCTTCACGTACCTCGGGTACTTCGCTCGCGCGAAGGCGGACGACTACGGCGCGGAGCTCCGTCGCGAGGGGTGGGACGTGGACGTGCGCGGCGCGGGGGCCTACTCCACGAACGGGTACTTCGAGGACCCGGTCGTCTCGACGATGATCGCGCCCGGCCCCGAGGCCCTGGGCGAGCTGGCCAACGTCATCCTTCACGAGTCGGCGCACGCGAGCTTCTTCGTGCGCGATCAGTCGACGCTGAACGAGAGCGTCGCGAACTTCGTCGGCGACACGCTCGGCGTGCGGTACGTCGAGGACACGCTGGGCCACGACGCGAAGGAGACCGTGGCCTACGAGGCGCACGAGCGATCGCGCGCGAAGACGGGCGCGGCGATGCGCGAGGCGTTCGCCGCGCTCGAGGCCATCTATTCGTCCAAGGACGACGACGCGACGAAGCTCGCGGAGAAGCACGACGTGCTCACGCGCCTGCGCGCGCAGGTGCACGCCACGCGCGACCTCACCAACGCGACGCTCATCCAGTACCGCACGTACAACTCGGGGCAGGGGAAGCTCGCCACGCTCCTCGCGGCGTGCGGCGGCGACTGGCCGCGGTTCCTCCGGGAGCTACGGACGCTCGAGTCGCGGAGGTTCGAACGGGCGCAGGAGAGTGATGTTGCAAAGATCGTCCAACCGCTGATTGAGACGCATTGCAGCGGATGACGCACGGCGCGGAGTCCGCGTAGGCTTTCGCACCGGAGGAACCAGCCGATGCGCATCATTCATCTTGTCTTGCCGCTCAGCGTCTCGTCGTTCGTGGTCACGGCCGTGATCATGGTGGCCTGCGGCGGATCGTCGTCGAACCCTCCGAGCAGCAACGGCAACGGCAACGATGCGGGCGCTCCGAGCGGCGACTCGGGCAACAACAACAACAACAACAGCGACGACGCCGGGCCGCAGAACAACAACCCCGACTCGGGCAACGGCAACGGCAACCAGGACTCCGGCGGCGGCAACGGCACGTTCGACGCGGCGGACATCCCCGACGGCGGTCTCCCGGTCACACCGAACCAGATCGCGTGCGGCGCGACGGCCGACTGCAACAACACGACGAACACGTGCTGCATCCAGCTCGACGGCGGAGCGCAGTGCATCGACGGCGCCGACGCTTCGTGCCCGAGCGACACCGCAGCGATCCACTGCCTCGAGGCGGCCGACTGCCCGGGCGGGCAGGTCTGCTGCGGCAGCTACAGCGCGACGGCGTTGACCGCGACGTCGGCGTGCCAGGTCGGCCCCTGCAGCACGGTTCAGTTCTGCCGGACGAACGGCGAGTGCGAGAACCACCAGTCGTGCGTCCCGCAGACGTGCGACGGCGAAAAGCTCGAGCTGTGCGGGCTCTTCAGCCTCGGCACGTTCGTGCAGTGCACCGCGGACTGAGCGCGCGACCGCGAAGCCGCTGGCGCTCGGCCTTTACTTCGGCGGCGCCGGCGGGTTCGGGATGCTGACCGTGACCGTCGTGGTCACGCCGGCGCCCGACCAGCCGCTGGTGATGCTGACCGACTCCGGGATCAGCGTGCCGGCGCCGGTGCTCGTGTTGATCGAGACGAGCGACGCTGGCACCCCCGTGACCGAGCGCGTGAAGCCGTACACCGTGCCGTTCCACGCGCCGAGACCGAAGACGTCCTTGTAACCGATGCCGGGGCCGGTCGCGCTGGGGGACGGGCTGCCGTAGATGCCGGCGTTCAGCGTCGCCGCGGGCGTGCCGCTCGAGTACGCGGTGGCCATCGCCGCCATGTCGATCCCGGCGAGGAAGTCCGACGCGCCGTCGCACGTGTTCTTCCCGTTGGAGGTCGAGCACGAACGGATCGTCGCGAGGCCGAGAGGGCCGCTCGTGCCGGTGTAGAATACGACGTCGCCGGAGAGCGCGAGCACGTTCGACGAGTTGCCCGGATCGGCGCCGAAGCTCCCGAGGTCCTTGGTTGCGCCGGTCGACGTGTCGATGGCCCAGAGCTCGCCGTTGCCGTCGCCGCCGATGAGCACCTCGCCGGTTCCGGCGCCGAGCGCGTCCTTGGTCGTGAAGCCGAGCGCGTAGAAGTACTGGCTCTTCGCGTTCGAGATCGACGCGACCTTCGTGAGCGCGACGTTGCCCGTGCCGCCGCTGGGGAGCGCAGCCGTGTAGACCACCGTCTCGCTGTTCACGTAGAGGTTGCCCGCGGCGTTGACCGCGAGGTCGGTGATCGAGTCGTCGCCCGTAGCCCCGCCGAGCCCGGTGAACGTGCCGATCTGCGTGACCGCCTGGCTCTTCGGGTCGAGCTGGTAGAGGATCGTGTCGGTGTGGGCGTAAATCGTCGTCGACGTGGTGGTCGTGCCGCTGCTCCCCGCGTCGTTGACGTTCCCACCCAGGCCGCTGCTGCTCCCGCTGCCGCTGCTGCTACTCCCGCTTCCGCTCCCGCTGCTGCTCCCGCTGCCGCTGCTCCCGCTCCCGCTCGAGCCGCCGCCGTCCGGGTTCGTGAACCCCGACGTATTCGAGCCGCCACACGCCCAGAGCACCGCGCTCGCCAGCGAGAGACCGAAGCACCCCAACCCGAACATCGACGATCGCATGAGAGCTCTCCCTTAGTTCAAGACGTGCCCGGCTGAGGCGCGCTACCCGCGCATCCTAGTGCGTCACGGCACCGAATTCGAGGCGCGCCCCGCAGCCAATGGTGCGCGACGCCCGCACGAACGCCTTTGTCTCGATGCGTCGTGAGCGCGTCCCCTCCGTCTCAGGTGGAAATATCCGGGGGGTCGAGCTCGATTGGCGCCGCCCTCCCACCCGCCGCGACTCGCCGGGAATTTTCGTGTGTCGGCACGGCGTCGGGAGAGGTGCGCCGTCGTTACGAGAGGGGACTAGAATCCGGGACCATGTTCGAGTCCGCAGAGCTCGGTCACCAGATCGCCGACGCCAAGTACGAGAGGGAGGTCCCGAAGCTGCGCGAGGCGCTCCTCGCCGCGCAGGCCGACGTGCTCGAGCGCAAAGCGTTCCCGGTCGTGCTCCTCATCAGCGGCGTCGAGGGGGCCGGCAAGGGCGACACGCTCCACGTCCTGCACGAATGGATGGACCCGCGCCACGTCCGGGCGAGCGCGTTCGACGAGCCCGACTGCGTCGAGAAGGAGCACCCCTCGGTGTGGCGCTTCTGGCAGGCGCTCCCCCCCTCCGGCACCACCGGCGTCTTCTTCGGCGCCTGGTACCGCGAAGCGATCTACGGGCGCATCTACGGCGGCGAGAAGCGCGCGGCGCTCCAGACGCGGCTCGACGCCATCGTGCGCTTCGAGCGGATGCTCACCGACGAAGGAGCGCTGGTGCTCAAGCTCTGGCTGCACCTGTCGAAGAAGCAGCAGCACGCGAAGCTGAAGGAGCTCGCCTCGAGCAAGCGCTCGCGCTGGCGGGTGAAGGACTCCGACTGGCGCAACCACGAGCACTACGACGAGTTCCGCTCCGTCGGCGAGGAGGTCATCGAGAAGACGAGCACGTCGGCCGCACCGTGGATCGTCATCGCCGGGGAGGACACGAACTACCGGCGGCTCACCGTCGGCCGCGCGGTGCTCGACGCGATTCGCACCCGCCTCGCGGTGCCGAAGGCGCCGTCGCGCGAGACGGCGCCCCTCGTGGAGCTCGTGGACAGCACCCAGCGCCTCCGCGATCTCGACCAGAAGACGAAGCTCGCCTCGCAGGAGTACGAGCGGGCTCTCGCGCGTGCGCAGGGGGAGATCGCGTTCCTCAGCCGGGAGGCGTCGAAGAAGAAGCGGGCCGCGGTGCTCGTCTTCGAGGGGCCCGACGCTGCCGGAAAAGGGGGCGCCATCCGCCGCGTCACCGAGGCGCTCGACGCGCGACACTACCGCGTGAACGCCGTCGCCGCGCCGAACGAGGTGGAGCGCTCGCACCCGTACCTCTGGCGCTTCTGGAAGAACATCCCGCGCGACGGCGAGATCGGGATCTTCGATCGCTCGTGGTACGGCCGCACGCTGGTCGAGCGGGTCGAGGGGTTCGCGAAGGTGAGCGAGTGGGCGCGCGCGTACTCGGAGATCAACGACTTCGAGGAAGACCTCGCCGCGCACGGCGCCATCGTCCTGAAGTTCTGGCTCCACATCACGAAGGAGGAGCAGCTCCGCCGGTTCCGCGAGCGGCAAGGGGAGGGGTACAAGCGCTTCAAGATCACCGGCGAGGACTGGCGCAACCGGAAGAAGTGGGAGGCGTACGAGAAGGCGGCGTGCGACACGTTCGACCGGACGAGCACGACGCACGCTCCGTGGACGGTCGTGGCCGCGAACGACAAGCGGTCGGCGCGGGTGACCGTGCTGGAGACGTTTGCGAAGAGGCTCAGGGAGTCGCTGGGGAAGGGGGGAGCCGGGTGACCGCGCGCGTGGGCTCGGTAAGTGACGACGTGCGCCTCGCACTGCGTGCGCTCCGCCCGGGATACTCGCCGCTCAGCGTGCGACGCCCTGCGCAGGGGTGATCGGGCGCAGGGCGGGGGATTCGATGCGGAGCCCTCGGCGGGCCATGCGCACCCCTCGGCATGGCCCGCGATCCCCTCGGCGGGCCAATCGGCGCACGGCCGGAAGTGAAGGCATGCCTATCCTGGCCACCGGCAAGCCATCGCAAGCGACTCCACGGCCATTCCTGGCCAACGCAGCCCCTCAGGAAGCCCACGCGTGGCCACGGGGCACTTTTCGGCGCCCGGTGAATGGCCAGCAATGCCCGTTGCATGGCCAGGAATGCTTGCCGCTGGCCACTCCCCGTGCGAAGGGCGCGGGATGCTCGACGAAGCCGCGATATTCCGGACCCAGGACCGCTCACTGATCGGCGCGCTTCTCGCGGAGACGTGCGTAACGCTGGGGATGACGCACGGGGCACTCGGGAAGATGCTCGGGATGTCGCGGCGGACGGTCTCCCGGTGGGCGCGCGAGGGGACGGTCCTCTCGCGGAATAACCTCGTCACGCTCGCCCGGGCCGTGCACAGGCGGGATCGACGTCTCGCCGGGGAGTTCGCGGCGCAGGCCGGAGAGACCCTCGTGAGCTTCGGGCTCGAGGTGCCCGTGGTGCAGGTGCCCGCGCCCATCGGTGCGCCGGGGAAGCTCCTCGACGCGGTGGTGTGCGCTGCGGCCGAAGCGCTGGACGCCTCGCCACGGAAGGTGCGCCCCGCGCTGCTCGCGGCGCTGCGGTGCGCGCGCGAAGCGGGGCTCACGATGGAGCAGATGGAAACGATGCTGAGCGCGGCGGCGGTCGGGGCGGCCGCGGAGACGGCGTGATCCCCCAAAGCGAAACCCCCACCATCGCCGAAGCGACCGTGGGGGTCCGGGGTTCGCGAGCGCGGCTCGCGAGCGGCGTTACTTGCGGGCCTTCAGGTCGCCGTTGGCGATGAGGTCCTGCGCCTGCAGCGGGATCTGCTTCGGGTAGCGAATCTCGGCGGCGTGGATGGCGCTGGTCTGAAGGTCGAGCGCGCGACCGAGGCGGTGCTGCGTGAGACCGAAGCCCTGCGAGACGAGCCGGATGTCGCGCAGGTGGAAGGGGCCGTCGACCCCGGCGAGCGCGATGGCGGCGTTGTCGAACGTGAGGGTGATGGTGCCGTTCCCCTTGTGCACCAGCTGCCCGGTCTGCGCCTCGGCGAGCGGGTGCTCGGTGCCGTCGGCCGCCGTGTAGGTGAGCGTGCCGCGGATGCTGAAGCGGTCGTCCACGAGCGTCTCGATGTCGGCGTCCACCGAGACCGCGTCGATGAGGTGGTCGCCGCCGCGCGAGATGACGGGCTGCCCGAGGGCGGTGATGTGCGCGTGCGACGGGTAGTAACCCATCGCGGTTTCGACGTCGCGCTCGAACGCGATGCCGTTGTCGCTCCCCGCGGCGTGCACCTTGACGCCCCAGACGCCGATGTACTTCGGATCGGCGCTCGAGAGCGGGAGGTGGGCGACCCAGCTGCCGTTCCCCTCGGAGGTGAACTGCAGGATGGGGAGCTTCTCGTGGCCGGGGAGCTCGACGATGCCGTCCACCGTGCCGCCCACGATGGGCCGGTTGTCGTTCATCAGCGTCGCGTGGATCTCCGCCGTGTCACCGAAGGCGTGATTGAGCTGATCGGTGACGGCCGTGATCGTGATGTGCGACTTCGGCTGCTGCACCTCGACGGAGATGCCCGAGGCGGCCATCGCCGGCGGAACTTCGACGCGAACCATGCCGGAGATGAAGGCGCGGTCCACCGACAGGACGCGGCTGTTGACGAGGAGCGGCTCGAAGCCCGGCTCGCGCCGGAGGGCTCCGCCGACGGCCATGGGGGCCGGCGTCCCGGTCCCGTCGCGCAGGACGCTCGGGTCGGAGGTCGGCTGCGCGTGGGTGTCGTGGACGACGTTGATGTCGTTCGTCTCGTCACGGGCCATGTCGAGACGGGCGCCCGTCACGACGTCGACCAGGTGCACGGTCGGGAGCGAGAGGCTGGGATCCAGCGGGTGGACGATGACGCGGGCGCCGATGGGGTTGTCGATGGCGATCAGGAAGGTGCGCGGGTCACCCTTCATGGTCTTGTGGAGGTCGTGGGCCGTCACGGGGAGCGCGGGCTGCTCCATCGAGAAGGCCTTCGCGGGGGCCAGGGCGGAGGAGCCCCGGAGCGTTTCCATCTCGGTCGGCGCGGGGATGGCGACCGACACGAGACGGTTGGGGACGAAGTCACCCGCGACGCGCTCGGCTCCCGCGGTAGGGACCCGCGGGGCGTTCGTGGAGCCGGTGCTGCTGCTGCTACCGCCGGGGTTTGCACATCCGGCGAAGATCAACGCGAGGACGGAAGTGGCCAGGATCTTGGAGGTCATGGTGTGTTCTTCTTTCTCTCGTTGGTTCAGCGGCACAGGCTTTGGGTGACGGACGTGGCGCAGGAGCCCGCGGCGTTGTTACCCGAGGGGTTGTTGCAGGTCGCGCCGCTGCTGCAGTCGGTGCTCGTGGTGCAGGTGCAGACGCCGCTGGTGCAGGTGCTCGTCGCAGGCGACGGGCCTGGGCAGTTCGCATCCGTCGTGCACGTGCCCTCGGTGAGAGCGCAGGTGCCGTTGATGCAGTAGTCGCCGTTGCAGTTGTTGTTCTCGGTGCAGGTCACGGCCGGCGCGGTGAACGTCGTCGAGCAGTCAGCCGACTGCGTGGTGCAGCCGCCGTTGACGCAGGTGCCGGTGAGGCAGTCGGCGTTCGACGCGCACTGCGCCGAGGCCAGCGACGTGGTCGCGTAGCAGTTGCCGTTGCCGGGGTTGCAGGTGCCGCCCGACCAGCCGTACTGGCTGCTGTTGCAGGTGAGCCCGCTCGTGTTGCAGGCGTAGCAGTAGCCGGTCGTCGTGTTGCAGGCGATGTTACCCGGGCACTGGTTGCTGTTCGTGCACGGCGTCCCTGCGGCCGTCGGGTACGTGGTCACTCCGCCGGTGCTCGTCATGCCGGCGCCCGCGGCCGTCCCGAGGCCGCACTCCGTGTTCTCGCAGACGCCGTCACCCGAGACGGCGGACATCGACTGCCACTCGAGCCACGTGGAGCCGCCGCTCGACGGGGTGCCTTCGTTGTAGATGGGGTTGTTGTGGTTGTAGTACGAGCTGCCGGAGTACGGCTCGAGGCCCGTCACGATGCCGCCGCACTGGACGATGTGGCCCGGCGCGCAGTCCATGCCGTCCGATCCGTAGAGCGCGAGCACGCACTCGTCGCACGTCCCGTCGCCGACCCAGCTCTGCGGGCAGAAGCCCACCGAGAGCGACATCGTGCAGGTGTTGTTGGCAGGGTTGTAGCCGTACGTGGAGGGGCAGGTGACGCACGTGTTCGTCGTCGGCGAGTAGTACTCGGTGGTTCCCGAGACGGTGCTTGCCGGGCACGTGTCGGCGGAGGGCGTGTTCGACGTGGCCGTCGCCGTGACCGAGGTGAGGTTGCCCGCGTTCGGGTCCGTGAACCACAGCGACGTGGACGGGGTGTTGCCGCCGCACTGCGCCGACGTGCCGGTGCAGGTGTAGCCGCTGAACGTGGTGTTGAACGTTCCGCTCGCGGTCGTATACGTGAGGTTCTCCGCCCACGGGTCGGTCGAGGACTGGATGTACGTCGTGCCGTTGTAGCTCTCGGTCGTCGCCGTGCAGTCGCTCGCGCCCCACGCCAGCGGCTTCTTGCCCGTCGAGTCCCACTGGGTCACGACCGCGTCGTTGCCGTAGAGGGCGACGCAGTCCCAGTCACAGTTCCCGTTGCCGAGCTGCGAGGTCGTGCACCCTTCCGTGTAGGCGATCGTCCTGCTGCCGCTGGTGACCGCGGCCCACTCGCCGAAGCCGCACGCGTCGAGCTGGTGCGGGTTGGTCTCACCGGAGCTCATCCCGTACGAGAAGCCGCTCGCCGCGCCGGCGACGACGTTCCGGGTGTTGACGTCGAGGTTGTTGCACTGCCGGCGGCTCTGGTTGTGGTCCTGCCCCTCGTTGTAGGCGAACGTGTTGCCGAGCGCCTGCGACCCCTGGCACGAGATGAAGCCGTCGGAACAGCTGTTGCGGTACGTGCTCGAGTCGTTGGAGTCGAGATAGAGATCGTGCAGCGCGAGGAGCGCGGCGTCGTCGACCGAGGAGTCGCACGCGCCGATGATCCCGCCGAGCGTCTGCGCCTTCACGCCGATGCACGTGCCGAAGAGCGTCACGCCGACGCAGGTGCTGCCCGAGACGCCGCCCGAGGCGTAGAAGTTGACGCCGCTGACCGGGTTGACCTTGCCACCGAGGTAGCTGCTCGAGCTGTTGTACGTGTTCATGTAGTTGGTGCGGAGGAGGTTCACGCCCTCACCGCCGTACCCAACCCAGCCCGCCAGCACGCCGATGACTGTGGAAGAGAGGCTGCCACCGAAGACCTCGTTCGCGAGGTACGTGCCGTCCGTCGTGCCCGCGAGCGTGACGACGCGCTTCGTGATGTTCTTGATGTTCGTGTAGTAGCTATTGCGCGTGTAGTTATCGAGCAGGTAGCGCGCCTGGTTCGACCCGCCCGAGTGGGTCACGATGACGAGCTCCGTGAGCGAGTTCGCGGTGATGAACTGCTGGATCTGGGCGGCGATGATGTCGCCGTTGCCGGTCCCCGTCGGGAGAGGGCAGCCGCCGGCGGTCGAGGTCTTCCCGTAGGTGCCGTCGCCCGACTGCGGCCAAGGGGCGCACGCCCCTCCGTAGTAGCCCACGACCGCCCACGGGCGACCGTTGGCGACCGACGCGACTTCGCCCGCCTCCCAGTAGTTCGACCCGCCGTACGCTGCCGGGGAGTAGCAGTTCGTGCTGCCAGCGGCGCCGGAACAGGTGAGTGCGGTCACCGAGGGGCTCGTCTGGCCGGCGACGGGGTAGTCGCCCGTGCCGTGGATGAAGACGACGCCGTGTGTGTTGGCCGACGCTGTCTTCGCGCCGACCAGGACTCCGAGGCCCATCACAGTTGCTGCTGCCGTCTTGAGAAACTGGTTCCGCATCGGGAGTACCTCTCAGAGTTCGGGGGTTGGCAGAAGGATCCAAGTGCAGCGGCCGTGCCGAGAGGCCTCGCGTTCGAATTCGTCGGTATTTCCCCTGAACCGGTGAACATGGTCTCCCGGCCCGAGTTCACTTTCCTTTCAAATGCGGTTCTATTCCTGAACGGACGTGAGTTTCTTGAACCGCGTCACGACGGAGTGAGCGCCGCTCGCCGGACGGAGTCTCTGTAGGTGCACGGGGGCGACGAGTGACGCGCACACGCGAGGCGGTTGCAGCGCTACGAACTCGCGCGGTTCGAGCCCATCGATGTATCCATCAGAGAGGTGCACCAGAGGAGGCAGCGGATGGCGTGGCTCGAGCTCGATGGAACGCGGACGGATACTCGAACGGTCCGCTGCGGGGCGCTGTCGGGCGTCGCCGTGCTTGCGCTGTTCGTCGTGGGGCTCTCGGGATGCAAGTCGGCCGACTCCTCCACCAGCACGGCGCCCGCTCCCTCCGCGAGCGCCGCGGAGGCGCCGGTCGATCCGAAGACCAAGAGGCACGTCACGCCGAAGGACTGCGACGCGTGGTCGGAGCACGGCGCCTCCGTGATGGTGTCGTCGATCACGGCGACCGTGGGTGCGTGCCCACCCGAGACACGACAAGCGACCCTCGCGAAGTTCGCCGGCGACCCCGCCGACATTCGCGCGTCGGCGAAGAACCTCTGCATGTCGCACGCGACCGAGGAGTACGCGGCCGGTAGCGCGGCCTGTTACATGGCGGCGACCGACGCGCCGACGTTGAAGGAGTGTGACTTCGGCCCGATGACCAACGCGAACGACACGGACTGGCCAGCCTTCGTCGATTTCATCCGGAAGACGTGCATGGAGAAGGGCGGTCCCCCCCCCACCGTGGCCCCGTCTCCCGCCGCGCCGCCGGCGTCGGCTCCCAACGCCAAGACGACGAAGCCGTAGCGGATGGGCGCGCGCATGAGGATTCGGAGTACCCTCATCGATCAATCACCGGCCGGATGACGACCTCTCTGCGATCGGGAGGCGCAGGACCGCGCTGATCCACAGCCAGGAGCGAGACGAGTGACCAACGCCGACGCCAAGTCCGACAAGCCCAGCGGAGCGCCCTCCGGAGGACGCCACAACCGTTCGCCGAAGAACCTGCTCATCGAGCGTCGCTTCCAGCTGAAATACACCTATCTCATCGTCATCCTGACGATCGTGATCAGCGCCCCGCTCGGCGCGCTCCTCTACCACCAGGCGACGTCCACCGTGCAGGTCGCGGCCGAGGCGAATGCGGCCGCTCGCGACTCGGTCGAGCAGGCGAGGCAGCTCAATACGCGTCTCGCCTTCGAAGCCAAGATGAGCGCCCACGGTGACGCGGCGAGGGTCGCCGAGGCCACGAAGGAGAACGACGCCGCGACGGCCAAGATCGACGAGCGCGCGAAGACGCTCGCCGATCAGCAGGCCGCGCTGGAGGGCCAGCGCGCGACGATCGCGTCCACGCTGGCCGTCACGCTCACCCTTCTGGTGGTCCTGGTCGGGCTCCTCGGCGTCTACGTCACGCACAAGGTCGCCGGGCCCATCCATCGCATGAGGGCGCTGTTCAAGGAGGTCGGGGACGGCCAGTTCTCGCCGTTCGTCCCCCTCCGCAAGGGGGACGAGCTGCAGGAGTTCTTCAGCGAGTTCTCCGAGATGGTGCAGCGGCTGCGCGACCGCCAGAAGAAGGAGCTCGACCGACTCGACACGGCGATCACGCACGCCGAGTCCGCGGGCGCCGATACGGATTCGGTCGCCGAGCTGCGTGTGGCGCGCGAAGCGATGCGGACCGCGATCGCCAAGTCGATCCCGCCGCCCGCCAACAACTAGCCGTGGAGACTCCGAGCGTGCGACGCCATGCGCGCCATGCGGCCCTCCTGATGATCGCCGCGACGGCGGGGGGAGCTTCGTGCGCCGGGGCTCCTCGCGAGGAGATCGGAGCAGAGTCGCAGCCCATCATCGGCGGCTCCCCCGACACGACCGACACCGCCGTCGTTGCGGTCGTCCAGCCGAACGCCGGCATCCTCTGCAGCGGCACGCTCGTCGCGCCGAACATCGTCCTCACCGCGGCGCACTGCCTGTACGGCGTCGAGGCGAGCGCGCTGCAGGTCCTCGTCGGGGCCGATCGCACCGATCCCGACCAGACCGTCGCCGTCACGAGCGTCGTCGTGTACCCGACCTACACGTCCGAGGGCACCGGCCTCACCGGCGGCGTCGATCTGGGTGTCGTGTACCTCGCGACGCCGCTCACGATCACGCCGATCGCCTTGAACACGACCGCGACGGACGCGGAGCTCACCGGCGCCGACGTCACGCTCGTCGGCTACGGCGTGAGCAGCACGACGGACGAATCGCAGGTCGGCGTCCGCATGAGCGTCTCGCTCCCCGTCAGCACGGTGTGCTCGCGGATTCTCACGCTCGGCAGCGCCGACGCGAACGAGTGCTCCGGCGATTCGGGTGGCGCCGTTCTCCTTGGAGGCCAGCTCGTCGCGGTCATCTCGTCGGGGAGCCTCGACTGCATCGCCCCGTCCAACCAGACCCGCCTCAGCGCGCACGCGCTGTGGCTCGAGTCGGTTCTCCACGGCGACGCGAGCGCGTCTTGCCCGGACTGCGTCGAGCCCGATCCGTCGTGCACCGCTCTGGTCGAGGGGCAGTCGGCACCCTCCGAGGCGGGTACGGGAGACGGAAGCGGAGCGGCGAGCGGCGGAGGCGGAGGCTGTGCCGTCGTCCCAGCGCCCACGCGACGCGCGGGGGGCGCTCTCGCTCCGCTCTTCTTCGCGAGCCTCGCTGTCCTTCGCTGGAGACGCCGACAGCGCCGCTGACGCCGCCCGCGTCTATCCGCCGTTCGCCCGGACGACCCACGTCGAGCTCCCGAGCGCGACGCCGTGCGGTCCGGCGTACGGCTCGAGAGACTGACGGATCGCGGTGCGCGCGCGACCGCGCGTGGCCTCGTCGGCGTCGACGAGGATCCGCGAGACCGGCCCCGTCTCGATGGCGTACGTTGCGGCCGCGTCGAGGTCGTCGCCGAGAACGAGCTCGGGCGTCGAACGATCGAGCGTGATGCGTGTGAACCCAGCCTCCTCCAGGATGCGAACGAGGCGATCGCGGTCGGCGAACGCGAACGGACCGGGCTCGTCGGGCGACGCGGGGGTGGGGAGGGAGAGGACGGTCCCGACGGCCGCCAGAGGGATTCGGAACCAGGGGTTCTCGACGACGGGACCCCAGCAGACGAACGCCACGCGCCCGCCCGGGCGCAGCGCGCGGCGAAGGTTCGCGAACGCGCCCACAGGATCGCGGAAGAACATCACGCCGAAGCGCGAGAACACGAGGTCGAACGCAGCTTCGAAGGGGTGCGCGGACGCGTCGGCGAGCGTGAACGTCACGTTCGCGAACGCGCTCGCGCGCGTTCGTGCGAGCTCGAGCATCGGTGCCGAGATGTCGACGCCGAGCACGGCGCCTCGCGGCCCTACCGATTCGGCGAGCGCGAGCGCCGTACCGCCGCACCCGCACCCCACGTCGAGCACCCGCTCGTCCGGTTGCGCGCGTGCGGCCTCGAGCGCGAGGCGGGCGAACGGCGCGAGGGACCGGTCGAGCTTCTCCTGGTTGCGTACCCAGCGGTCTGCGCCGGGACCGTTCCAGTACGCGATCTGATCGGCGTTGTCGGTCATCGTGACTGGGGATCTACCACGCGGAGTCACGCGCGCGATTTGGTACCGGCCTCCTTCGTGCTAGCTCAGGCACGACGATGAGCGAAGGGATCGATCTCGAGGAAGCGCGGCGAGACACCCTCGCCGAGGTCGGCGCGCGGCTGGATCGCCTGCGCCGCGCCGTCCCGCAGATCCGCGCGGTGCTCGCAGGGGAGACCGACGCGGTCGCGCTGCAGGCGACGCTCGCCTGCCTTCTCTGGCAGGCGATGCCGCAGACCAACTGGTGCGGCTTCTATCGGCGCGTCGGCCCGACGACGCTCGCGGTCGGCCCGTACCACGGCAACATGGGGTGCCTGCGCATCGAGTTCGCGCGCGGCGTGTGCGGAGCCGCGGCGCGCACCAAGACCACGCAGCTCGTCCCCGACGTTCACGCCTTTCCGGGGCACATCGCGTGCGATGACCGGACGCGCTCGGAGCTCGTCGTCCCGATGGTGGCGCGCGGCGAGCTGCGCTTCGTGCTCGACCTCGACTCACCCTTCCTCGACGCGTTCGGCGCCGACGAAGCGGCGATCCTCGAGTCGCTCGTCACCGAAGTCTTCGACCGCGCCGACGTCGTCTGGTGAGGCGGGGGTCGTGGGCGCGCGCGCGTCAGTCCCGCTGGAACGGGACGGCGTCGGTGATGTGCAGCGCGCTCGCCGCGGCGGCTTGCTTCTGCGCGCTGGTCCGGGCGTAGATCACGGCGCTCTTCTCTCGCCCCTTGGTCCACGCGGCGAGGAGGTTCGCGTAGCTCAGCTTCGACGGGTCGAACGTCACCTCGATCGCGGGCTGCCCCCCTTCCTGTCCTTTCGCGACCTCGAGCACTCCGGCCACCTTGGCGACCTGCTCGTCGCCCGGCGCGCGCGCGAAGATCGCCACGTCCAGCGTCGCGCTGCACCCGGGGGTCTCGCCCGGTGGGGGGAGGGCGCACGAGTTCGACGTTGCCGGTGGCGGAGACTCCTGCGCCACGCTCACGCCGAAGGGGGCGGCGTAGGCGCCGTACCCCTCGTCCACCAGGCGATCGACGGGGATGAAGCGGAGAGCCGCCGAGTTGATGCAGTAGCGCATGCCGGTGGGCGCGGGTCCGTCATCGAACACGTGCCCGAGGTGCGAGCCGCCGCTGGCCGACTCGACCTCCGTGCGAAGCATCCCGAGCGTCGTGTCCGCGTGCCCGACGACGCGGCCCGCCTCGATGGGCCTCGTGAAGCTCGGCCACCCCGTGCCCGACTCGAACTTGTCGCGCGACGAGAAGAGCGGCTCGCCCGTCGCCACGTCGACATAGATGCCCGCTTGGTGGTTGTTCCAGTACGCGTTCTGGAACGAGGGCTCGGTCGCCGCGTTCTGCGTCACCTCGTACTGCAGCGGCGAGAGGCGCGACTGGAGCTCGCTCGCGGACGGCTTCGGGTACGCGCCCGCGGTCGCCCTGCGCTTCGGCGCGGTGACGGCCGCCTGAGCCGGCTGCGGATCCACGACGAAGGATGTCCGCGCGGGGGAGGCGTCGGCAGCGCGTGTCGTGCAGCCGCCGAGGACCAAGAGCGAGACGGCAGCCGCGAACGGGGCGAGGAGAGCTTGGCGACGCATGCCATGGACTACGCGCGGGGAGGGGGGAGGGTTTCGCTCCCGGTGCCGGCCTACGTTTGCCTACGCACGTGCTCCCGAACGCTGGCGACCGTGACCACGAGGCCGCCGGAGACGATGAGCGCCATTCCGAGCACGGTGAGCGGCGAGGGCCACTCGTGGAGCGCGAGCGCGCCGAGGAGCGCGTCCACGACCACGGCGAGGTACGCGAGGCCCGCCACACGCGCTGCCCGCTCGAGCGCGTAGGCGCGCGTCACCGCGATCTGCGCGAGGCCCCCGCACGTCCCCGCGGCGAGCATGGCGGCGGCCGCGTGCCCCGACGGCACGCTGAGGTGGGGAATGGCGAGCACGAGCGCGGTCGCGGCTGCGAACAGCGAGAACCACACGGTGATCCCCTCGGCGGTCTCGGACTGCCCGATCCGTCGCAGCGCCGCCCACGCGATGCTCGCGGTGAACGACGCCACGACGGCGACGGTCGCGGCGAGGAGGGCGCCCGGAGACAGCGCGGTGCCGTGGAAGAGGAAGGAGGGGCGCATGATCACCACGAGCCCCGCGACCGACAGCGGAAGCGCGAACACCACGCGGCGGCCGCCCCGCTCGCCGAGGAGCACGGGCGCGAGCAGCGCGAGGAAGACGGGCGTGAGGTTGATGAGCGTGACCGCGTCGCCGAGCGGAAGCGCCGGGGAGCCGACGGCGTAGAAGGTGCAGCACATCGAGACGGTGCCGAAGCCGCTGCGCATGAACAGGCCGCGTCGGTCGCGGATGACGAGCGACACGCCGCGCATGCGCGCGATGGCGTAGGCGATCGACGCACCGACGACGGCGCGCACCGTGACGACCATCGTCCAGTGCACCTCGCGCGTCGCCAGGTGCGCGAAGAAGTTCATCAGCGCGAAGAGGCACGCGCTCGCCGACATCCACGCGAAGGCGCGGGGCGAGCTCGCGGGCGCGGACATGGCTACGAAACCTACCTCACTGCGGCGAGGTGCGTTCGCGTCACGCTTCTTCGAACGGGAACGGCGCCGAGGGCTGCATGGCGGCCACGAAGTGGCGGAGGCGCACGTCCTTCCCCTCGACGATGCGCATCGCCGGGAGCTTGTTCTTCACGGCCGCGACGTCGGCGGCGATGGCCCCCACGTAGTCGATGTGGCTCTGCGTATAGACGCGCCGCGGGAGCGCGAACCTGACGAGCTGCCTGGGCGAGCTCTCGCCGAACATCAGCTCGCCGATCTCGCAGGTGCGCACGCCCCCCGCGAGGTACATCGCGCACGCCAGCGACTGCCCGCGCAGGTCGTGCGGACCGAGGTGCGTGAGCGTGCGCTCGGCGTCGACGTAGACCGCGTGCGCCGCGGCGGGTGAGATGACGGAGAACCCGGCTTCCGTGAGGAGCCGCTCGAGGTAGGCGGACGCCGCGAACCGGTACTCGAGGTAGGCCTCGTCGAGAACTTCGTGGAGCCCCTGCGCGATCGCCTCGAGGTCGCGCCCGGCCAGCCCGCCGTAGCTCGGGAAGCCCTCGGTTCGAATGAGCTCGACGCGGATCTTCTCCGCGAGCGCACCGTCGCGCACGCCGAGGAGCCCACCGATGTTGACGATCGCGTCCTTCTTGGCGCTCATCGTGAAGGCGTCGACGAGATCGAACATCGCGTGTGCGATCTCCTGCAGCGAGCGCAGCGCCTGTCCCGGCTCGTCGCGCTTGATGCGGTAGGCGTTCTCGGCGAACCGGCAGGCATCGAGCACCAGCATCACGCCCGCCTTGCGGCACCGCTCGGAGACCGCCGCGATGTTCGCGAGCGACACCGCCTGTCCGCCGACCGTGTTGTTCGTGACCGTCATGACGACGAAAGCCACGCTCCCTTTCGAGTCGGCCATCGCCTGGTCGAACGCGACGAGGTCCATGTCGCCCCCGAACGGAGCGCCGCCGGTGAGGGCGTCCTTGCGCGAGAGATCGATGCCACGAGCGCCGGCGGCCTCGATGTTCGCGCGCGTCGTGTCGAAGAGGCCGTTCGAGAGCACGACCTTGCCGGGGAGCTCGGTCACGGCGCAGAGGATTCGCTCGGCGGCGCGCCCCTGATGCGTCGGGAACACGAACGGTATCCCGGTGAGCGCGTGGGTCGCCTCTTCGAGCCGGAAGAAGCTGCGCGCGCCGGCGTACGACTCGTCGCCCCGCATCATCGCCGCCCACTGTTCGGCGCTCATCGCCCCGGTGCCGGAGTCGGTGAGAAGATCGATGATCACGTCCTCTGCGCGGACGCCGAACAGGTTGTAGCGCGCCGTCTCGAGGATGCGCCTCCGTTCGGAGACGTTCGTCATCTTGATGGGTTCGGTCATCTTGATGCGGAACGGCTCGATGATGGGGCGCTTCATGGTCTTGCTCTTTCTTCTCTTCGCGCGGACGGCGCGCTTTCAGTAACTCTCGCGTCCTTCATTGCGGAGGCGCTCTTTCGGCGGCCTCCACGCCAGCTCTTCGCCGGCGGCGACCTCGGTGGGGCTGCAACCCACGTGCGAGCGCGCGGGCCCGCGTGTTTCTCGCGGCTCGCGTCACGCGCGGCGCAAGCCTCGCGCGGGCTTGCGCAAAGTGTTCGCCGCCGGGGGGAGGGGTCGTGGTTCGGGGAGAGGGCTTCGCTGAGTCGGGTGTTGTGAGGCAGGCCTGGGCTGGCGCCGCGGGTGGGGGCCGTACGACGGCGGCGGCCAGCCTCCCCGCGCGCGCGCCGGCGTGGGTGGGGGAGCCTGGCCGCTGGCGCGCGCGCGGTCCCGGCCTGCGGCGTCCTCGGGCCTACGTTCGCGGCCGACGAGATTAGGGACAGTCGCTAGCGTCGCGATCGTCGCCGTTTGGCAGGGGTGGCGACCGGGGTGGCTGGGTCTCCGGCGAGCAGGCGGAGGAACATCGATCCGGCGCGTCCCAGGGGCCTATCTGCGGGGTGCACGAGGACGGGGGTGAAGGCGTAGTGCGAGCCCCCCTTGAACGGCACGGTGCACATGGTCCCGACGGCGAGCTCGTCGCGCACGAGGTACTGCGGCATCCATCCGAACCCGAGCCCCATGGCGATCCCCTGCTTCTTCGTCGCGAAGTCGCTCAGGTAGAAGACCCGCGGGCAGCCGAAGAGACGGGCGTCGACGAGGCGCTTGCTCTCGCTGGAGTCGTGGACCGTGAGCTCCACATGGGCGTGCAAACTGGCGAGCGCGAGAGGTCCCGGCGTGCTCGCAAGCGGGTGGCTCGCGGCGGCGACGAGGACCACCTCCATCGGAGGGAGCGCATGCTCGGTGAGCCGGCCGCTCCGCGCGTAGTCCTTCGCCAGCATGATGTCGGCGTCGTCTTTCTCGAAGCGATCTTGCACGCCGCCGAGGAACTCCACCTTCAGCTGGATGTGCGTCGGCACGCCGTCGTCGGCCATCGTGCGCAAGACGCGCATGATGGGCTCGATGGGGAGGATTCCGTCGATCACGATGACGACGCGCGGTTCCCAGTTTTCGTGGAAGCGGGCGGCGATGGTCTCGATCCGCCGCGCCCGCGAGATCAGCTGACGCCCCTCCTCGAGCACGGCGCGACCCGCATCGGTGAGCACGGCGCGGTGCCCCGCGCGATCGAAGAGCTCGACCCCCAGCCCCTCCTCCAGCTGACGGATCGAGTAGCTCACGGCCGACTGCACCTTGTGCAGCGCCTTGGCCGCGCCGGCGAAGGTCCCGTGGCGATGGATCGCCTCCAGGGCTTCGAGCGAGTCGAGCGTGATACGCACGGACGCATTATCGAGTTTTTCGAACGAGTTCGTCGAAACAATGCGTTTTCCGCTGTTCCATGCGCGCCGTAGAGAGCAACAGGAGGAGGGAGTCGATGAACTACGTCCGTGGCAGAGTCACGCGGCAGGCTCACGTGGACATTCCGGAGGGGACTTGCGAGGAGGAGTACGCGCGGCGCGGCTTCTTCGGTCGCACGTCGCACCTGTACCGGACGGCCCCCCCGGTGGCCTGGACCGGCATCGAAGGGGATCTACGCCCCGAGGCGATCTGCGCCACGGAGCTCCCCGGGCTCTCCCCCGGCGACTGGCTCGGCGGGCGCGTCGCGTTCCTCGAGAACGCCGACGTGCGCCTGCACATGGCGCGCCTCGCGGAGGCCATGCCCTACGCGTTCCGCAACGCCGACGCCGACGAGATCCTGTTCGTGCACCGCGGCGCGGGACGGATGGACACCGACTTCGGTCCGCTCGCGTATTCGCGCGGCGACTACCTCGTCGTGCCGCGTGGGACGACGTACCGACTGACGCCGACCGAGCCGACGACGACGCTCGTGATCGAGTCCGTGGGCGAGGTCGAGCTTCCGGACCGCGGGCTCATGGGGCGGCACGCGCTCTTCGACCACGACGTCATCGAGGTGCCGACGCCGTCGCTCGCGGGTCACGAGGGATCGCACGGTCCGAAGTCGGTGAAAGTGCAGCGCTGCGGTCGTCTCTCGACGATCACCTATCCGCACGACCCGCTCGCGACCACCGTGGGCTGGAAGGGGGACCTGACCGTGTGGCGCCTCAACGTGCGCGACATCCGGCCCGTCGCCAGTGAGCGCTACCACCTCCCGCCGACGGCCCACGCCACCTTCGTGATGCCGAACGCCGTCGTCTGCACGTTCCTCCCTCGCCCGCTCGAGACCGGCGATCCCGGGGCGCTTCGCGTGCCTTTTTACCACGCGAACATCGACTACGACGAAGTGCTCTTCTACCACGACGGCGACTTCTTCAGCCGCGCCGGCATGCATCCGGGGATGGTGACTTTCCACCCGCAGGGCATCCACCACGGGCCGCAGCCGGGAGCGATCGCGGCGAGCAAGACCAAGGAGCGCACCGAGGAGCAGGCGGTGATGATCGACACGCGACACCCGCTCGCGATGACCGACGCCGCGAAGCGCGCGGCTGTCCCCAATTACTGGCGTTCCTGGATGACGAAGGAGGAAGGACGATGAGCACGGAGAATCCGCTCGGCATGCGAGGCATCGCGTTCGTCGAGTACGCGAGCGACCGCCCTGACGAGCTTCGCCGTCTGTTCACGGCGTTCGGCATGTCGCGGACCCACCGCCATCACGCGCGGCCGATCGACCTGTACCGCCAGAACGACATCCGCTTCTTCGTGAACGAGGACAAGGGGAGCCACGCCGATCGCTTCCAGAAGAGCCACGGCCCGTGCGTCAGCGCGCTCGGGTTCGCGTTCGACGACCCGCGTGCGGCGTTCAACGAGGCCGTGAAGCGCGGGGCGCGCCCGTACCAGGAGGGGGGGACCAGCTTCGACGTCCCCGCCGTCTACGGGATCGGCGACAGCCTCGTGTACTTCGTCGATGCGCGCCGTGGCGTGGAGCACGAGCTGCGTCCGCTCGACCGTCCCGACCTCGTCCGCGACAAGGGCTTCCTCGCCGTCGACCACCTCACGAACAACGTCCACACCGGGACGCTCGGCACGTGGAGCGACTACTACAAGCGCATCTACGGCTTCACCGAGGTGCGCAGCTTCGACATCAAGGGGAAGAAGACCGGCCTTTACTCGTACGCGCTGCGCTCCCCGTGCGGGACGTTCTGCATCCCGATCAACGAGGACAAGGGGAGCACCGGCCAGATCGCCGAGTACCTGCGGGAGTACCGGGGCCCCGGCGTGCAGCACATCGCGCTGCTCACCCGGGACATCCTGTCGTCGCTCGATCAGATCGGCGGCGCCGTGCAGATGCTCGACATCGACGGGAGCTACTACGAGGAGGCGTTCGGTCGCGTGCCGAACGTGCGCGAGGACAAGGGGCGCATCCAGTCGCACCAGGTGCTCGTCGACGGCGACGCCGACGGCTACCTGCTCCAGATCTTCACGAAGAACATCATCGGGCCGATCTTCGTCGAGATCATCCAGCGCGAGAATCACCTGTCCTTCGGGGAAGGGAACTTCTCGGCGCTCTTCCGCTCGATCGAGCGCGATCAAGAGAAGCGCGGCGCGATCTAGCCGCGCCGCGCGGACTCACGCGGTCGCGGTCACCTGCGTCACCTGCGACAGGAGGGCCGTCACGCGTCGCGCGAACGCCGCGGGGTCCTCCAGCGGGGCCCCTTCGGCGATGAGCGCCTGGTCGTAGAGCAGCTCGAGCCACTCGGAGACCTGCGGATCGGCGCGCTCGATGAGCGTCTCGAGGTTCCGCAGGACCTGGTGGCGCGGGTTCAGCTCGAGAATGCGTTCGCTTTTCGGTACGTCGCGCCCGGCCTCGCGGAGCAGTCGCTCCACGTAGCCCGCCGGACCCGCGCCGGAGATCACGAGGCAGCACGGTGAGTCGGTGAGCCGGTCGGTGAACCGGACGTCCTTGACGCGATTGCCCAGGACCGCGCGTGCGCGTTCGAGGAGCCCTTTCAGCGCGCTCTCCACGACCTCGCGCGCCTTCTTGTCCTCTTCCTTCTCCTCGATCTTGAGATCGGCCCGCATCGCGGAGACGAGGCTCTTCCCCTCGAACGTGCGGAGCGAATCGACCACCCACTGGTCGATCGGGTCGGTCATGTAGAGGACCTCGTAGCCGCGCTTGCGGAGCCCCTCCAGGTGCGGCGCCCCCTCGAGCATGCGACGCGACTCGCCGATCGCGAAGTAGATGGCCGGCTGCCCCTCCTTCATGCGGGCGACGTACTCCGCGAGCGACGTGAGGCCGTCGCCGTGGGTGCTCTCGTAGCGGAGCAGCTTGCCGAGCCGCTCACGGTGCTCGAAGTCGGTCCCGACCCCTTCCTTGACGAAGACGCCGAAGGCCTTCCAGAAGAGCGCGTAATCGTCCGCGCGCTCGGCCGCCATCGACTCCAGCGTGTCGATCACGTGCTTGGCGACCTGCTTCTTGATCGTGCGAACCGCCGACGACTCCTGGAGCAGCTCGCGCGACACGTTGAGCGGGAGGTCGTCCGAGTCGACGACGCCGACCACGAAGCGCATCCACTCCGGCACGAGCTCGTCGCACTCCTCCATGATGAGCACGCGCTTCACGTACAGCCGGATGCCCTTGTGCTTCATCCCGAGCTTGAGCTCGAACGGGCGCTCGCGGGGCACGTAGAGGAGCCCGGCGAACTCCTGCGAGCCCTCGACCTTGAAATGCGTGCGCGCCAGCGGCTTCTCCTCGCCGCCGTGCGACAGGTGATTGAAGAACTCTTCGTAGTCCTCCTCGGAGATCTCCGCCTTGGGGCGCTGCCAGAGGGCGCTCGCGCGATTCACGGTCTCGAGCTCGGTCTTCGCGTCGGCGCCCGTACCCGTGGTCACCTCGAGCTGGATGGGGTGGCTCACGTAGTCCGAGTAGCGCTTCACGAGCTCGCGGATGCGCCAGTCGTCGAGGAACTCCTTCTGGTCTTCGCGCAGGTGCAGCGTGATCGCCGTTCCGCGCGTCGCGCGTTCGGCGGGCTCGATCGTGAACGTGTCCTTCCCCTCGGAGATCCAGCGGCTCGCGGCGGCTCCCGCGCCGGCGGGTCGAGAGACGACCTCGACGCGGTCGGCGACGAGGTACGCGCTGTAGAAGCCGACGCCGAACTGGCCGATCAGGCGCGCGTCCTTGGCGCCGCCGCTCTTGGCGAGCTCCTCGAGGAACGCGCGCGAGCCCGAGTGGGCGACGGTGCCGAGGTCGCGCACGAGCTCCTCGGCGGACATGCCGATCCCCGTGTCGTCGATCGTGAGCGTCCCACGGTCGCGGTCGGCGCGGATGCGGATGGCGAGCGTGGAGTCCCCTTCGTACAGGTCCGGCGCGGTGATCCCCCGGAAGCGGAGCTTGTCGAGCGCGTCGGAGGCGTTCGAGACGAGCTCGCGGAGGAAGATCTCCTTGTGGCTGTAGAGCGAGTGGATGACGAGGCGGAGGACCTGACTGACCTCGGCCTGGAACGAGTGCGTGATCGGCTCCGGCATCTTGTGTCCTCCCGTAACTCTTCGGCACCCCGAGTCAAGATGGGCGACCCGAGGTATTTGTCTGCAGACGTCTACTCGACGACGGCGTCGACCTCGATCTCGATCAGCATGTCGGGGGCGATGAGCGCGCGCACCTCAACCATGGAAGTGGCCGGCGGGGACTCGCCGAAGGCCTCGGCATGCGCGCGCCCGTATTCGTGCCAGCGCGAGATGTCGGTGACGAACATCCGCGTCCGGACGACGTCCGAGGGCTTCCCGCCGAGCTCACGCAGCGCGGCGAGCGCGATCTCGCAGCACCGCCTGGCCTGCGCGTAGGCGTCGCCCGGCGCGTGGGTCGAGCCGTCGGGGTTCACGGGAGCCGTACCGCTCACGTGGACCTGATCCCTCGCGCGGACGGCGCGGCAGTAGCCGACCTTCTTTTCCCACGGAGCTCCGGTGAAGACGCGTTGCATGGCGGGGAATAGGACATCCAGACGCGACCCTTGGCCAGGGGGAAACGCGGGTGCTAAGAGCGCTCCCCCTCGAATGCGAAGAAGCGTCGGTCTCGACCTGGGCACCACCAACAGCGCCCTCGCCATCGCGACGGACGGCGGGGAGGTCACGCTCGCGCGCTTCCCGCACATGGGAGGCCTCACCGACACCTTTCGGTCGATCCTCTATTTCCACCCCGACGCCGCCGACGAACGGCGCGCCATCACGTCGGTCGCGGGCACGGTGGCCATCGAGCGCTACCTCGAGGCGGACGGTACCGGTCGGCTGATTCAGTCGCTCAAGTCGTACCTGGCCGATCGCGGGTTCGAGTCGACGAACGTGTTCGGGCGCACGTACTCGCTCGTCGAGCTCCTGTCGTTCCTCGTGCGCGCGCTACGTGGGCACGCGGAGAAGCAGCTCGGCGCGCTCGGCCCTCGCATCGTCGTCGGGCGCCCGGTGCACTTCTCGAGCGGGCAGGGGGACGACGACGATGCGTTCGCCGAATCGCGCCTCCGCGCCGCGATCGCCGCGGCGGGGTTCGAGGACATCGTGTTCGAGTACGAGCCGGTCGCCGCGGCGTACTACTACGAGTCGCGCCTCGATCACGACGAGCTGGTGCTCATCGCCGACTTCGGCGGCGGCACGAGCGACTTCTCGCTGGTGCGCGTCGGCCCCGGCGCACGCAAGCAGGCGGAAGCCGCGGGCGGCGCGAACCGCATCCTCGGCACCGACGGCGTGGGCCTGGCGGGGGACGCGCTCGACGCCAAGATTTTGCACAACCTCGTCTCGCCGTCGCTTGGCCTCGGCTCGACGTACCGTTCGATGCTCGGCAAGGATCTCGCGGCGCCCGTCTGGCTCTACGCGCGGTTGCGACGGTGGCACCTGCTGTCGTTCCTGAAGTCGAAGAAGACGCTCGAGCTCCTGAACGAGATGAACCAGCAGGCGAACGAGCCTGTGAAGATGGCCGCGCTCCTCGCGGTCGTGGAGAACGACCTCGGCTACCACCTCTACCGTGCGATCGAGCGGGCGAAGGTCGAGCTCTCGCAGCGCGAGGCGACGCGGTTCCGGTTCAACGAGCCGCCGGTGCACATCGAGCACGATCTGACGCGGGCGCAGTTCGACGGGTGGATCGCGGAGGAGACCGCGAGCATGGCGGCGTGCGTCGATCGGCTGCTGGTGCGTGCCGGCGTCGCGGCGCGGGACGTCGACCGCGTGTTCATGACCGGTGGTACCTCGTTCGTCCCGGCGGTGCGCGCGCTGTTCGATGCGCGCTTTGGCGCCGACCGCATCGAAGCGGGCGGCGAGATGATCTCGGTCGCCAGCGGCCTCGCCCTGCGGGCGCGCGAGCTTCCGTAGTCGCCGGGGAGCGCGCGTGTCCGAGCTCTTCGCCGCGGTCTGCTCCATCGCTCCTACGCGGCGCCGGCGCTTCTTGTGGGCCGCGTGGTGGACCGGGCCTCCGTCGCGCGACCCGTTCCGGAAGCCCGATGCGTTTCACGGCGGCGCGCGCACGCGCGAGGAAGCGCTGGCGGCGGCGGAGCGCGCGGCGGGGGCGCACCTCGTCGAGATCGAGCCGCGGTGGGCCCGCGCGTGGGGGAGGGTGCTCATCGGGCAAGCGCCGTGGATCGAGAAGAAGAAGGGGGCAAGCGAGGAGCGGTCTGCGGCTCCTGGCGCCTCTCGAGCACGTACCGCGGGCGAGCTGCCGCGCGCGTCGGTGTGGGCGATCCTCGGCGTGGAGTCGCACGTCACCGAGGTCGAGCTGAAGCGTGCCTTCCGGAAGCGTGCGCTCGAGACGCATCCCGACCGAGGGGGGACCGCGGAAGCGTTTCGCGATCTGCAGCGCGCGTACGAAGAGGCGCAGCGCCGTGTCGCGCGTCCGCGCAAGCGGAGATAGGAAAGCGGATAGGTTTGCGTGAAAGATGGAGGCGCCCGTGACCACCGGTATGCAGCTGCGCGACGTCGTCGAGAGCGACTATCCGATCTACTTCGACCTCCAGCGTGACGAGGTTGCCTCGCGGATGGCGGCGTTCGGGACGAAGGACGCCGACGCGCAAGCGTTTGCGGCGCGCTGGAAGAACGGCGGGCTCCTGCAGAAGGCGATTGTCGAGCAGGGGAACGTCATCGGCTACGTCGCCAGCTTCCTCTACGAGGGGAAGCCCCAGGTCACGTACTGGGTCGCGCGCTCGCACTGGGGGCGAGGCATCGCCACCGAGGCGCTCGCGCAGTTCCTTCGGGTCTTCACGGTGCGCCCCATTTACGCGAGCGCGGCGAAGGACAACGCCGGATCGCTGAGCGTGCTCCAGAAGTGCGGCTTCGCCATCTCGGGTTCGGCGCCCGCGTTCGCGAACGCGCGGGGCGAGGACGTCGAAGAGGTCTTTCTGCGGCTCGATTGAGCCGAAAGGCGTTCGCGGAAGCGCGCGCGATCAGCGCTGAATGGAGAGGATCCCGCGCTCGATCAGGCTCGACAGGATCTCGAGCGCCTCGTCTCCCGGCATCGCGCAGACATCGAGGATCGTCTCGACGTTCGAGCACCCGTCGATCTGCGAGAGGATGAACCCGTCGCGGCTGTCGAGCGGGAGGCACGTGAGCTCGGCGAGGCTCATCGTGAGGTAGGGGACGAGCGCGAGGAAGTTCTCGGCCGCCGCATAGTCGGGGAGCGTCGACGGGGGCTCGCGACGATCGATCCGCAGCTCGATGTGCGAATCACGGTCGGCGCGCGGCGCATCGTCATCGTCGAAGAAGCGATTCGGATTCATGGCCGCGGATGGCGAGGAGAATGATGGGCGATCGTTCGTTGCGCCATTGCTACTTTCGGCGACACGAGACGATTTGTAGGAGGAGAGATCGCCTGGCGAAGATGGAACGCAGGTCGGCTGGAATCTTCCCGCCTGGCGTTTCGCGCGCGCCTCATGGCGATGGCCTCGCACCACTGCCCACACGGACGTGCGCGTGAGCTCAGCGGTGACTCGCGTGCTCGACGCCGGCCTTCGCTTCTTCGATCGCTTCGTTGACGAGCGCGATCGCCTTCGTGCGATGGCCCCCCTTGTCGTTCGCGGCACGCTGGAGCGCTCCGCGCGCGTCCTGGAGCTTCGTGATCGCATCGTCCATGTTCCCCTGCTCGGCGAGCGCGGAGCGAATGGCGCCGTTCGAGGCGACGGTCCAGAGGGCGAGAGCGATGGTCGAGATCTTCCACAGACGGGTCATGACGGAACCTCCCTGAGAGTTGGCCCGACGCTCAGCAAGCGGAATGCCGAGCGCTGCGAGGCCGTTTCCGCAGGGTATCTCCGTCGTGCGCCGGGACGCGCGCGAGTTCAGCTGGACGCCAGAGCGTCCACGGTCGCCGACGTGGTCACCGACGCGAGAAGCTCACTTCGGCGTGGGTACCGGCGCGGTTCCGACGGCGATGGTCCCGCCGGTCGCGATCCACTGGAAGTTGTCGATGAGCACCGTCGAGTCGAACTCCTGGTTGCCGGCGTCCCAGATGGCGAAGCGGATCGTGATCGTCGATCCCGGTGTCGCGGGAGCCTGCGTCTGCAGCCAGCGCGTCGCGCCGTCGGGGCCGACCTTGGTCTGCCAGACGTCGAAGCCGGTGCCTGCGAGCTCGCCGGTGCCGAGCGGGCAGTAGGGGCTCGGCGTCGCGGGGCACGTCGCGCCCGTCGTGGCCTTGCAGTGCGAGGCGAAGCGCGTGGACGTCGTCGGATCGCAGACGTCGAAGAACCCCATGTTCACGCTGACGGGGTGGTTGTTGCTGTCGAACGAGATGTTCCCGCCCGTGGAGCCCGTCGGCACGTAGGCGCCGGTCGGGGGCGGGGTGACGAGCGCGATGAACTGGTCGTTGTACCCCTTGGTGTCGCAGACCCAGTCGGGGAACTCGAACGAGTAGAACTTGAAGCTGAACGAGTAGCCGGTGGCGTTCGTGGGGACGCGGACCTGGACCTCGAGCGCGACGTCGTCGGTGATGGCCGTGGTGGGCGGACACGCGGGGTCGTCCTCCGGAAAGCCCGTCGGAGCCGTGCCGGTCGCGTTGATCTCGCACGAGATCCCGTTGCAGGCGCCCGTCTGCCCGACCGTGCGGGCGTAGCCGGTCGACAGGACGAGCATGTTCGCGCCCCCCTGCGGGTTCACGGCGGTGCCGAACATCGACTGAATGCCGGCCTGGAGGCCGGGGGCGTAGACCGTGCCGTTGGCGCGCTCGTACGTGGCGGAGAGGACGCCGTACTTACGATCGGTGGCCGTCGCCGTCGCGCACAGCTCGATCGCCTTCGCGCCATCGGCCGCGTTCACGTCGGTGAGCGCGAGGCCGGTGTCGCACGGCATCGCGTTGTCGCCGGGGACGCCGCTGCAGTCTTCGTCGCCCCACGTGGGCGGGCCGCCGTCGTTCTGGTGGAGCACGTCGATCGCGCCCGGGTTCACGTTCGGATCGCAGTCGTTGCAGTCGCCGGCGTTCGGTGACCAGCCGTCCTTGTCCATGTCGGCGGTGGGATCGGTGACGTTGCAAACGACGGTACCGCTGGCGGGCCCGCCGTCGGGCTGGACGCCGCCGCCGAGGATCGGGGTCGGGTTGCTACCAGAGCCCGAGCCGCTACCGCTGCCGCTTGCGCCCCCGCTGCCGGAGCCCGAACCGCTGCCGCCGCCGTTCGTCGTGAATCCGCTCGTGGGCGGGTTGCTGGAGCAAGCACCGCCGACTACCGCGTAGGAAAGGAGTCCAAGGAACCACCAGCTCGTTCTCACGACGCCCTCCGATAATGAACTGCGGGTGCCGTGAGGTTGAGCATGGCGCTCGGCTACACGCCATGCGCTGCGCGTCTCCAAGGCGCGTCGGGTCGCGTGAGAGGAATTCTGCGGCGCCCGTGGCGCCGGAGGGGGGCGAGCTCGTGCGCTTCTTCTCAGTCGAGGACGATTCGCCCGCGATGCTCTCCCGCGCCCCACGTGCCGCACGAATGCGCGCCGGTCTTCGTGTCGTCGCAGCGGCGCATCGCGAGATCGAGGCTCTCACCCTTCGCGCCCGTCAGGCCGAGCGCTTCGAACGGGATCGCCATCTCGATGACCCACTCCTCGTCCTGATCGTCGGGGTGATTGGGGGTGCCGTCGAGCTCGTGCGAGACGTGCGCGCCGCTGTTCCAGCGGTAGTCGAACGGCTTCGCGGCGCCCGGCGCGTGGCCGTCGATCGCGCGTTCGCCGTCGGTGAGCGTCCCGAGGGGCGACACGTCGAACGAGTGCTCCTTCACGCCGTCGCTGAAGACGAGATGAAAGGAGTCGCTCTGCCAGACCGGGCCGTCGGGCGTCTCGTGGGTCGCGCGGATGTCCTGGTCGGCGGCGTAGAGCTCGACGTAGAGGTGGCCGTCACCCCACACCAGCTTGGCCTCGGAGTGGGGGCGCGCGAGGCTCACGCCGTCGGCGCCGAGGAACGCTCCGGTCCGCGCCGGGTCGTTGTGCCAGCCCGGATCGTCGGTGTCTCCGTCGAGCGTGACGGCGCCCTTCGCGTGGGGGACGCGGAGCGTGAGCGTGGTCGGCGAGTCGAGGAGGCGCGAGTGGGCGTGCGACGCGCTGATCCAGCGCGCGCCGAAGAACGCTCCCACGGCGAAGACCGCGAGGTTGGCGAGCGCGAACCGGAGGGCGCGCGGGGAGAGCGGGAACGAGGATGCGAATGGGTGCTGCATCGCGGCTCCGTCAGTGCGTGAGCGTCCCCGTGGGCGTCACGACGAAGTGGAAGCTCGAGTCGGCCGCGCCCGACTGGTAGTCGATGGCGTCCACGACGATCGCGCCGTCCGAACGCTGGGAGAAGATGCCGTAGCCATAGTTGAGCGAGCCGGTGAGGGGCGCGCCGCCGTTTCCGAAGAGCACTTCCTTCGTGCTCGGGTGCTCGTACGTGTGCGTGTGGCCGACGATGAGCAGCGTGTACGGGTAGCCGTTGATGATCGTGTCGGAGGGGCTCACGCCGGGCGGGCCGCTGGTGCCGGTGGACTCGTGGCGCAGGACGAACGTGTACGTCGTGGCCTTGGCCATCGTCGTGGTGAGCCAGCTCGACTGCGCGCTGTCCCAGGCGTTCGCGGCGATGAAGACGAACTTGCTCGTCCACGAGCCGTCCTGCGCGTCGATCTCGACCGAGTAGTACGGCGACGTCTGGCCGATGGGGCCGAGCATCGTGTTGAGGAAGTTGGTGTAGTTGGTCGTCACGCCGTCGGTGTTCCCGGAGCCGCAGTTCGACGCCGTCGCGCCGGTGCACTCGTGGTTGCCCATGGACGGGAAGAAGACGCCGGGGAACTTCGAGCGCGCGGCCATGTAGAGCGCGATCTGCGGGGCCGACTCGCTCCCCGAGGTGCTCGCGAACTGGTAGTCGCCCGAGGAGACCGAGAAGAGCGGTTGCGGGTTGAGCGCGGTGATGTCGGTGTAGATCTGATCGATGATCGCGGTGGGATAGCCGGCCGTATCGTCCTCGTTCGCCGGTCGCGTGTCGCCCACGGCGGTGAAATAGAGACGTGAGACCTTCCCGCCGCTCCCGGTGACGGTGCCCGTGACGGGGCCGCCGGCGTCGATGTCGATCGGGGCGCCGCCGCTGCTGCTTCCTCCGCTGCTGCTGCCGCTGCCGCTACCACTGCCGCTTCCGCTGCAGGTGTTGGTGGACGCGCAGTTCGTCGGAGCCGCCTGGCACTTGGTCGTCGCCGTGTCGCACCACCAGCCGCCGTAGCAGCCGTTCGTCTGGCACGTGTGAGACGAAGACGAGGTGCACGAGCACCCCGCGGAGACCGTCGGTCCGACGAGTGAGCCGCAGGTGGTCGCCGGCCCCGCGTCGCAGCCCGCCGGGGGGGGAGGGGGGTTGCTATTCACGGGGGTCGAGGCGCCGCACGCGCTGTCGTTCGGCACGCAGACGCTGACCTGGTCGCCGGCGTACGACGTCTCCTGCGTACACGTCGTGCTCGAGCCGCACTCGTCTCCGTTGGGGCAGCTGAGGGCGCAGAACGTGTCTCCCTGGAACTGAGCGCAGACCGCGCCCCCGCTGCAGTCGCTGTTGGTCGTGCACGCCGTACATGCGGCGGTGCCCACCCCAGACCCCGGGGGAATGCTGCTCCCTCCGCTATCTGGATTCGTGGAACCCGTCGGAGACGTACCGCCGCCCCACTCCCCGTTGCTGCTCGCTCCCGAGCACCCCACCGTCCAGCTCGTGGCGAACCCGAGGCCCGTTGCGACCACCAAGAAACCGAGCGAGGCAAAGCGCGACATCCGCATGCCACCGACTGTCCACTGCGCAAGCGCAAGACGCCTGCCGCGAAACCGTCACACGGTGGTCACGGCGCGTGCTGGTGGAAGACTCCAGGAATTCCATATCGTTTGGGGGCACTCTCGTACTCGCGCGGTTCACGTGGAAGGTTGTCCTACATTCAAGTGCGTCACAGTCCGTTCACGGACGACGCTGGGCACTTGGGGGTCGGGTGACGCGGCAGCCGACGTCACTCCCGTGCGACGAAACCGTGCCGATTCGCGATCGACTCCGAGACGTCGTTGACCCGCGCTGCGCCCCTTGGGTATGAGCGCGGCGCTTCGCGTCATGGCGCGGATCGCGACGCATGGCGACACGGTGCGGACGCGCCCAACGAGACAACGAGACAAGGACAAAGAGGATCTCATGAAGCGGCAGGCGATGGTTTCGGTGCTCGGGACGTTCACGTTCGGATTCGCGTTGCTGGGCCTCGTCGGGTGCAGCGGGGACGACTCCGACGGCGCGACGCCCGCTTCGGACGCGGGCCCCGGTACGAAGGACGGCTCGATCGCCTCGCAAGACGGCGCTGCCAACGACGCGAACACGAACGACAGCGCGTCCCCGACGACGGACGGCGGCCATGACGCGGGGTGTGACAAGGCGCCATCGCTTCACCCCGCCGGATCGGCCGGCCCGTATTGTCCGTTCATCGACGGCGGTGAGGGGGCGAACTGCGCCGCCGATCAACTCTGCTGCCTGGCCGAGCAGACCGATCTCCTCAACGGCTCGTGCCAGTCCGCGAGCACGTGTCCCACGACGACGGCGTTCGTCTTCCAGTGTTCCGGTCCGTCGAACTGCGGCGGCGGCGCCACGACCGATGGTGGAGTGGACGGCGGCGACGCAGGCGCGACGGACGCCGCGGCGGCCCCCTCGATGCTCTGCTGCGGCATCGGCCCCGCGCCGACCGTGGACGGGACGTGCCCGGCGGCCGATCTCGAGACCTCGCTCTCGTCGACCGTCTGCGCGACCTCGTGCAACGGCCTCGGAGACGGCGGCGCGAACGCGCTCGTCATCTGCGATACGACCACTGGGGAGTGCCCGGCCGGAATGACCTGCACGCCGTTCCGGACGCACGGCTCGGAGCTCGGCTACTGCCAGTGAGTCGAGGGCGGCGGGGGCGTCGTTAGAGCCGACCCGCCGCCAGACTCGGCCCGCCCGGCGACCAGCGTTGCCCCGTCTCGCAATCGATGTGCGCCAGGCGCACGTCGGCGTGCGTGAGCTCGATCGTGCCGAAGACGATCGGTAGATGAAAGCGGCGCGGGCCTGCGGAGCCGGGGTTGAAGACGGAGAGGTCGCGGTCGCGCGCGATGAGCGGGACGTGGGAGTGGCCGCACACGACGAGCGCGGCGTCCTCCGCGCGTGCGAGGCGGGCGACCGGGGCTCGCAGGCGAGGGCCGTCGACGCCGATGTGGAGGAGAAGGATGCGGAAGCGGGTCGCGTCGCCTTCGACGATGTCGAGCGTGAGGTGGTCGGGGAGGGAAGGGGCGTGGACGTCGATGTTGCCGCGGACCGCGAAGACGGGGGCGATGGCGGCGAGCGCGTCGAGCACGGAGAGGTCGCCGATGTCGCCGGCGTGGAGGATGGCGTCGGGGGCGAGGGCGCGGAGGTGCTTGGTTGCCGCGGGGTGCGGGGTCGAGTGCGTGTCGGCGACGACGGCGAGGCGGAGAGAGCCGTCGGAGCGCATGGGGATGCACGCTTTGGCTGCGGTCGGCTTCGGCTGGCGCGTGGGACGCACGAGAGGAGTGTAGTCCGCGCGAGAGAGGGTCAGTGATTGGGCGCGAGCGCCGCGATCGACGCGGTGCCGTTCCGTGCGAGCCATCGGCGCGCGGCGTTCGCTGCGTCCGGCAGGCCGGCCGTCTCGAGCTCTCCGCCGGCCCGCGTGGCCAGCGCGACGGCTCGCTCGGGATCTCGCCGGGTCTCGACGAGCGCGCGCGCCGTCGCAAACCGGATGTCGGCGCGGATGGCGAGGTCTCCCTTCGTTGCGTCGGCGATCGCGAGAGCGCGCTCCAGATCGACGAGAGCGTCGGGCGCTCGCCGCAGCGCGAGCAAGGCCTCGCCGCGAGCGAGCAAGGGGATCAGGATCGAACGCTCGCCGAGGAAGTGCTCCTTCGCCGCCAGCGAAGTCGTCGCGTCGGCGACGGCTCCGGCGGCGTCGCCACGTCGCGCCTTGCAGAGGGCCTGCACGCCGAGTGCCTCGTCCGCTTGCAGCTGGCGCTCGGCGCCCGCGAGCTCGGTGAGCGCTCGCTGTGCGAACGCGAGGGCGTCGTCGTTTCGGTGCCGCTGGACGAGCGACCGCGAGAAGTCCGCCTCCTCCTCGGCGAAGTCCTCGGAGTCCTCTCGCCTCGCGGCTGCGCGTGCGAACGTGGCGATCCCCTCCTGCTCGCGTCCGGCCTCGACGAGGGCCTGGGCCAGGTACGACAGGTGCTCCAGCGCGAGGTCCCGCCGCTCCTCGCTCTCCACCGGAATGCGCTGCAGCGTCGCGACACCCGCGGCGCCGTCGCCCAGCTCGGCCTCGCCCTGGCCGATGTCGCCGAGCGCGATGAGCGCCTGCTCGCTCGTCTCACCGAAGAGCGAGACGGTCTCGGCGTCCGAGCGACGCCGTGCGGTGGGTTCGTCTTCTTCGTGCAGGGAGAAGTCGACACGGGTGAGATCGCGGTCTTCGAGGCAGCGAGCGGAGCGCTCGTCGCCGTGGTCATGGTGGGCGATCAGGAGCTTTCGTGCACGGGGAGCGTCACGATTCCTGTCACGTGTCCGCTGAACGTCACGACGTGCGCGAGTCCGTCCGACGCGGGAGAGTGAGTCGCGGGCGTCGAGGGGTCGAGGTCGAGGTCGAGGTCGAGGTCGAGGTCGAGGTCGAGGTCGAGGTCGAGGTCGGGGTCGAGGTCGCGGTCGCGGTCGCGGTCGGGGTCGGGGTCGAGGTCGGGGTCGGGGTCGCGGTCGCGGTCGGGGTCGCGGTCGCGGTCGCGGTCGGGCTCGCGGTCGGCGATCGATCGAACCGCCGCCCCTCTCGCCCGCTCGCGCTATACGCACGCCCCTGATGCCCCGCCTCGTCTTCTTCCCCCCCTCGGTCTCGCTCGCCCTCTCCCCCGCGCGCTTCCACGCTTTCCTCTCCGCGCACTCCGCCCCGCGCCCCCTCCTCCTCCTCGCGAAGCCCGCCCCCTCTCTCCTCCCACTCGCCCGCGCCCTCTTCGCCGCGCCTCTCCCCGACCCGCTCGCCGACGCCCTCGACCTCCTCGCCCGCTTCGCTACCCCCTCCGGCAAGCGCGCCCTCCTCGACGCCGCCGACGCGCTCTCCCTCTCCCTCGCGCTCCCCGACGCGCGCTCTCTCCCCCCCGCCGACCTCGCCGCCCACGTCCTCACCGCCCGCACGACCGACCCACGCTTCCACGGCGTCCTCCGTCGCGCGCTCCTCGCGCTCGCCGAGCTGGGCGAACCGACCTTCGCCTACGAGCGCGTCGCCCACGAGCCCCGACGCGCACGCGACGCCGCCGAAGCGCTTCCCGATCTCCGCGCGTTCGCGGCCGAGCGCTCCGCGTGGTCCGAGGTCTTTCTCCACGAGGACGACGCCGGCACCTTCGACGGAGCGCTCCTCTCGCTCGAGGGCGACCACGTCGCGTTCGACCTCGATCCCGCGCACGGCCCGCGCCCCCGCTCGTGCGCGGCGCTCCGCACCGATCGCTTCCGGCTCGACGTGGCCGGCGGACGCATCGAAGTCTGGACGGATCACCCGCACGACGTGCGCGCCGTCACGGCCGCCCTCGCGCGCGCCTTCTTCGGCGACGCCGCGTTCTTCTCCGAGCGCCCCGCATTCACGACCCGCCCCCTCGAAATGTTCGGCCACCTGGGCCTCGCCGCCGCGCGTCTCCCCGCGCCGGTCACGCGCGTGCGCGTCATCGCATGCACCAAGGAGCTGGTGGGCGAGGGGAGGCAGCGCGCCACCGGCTCGCGCGCGCTCACGCTGCTCGCACAGGGGGCGCTCTCCGGCGGTTACCTCCCCGAGGTCACGCTCCGCTTCGACATCGCCGGCGAGGAGACCCCGGTGGACGTCGAGGTGCGCCTCCCCGGACGCTTCGCGTGCAGCGCACCGAAGTGGGAACCGCTCGTACGCGAGGCGATGATCGCGCTCGGCATGCTCGCCCCCGGTCAGCTCGCGGACGACGCGTGGTCGCTCTTCCCCGTACGCCACCCCGCGTGGCGCCTCCGCGAAGCGCTCGGCACCGATGCCGTCGACGCGCTCCTCGCGAAGAAGGTGCTCGCGCGCGTCGTCTCGCGCAACGTCACCACCGAGGATCTCCGCGGCCAGGGGAGCAACCTCCTCGCGTTCCCGGTCCCCGGCGAGAGCGGCGCGAGCTACGCCATCCCGAGCGATCCGAGCGTCCCCCCGCGCGACGTCACCGCGCGCGATCGCGAGGTGCTCGAGCTCGATCTCGCCAAGCTCGCCGTCTTGCGCGGCAAGGAGATGAAGCTCGACGGCAAGGCGCGCGTCCGCGCCGACGGCGCCTCCCTCTTCCACGGAGAGCTCCGCGCGCGCGAGACCTCGCTCCACTTCGTCTCCGTCCTGCGCGCGCCGCCCGGTCCCGCGGAGCGCGAGGGCCTCGTGAAAGAGATCGTGGCCGAGGCGTTCCCCGCGCACGTCGCGCTCCTCGTGCCGCGAGGGCGCGCGTGGGGGAGCGGCCTCTTCGAAGTGGAGGTCGATGGCCTCGTCGAAGGGGGCACCGCGATCGTCGAACGCGCCGTGACGCTCGCGCGACTCACGGACGACGTGGACCCGTGGCGCCTGACGAACGCGCCGCTCGTCGTGCATCGCAAGACGCGCCGCGTGTGGTTCAAAGAGACGCTGATGGCGCTCGCCGACAGCGGCTACGCGATGCTCGAGGGGCTCGCGCTCCGGGCAGGAGAAACGGTGAGCGCGCGGGAGGTGTGCAAGTGGATCTCGCCGGCGCGGGACGACCTGAAAGCGGCCAAGACGACGCGCCCCAGGCTCGTGCGGTGGATGGAGACCAGCTTCGTGGACGCGGGCAAGAAGGTGCCCATCGCCGAGATCGAACGGGTCGTCGAGGTCGACGGGAAGCGCGGGTACCGGCTGGGCGTGGCGGTGAGGGTCTTCTGATTCGTGACGGGCGGCGTGAACGCGGCGGCAGCGCGACGGCGCTCGCGAGGTGCGGTGCTCGCGAATCGCCTAGGCATCTAGGAAAATCGCCTAGGCATCTAGGAGACGGCTCCTAGGCATCTAGGAAAATCGCCTAGGCATCTAGGCGAATCGCCTAGGCGTCCATGCGAGGTCGCCTAGGCATCTAGGAAAATCGCCTAGGCATCTAGGCGAATTTCCTAGATGCCTAGGACCGAGTCGTCCCTCGCTGCTCGCCGCGAGCAAAGGTCCCTTCGATGGTCCCCTGACCGCGCCCCGGGGACCGTTCCAGGGGACCCACGCGGGGACCTTTCGCGACGTTTCTTCGAGCTAGCAATGGCCTCACGGAAAACGCGCACCTCGATTCGCGAGGCGTGCGGAAGCCGGTGCAGTCAGCCAATGGAGTTCGTCGTGAAGAAGACCAGCAAGACCAGCCAGAAGATCGTTTCGTCCGAAGTCGTTCACCCCTCGAGCACGGAGGTCACCGGCGTCGTCACACCGGCCGCCCCCACGGTCGCGCAGGCGCCCGTCCCAGCGGCGCCGGCCCCCACCGTCGTCACGACGATGGCCGATGCGGCGGTCCAGGAGTGCAACACGCTCCTGAACCAGGTGCTCACGAAGGTTGGGAGCCAGGAGCCACTCAACGTGGACCAGATCCGGCGCTCGACCAAGATGCGGAAGGGAGGTGCGGAAGTGATTCCGAAGATCCTTGCCCTCTGCCAGGAGCACGGCGTCACGCAGGTCGGCCCGCTCACCGTTCAAGAAATGAGCGATGAGCAGAAGCGCGGCGACGCGCTTCTGCAGGTCGGCCTGCGCAGCGCGCTCGTCCAGAAGAAGGTCAAGGACTCCGCTCTCGGGGCCCACGGCCGGAGCTGGCAGATCGCGACGACGATGTACACGTTGCTCCAGCGGCTGGCGGTCAACGATCCCGAGCTCGCGCTTGGGCTCAAGCCCATCGAGGACTTCTTCCAGACCAAGACGACCAAGGGGAGGGTCAGGGAGAACAAGAAGGCCAGCAAAGCGAAGAAGGCCGCGAAGGGAGCGGCGGTCGAAGCCAGCGCAGCTGAGGGGGCGACTGCCGCGACGGCGGTTGAAGCGCCGCCGCCCGCGGGGAGCAGTAGCGTCGGCGAGGTCACGGCCGCCGCTGCGCCGCCCCCCGCTCCGGCCGTCGCCAACGGAGGTGCGCACTGACGCGCTGAGCACGCCGTGAGCCACCACCCGAGTGAGTCTCGGGGTCCGCGCAGGTCGCGGCCCCCGAGCTCACGCGCTTCCCCCCATCGCAAGAACGCTGCGTCCCGCACGACCCTCCGGCTACGATGCGGTTCGCAGCCCCATGAAGAAGCGCGCGCAGTCCAAGCCCTACAAGAAGAGCGAAGCGAGCCGACAGCTCGTCATCGATGCGGCCGTGGAGACCCTCGCGAAGCGCGGCTTCGCCCAGACCAGCGTGCAGGACATCGCCGACACGGCGAAGCTGAGCAAAGGGGCCGTCCACTACCACTTCGAGAGCAAGAACGACCTCATCCAGTCCGTCCTCGGCCAGTGTTGCGAGGTCCTCAGCGCGCGCGCGCGAGCCGCGTGGGAAGCGCCGGGGAGCGCGCCGGAGCGCGTTCGTCGCGCGGTCGATCAGATGTGGGCCTCGCGCAGAGAGCGAACGCCCGAGTTCAAGGTCATCTCCGACCTCATGGCGCAGGCCGTCCACGACGAGAGCCTGCGCGTGTCGGTCGCGCGCATGTTCCAGCGGAACCGGGAGGAGCTCGTCGATGCCGGGTTGCGCGGGCTCCTCGCGCTCGGGCTCCGGCCGAAGGTGTCCGAGGCGGTGATCCCGCGCCTCCTGCTCGCGACCCTGGACGGCCTCGCCCTCCACGCGGTGTTCGATCCGATGGAGCCCGCGGAGGAGGCCGAAACCCTCCGAGCCCTCGAGCTGATCGCCGTGTCTCTCTTCGAAATCCCGGCGACCGCCGGCGAAGAACAGCCAAAGAAGTTAGTGAAAGCGGCCACTTGAAAGAATAGTGCGGACGGGGCGGTTGACAAACTGGCCACTCGGCCAAAACATACCGGCTGGCCAGTTTGTTTACCAAGGAGGCCAGTCCCATGTTCGATAATCTCTTCCTGATGCTCGGTCACACGACCACCGCCATCGGTCTCTTCACCGTCGTCGGCGTCATCTCGACGGCCCTCATGACCGAGGTGCTGCGCGTCGCCATGAAGCACGGTCGGCGTTCGCGCCTGGCGTGAGGTAGCGAGCCCGCGCCCGGCTACTCCCGGATCAGTTTCTCGATCTGCGCGCGCATCTCGCGCTCGTCCGCGCTCCCCGGCTCGTACTTCCCGCCGGGGTGGATGAAGCGAACGGTCCCCTGCTTGTCGAGCAGGAAGCTCACGCTCGTGAAGTTGCGATCGTGGCCGTCGAGCCACCACGCCTTGAGCGTCTTCCAGTCCGTGTCGATCGCGACCGGGAACGTGTACCCGTACGCCTTCACGGTCCCGGCGACCTTCGCCGGATCGAGCGGCTCGGGATCCTTGTGGTGGTACATGCCGACGATCGAGAGCCCGCCGGCTCGGTACTGCTCGTCGAACGCGCGCAGCGTCGGCGCCGTGGCCGAGCACAGATCGCAGTTCTGCGACATGAACCACCGCACGAGCACCACCCGCCCGTGCAGACCGGCCAGCGTGAGGGGAGGGGAGTTCATCCAGTGATCGACGGTCCACTCGTGGGGCGTCGTGCCGAGCAGCTCGTCCCCCTCGCGCGGCGCGCCGCTCTTCGCGCTCGCGCTCGACGACGGTGCGGCGGCGATCGTGGCCGCGGTGACGGGCGGGCGATCGTCGGCCGCTTGGGTCCTGCACGATGCGGATGCGAGGGAGAGCAGAGCGGCGGCGGCGAGAGGGCGCATGCAGGAGGGGATAGCACGCGCGATGGGCCCCCCTCTCGCCCCCGACTCAATACGTCTCCACCACCTCGTACAGCTCCTGCGCGACGTTCCCGCTCGGCCCGATCTGCACGCACGCGGTCCCGTCGAATCCCATGGAGATCCCGTTCGGGCGCGTGATCGCGAACTGGATGTCGCCCGACGTCGCCCCCTGGTCGCACGTCGGAGGCCCCTGGCTCAGCGAGCCCCCCGTGAGGATGCCGTTGATCGTCGCGAAGTCCGCCGACGAGAGCGCCTTGGTACCGGACGCCGAGCTCACGATCGTTCCATCGGGAGTGACGGTCCAGGTGGTCGTCGACGCGCCGGTGTCCGTGATCAGGAGCGATACCCACGAGGTCGGAATGCCCACCTGGCACGTCCCGTTCAGGCACGCGGGCCCGCCGACGCCCCCGACGCACGGGGGCTCGGAGCTGGGGCAACCGGGCGTGCAGATCGTGGCGTTCACCTGCGCGACCAGAGGGGCCAGCGCCGCCGCGGTCGCCTGATTGACGACGCCTCGCCCGCACGACTGGAGGCACGTCGGCGTCGGCTCCCAGGTGCAGTCCGAGTCCACCTGGCACGATGTGAGGAGGGCGACGTCACCGAGCGCCGCATTCGCTTCGGTCACCTCCTGCGAGCAGCTCGGGGAACCCGCGTCGCCGCTGTCGGACGTCGTCGTCGTGACCGTGTCCCCGGCGTCCTTCGTACCCCCGTCCGCGGAGCCGGTACCCAGGTTACCTTTCGAGGTCTGGACGCCGGTGACGACCTCCGCATTGCACGCGGCGAGCAGAACCAGGAGCACGGATCCGATTCGCGAGGACATGCGAGAGACACTGAGCAATCGATGTGCCCGCGAAGAACTCGCGCGATCGCGGCATTTCGAGCACGAAGCGTGTGCCAATCCGTGCCCGGAGGAAGCGCGCACCGATACGCGCGTCGTCGCGCATTTGGGTGACTCGGGAGACCGGCCCTACTGGCACGTCGTCGGAGGCGTCACGCACTCTTTCTTGTCCGAGTCGCACCAGTACCCGCCGTAGCAGCCGTTGGGCTGGCAGTCGTCGGCGTCCGTGCCGCACGCCTCGCAGGTCGACGTCACGCCCGGGCCGTCGAGGTCGTTGCCGCAGTGCTCGAGCGGGGCGCCGTCGGGGCCCACGGGGCCGTTGTTCGGGGCGCATTTCGTTTCGTTGGGGAGGCACCCGTTGACCACCGCGCCCGTCGGAGAGCCGAGCGTGGAGCAGGTCTGGTCCGTGGCGCACGGCACCGCCGTCGAGCAAGCGTCGGTACAGAACAGGTAGTCCGCGAACTTCGCGCACACGCCGCTCGCGCAGTCGGAGCTCCGCACGCACGGCGCGCACTGGGCACCAGGCGTCCCCGCGTCCTGGGGAGCGCTCTCGTCGGGCATGCCGGAATCGCTCACGGGGGGACCGCCGTCGTTCGTTCCGGCCGTACCGCCGAGATCGACGTTGGTGCTGCACGCCGCGAGCACACCACCGCAGGCGAGCATCGCGAGCGCGACGCGCGCCGCGAGCGGGATGCTCACTCGGCGGCCGGTCTTCATGGCGAGGCGAGGAGGGCGCGCACACGCGCCGCGTGCGGGCTGTTCGGGTGCGCGGCGAGAAAGCGATCGCCTGCCCGCGTCGCCGCCGCGCGATCCCCCGCGGCGAGGAGCGCCTGCACGCGCAGCGCCTCGGCCTCCTCGACGAGCGCGCCGTCCGGGAAGCGCACCGCATAGTCGTCGAGCGCGCCGACGGCGGCCGGCGCGTCTCCTGCGGCGAGCGCGCGTCGCGCAGAGTCGAGCGCCGACACCTGCTCGCCGAGCGCCGAGGGGTGCGGGGCCGGCACTGCCTTCGCCCGAGCCTCGACGACCCGCGCACGCGGCGCGTCTTCCGCCACAGCGACCACGGGAGCCGCGACCGGGGTCTCGACCGGCGCGGTCTCGGCGGTCGCCAGCGGGATCGACGGCGCGATCGACGGAGGCGGTGGCGCCGCCACCGATGCCGGAGCGGACATGACCGAGCGTGTCTCGTGGACGTGCGCCTCGTGCCTCACGTACCCCGCGGTCGCTCCGACCACGGCGACACCGACGGCGAGCGCCGCCCACTTCGCCGCGGCAAACCCGCCCAGCGTCGCGGCCGCAGCCTTCGGCGCGAGCGACCCACCGGCCGCCGCCGCCCCGACCTTCACAGCTGCGGCCGTCGCCGCACCCGCACCGATCCCCATCGCCGCCAGCACCTTGGCGCGCGCGGCGGCACTCGGCTGCTCTGCGTCCCACGAGCGGAGCAGCTCCCTCTCGAAGTCGCTCGCGTCCCCCCCCAACAGTCTGCGCGGGTCTCTCATCGCGCACCTCCCCGTGCTGCTTGCAGTCGTTTGGCCGCCGCGTGGAACTCTTCGCGGGCCCGGCGCAAGCGCGAGGCCACCGTGCCCGGGGGCAAATCCAGCGTCTCGGCGATCGCGGCCATCGTCATCCCCTCGAGCTCGAACAGTACGAACACCGCGCGCACGTCCTCCGCGAGCTCGGCGAGAAACCGGTCCAGCAGCGCGCGCGCTTGCTTCGACGCCATCGCTTGCTCCGGATCCGCATGGCCGTCTCTCTGAATCGCCAGCATCGAATCGTCGAGCACTTCGCGGTTCCGCTGCTGGGCGCGACGCACGTTCGCCGCGACGCCGCGCGCCGTCGCGAAGAGAAACGCCCGCTCGCTCCCCACGGTGATCGCGTCGATGCGCTTCGCCGCGATCAGGAACACATGCTGCGCGGCATCGTCCGCGCTCCCCTGCGCCACGCCGAGCCCTCGAAGGAAGCGCCAGACGACCGCGAACTCCGCGTCCACCATCCGGCGAATGCGCGCGGCCCCCTCGGGCGTCGTAGGCCCCGCATCGAGGCCAGACGTCTCGTCGGCAGGCGGGGCGGGACGAGTCGAGGACGAGTCCATGCAAGGTTGGCTTGGGCAGTCACGACAGAACGGCGACGGAAAGCGATCCGTCGACGGGAGCCCCCCCGTGCCTGCGAGAGGGCCGCGCAGAGGTATTTCGGCGGCGGTCATCATACGCGCTTCGGAAATGTGCAAAGGGGCTGCCATTGATCACCAAAACGACGCACCCAGGCTGGCGGCGCCCATCATCGCCGCTACCGGGGATTGGTGAACGGTCTCGTTTGGTTGGATGAAGAAGCGGTCCCGCACGATGGGGGTGTAGGCGCCCCCTTCCGCCTCGATGAAGAGGCCGCCGACGATCGTGAGCCGTGCCCGGATGAGCCCCGCCACACTGAACCAAGGGCGCGTTGCCGAGAGGGACGGGCTCACATCCCCGCTCGCCGCGAGCACCCCCACTTGTGCGCGCACACACGGCCAGACCCGGAGCGCCCCCCTCGATAGCGCGACTGGACACGCGTCGAGGCTCCCGGCGGTCCAGGAGAAATCGGCCCCGCTCCCCTCGTTGTCCACCGACATGTGCTCGATGCGGAGTCGGAAAGAGGGGGCGATCGGCCCTCGCGTCGAGCGCGCGACGTCGATGAACACGGGAATCGTCACGGCGAGCGAAGGGGTAACCCCCGCGGTGACCGCGACTCCGCCGCCCACCGACCACCTCCACTCGTGGTGCGCCGTTCCGGCGAGAGCGTCTTCGGGTGGCGCGTCGGCGGGGTCCTTCGCTCCTTCTTCCTTGGGTTGTGGGACCTCGGGCTTCTTCTCCGGCGCGGGCGTGACCGTGGGCGCCGGTGCGACCGGGGGAGGTGGCGGCGGTGGCGTGGGCGCGGGTGGAGGCGGCGGAGGAGGAGGGGCCGTGGTGGCCAGCGGATCGGCCGCGGTCGACGCCAGCGGGTCGAGAGCCACGGCGGCGATCAGCGACAGCGCGGCGACGACGTCCGGGCACAGGCCGTCCACGTGCCTCGTGGTCGCGCTTCCACCGGCGAGGAGCGCCAGGTCCCCCGAGAATTGCGTTGTGCGGGGCGAGATGCGGACGCGCACGGTGACCTTCGCGGCGCTGGCGACGACGATGCGCGCGCTGCGTGCGCGCAGCTGGGCCTCGAAGTCGTGCGCGTCGGGGCAGCTCGACGGGGCAACGTAGTCGATTCGAACCGGCCGCGGCTCCGCCTCCGCGGCGAGCGCGCGCGCGGGCAGGAGCAGAAGGAGCGCGACAAACGCGACAAGCGACGCAAGGCCGGCTGCGACGAATTCGTGATCAAGTGCAGCCGTGCGCGACATGTCCGGGTAATGGCGAGCGTAACTGGATCATCGAGCGCAATGTACTTCGCGTCCTGGAACGCCCCCCCTGGTGCTGCGAGTCCTGCCGCGCAGTCGGTGCCAGCGGTCCAGCCCCCTCCGATAGAGCTCCCGCCCGGTCTCCGCAAGACCCTCTCTCGCATGGTGGCCGTGCTCGCGCAGCACGCAGACGGCGTTTCGTTCGCCGACCTCCGCACGCACCTCTCCATGTCCACCGAGGATCTTCGCCTCGTGATCGAAGCCGGGCTCCGCATGAGCGAGATCCGACGGATCGGGGCTCACAACTCGCTTCGCTACCTGGCGAACACGCCTCTCTGAGCGGCGCTCGCGACGCCGGCGGTCGGGAAGCCTCGGCTCAGTTGTTCTGCGAACCGGCCGCAGCCCACGCCTCGACGTCCGCGGTGGCCTGCGCATCCGAGCTCGTGCCGCCCGGGGGCATCGCGCCGCCGAACCACGAGAGGACCGAGCCTGTGCTGCTCGCGAGCGAACCGATGCAGTTCGGCGACCCGCAGTCCTTCTGCTCGCCCGACATCCACGAGTACATCGCGCTCGCGCTCCCCGCCTGGCTGTGACACGACGACCTGCCGCAGTTGCCGATCGTCCCTGACGCGAAGTAGCTCGTGTAGAGCTGCGAGAACGTAGGCGCGGTAGTCCCACCACTGCTGCTCCCCGAGCTGCTCCCGCCGCTGCTGCTTCCGGAGCTGCTCCCGCTGCTCCCGCCGCTGCTGCTTCCGGAGCTGCTCCCGCTGCCCGAGCCGCTGCTGCTTCCGGAGCTGCTTCCGCTGCCCGAGCCGCTGCTGCTTCCGGAGCTGCTTCCGCTGCCCGAGCCGCTGCTGCTTCCGGAGCTGCTCCCGCTGCTCCCGCCGCTGCTGCTTCCGGAGCTGCTTCCGCTGCTCGAACCGCTGCTGCTTCCGGAGCTGCTTCCGCTGCTCGAGCCGCTGCCGCTCCCCGAGCCACTGCCGCTCGACGCGCTCGCGTCATCGCCATAGCCGCCGAAGGGACCTCCGAGCGCCGGCTCGACCGCCCCGCTGCAACCCATCGAGCCGACCGCGAGCGCGACCAGCGCGACAACCGATAGGTGTGGAGCGACGTTGCGCATGACTGAATCGTTAACGCGCAGACCGCTAGCGGTCCCGTCTCAATCACATGGGACCCGCGAGGCCGAAAATTACGAGAGGAGGGCGCCCATGGCCCCATCCGTTCTCAGAACCACGTGCTCGCTTTGTAGGCGCGGTACTCGTCGCCGAAGCGCGCCTCGAGCCCCTTCGACTCTTGTCTCGCCCGGAGGAACTGCATGACGGCGACGGGGATCAGCGCGACGAGGAAGAGCGGCCGATCCATGTAAAGGAACAGCCCCGCGAACGCGATCGTGCTGAACACGTAGATCGGGTTCCGGATGCGCGAGTAGAGCCCGCGCGTGACCAGGATCGTCGCCTGCGGCGTGACGGAGAACGCGTTGCCGAGCTGGATGCGCGCAAGAGTGACGAGCGCCAGACCCGCGAAGAGGAGCCCGACCCCCGCGACGTGGATCGCCCCCCACGTCGCCGGCGCCAGCGCCCACGCGATGTAGAGGAACCCGGGGATCGGGAGGACCGTCACGAGGAGCGCGCTCGGCTTCATGGTCGGCGGAGACTACCCCCGGTCCCGAGCGTCAGGCGAAGGTTGCCCGCGCGCGCCGAGTACACGTGCAGCGCACTTATCTCGTCACACCGCGGGTCGCGACGCCGCATCGACGGACGGGCAGTCGGGACGACCTGTCACGAGCGCCCGCGGCATCCCATCGGTTTCTCTCCCGATCCCCGAGAACCGTGAGCCTGGTACTCCCCTTGCTTTGGGCGTCGCGATGATGCGGCGGGTGCGCAGCAACAGGTCGCGGAGAGTGTGAAGATCCGAACGAGACCCGCCTTGCGTGGGTAGACCGATCGCCGAGCCGACGAACGCGGCCAAGAGGCGCGCGAGGGGCGCCCTCGCTGGTTCGAGGGGCTGACGGCGAAGCGTGGTGGAAAGAGTCCTCCGGTGGATGCGCCGGTGGTACATCGTTGCCGCCTCTGCCGGCGCCCGCCGCGGCGAGGCTCGCGGCGACGCGAGATCGATCAGTGGAAGGGATAGCGATGAATCATCGAACTGAGTTGGGAGTGTCCGAAGATCGCGCGCACGTCGCTCCTCGACGCGCGCGCGTGGCAAGGTCGCTCTTCTGGGCCCCGCTGCTGGTCCTGCTCGCCTGCCTCTTCGGCGCGCGCGCGGCGAAGGCCGGCGACATCGTGCCCCCGGCCACCGAGATTCCGCAGACGCTGACGCTCGAGGACGCGCTCCGCATCTTCCGGGCGCGCGGGCTCCCGCTCCTCATCGCGGACGCCAATTCGCGCCTCGTCGAGGGCGCGGTCATGTCCGCGGGCGCCGTTCCCAACCCGGTCATCAGCACGTCCGTGGGCAACGCGCTGACGTACAACAACAGCCAGCTCAGTCAGTCGACGTGCCTCCAGGGGGGAGCGGCGTGCTCTCCCTGGATCTTCAACGTCGGCATCTCCGACTCGGCAGGTCTCGAGGATTCGCTCTCCGGGAAGCGCGATCTGCGCCAGAAGGTGGCGCGCAACGCCCTCGCCGCGGCCAAGCTCTCGCGCGTCGACGCCGAGCGCACGCTCGCGTTGCAGGTGAAGGTCGCGTACGCGCAGGTCGCGCAGGCGGTCCTCGCGTACAAGTTCTCCAGGGACGTCTCGACCTCCAACATCACCACGTTGAAGAAGTTCCAGGATCGCTACCGCACCGGCGCCATCAACGAGGGGGATCTCGAGCGCATCGAGACGCAGAAGTTCGAATCGGACCAGGCGCTCACGCTGGCTGGGCAGGCACTCCGGCAAGCCCGCGTCGGGCTCGCGTTCCTGATCGGCGTGCGCGGCGAGGTGCCCGACTTCGACGTGGACACCAAGGTGCTCGACTTCACCGTGCCGCTCCCTCTCAAGGACGCGAGCGAGCTGAGCCTGCTGAAGACGGCGTTCGAGCACCGCCCCGACCTGCAGGCGCTCGGCTACCAGATGCGTCAGGCCGAATCCCAGATCGAGCTCACCCGGCGCCAGAAGTTCCCTGACGTCACGCTCGGGCTCAACTACGCCTGGGGCGGGTTCGGCGGTTATGCCACCAACGGTCCGACGGGCCCGCAGACGCTGACCTTCGGCGTGTCGCTCCCTCTGCCGATCTTCTACCAGCTGCAAGGCGAGCAGCGGCAGGCCGAGGCGACCTACGACGCGAACTCGCTCCAGCACGCGCAGCAGACCGCGCAGGTCGTGAACGACGTCGCGACCGGGATCGCCGCGTACCTCTCTTCGAGGGAGCTCGTCGAGCGCATGGAAGGGCCGCGTCGTCCCACCGGCGGTCTCTTGCAAGACGCGAAGGGGGCCTGGGAGGTCACCGCGCTTCAGTACGAAAAGGGGGCCGCGAGCCTCACCGACTACCTCGACGCGCTTCGCACGTACGTGGCCACGAAGGTCGAATACTTCGGGGATCTGACCAACTACTGGACGGCGGTGTTCCAGCTCGAAGCCGCTGTCGCCGTGGACCTCCGATGAAGAAGGCGCGCGAGCAGATGGAAACGTTTTTGGAGGCGCGAATGCGCGGACTGGTGATGCTCACCGTGGTGGGCGCAGTATTTCTCTCGGCTCCGCGCCCCGCCCTGGCGAGCGACGCGGGCACCGAGGAGCCGGACGCCGCCGACGCCACGCCGGACGCCGGCGACCTCACGCCCGACGCCTCGACGCCGGATGCCGCCACCGAAGGGGGGGGGACCCGCGACCTCGATGCCTCGGCCGACGCAGCAGCCGACTCCGCGGAGGCAGTCGCGTGCAACGGCGCGCTTTGCGACACGAGCAACGGCGCCGAGCTCGGGGGCTCGTGCAGCAGCGCCGCAGGACCGAGGCCGTTCGATGCGACGGCGATCGTCGCTGGCATCGGAGCGTTCGCGCTCGTCGTCGGACGCCGAGCGAAGCGCAAGTCGGCGCGTAACGCCGGGGGGACGCGATGAACCGCTCAGCTCTTTCGCTCCTCACTGGGCTCGCCGTGATTGGCGCGCTCTCCTTCGCGACGCGAACCGCCGCCGCCGACGAGGCGCCCCCTCCCGACGTCAAGCTGAAGATGCCTGCGCCGCCTCAGCGAACCGTCACCGTCGAGTGGAACCCGCTCGCGCTCGTCACGATCGGACGCCTCAGCGCGAACGTCGTCATCACTCCGACCGACCACCACGCGCTCATCCTCAGCCCGTTCTACGCGTGGGCGACGACGCAGCCCATCTACGTCTTCAGCGACTCCAACACCGCCGGAACGCCGCTTCCGACGCAGAAGTTCAAGGGCTTCGGCGGCGAGATCGGGTACCGGTACTACTTCGGGCAGGGGGGGCCGCGCGGCTTGTTCCTCGGTCCCTCGCTCATCCTCGCGGCGTTCGACGCGAACGCACAGAACGGCACGTCCACGTCGTACCTCGACTTCGGGCTCGCCGCCGACGTCGGCTACCAGGTGCTCGTCGCCGACCGGGTCTCCTTGAGCATCGGCGCGGGCCTCCAGTACACCGCGACGAGCAAGTCGATCCCCGATCAGCAGTTCCCCGCGGAGATCTACGCCAACGACGGCCTGCGGCCGCGGGTGCTGGCTTCGCTCGGATGGGCATTCTAGGAAGGACCGAGAGAGAAATGATGCGAAGCCACTTCTCGATCGCGCTCACGCTGGCCGTGCTCGTCGCCGCGTGCACTACGGACGAGACCGTCCAGCGGCCGCCGCCCCCTCCGGTGAACTGGAGCGCGCAGGCGCGCAGCTCGGCGGACGCCGGACCCGTGAAGGCCACGGCCAAGGAGCGCGCGGTCGCGGGCGCCTACACGAAGGCCCTCGGCTCGCAGGGCTTCGCGCAACTCGTCGCTCTTCTGGACGACGACGCTCACTCGGAGTTCGCAGGGGCGAAGGACGCCCACGGACGGGACAACGTCGTGAAGGCGCACGACGCGATGTTCGGCGCCTTCGACCAGCGGGTCTTCACGCCGAGCCGCACCTGGCTCACGGACAGCGCGCAGGTCGTCGAGTGGACGATGACGGGCGTGCAAGCGCGGGACTGGGAGGGGGTCGTCGCCACGCACAAGCCGGTGTCTTTCAAGGGGGTCAGCCTCCTCTGGACCAACGACGACGGATCGATCATCGACGTCTACGTCCTCTTCGACGAGGCCGTCGTGAAGGTGCAGCTCGGCGCCGGGCCGAAGGACCTGGCGAACCTTCAGCCCGCAGCCGCCGCCACGGCCGGAGACGTGGTCGAGCAAGCGAGGACGAGCGAAGAGGCCGCCAATGTCCTCCAGGTCAGGGCGTCGCTCACCGCCCTCGAGAAGGGCGACGAGGCGGGCTACCTCGCGACGATGTCCGACGACGTCGAGGTCAACGTGCCCGAGCGCGCGCAGCCTGCGCGCGGGAAGGATGAGGCGCGCGCCTACTTCAAGACTCTCCGAAAGGAGATCTCCGAGATCGACACATCGGTCGACAACGCCTGGGGCGTGAAGCAGTTCGTCATAGCCGAGTACTTCATCGTCGGTGAGCAGCAGCTGCCGATCGGGTGGGTGCCCGTTCAGAGCGAGAAGCTCATCAAGCTCGCGGTCATCGACGTCGTCGAGATGCGTGGCGGAAAGATCGCACGCGTCTGGCGCTACGACGACCCTGCGCAGATTCTCGCGACCCCGTAGGGAGAGCCGGACGGGCTCGAAGAGAAGCGATGAGAAGCCGAACCCTGCGACCCGCCTTGCGGAGTCTGCTCGTCGCTTGCGCAGGCGGGGGGGGCGCGCTTTGCCTTCTCGCGGTGCTCCCGGCGTGCGCGCGAAGGTCCAGCGCGCAGGAAGACTCCTCGTATTCGTGGGATGCAGCGGCGGGCACGCGGACGCCGACGCCCATCGTCGCTCAGGGGGCGTGCACCGACCTCGCCGACTGCGAGCGAAGCTGCGAAGCGGGGAAGGCCGAAGAGTGCCGGCGCCTCGGCGACACGCTCGCGCTCGCAGTCGACGGCGGCAAGGACGAGACGCGCGCGACCGCCTACTACGTGCGCGCGTGCGGCATGGAGAGCGCCCCGGCCTGCCTCGCGGCGGGTCACATGTACGAGTACCAGCGGGGCGTCGCCAAGGACGAGACCAAGGCGGCCGGCTTCTACCAGCGTGGCTGCGAACAGGGCTACGTCCCGAGCTGCGTGAACTACGCCATCATGCTCGAGAACGGTCGGGGTGTGACCAAGGACGTCCTCGCTGCGAACAGGCTCTATGGCGAGGCGTGTCATGCGGGAGCGGGACTGGCCTGTGACCGCGCCCATGCTCTCTCTCCAGAGGGGGGCCCGACGGGCACGCCCCCGCCCCCATGACCACGGCACGTTGCGTGAATGCAGCGGCGCGAGCGTCCGGTTTCGGGGCCTCGGGTTGACGGCGATATCGCCTGCGGGACTATTGCAGTAGTAGACGGAGCCGATTTTACGGAAAACTGATGCGATCGATTGTCCGACACACGTTGATCTCCCTGACCTCGCCGGCACGCAGCGGGGCGAAGCGACGCACGCTCGGGGCCATCTGTCTCGCTCTCGCCGCCAGCGCCCCCTTCGCCGCGGGGTGCCATAAGCCGCCGCCGCCGCAGGCCGCCACCAGTGCCGACGCGCCGGCCGGCCAGGCCTGGCTCACTCCGGAGCAGGTGAACGAGGCGCACATCATCGTCACTCCCCTCGACGAACAGGACGTCGTCGACACGATTCTCTCGAGCGGCCGCGTCACCTTCGACGACCAGCGGGTCGCGCACGTGTTCTCGCCCGTCACGGGACGCGTCGCGCGCATCGAGGCCAACCTGGGCGAACGTCTACACAAGGGCCAGCCGCTGGCCGTCATCACCTCGCCGGACATCGGCCAGGCCTCGAGCGACCTCGGGAAGGCCGACGCCGATCTCATCGCGGCAGAGCACGACTTCAAGCGGAAGAAGGATCTCTTCGACTCGCACGCTGCCTCGCAGGCGGACTACGAGACCTCCGAGGACAACTACCGCAAGGCGAAGGCCGAGAAAGAGCGCGCTTACCAGAAGGCATTCCTGCTCCGAACCGGCACTGTGGACTCGGTTTCTCAGGGCTACACGCTCACCTCGCCGATCGACGGAGAGCTCATCGCCCGCGCGGTCAACCCGGGCATCGAAGTCCAGGGGCAGTACGGCGGTGGAACCGCCGTCGAGCTCTTCACCGTCGGTGAGCTCGACAAGGTGTGGGTCGTCGCCGACGTCTACGAGATGGACATCGCGCGCGTGAAGATTGGCGCGAAGGCGAACGTGAACGTGGTCGCGTACCCAGGCAAGACGTTCGTCGGCACCGTCGACTGGGTCTCGGGTGCACTCGATCCGACGTCGCGCACGGCGAAGATCCGCTGCTCGCTCGACAACCCCGATCGGCTGCTCAAGCCGGAGATGTACGCGACCGTGACGATCTCCGTCGATGAGACCAAGGCGCTGGCGCTCCCGAAAGGGGCCGTGCTGAGGCTCGGGGAGCAGACGGTCGTCTTCGTCGAGACCGGAACGACACCGGAAGGGAAGCTCAAGTTCGAGCGTGCGCCCGTGCAGGTCGACGAAGGCGAGGGGGGCGAGTGGCTCCTCGTGGAGCACGGGCTCGACAAGGGGATGAAGGTCGTCACTCAGGGAGCCATCTTGCTCGCTGGGATGATCTGATGATCTGAGAGCGAGTGGTCCGAGAGGCACGTCCGGCAGGCAGTGAGCCCGCCGGACTCGTGGCAATCACGCTGCTCCCGGACGCCAATCACATCGTGGTGGAGAGCGCCTGCACTCCGTGCGTCACGACGTTGGCCCCCGGCTCGAGCCCATGCTCGACCGGAATGAACGCTCCTTCGATCGTGTCGTCCACCGAGACGGGAAGAAGCTCGAAACCGACCCTCCCGTCCGGACCGGCCGCAAGCTGGGCGTACACGACGGCCTGCTCTCCGAGGTGCACGACCGCACTGCGCGGAAGTGCCAGCGCGCTCCGTGCCTGCACCGCGGCGATCCTGACGTTCGCGTACATCTCCGGCTTGAGCAGCCGATCGGGATTGTCGAACACGCAGCGGACTCGCGCGGTGCGGGTCGCGGGGTCGAGTGTGCCCGAGACCCAGTCGACGGTCCCTTCGAACGTCTTGTCCGCGTAGGCGAGCGCCTTGACGGTGACCTTCGCTCCGACCGCGACGCGAGAGAGATCCTGCTCGTAGATGTCCGCGAGGACCCACACCTTGTCGAGCTCACCGACGGTGAAGAGCTCCACGCCTGCATTCCCGCTGTCGTACTGCCCCTGCACCTCGATGCCCGGGTTCAGCTGGCGAGCGATGACCTCTCCGTCGATCGGCGTCGTAAGCGTGTACCCCTGGGAGACCGAGCTCCCGCCGTTGCCTCGGAGGAGCTGTGACTTCTGCTGCGCGCGCTCCTGCTCGGCCTTCGCCTGTCGGTAAGCGTCTTCCGAAGCCTCGTAGTCGGCCCGGGCGACCGCCTTCACGGCGAGCAGCTCGGTCTTGCGCTTCAGGTCGTGCTCTGCCGCGATCAGATCGGCCTGTGCCTTGTTCACGTCCGAAGACCACTGCCCGATGCTCGGCGAGACGATCGTCGCCAGGGGTGCGCCCCTCTTCAATCGCTGGCCGAGCGCTGCGTTCACCGACGCAACGCGTCCCGTCACCGGCGAGTACACGTGCGCGACGCGCAGATCGTCGAACGTCACGCGACCTGTCGTTGCGACGGTCTCGTCCATGGGGTGCTCGCCGACGGCGGCGACCTCGATCTGCGCCGTCTTGATCTGGTCAGGCGTCAACCAGGTCACGCTCGAGTTCCTCTGAGGCTCACTCGCGGAGGCCGCCGCGTGGCAGCCCGTCGTGACGAACGGGAGAGTGGACGCAGCGAGCAACGCGATGATGCAGCGGGAGTACATTGTTTCTGCCTTACTTGAACCTAACGTTGCAAAATCACGTTCGTTTCAGCACGCGTGAGAGCAAGGTGCGCACCAGCGTCGACGAAGTGGAAGGGCCCAGGAAATCAGGTCTCCTGCTTCGAGCATCGCGATCGACTGCCCCGGCAGAGTGCCCCGACACGCGACACCGTGTCGCGCGCCGTCGCTCGTCGAAGTCTTGGTCGGATTCGGATTCGATGACGCTGAACGACGTTCCTGCGAAGGCCTCCCACACGGCGCGACGCGCGCTTGATGTAGCAGAACGATTCCAGTCGTCGACTCGCCACTCCGGGCTCCCGCGCGAGTGAAACGAACGATTCACGTTCGAGCACGTGAGTTGCATTCGCGGCCCACTCGCTCTCTCTCCCCTCCCTTGGGAATACAATGATTCAGAGACTCGTCGCGTTCGCCCTGCGGATGCCCATCATCGTGCTCGCGATGGCCGCCGCCATCGTCGTCGGCGGTCTCGCTGCATACTCGCAGCTCGACATCGAGGCGTACCCGAACCCGGTCCCTCCGCTCGTCGAGATCATCACGCAGCCCGACGGATGGAGCTCGGAGGAGGTCGAACGCTACGTCACGATCCCTCTGGAGATCGGGCTCGCGGGCATGCCGGGCCTCGACCACGTTCGCTCGCAGTCGCTCTTCGCGCTGAGCGACGTCAAGTGTTACTTCAAATGGTCCGTGCCTTACAAAGAGGCGCGGCAGGAGGTCATCAACCGCCTGCAGTTCGTCTCTCTCCCCAACGGCAACCAGGCCACGCTTTCTCCGTGGAACGCGATCGGTGAGGTCTACCGCTATACGCTGAAGGGGAAGGGGTACACGCTCAAGGATCTGAAGACGGCGGAGGATTGGATCCTCGAGCGCCAGTTCAAACAGGTCGACGGCGTCATCGACGTCACGAGCTACGGCGGCGAGTCGAAGGAGTACCACGTGAGCGTGGACCCGTACCGCCTGCGCGGGCAGGGGGTCACGCTCGCTCAGCTCGAAGCGGCGATCACCAACGCGAACCAGAACGTCGGTGGGCAGCGCCTTTTCATCGGCGAGCAGTCGTACGACATCCGTGGCATCGGCCTCGTTCGGAACGTTCACGACATCGAGGACGTCGTCATCTCCGAACAGAAGGGGATTCCCGTCCGCGTACGCGACGTCGGTACGGTGGAAATCGGGTACGCCCCGCGCCTCGGTATGGTCGGTCACGACGACGAGCCGGACGTGGTCCAGGGGATCGTCCTCATGCGCTACGGCGGCGAGACGCCGCACACGCTCGAGGGGGTGCACGCGCGCGTGGAGTACATCCGCAAGTACCACCTGCTCCCGCCCGGGATGGAAATCGTCCCGTACTACGACCGTGGTGAGCTCGTGGAGATCACGACGCACACGGTTCTTCACAACATGCTCGAAGGGATGATCCTCGTCGCGATCGTCCTCTTCCTTTTCCTCGGCCATACGCGCGCGGCGCTCATCACTGCGCTGAACATCCCGATCGCGCTGCTCATCGCGTTCATAGGCATGGTCGTGACCGGTACGCCCGCGAACCTGATCTCGCTCGGCGCTGTCGACTTCGGGATCGTCGTCGATAGCACCGTCATCATGATGGAGAACGTCTTCCGTCACCTGGGCCCACACGGGCGCGGCACGATGCAGGAGCGCATCCTGTCAGGGGCGCGCGAGGTCGCCGGGCCGATGACGTTCTCCACGGTCATCATCGGCATCGCCTTCCTGCCGCTCTTCACGATGACCGGAGTCTCCGGCGTCATCTTCTCGCCGATGGCGCACACCTACGCCTTCGCGATCGGCGGCGCCATCCTCATGGCGCTGACGCTCACCCCCGTCCTCGCGAACAAGTTCGTGTCGGGCTCGGACGAAGAGAAGGAGAGCATCATCATGCGCGTCCTTCACAAGATCTACGCGCCCGCCTTCGACATCGCGATGAGGTTCCCGAAGGCGGCTCTCTCGCTGTCGCTCGTCCCCATCATCCTGTGCCTCGTCCTCTTCCCGCTCCTCGGCGGAGAGTTCATGCCGAAGCTCGAGGAAGGGAACTTCTGGATCCGCGCCACCTTGCCGATGTCGATCAACCTCGACCAGTCGGCGAAGTACGTCGGCAAGATGCGCTCGATTCTTCGCGGCTGCCCGCACGACACGAGCACTCCCTGCACGGACGCGAACCGGACCCACCCCGAGGTCCTCACGGTCATCTCGCAGCTCGGTCGCCCCGACGACGGAACCGACGTCTCCGGCTTCTACAACATCGAGATGTTCGCGCCGCTCGAGCAGTTCGACAAATGGCGGCACGGCGTCACCAAGGAGAGCCTCACGGACGAGCTGTCCAAGGAGCTCACGACCGCGTTTCCGGGCGTCGTCTTCAACTTCTCGCAGTACATCAACGACAACGTCGAAGAGGCGCTGTCGGGCGTGAAGGGGGAGAACTCGGTCAAGGTTCTAGGCCCCGACCTCGAGGCCAACGAGAAGAACGGCGAAGCGATCGTCGACATCATGAACGAGGTCCCCGGCGTGAAGGACCTCGGCATGTTCCACACGCTCGGGCAGCCGAGCGTGAAGATCGTCCCCGATCGCGCCGCATGCGCGCGCTACGGCCTCAACACGGGCGACGTCGAGGCCGTGGTGCAGGCGGCGATCGGCGGGCAGGCGGTCACGAACGTCTACGAAGGAGAGAAGTTCTTCGCGCTGACGGTCCGCTGGAAAGAGCAGTACCGCCAGTCGCTCGAGGCCATTCGCGAGATCACCGTCGCGACTCCCGACGGCAACAACATCCCCCTCGGACAGATCGCGTCGGTCACTCCTGTCGAAGGGCCCGCGATCATCTATCGCGAGGACGGCATGCGCTACGTGCCGGTCAAGTTCAGCGTTCGTGGGCGTGACCTCAAGTCGACGATCGAGGACGCGCAGAACAGGATCGCCGCGAAGCTCAAGCTCCCGTACGACACGCACCTCGAGTGGGCGGGAGAGATCAACGAGCTCAAAGACGCGAACGCGCGCCTTGCGATCATCATCCCGCTCACGCTGCTCATCATCGGGTTCCTCGTCTACAGCGCCGTTCGCACGTGGATCGATACGCTCATCGTCATCGTGTCGATCCCGGTCGCGTGCACGGGGGGCGTGCTCGCTCTCCTGCTCACCGGGGTGAACTTCTCGGTCTCGGCGGCGATGGGCTTCATCTCGATCTTCGGCATCGCGATCCAGGACGCCATCCTCGTCGTGACGTACTTCCAGCGCCTCCGCGACGTCGAGGGACACTCGGTCGAGGTCGCGGCGCGGGAAGCCGCAGAGAAGCGGTTCCGCCCCGTGCTCATGACGACCCTCGTGGCCACGCTCGGGCTCTTGCCGGCGGCGATCTCGAACGGAATCGGAGCGCAGACGCAGAAACCGCTCGCGATCGTCGTCATCGGGGGGTCGCTCATCCTCGCGATCCTCACGCGAGTGCTACAGCCGCCGCTCCTCGTTCTCGCGCACCGAGGCAAGGAGAGCAAGGGAACGACGCCGCCGCCGCCGGTTCATTCTTATCCGCCGCCCGGCGAAGCCCTCGGTGAAGTAGAGTGAACCCGATGGCCCCGAGCGCGATACGTATCTGCATCGTCAGCGTGAGCGATACCCGCACCCAGGCAACGGACGACTCGGGCCGCACGGCCATCGAGCTCGTCGAGGCCGCGGGTTACAAGGTCGTTAGGCGCGTGATCATCAAAGACGACCCGTCGTACGTGAAGGAGCTCGTGCGTGACATGAGCGACGCGAACGCTTGCGACGTGATCATCCTCAACGGCGGGACCGGCATTACGAAGCGCGACAATACACACGAAGCGCTCGAACAAATTTTCGAGAAGCGCATCGACGGTTTTGGTGAAGCGTTCCGGCGCCTCTCCTGGGACGAATTCGGTCCGCGGGCGATCCTCACACGTGCCACGGCAGGGGTCTTCAACACCTGCGTCGTCTTCTCGCTCCCGGGGAGCCCGAACGCGGTGCGCCTGGGCCTGAGCAAGCTGGTTCTTCCGGTGGTGGCGCACGCGGTGGACCTCGCGCAAGGGCGGGCTACCCACCGCTCGACGCTCACCTGAGACGGCGAAGCGCTCCGCTTCGACCGAAAGCGACGACATCTCCTGGCCCGCGCCGAGACCCGTCGTAGGCTTCGCGCCATGCGAACCACTCACACGTGCCCGAAGTGCAAACACGAAGAGCTGCTCTTCCTTTCGCAGCTGGCCGATCGCGACGACGACGACGACGTCCGCCCGCTCTCCGCGCACGTCGTCCACTTCGGCTGGAAGGACGACCTGGAGGTCGGCAAGCTTCAGGCGTACGTGTGTCGCGCGTGCGGATACACGGAGCTCTACATGAAGGAGTCGGGCGCGATCCCGTGGGAGAAGGTCCCCGGTGCCAAGCTGCTCACGCCGAAGGACGCTCGTCTGAAATGAACGGATCCGCTCGCAGTGGCTCCGGGGTCGTGCGGGGGGACGACGCGCTGGGCGGCCGTGGTCGCGTGCACGCCAGCGCCACGAGGGCGAGGCACACGCCGGGCTCCCAGAGATACGCCCAGACCATCGGGTTGAAAAGCAGGAACAGAAGGAACACCGCGACGAGCTCGCCACCGAGCGTCGCCCGCGGTCCTGTCGCCGCCGTCTTTCGCGCGTAGAGCACAGCGAGCCCCGCCGTCACGAGTGCCTGGAGTGGCTTCAGCAGGCGCTCGCCGTGAAGGGTCCAGAACAATCCAGCGAGCCCCGGATGGACAATCCAGGCGCGATTCTCGAGCCACTTCTCGCGCGGGAAGCGATCGATGTCGTTGAACCAAAGGAAGACCCCGGCCACGAACTCGTTCGGGCACCAGAGAAGCCACGGCCCGATGAGCGCCGCGCCGACACTCGCGGCGATCAGCGTTGCGCGGAGCAGTGGCCGCGCGTTCGAGCGATGTGGGCGCGCCGACGCGGGCCGATTCCACGCGCGGTGCCACGCGACGGCGATGCTGGGCGCCAGTGGAAGAGCGAGCGGCGTCGTCGCCAGCGCGGCCCCGAACACCGCTGGCGTCCAGCGGTTACGCTCTACCGCGAGCGCCGCGAGCCAGGAGAGCGCGGCCCACTGCACCTCCGCTGCGATCCCCGCGTCGTATTTCACGATCCGATGCGCGACGAACCAGGCGGCCCAGAGGCAGGCGGCCGCGTTGCGGAGCGTCTTGTCGTCGTATCGCCGACCCGCAAAGTAGATCGCACCGAGCACGGCTATATCGGCCAGCGTGTTCGTCCAGCGCGGATCGAAGCCGGCAAGGAGGAGCGGCGCGTACGCCAGCCAGCAGAGCGGCATGTACGTGAGCGGGACGTCCCAGGGCATGTGGTACATGCGGTACGGCGGCTGCCCGTTGAGCGTGTTCGTCACCGCGAGCACGACGAGCGGGAGCATGTCTCCCTGCGGGGGCGCGATCGGCGTGAGCTTGAACTCGAACGCGCGGAGCGCGAGCCCTGACACGATGGCACCGCCGAGGAGGGCCGGAGTGCGGTTCGTCGCAATGCCGACGACCATGATGACGACGCCCGCGGCTGCCAGAACACCGAGCGTGAAGAGGGGCCCGGGGCCCAGAATCCCGCGGACATGGATCGACGTTCCCGCGGCCGCGACCGCGAGGATCCCGAGCCACCGCGCCCATGCGGTGCCGGGAGAGGGGCCGGCCTTGGCACGAAGCCAGAGGAGCGCGAGCGCGCCGAGCAGGATCGCGCTGAAGGTCGCGTAGCCCAGGTGCCCGAACGTTCGCGAGTCGTAGGCGCGCGCGCCCGCGATGTCGACAGCGACGACCGTTGCGATCGTGAGTGGCAGGACGGACGCGAGCCGCCGTCTCGTGTCGTCCGCGATGCCCGCCATCGAGCGTGCAGCATCGCACACACGACCCCGGACCTGGTGTCCGGTGAGGGGTGCGGAGAGGGGAGGGGCTACGGTGCGGAGTCGGGGGTGCCCGCGTCTCTTGACGCGGGCGCCGTCGTCGCCAGGTGCTGTGCGCGTGCGACATCGAGCTGAACCCGCTTCCGCGCTTCGAGGTCGTCCATCGCAACCGACGAGGCTTGTGCGGAGTAGCGATCCGCATCGCCGCGCGCCCCCTGTGCGCCACGCGTACAAGCAAGGAAGGCCAGCGCCTTGGCCTGAAACGGCGCCGCGAGCGCGGGCTCGAAAATCGAGAGCGCGTCGCGTGTCAGCGCTTCGGCGTCCGGAGCCCTCCCTTCGTCGAGAGTCACGCGCGCGAGCGCCAGTCGCGTCTCGGCGATCTCGAAGCGGCGACCGAGCCCTTCGCGCGCGTGCAACGCGGACTCGAGATCGCGACGCGCCGCGACGAGATCACCCGCGGCCCACTCGCGCTCGCCAATCATCTGCCGCGCGTGCGATTCGCCGCCGACGTTCTTGGTGTCCTGCCAGACGGCCAGCGACCGCTCCTCGTGCTGCTTCTCGGAGACCAGGTCTCCGCTGATTCGCGCGATGAGCGCCAGCGAGAGCTCGCTCGACGCCACGGTGTCCTTCCGCCCCGACTGCTGCGCCCGCTGGAGCGACTCGTTCGCGAGCGCGGTTCCGGCGGCCGGATCGCCTTGCCCTGCGATGATCTCGCCGAGCACGTGGAGCCCCCCTTCGAGAGCATGATTCTCGCGGGCGCGTCGGTAGTACGCGATCGCCGCTTCGATTCTCCGTCGCCCTTCTGCCACCCGACCTTGGCGCACGTCGAGCTGCCCTATCTGCTCGGACGCCGACGTCGACCAGTACACGTTGCCGATGGCGAGAAGTCCGGCCTGAGAGGTCTCGAGAAGCGTGCGCTCGCGCACCCAGTCCCCGCGCACCTCGTACTCGTCTGCCATGGGGCCCTCGAGCACGTGTGACGTGTATGCGTCGCCAAGGGACGCCGCGAGATCGCGCGCTTCGGTCAGGACGCGAAGCCCTTCGTCGGAGTGTCCGAGCTTGATCCGCGCGGTCCCCTCGATGAACGCGGCCTTGGTGAAGATGATGAGGTTTCCGCGGGCCTTCGCTCGTCTCCGGCAATCCTCGGCCACGCGCAGGGCGTGCTCGGAGTCGCTCGTCATGTGCGCCGCGCGCGCCTCCTCGTAGTCGATTCGCGGGTCCTCCGAGATCGAGAGGGGCATCCGACGGATGCGCGGCATTTCCTTGAGCGTGTCCAGCGGATGCCCGGCGAACGACGTCGCCTTGAGCATCTCGACCGCGTAGTCCGGATTGTCGGGGTAGAACGTGAACAGCGCCTGGTACGTGCGCGCGGCCTCGTCGGGCTCGTGCACGGTTGCGTGATACGTGGCCTCGACCCAGAGGCGCTCCTCGCGTGGAAGGCCGGAGGAGAGATCCAGCGCGCGCTTCGCTTCCGTCGCAGCCTCGTCGGCGCGCCCGAGGAACGCGAGGGTCGCCGCGGCGTGTGCGTGCCCGAGTGCGAAATTGGGCGCCAGCCGCGTCGCTTCGGTGAAGAGCTGGAGCGCGCGCGCCTCGTGGAAGTGGTGCTGCTGGTCGAGCGCCTCGGCGTAGAGCCGCGCAGCCTGAGCGTCCTCCGGCAGCGATGCTCCGATGTTCGTGTGCTCTTCCGCCGTCGGCTCGCCGACGCCGATCTTCTCGCGCAACGCGGTCGCGATGCGCGCGACGATCGCGAACAGCTCCCCCTCGCTCCCCTCGTCGGCGACGCTCGCGAGCGTGGCACCCGACCGCGCGTCGACCAGCGTCAGTTGAAGATTCAGCGCGGGTGACGCCGACCCGTCCATCGCGGAGCGACGCGCGCTGGAAGCCGAATCGACGCCGGCCGTGAGAATCTCACCGGTGACGACGAGATCGGCGTCGAGGTTCTTTGCGAGCGCGGAGACGTTCTCGGGGGTCACAGCGGCGTCGTCCGCGACGCCGAGCTCGATTCGTCCACGCGCCACGCGCTCACCCGAGACGACGCGCAGATGCTCGCCGGCCGCGAGCTGCGCGGCGAGCAGCTCGGCTATCGCCGTCGAGCGCCACGCGCCGGCGCGGCCTCGCGTGCCGTGATCGCGCAGTCCCAGGATGGCGACGGACCTGCGGACGTCGACCGGCGGCTCTGCAGACGCGGAGGATGAAGCCGTAGGCTGCGCGAGAACCGGCGCCTGTAGCCGCGACCGCGGCCCAAAACCTCCCCACGCGAGCGCGGCGGCCGTCACCGCGACGGCAAGCGCCCCTGCGCCCACGGCGAACCGCGACTGCACGACCGGCTCGCGCAGAGTCACCGTCTCCGCCTTCGGCGACACGTTCTCCTCCGCCGCGTCCGCGTCCGTGGCTCTCGGTGCGGGCAGCGTCGTCGATGCGTGCGCGTGCCCTTCGAACGAGGCGAGCAACGCGTCCATCGACGCGAAGCGATCGGACGGCTTCTTCTCGAGCGCGCGGAGGATCGTGGCCTCCACGTGCGGCGGGATACCCGCTGTCCGTGCGCTGGGTGGGGGCGCTGCCTGCTGGAGGATCGCCGCGATCACACGCACGTCGGTCGCCGTCCACGGTCTCGCGCCCGTGAGGAGCTCGTACGCGAGCACGCCCCATGCGAACTGGTCGACGCGCTGGTCGATCGCTTCACCCGAGAGCTGCTCGGGTGCCATGTAAATCGGCGTCCCGACGAGCGTCCCCTCCTGGGTAATCGTGTCGTTCTGGCCGGAGGTCGTCCCCCCTCCTGCGACCGCGACGCGCCGCGCGATTCCGAAGTCGAGCACCTTGACCACGCCGTCCTCGCGCACGACGACGTTCTCCGGTTTCACGTCACGGTGGATGAGCCCGCGTGCGTGCGCTGCTGCGAGCGCGCGAGCGACATCGCCGAGCCAGCGCGTGCGCAGCGGGAGCGTCACCTCCTGTTCGGTGCTCTCGTCCAGGATCCGTCGGAGAGAGCGGCCGGGGACCAGCTCCATGGCGATGAACGCGACCCCATCGTGCTCGCCCGCGTCGAAGACGCCGACGGCGTTCGGATGATTCAGCGCCGCTGCGGCGCGAGCCTCGCGCACCATTCGAACAGCGCCGTTCGTATCGCCCTTCTCCGCGCGCAGCACCTTGAGCGCAACCACGCGCTCGAGGCGCCGGTCGAGCGCTTGGTACACGCGCCCCATGCCGCCTTCCCCGACGATGGCCTGGATCTCGTAGCGATCGAAGACATCGCCGGGGGCGAGCGGCACGGACGGCTGCACGAGCGGAGCTTAGCGCGCGGGAGACGGGGGGCGGGGCGCCGCTTCGCGGACGTTCGAGCTGGATTCGTACAACGGCTGGTCACGCTCGATCCACCTCACGACGCCGCGGGTGCGTGATACGCCATGCGTCCCATGAGCTCGCCCGCCATCCCCGACGACCTCACCCTCGCCGTCCTCCCCATGCCCGCGAAGACGGCCGCGGCGACTGCGATCACGGCGGGGGCATTCGGCGTGCTCCATGCCTTGCAGATCTTCCTCACGGTGCAGGCCCTTCGCGCGCCGTTCAACGTCCTGCCGCCCATGATGGGCGTGCTCGCGCTCGCTGGGCTCGTGTCGGGCATCGCGATCGGGCGTGCACGGCGCTGGGGCCCCTGGCCGGCGCTCGCGGCCATGATCCTTCTCTTTTTCACGACCTCGTTCTGGTTCCTGTTCGCGCTGTGGAACGGCCTCTTCACTCTGTTCGGCATGCTCGTGCCGCTCTTCGCGTTTCTCGCGATCCCGTTCGTGATCGCGGGGCGAAAGGCGTGCGTCGCCACGTCGGACGCGCGCAGGAGGCTGGAAGAGCAGGGGCTGGAGCTGGGGATCTAGCGCGACCAGCGCGGGGAGATCTGCCACGCGCCGACTTCGACGGTGGGCAGCTCATGGCCGAACAATCGTGCGTAGGCACGGCCGGCGCCAGCAGCAATCTCCGGCCCCGACTTGGATGCGATGGCGAGGTACGCGGCCGCGGCGTCGTCACGGCGAAAGGCGCCTCCGTCGGCGTAGATCTCGCCGGAGCCACCGAGCTCGCGACCGAGCGCGGTGAGGAGCGAGGCGGCCACGTAGGCGTAGGGCGAGCCCCAGTCGCGCTGATCGAACACGGGGATGACGGCCATCGAGAGGGCCGTGCTGGCGAGCTCCCGCGTGGATGCGATGGCGGCGAGCTCCGCGGAGAGCTCGTCCCTGCAGCGCGCCTCGAGCGACGTTGGGGCGAGGTCCGTACCGCCCCGCGCGCCGAGCGTCTCGCGCAAGTCCGCGGGGACGGGGATGATGCCGGAACGGAAATCGATCTGGTGCTGAATCTCGTGTCGGCCCACGATCGACGCGAGAGCCGACAGGTAGGCGTCGGTCGCCTCGCGCAGGCGTGGCTCGGCGAGCGTGTCGTTCGTGCTCCGCCAGTCGTCGAGGAGACCACGAGCGACACGCCCTTCGAGCTCCTCGAAGCGCGCGCTGTCGACGAGTCGTTTCGGAGCGGAGATCGATTCGTCTGACCAGGCGGCGGCGCGTCTCAGCGTAGCGAGCAGGTCTGCGCGCCCCGCGAGCAGACCGGCGATCTCCGCCAGCGCGGCGCGCCGAGCGACGGGGACCTCCGCGCGGAGCACGGCGCCGACTCTCCGCTCGAGAGGGAGCACCCAGTCGGGGGCGTGTTTCTCGGTCTCTGCATCGACGGTGTGCGCGACAGCGTCGTCGCCGAGCGCAGGCAGGAGAAGCGACACAGCCTCGTCCTCGAGCGTATCGAGGGTGACCACCGCGGCCCCGACGCGGGGGCTCGTGTAGCCCAGCGCGGCGAGGCTCCGGTTGAGGGAGTCCAGGCGTTGGAGGTGCAGCAGCGGAATCGTGACGCCGTCCACGTGCACCGCGCTGGAGCGAGAGACGTAGTAGCTGACGACCAGTGGACCGCTTCGCCCGTCGCCGATGATGTCGAGCCAGTAGAGGCGGTGCGCGTCGTGAAGAGCCCCGTTCGTCCTCTGAAGGGCGCCGTACATCAGATCGTCGAGGGCGCGGTCGTCCGTGGTTGAAAGCGCTGCAGCCTGATAGTCGAGGAGGAGTGCGCGCGCAGCGTCGCCGCCCACCGCGCCGAGATCGGCGGCGACCGCGTGAACCACTCTGTCGCGGCTGTCCTCGTCGATCGGGCGAGCTGGAGCACGGCCCGCGTCGGGGGCCCTGTCGCTGGAGCGCGAGGCGTTCGCGACGGACGCCACGTAACTGGGAAGGTCGTCGGCGAGCGCGTGGCCGAGCTCGATCTCGCGCGGATCCCATGGCTTGGCGCGCCAGTGGTGGACGGCGATCCCGCCGAGGGTTGCGACTGCGGCGGCGAGCGCGAGGACGGAGACGTAGCGATACCGTCGAAGCGGTCCACCGCCCGCGGCATGCGCTTCGAACGCACGGCTGACGGCGGCGCGATCCTCGTAGTCGATGTCGCTCAGCGCGCCGGCCGCGTGGAGGTACGCGAGGCGCAACACGTGCGAGCGATCGCTCCTGTCGGCGACGAGGGACGAAGCCGTGATGATGGCCTTGGCGACGCGCGGTCGGCACCAGAGCGCGACGAGCGGATCCACGCGCGAGAGCGCGCGGCGCGCAAGGTGGTCGTCGCCCCCCTCCGCTGCGAAGGCGAGCGCTGCGAGGATGGCCCGGCGGAACATGCGTGGGCTGAGGAGACCACGATGTCGGCCCGCGGATCGATCCACGACGGACCGAACCCGGATTGCGTGGGCTGCGGCTCGAGCGACGATGCCGGGACTGACGCGAGTGCCCCCGCGATCGACGCTGCTCTGGACTGACGCACGCGGAGACGCCCGGCTCGTATCACTCCGTTCGGCTAGGCTCGCGCTCGTCCCAAGAAGATGGGCTCTCGCGACGGTCGAGAGGAGGCGACGGATGGTGAACGAGACGTGCTTGGTACTGGGTGGCGGTGGCGTTGCTGGGATCGCCTGGATGACCGGGCTGCTCGCCGGGCTTGCCGATGTAGGGTGCGACGAGACCGATGCGGACCTGGTGAACGGCACGTCGGCCGGATCCTCCGTCGCCGCACAGAGCGGCAGCGGTCTCTCGCTCGAAGTTCTCTTCGCGAGGCAGACGGATCCAGCGCTCCAAGCGCGTGAGATCCCGGCCAGCATCGACCTCGCTACGTTCGGCGCATCGCTGCGGGCCGCGCTGGAAGAGGCCACGTCGATTGAAGACGGGGGGCGCCGGATCGGTGCGTTCGTGCTCGCCGCGAAGACCGTGCCCGAGGCCGCGCGACGAGGGGCCGTCGCCTCGCGACTCCCGTCGCACGAATGGCCCGCGCGGCGAATGCACTTCGTCGCGGTGGATGCCGTGACTGGCGCGCACCGTGTGTTCGATCGCACGTCGGGCGTGCCGCTGGTGGACGCCGTGACGGCGAGCTGTGCGGTGCCTGGGGTGTGGCCTCCCACGACGATCGATGGGGCGCGCTACATCGATGGAGGCGCGCGGTCGGCCGACAACGCCGACCTGGCCTCTGGATTCGCGCGCGTGGTCGTCGTATCCCCGATGGGCCTCGCCGCCGTGCTCCCGACTGCGTATCCGTTGCGCGACGCGGTGGCGCGGCTCCGGTCGGAGGGATCGGAGGTGACGGTGCTGACGCCCGATGCCGACTCTCTCGCGGCGATGGGCGCCAGCCCGCTCGACCCCTCGACGCGCGCGCCGTCGGCGCACGCCGGACGGGCACAGGGTCGTGCACGGCCACGCTCCGTGCTGTGACCCGGGCGCGTCGCGCCGAACCGAAGGTTCGCCGCCTACGTTGGCGTCACGTCATCAAGTGCCCGACTCCATCCGGCGACTGGAAGAGCCGCCGCACAGAGGCGATCGATCGCGGCGTCGAGCCGACGGATCGTAATCTCGGGCAGGAGCGCATACGGATCGGCGGCACGCTCGAGAGTGACGACGCTGGTGCCGAGCGAGCGTGCGGCGCCCTGGAGCCCGAGGGCGGCGACGTGGCCGCGCAATCGCGCGCGACGATCGGGCGGGAGGCGCGCCTTCCCGTGGCCAGCCGAGCGAGGTCCAACGCTCATTCGGCCGCGTCCTTTGGAGCGCGCGACGAGCGCCGTCGCCGGAGCACGGCTCCACCACCGAGTGCGTGGAGGACCTCTTCTCCCGGTCCCGCCGTCAGAGCGCGCGACACGGGGCGCGCTGCAGGAGTCCAGGGCGACTCGGCGACGGGTGCGGGTTCCGCACGGGCCACTGCGGCGATCGGCGCGTCTTGGGGCGGCTCGGACCTCCCGAGAAGGGCAGCTGGATCGACGATCTCGACATCCGGGCACACCTCGACGTGCTCGAGGAGCTGCTCGGCCCGTACAGGCGCCTGGCGGTGCGCCGGCTTGGGAAAGGATCGCCGGGCGGGCAGAGCGGGTGAGAGCGGAGCCGTGCGCTTGCCCCCCTTTGCGGTGTTCGATGAGCGAGGCGAGCCGCGGGAGCCCGGGGATTCGTGGCCGTGGGTGAGCGCGGCCGAGACGGCGCTCCCTATGGCGCGCAGGACCGCCTCGGTCAGGTCATGAGCAAGCCGATCGACCGTTGCGTGAATCGAAGATCGACGGGGAGCCAAGAGGGGAAGGGGGTTCTAGCCTGTCGCGGGCGCTCGTCAAAACGGATCATTCGCGGCGTCGGTGGAGGGGCGGCGTCGCGTGCGCCGGGATCGCAGCGGGATCCGGCGCCCGACGCTCCGCTCAAGCGAACCGGGCGCGAGTCGTGACTGAAGGCGTGGTGCGGGTGGCGGAGAGCGCGTGCGTCCTCGCCAGGATGACGACCGTCGTCATCGGACGTGAGGACTCGCTCGCCGTCGATGAGCATCGGCTCGCCGCGCGGGGAGCGATCGTCACCTCCGATGAGCAAGTCCTCATGTCCGATGAGGAACATCCACACGGCGATGACGAAGCTCTCCATCGGAATCGAGCAATCCTCATTCGGGGTGAGCAGCTGCTCATCGCCGATGAGCGTTGGCTCGCTGCGGTGGACTCGATCCTCATCCGCGATGAGCAAGCCCTCACGGAGTACGAGGGCGTCCTCATGCCCGATGAGGATGATCCTCATCGGGATGAGGGCCCTCCTCGTCGGAGATGAGGAAGTCCTCATCGCAGTGACGGGCGGCGTCATCGGTCATGAGGAAGGTGTCATCCGGCATGACCCGCGCCTCTCGTCCGGTGTGCCTGAGCGAACAGCGAGCGAACGGCGAGCGAACGGCGAGCGAAAAGGCGCCCGCGTGCGCGTCCGTAACCTGCGGAAACTGTGGCAACTCCCGACATTCTCTCGGCGTTCGCTCGCCGTTCGCTCGCCCGTTCGCTCAGGTTCGCTCGGCTCGTGGGATTTGTCTCTCATGAGTCGGCCGCGAGGCCCGAAGAAGCGCGCGAGGTCCCGCACGTCGAGAGCCCCGCCACCTGATTCACGCTTTCTCGTTTCGCTTCGATCGTCACGAAAACAGTCATCCAAGGAAAGAAGGCCCGTCATGTCCACGAAAGTCCACGCCACCAAGTCCGTCGGTCACGTCATCGACGCCACGTCCCACGCAAGCGCTCACGACGTTCCTGTCGCAACGCAGCCTCTCGCACCGGCTGTCGCGACGCCACCCGCAACGGGGACCACCGCGTCGGGGACGGCGACCGTGTTCGTCGGCTCGCCGCCTGCGGACGCAAACATCCCAAAGCCGCCGGAGGGCTATGTGCCGGCGCCCCCGGGGGAGTTCAGGAACATCGTTCCCCGGGCGGCGGAGCTGACGGCGCTGCCGCAGGCGCTGATCGAGCTGAACAAGTTCACCGACTATGCGCAGGTCTTCGGCGGGGCTGCCCCGTCGCTGGCGGAAGTCCTCGAGGGCTTCACCCTCGGAAGTCAGTGGTCGACGATGCG
>Ga0302279_10000139_pt1 | contig 102770 bp, 100 predicted proteins | sample III_Bog_N3_3_FD_194541 | JGI IMG/M metagenome (GOLD analysis project Ga0302279, IMG submission 194541) | Peat permafrost microbial communities from Stordalen Mire near Abisko, Sweden - III_Bog_N3_3 | ecosystem: Environmental > Terrestrial > Soil > Wetlands > Peat | place: Sweden: Abisko...
GTTTCGCAGCAACCAGTCTACTCAGGTCGAGGGAGCCGACGCTGTCATGTAATCAGCCTCCAGACCGGCTGTCGTGCGGGCGTCCACCCCCGCATTGGTCCGGGATCCATTACCAAATCGCACAGACTGGGTACTAGAACCCGGCCCAGCGCAGATAGGCGGCGACGATGGGCTGCCCCCACAGGCTGCTGACGACTCCACCCAGGCAGAGGAATGTGCCCAGCGGCAGCTTGCTCAGCGCCCAGCGCTCGGATTGGCTGCGCGCAGAGGGGATTGCCAGCTGGACCAGGGCCAAAACCGCTCCCATCACCACGCCCAGGCCGAAGGCCAGCAGGGCGCCGGGCAAGCCGAGCCAGGCGGCCAGCAGGGCCATGAGCTTGGCGTCGCCCATGCCAATGCCTTCGCGATGGCGCGTCAGCCAATAGACCCAGCGGATAAGCAGCACCATGCCGGCAGCGGCCAGGATGCCGAGTAGCCGCTTCAGTGCGATGCCATAGATGCCGTATTGCTCATGCTGCAATGCGCCGGTGAACTGCAGACCCGTGAGAGACGTCAATTTCACCAGGAGTTCCAACTTCAGCAGGGTGAACGCGAAGCCAAGGGCGGCGCCGGGCAGGGTGATCCAGTCCGGGAGCCAGAGATTGTCGGCGTCCAGCACAGCCAGGGCCACCAGAAGCCAGGTGAGGATCATTTGCCCGACCAGGACGACCGGGCCATAGTACATTTCCATCACCGGCGATTGGGGATTGGCGCCCCATTGCGGTAACTGCCACGCGGAAAACGCCCACAGCGCCCCGATTGCCAGCTCTACCAGCGGATAGCGCAAGCCGATCCGGGAGTGGCAGTTGCGGCAGCGGCCGCGCAGCACCAGCCAGCTGACCAGCGGCAGGTTCTCCCACCAGGGCAGCGTATGCGCACAGTTGCGGCAGTGGGAGCGGGGCGCGATGACGCTCTCCCCCTCCGGCCAGCGGCTCAGGCACACGTTCAGGAAGCTGCCGAAAGCCAGCCCCAGAAGGCCCGCGTAAATGGTTCCCAGAATGTGCACCATGCCGATGATGAGTATACGTTTCGCGGTGACCGGAATCGGGTAGCGGCCTTTTGCTTTTCCACCCTTGCGCCAAGAGAAATGCGCAATGAGGGGACACGGAACATCTTTGGTGTGTTCCATGGGAGGCCCTGCCTCTTCCCGGCAATTGGGGCTGCCGACCAGACGCGGGCAGCGGGGCTGCCGCTCCCACGCGGGGTAGACTGAAGGTGCATGGACCTTCCGCCTGAAAGCTCTACCGCCCAGGCTTCCGCGCCGCAGCTCGCCACTGATCCGGCGCGGGCGGCCGCCTTGTTTGAGCAGTCGGTGGCCATCATGGCGCGGCTGCGCGCCCCCGATGGCTGCCCCTGGGACCGCGAACAATCCTTCGACTCCATCCGCAAATACACGCTGGAAGAGGCCTACGAGGTTTTCGACGCCATTGAGCGCCGCGACTGGCCCCACCTGGCCGAGGAACTGGGCGATCTGCTGCTGCAGGTGCTGTTCTATGCGGAGATGGGAGCCAACGAAGGCCATTTCACCATTGGCGATGTGCTCAACCACCTGAACAACAAGCTGGTGCGCCGCCATCCCCATGTTTTTGGCGAAGAGGCCTCGCGCGCGGCCGGCAACCGGGCCGAGGTGGACGCCAACGTCGAGGGCTCTTCCGGCGCAGTACTGCGCAATTGGGACCAGATCAAGGCAGCGGAAAAGCGGCCGGGGACCGCGGTTGCCGGAGACGCAGCGCAGCCGCCTTCGCGGCTGGACGGCGTGCAGCGGGCCATGCCGGCCCTGGCCGAGGCGGCCAAGCTGGGGTCCAAGGCCGCTAAATGCGGCTTTGACTGGCCCACCTGGCGCGAGCTGCTGCCCAAGGTGGCCGAGGAGACCGCGGAACTGGAGGCCGAGGCAGCCTCAGGAGATCCGGCCCGGAAGCCCGCCGTGGAGGCCGAACTGGGCGATCTGCTCTTTACCGTGGTCAACCTGGGCCGGCATCTGGGCGTAGATGCGGAGATGGCGCTGCGCGGCTGCAACCGGCGCTTCAGGGAGCGTTTCAGGGAGATGGAGCTGGCTTCCACGCGGCCCCTGGAGGAGCTTTCCGCGGACGATCTGGAGGCGCTTTGGGCAGAGGCCAAGCGCAAACTGGCGGCCGCAGCGGCGGCCACGCCGGGGGAGCGCCCATGATCCTGATTCGCACCTGTGAGGGTTTTGACGAACTGGAAGCCTGCGTTCAACTCCAGATCGAGACCTGGGGCTACGACCCCAGCGACGTGATTCCGCGCAAGGCACACAAAGTGGCGCAGAAGATCGGCGGGCAGGTAATTGGGGCCTTCGATACGGAGATTCCCGGCGCTGCGGCGGAGGGCGATCCGGGTTCGCTGGTGGGTTTTGTCTTCTCTTTGCCGGGGGTGAAGACCGGCAACGGCGCGCCCAAAGCGTATTTGCACTCCCACATGCTGGCCGTGCGGGAAGAGTACCGCAACCGGGGCTTGGGAGCCAGACTCAAGCTGGAGCAGCGCCTGGAGGCGCTGGCGCGCGGCATCCGGCACATGGAGTGGACCTTTGATCCGCTGGAAATCAAGAATGCTTATCTCAATATTCACAAATTGGGCGCCATCGTTCGCGGTTATGAGGTGAACTTCTATGGTGTATCTTCATCTCGACTGCAGGGTGGGCTCCCCACCGACCGGCTGGTGGCCGAGTGGCATCTAGATTCGCCCAGGGTGCGGGCAATCCTGACTGGCAACCCGCCAGCCTCGCAACGGATCGAAGAACGCATCGTGGTGCCGGCCTCCATCTACGAGTGGAAGGCGAGCGAAGCGGGCAGGGAACGGGCATTCGCCGTGCTGATGGCGAACCGCCGCAAGTTTGAACAGGCATTTTCCCAGGGTTTAGCCGTACTTGGCTTTGTCCGGGATGCTGAAGGAAATGGGGTCTTTGAACTGGGCCCCCTGCTTCAATCGGAACTGGCCTCAACACCCAAGGAACCCAAAAACCTATGAGAATCGACGCGATCATCCTGCGCGAACTGCACATGCCGCTGGTGCGCCCGTTTGAGACCAGCTTTGGCGTCACCCGCGACCGCCGCGTCCTGCTGGCCGAGATCCAGTCCGAGGGGTTGACCGGCTGGGGCGAGTGCACCGCCGCTGAGCGGCCGTTCTTTTCCGCGGAGTGGACGGATAGCGCCTGGATGGTGATTGTGCAGGAATTGGCGCCTGCGCTGACGGCGACTCCGCCCCAGCACGGTGGCGAGTGTCCGCGCATCTTCCGCCAGGTGCGCGGCAATCACATGGCTAAAGCCACGCTGGAGAACGCCATTTGGGATATCGAGGCGCAGCGCGAAGGCATTCCGCTCTCCCAACTGCTGGGCGGAGTGCGCGACACAATTTCCTGCGGCGTCTCCATCGGCATTCAGCCTTCCATTCCCGAACTGCTTTCGGTTATTGAGCGGGAGTTGGCTGCCGGCTACCAGCGCATCAAGCTCAAGTGCAAGCCCGGCTGGGATGTGGAGGTCTTCGAGCGGGTGCGCAACCGCTGGCCCGGCATCATGCTTAGTTGCGACGCCAACTCCGCCTACCGGCTCCGGGACGCGGACCACCTGGCCACCTTTGACGCCTTCGACCTGCTGATGATCGAGCAGCCCTTGTGGCACAACGATTTCTATTACCACTCGATGCTGCAAAAGCGGCTGAATACGCCCATCTGCCTGGACGAATCGATCCACAACCGGCGCGATGCGCTGGCGGCCATCGAGATGGAGTCCTGCCGGATCATCAACATCAAGCTGGGGCGCGTGGGAGGCTTCTCCGAAGCGATTGCCGTTCACAACGCGGCCCAGGAGCGGGGCATTCCGGTGTGGTGCGGCGGGATGCTGGAGACCGGCATAGGCCGTTCGCACAACATCGCGCTCTCTTCTCTGGAGAACTTCACGCTGCCGGGCGACGTCTCCGCCTCGGCCCGTTACTTTGCGGAAGACATTATCGAGCCGGAAGTTACGGTTTCCGCGACGGGTGAGATCGCCGTTCCCGACACGCCGGGCCGAGGTTACGAGGTGCGCACGGACCTGGTGGAGCGGCTTACCGTGCGCAAGGAAACCATCCGCGCCGCGGAACTGGTGGGATAACGGAGGGCTGCCCTCCCCACTTCCCGGAGTTATCGATCCGACGCAAAGCGAAGTCACTTGGGCTTCTCACCCATTGAGAAAGGTGAGCGGAAGGGGTGGGCCACGGGTTAGCACTCCGCATACGCAGAATCAGGATTAGAGGTCGCCGTGCGGATGCCGATCATTGATGGCGTCGACACTATACTGAAAAAGTTTCCCTCAGAGCTATTAACTTCTTGACATGATTGCGGGGAAGGATGTTTCCTGTGAGTGTTGAATCCACTTTCCCCAGCCTAAGGCCCTATTGCGGGTCTTTGTCTGCGCAACGGCGAGGGAAGCGGCTCGGACGGAGAGCAGGGCCGGATGCACCGGTTGTGGTCGATTGGCTGCAATCTTCCAGCGTGCAGTCACCTTAGGCTCCTGACATCGTCGAGCATGATCCCTCTGAGCATTTCCGGTGCCGGTTTCGGATCGGAACCCTGAGGCTGTTTGTCTGGGGGGCATGCGTGTTCAAGCGTAGCGTGGATATTGTCCTTGCTGGATTGCTGCTGGCAATCGTATTTCCATTCCTCGTGTTGGCCGCCATCGTCATCAAATTGGACTCCGAAGGCCCGGTGCTTTTCCGCCAGGTGCGCATGGGCTGCCGATTCCGCAGCTTCAAACTTCTGAAATTGCGCACCATGGTATCTTCCGACGGAGGCCCGGCTTATACCTTCGGCGCCGATCCGCGCATCACGCGCACCGGCCAGTGGCTGCGGCGCTACAAATTCGACGAATTGCCGCAGCTGTGGAATGTGTTGCGCGGCGATATGAGCCTGGTGGGTCCGCGTCCGGTGGTCCCCGAACTGACCCAGGAATTCAAGCAGGAATACCAATTGCTGCTGGCGGTGCGCCCCGGGTTGACCGATCCCGCGACTCTCAAGTATTGCCACGAGAGCGAGGTCCTGGCCCAAGTTCCCGACCCGCTCCGCTACTTCAAGACAGTGGTGACGCCGGACAAGCTGCACATCTCGCAGGCTTACCTGCAACGCGCCAATCTATGGAGCGATATGGGCGTGATGGCGGGGACAGTTCTCGCACTTCTTGCGTTCCTGGGACAATCCTGGCTCGGTGAGGCCGCCGTCATGCGGCCGGGCAAAGCGTCTGCGTCCCTTTCTCCCAAGGCAGTGCGGCGGCTGCTGGCCGCCGTGGAAGGAGACAGCGGCCGATACGGGTATTTGACTACCAACCGGCTTGCCTATCGGCATTTCAGCCAGGAGCCGGTGCCGAGAGCGTGGGATCGCGAACGTTTCAGGCTCTGAATTGCGTCAAGGACTTCGCAGCAAGGCCTCAGGTGGATTTGCTTCTGGTGCGTGTGCCACCGGAGCACATGCCTTTCATGAGCAACGCCCGCGGCTGCTGTGGGCGCTGCGGTTTAGGTGTGTCGCCTGTCACTTATCGAAGAGAGCGCGGGCTTGTTATGATGGGGTGCGAAAAATGAGTGGCCGGCCACGCGTGTGGAACGGCAAGGAGACCGCAATGCCCGAAGCGTACGCATACAGCACCATTCCCGCGAAGATTCTGTTGCCCATCGATTTCAGTTCTTCATCCCATTTAGCCCTGGAGCAGGCCACGGTGCTTGCCCAGCACTTTCATGCCGAAGTCATTCTGGTTAACGTGATTCCCGAGGATGCCAACCTCGCGGAAGCGAAGAAGGTGGCGGAGGAGCATTTTACGGTTTCTGTGGCCGGACTTGCCTCCAAGGGCATCAAGGCAACCTCCAGCGTCGTGGTCGGAAATGACATTGCCGGCTGCATCCTGGATGTGATCGAGAATGAGCAGATCGACATGATCGTGGTTTCGACCCACGGCCTCACCGGCTGGCATCCACTGGTGTTTGGGTCGATCGCCGAGAAGCTGATCCGTCTGGTTCACATTCCGCTCCTGCTGGTGCACACGGAAAAGCCCGAGAGCAGCGCCAAGGTAGGGTCGGGACGCTTGATGGAATGGTGGTAAATTGGAACGGTTCTGCAAAGGGGCGAGAGGCGGTTTCCACCTCGCCGTTCGCCTTTCTTTTGTGCATCTCTGTCAGTCAGTGATAGCGCGGCAAAAGGAGAACTACTGCGCGTCACGCACGCAGCGGAAGCCGACGCCGCCGGAGCGATCGTAGCCCGGCGCCATCAGCAGCAGCTTGCTGTGCTCGTCGTTGCGAAATGCTTCTGGAAAGTACCAGATGGAGCCTTGCGGCTGGTAGTACTCGCCGCCGCGCAAGATGGCCGCTCGGGTGTGCTCGTCGGTGAATTCGTCGGTCCACTGCCAGACGTTGCCCACCATGTCCATCACGCCGTAAGGGCTGGCGCCCTGCGGATGCGCGTCGACGGGGTCCGGTCCGCGCATGGTGCGGCCCCAATCGGGGGTGGGGACGTACTCCGGTTGCCACTGGCTGCCCCAGGGATACCGGCGGTCATCCGTACCTTGTGCGGCCAGTTGCCACTCCCACTCATGAGGCAGGCGTTTGCCGGCCCACTTGGCGTAGGCGCGCGCATCTTCCAGAGAGACCCAGGTAACGGGACGGTTTTCCCAGCCCTGGGGAAAGCTGCCGCTCTTCCAGTCGCGGAGGAAGTTGATGGCATCGCTGGGCGCGTAGTGGGTAGCGTCCAGGAACTGCTTGAACTGCGCGTTGGTGACGGGGAACTTGTCGATGTAGAAGGGAGCTACCTGCATGGTCTTCTCGTGGAAGCGGCGGGGCGAGTCCTCCCAGGGGTACTGCACATCGACCATATTGGATGCGCCGCCTTCGATTTCCGTGCCACGCACCTTGAAGTCGAACTCACCGCCGGGAATCCGCACCATGCCGGCCGGGGCTTCGGCGGCGGGTTGGGTAGGCGGGATCGGGACCATGGTTTGCGGCAGGAATGCTGTCTCATGCGAGTAGCTGGCGAGCGGCTCTTTGGTCATGGCGGCCATGCGCCGCATCAGGCTCTTCATGGCGGCATTCGGTTCGCCGGACGTAGCCAGAATGGCGCCGTAGCCGTTGGCTTCAATCTTCAAGGTCAACACGGCGGTCTGCCCGCCTGGATCGGGCTTGAGTTCCGGCTTCAGCTCGACGCCGTGGTACAGGTCGAAGTAGCGCATTCCCGGCGTGAACGGCACATCCATCTGGCGTCCGCCGATGTCGTAGCTGTTGCGGTTGACGATAGTCCACACGGACTCGTTCGCCAGCGGCCAGCGGCTGGCATAGACGCCGTAATTGTGCGTGGGATAGAGCGGCTCCCACTGCGGGCTGACCAGGAAGGACGCTACGCCGCGCTCGATGGTCGCCACGCGGCGCGTGGCTTCGGCGTCGCGCGGGTTGATGCCGATCCAGATGCCCCACACGTTCTCCCAGCTCTCCCAGCCCTCGCCGTTGAAGAAGGCGAATTGCAGGTCATCGGTCTTGTACGGGTTCCAGCGGTCGCTGATGTTCACCATGTGGCGGGTTTCAAGCCATTTGAAGCGGTCGGCCATGGGGATGAAGGGAAAGCTGTACTGGCCCCAGGTCATGACGTTCCAGGCCAGGGCCTCGTCGCTGGGGCTCACTTCGGGCTGAAAGGCTAGCGGGTGGCCTATTCTTTCCGCGGCCAGCGAGAAGCCCAGTGGCACGCCCTCCTGGGTGTCGCCGTTGATGCCGTCGGCATCAATCTGCTTCATCTGCGCGGCGATGGCCTCGGGCCAGGGCTGGCCGGGCTCGCGGGTTCCCTCGTCCCACATCATCATGGGGAAGAGCACGCGCACGCCGCGCCGGTGGAAGTCACTGACCATCTGGCGCACGCCCTCCACGCCGCCGGGCATGGACTCGACCATCTGCAACTGGTTGCGGTCGTCGATGCCCATGTTGGGATAGGTGGACCACACCAGCACCGCGTCGATGCCGCCATAGCGTTTGTCGAGGTCGTCCAGATAGCGGCCCACGGTATAGCGGCCGGCCGCCGGGTCAAAGAAATAGCGATCCTGCACCATCAACTGCGGCTGGATGAAGCTGGACTGGGTCCAGCGCAGGGCGGGCATCTCGTAGCGCGAGGGATCGTAGGCAATGCGGATGCGGCGCTCCGCTCGCCAGTGTTCCAGGTCGAGCAGCCAGCGTTCATGTGCATACGCCAGGCAGGGCGCATGTTGTTGGGGACTCTCCCAGACGTTGTGCAGGGCCATGCATTCGGGGGCGGGAATCTGCTGACCCCTGGCCGGATACTGTGTGTCCTGCGCGGCCGCTGTGAGGGCCATTGCCCCTGCTAACACTCCAAGGCTTACGGTGCGGAACATGCTGCTGCCCTCCCATTCAAAATTGATCTAGCCCAGAGGGCAAGAGATACAAGAACTGCTATCAATGCTCCGCCAGGAAAGACTCAACCTCAGCCCTGGACGGCATGGAGGCCTGTGCGCCGCGGCGGGTGACAGAGATGGCCGCCGCCGCGGAGGCAAAGCGTGCAGCCATCCATGGGTCGCGGCCTTCCAGCAAAGCCACGGCAAAGGCGCCGTTGAAGCAGTCGCCCGCGCCCACCGTATCCACTGCCTCGACCTTGAACGGTCGCACCCAGGCCGCCTGGCCGCCCGCCACGGCCACATAAGCGCCCTGTGCGCCACGCTTGAGCACCACGCCGCGCAGCCCCCTGGCGAGCAAGCGCTTCGCACCGTCCTCGGACTTCAAGTTCTCTCCCAGGTAAAGCGCAGCCTCGGTCTCGTTGGGCGTGAACCAGGCGACCTGGCTCCAGGTCTCTTCCGGCAGCGGCGCGGCGGGAGCAGGGTCGAGCATCACCGGCACGCCTGCCTCCGCGCAGAGGGCCAGCACATGGCTAACGGTGGCTAGGGGCAGTTCCAACTGGCAGAGCACCATGCCCGCGGAGCGAATGAGGGCGGCCTGCCGGTCGATAAATGCGCAATCCACTTTGCCGTTGGCGCCGGGAACCACGACGATGCTGTTTTCTCCGTTGTCCGCCACCAGAATCGGGGCCACGCCCGATGGACCGGCAACCCGCTCGACTGCCTCCGTCCGAACGCCCGCGGCGGCGAGGTTGTCGAGCAAAGCCTGGCCAAATACGTCCTGACTGCCCTCGCAGGCTGCGCCCACCATGCCCACCATGCTCACCGGATAGCCCAGGCGTGCCACGGCCACGGCCTGGTTCGCGCCTTTGCCACCGGGGGTGGTGGTGAAGTCCGTCCCGATGAGCGTCTGGCCGGCCAGCGGAATTCGCGGAGTGCGGGCCACCAGATCCATGTTGATGCTGCCGACCACAACGATGGGCTTGAGCGTGCCGTTCATGACTTGGACCTCGCGATCAATACAGAGGAGCCAGCGCCACGGCGCTCAGCCCCAGCAGGAAGAAGACAAACATGAAGACCAGCAGCCGCCGGGCGGAGCGCGGAGCGCCGGCAAACTCACGCCACACAAAGACGCCCCAGCAAGCCGAGATCATGGTTGCTCCCTGGCCGATCGAGTAGGAGACGGCGGGGCCGACGAGATGAGCGCCCGAAGCGACAAAGTTGGCCACCGCGCCGGTGCACCAGATGGCTCCGCCCAGTGTTCCTGCCAGGTGCCAGGTCAAGGGTGCGCGCCAGTATCCGGCGCCGTCCACGGGAGGCTTGCCGTCGAGGGGCTTGGCCATCAGCAGCAGGTTGGCCGGCACAGTGGAGAGGAGCACACCGAGAGCGAAGAACAGAGCCACTGCGTAGGGGCCGGGGGCAGGTTTGCCGGGAACGCCGCCGAGGGCGCGGGCCACCAGGGGATAGAAGGTCCCCATGAGCAGGCCGGCCAGCACGCTGAGGACAAGGCCGCGGGTCGTCGATGCGGCTTTGGCTCTGGCCTCGCGCTGGCGGTAGGCAGCGGCGTCGAAAACAATGGCTACAACGACCAGGGCAACGCCGCCAAACAGCAGCAGGGGATTGCCGGCGGGACTGACAAGGTAGCTTGAGACCGCGCCCACCACCAGCGCCAGGCCGATTCCGACGGGAAAGGCGACGGCCAGGCCGGCCACGTCGATGGCGGCCACCAGCAGCAGGTTGGCCACGTTGAAAACCACGCCGCCACAAACCGCAAAGAGGATGGGAGCGAGCGGCGTGTTGATCACCGCTTCAACAAAGGGCGCTCCCGTGTGGCCCAGGCTGCCCGCCGTCAGTCCCCAGAAAATGGCGCCCGCGGCCAGGCCGATGGCGTAGTCCCAGTAGAAGAGCTGGAAGCGGTAACGCGGGCACATCTTGAGCGTGTTGGCCCACGATCCCCAGCAGAACATGCTGAGTATCATGAGAAAAAGTGCGGCCTGATAGGACTCAGGAAGAAGCATTGCGGTTGCCCCCGTTCACGCCAGTTCTTGCATGGCAAACATGGAACCATAACGCGCCAGCCCGTGCGCGCGCAAATACCGCGCAGCTTGGATGCGGAAGAAAGCGGGTGCCCCAGGTCTCGATTCTGAGACCTGGGATACGACGGCGTGCAACCGCAACGCACAAAGTCTCTCGGCCAGACTACTATCGGACTCCGGCTGTGCTCAGAGCGCGAGAAAGCAACTTCTTCCTGGCGGCGTCGGTGGTGGAATTCATCAGCCGATCGAGTGCGTCTGTGTAGGCCACGGCGAGCGCCTTGTCGGGAGGCGTCGCAATGTCGGGTATCACGCCGACTCCATCCCAGTTGCTGCCTTTTACTGCGCTCTTGATGCGCCCAAATGGGATGGTGATGGTGAGGGAGCTGTTGATCGGCCAGGGCCCAGCCGGATTGGCTGCCCCGGCCGTCTTCTGGCCGACGATGGTTGCGCGGCGCCGCTCCTGCAGGATGAACGGAACCGCCTCGCCCGCCGACCAGGTAGATCCCGACACCAGAACATACAGGGGGCGGCTTTCATCCCGGTAGGTGACGCCCGCCGCCTGGGCGTTGTAGATCTGCGGCTCTCCCGAGCGGCCATCGATCGAGAACAGCGGCAGACTGGGGTCTTTGAAGAAGTAACTCAGCAACTGGATTGCGGTGTCGGGCGATCCACCCCCGTTGTTGCGGAAATCCAGGATCAGCGCATCGCTGTGCGCAACAAAATCCATGGCCGCCTGAAGCGTCTCGGCGCCCTCATTCTTGCGGTAGAAGGCCGTGATCTGCAGGTAGCCGACGTTTCCGTCAAGAATCTCTGCCCGCTTCATTCCGTAGTTGTCCAGTCGCGCGCGTTCTGCCCGCGGCAACGTGGGTTCCGTTGCAGTTGCAGCGGGCAATTCTGAAGGGCTCACAAACAGATGCTTGTCGTGAATGGCCTGGTCAAGGGTCTTGTTCAACCTGGCGGACAGATCCTTCAGACCGGTTGCTCCGGCATAGGCGCCCTGCTGCTCGGCCGCCGTGAGAGCGGCTTCAATGCCGGGAATGGCGCTGGTGTCGAAGTATTTCTCCTGGATCAGCGCTTTGATCGAAGTAACTGTGTCATGAACAAATGCACCGCTGATCTGCCCGCCAGGTGCGCCGGCAGAAGGCTGCTGTGCCGATGAAACCGAGCAGGCCAAAGCGAGAGCGAGCAAGCCGCCAATTGTCCTCTTCATCTTGCAACTCCACCTATCGCCATTGTTTGGCGGGCAAACCGTTGTTTAGTGCGTTTCTCCTGAAGGTGTAGAGCTTTGGGTGCCCCACCCTCGCCGCGTTTTTGTTTTTGCGGCTAGGGTGGGATACGAGAGAACCACTCTGCAGAAACAGGAGAAATGCGTTACTGCCGGGCTGCTTTCAGCGCGGCAGTGAGCGCGGGAACCACTTCAAACAGATCGCCGACGATCCCGTAATCGGCGATTTCAAAGATGGGCGCTTCGGGGTCCTTGTTGATGGCCACCACGCACTGCGAGCCTTTCATGCCCACCAGGTGCTGGATGGCTCCAGAGATGCCGACGGCCAGGTAGAGCTTGGGCGAAACGGTGTGGCCGGAGCTGCCCACTTGCCGCTCCAGGGGCAGCCAGCCGCTGTCGCAGATGGGCCGCGAGGCCGCCAGTTCCGCGCCCAGAGCCGTAGCCAGTTCCTGAACGAGGGGAAGGTTGTCGGCGCTCTTGATGCCGCGGCCCACGCTCACGATCCGTTGCGCCGAAGCCAGGTCAACGGTCTGCGCCGCGCTGCGGAACGGCTCGTCAGGACGCGTGCGAATCTCGGCTGGGTGCAGAACGGGCGTGAAGACGGCGATCGGGGCTGGAGCGGAGGGTGCCTGCGCGCCTGCGCTCTCCATAACTTCGGTGCAGAATGTTCCGGCCTGCACGGAGACGAAGCAGGGGCCGTTGCCGCAGTGCCGGTAAGTGCCGTTCAATCGGCCCTGCATCAGTTGGCGGGTGAAGACCGGGCCTTCCGCGAAGGCCACAACGTCGCCAATGAGCACCTGGCCAAAGCGTGCGGCCAGGGCCGGGGCGTAGTCGCGCACCTGGTAGGTGTGCGGGAAGACGACATACGCCGGGCGTTCTTTCTCGATGAGCTGTTGCAGGGCCAGAGTGAAGCCGTCGGCGGTGTACCGGGCCAGGAGCGGGTGCTCTACGCGCACCACGCTGACGAGCGGCAGGGTGTCGACTGCGGCGGCAAGAGGCTCAGTTTCCGAGCCGAGGATAGCCGCGCATGCGGGCTGGCCGAGTTGTGCCGCCAGTCTCTGCCCCGCAGAGAGGGCTTCCCAACTGATGCGGCCGATACGGCCTTGCTGCTGCTCCAAGACGATCAGGACTCCGCTCATAGGACATGCACCTCGAACTTCAGCTTTTCGACCAGCGCGGTGACGGCATCCTTCGCCGTGCCGGGCAGAATCTGCGTGGACCTCTGTTTCAGCGGCAGCGAGACCCGCTCCAGCAAAACGGTGGGCGCCGCGTCTACGGCCAGTTCCACCTCAGTCAGCTGGCGGACTTCTTTGCTCTTGGCGCGTTTGATGCCCATCAGCGTGGCGTAGCGCAGCTTGTTGCCGCCGGATTGAATGGTAAGCAGGGCCGGGGTGGGCAACTCAACGAACTGGAACCAGCCTTCTTCGAGTTCGCGCTTCACCTTGAGGCCAGCCTCGGTCTTTTCCACGTGCAGGATGAGCGAGGCATGGGGCAGGCCGAGCAGTTCGGCGACAATGACGCCGGTTTGCCCCAGGCCCAGGTCTTCCGATTGCAAGCCGGTGAGGACGAGGTCGGGGCTCTCCGGCTGGATGGAGGCAGCCAGCAGGCGGGCCACGCCCAGGGCGTCGCGTTGGCCGAGATCGTCGCAGACGATATGGATGGCACGGTCGGCGCCTTTGGCCAGTGCTTCGCGGAGAGTGGATCCCACCCGCTCCGGCCCGGCGCTGAGCACGATCACCTCGCCGCCGTGCTTCTCCTTGAGCTGGAGGGCTTCTTCCAGCGCATAGGCGTCGGGCTCGTTCAGGGCATATTGGAGCCCCGATTCCTCAATCCACTTTCCGGTGGCGTCGATCCGCACCTGCGCATCGCGTTCCGGAACCTGCTTGATAGCAACGACGATCTTCATGTGCTGACCTTCCCCAAGAGTCCCTTGTCTTTCGCTTCCACAGGAGTTCCGTGCCCCATCCTTGCGGCTTTTTCCTGCCGCTAGGGTGGGAAAACATGAACCTCAGTCCTTTTGAACCTCATCAGTCGTTCTCTCTGGCAAACTGCTTGCAACCAACTGCGCAATATCCAGCAACTGCGGCGCATCTTCGCCGCAGGCCGCAAGTGCATCCCGGAGCATGGTATTGCAGAAGGGGCAGGCGGCGGCAACTGTCTGCGCTCCGGTGGCTTTGAGTTCCTGCGCGCGATTGTGGCTGACGCGTTCGCCGCTCTCTTCGCCGAGGAAGGCCAGGCCGCCGCCGGCTCCGCAGCAGAAACTGCGCTCGCCATGGCGCGGCGCCTCGACCAGTTGGCCGGTGCGCGCCACCACGGCACGGGGCTCATCGTAGACGTTGCGATAGCGGCCCAGGTAGCAGGGATCGTGATAGACGATCTTCTCCGCGTTCGCCTGTTTTGGGAGCAGGTCCGCAAAGCGGGCCAGGAACTCGCTGTGATGCTCCACCGCGGGAGGCGCGCCGTACTCTTTCCAGTCCTCTTGAATCGTGCGCACACAATGCGGGCAGATGGAGACAATCTTCTTCACTTTGTTTTGCGCTAGGTTTGCGAGATTGGCCTCTGCCAGTTGCTGGAAAAGCAGATCGTTGCCCAGGCGGCGGGCCGCGTCGCCGGTGCATTTTTCCTTGCGCAGCACGCCGTAGCTCGTGCCCAGGTAGTTCATCACGCGGGCCAGGGCCACAACAATCTCGCGGCCTCTGGGATCGTAGCTGCCCATGCAGCCCAGCCACAAGCAGTATTCCTGAGTGCCGTCAAAGAGTGGCAGGGCGTGTTTCTCGATGAATTTGTCACGGTCGGCGGGGTTCATGCCCAGGGCGTTCGAGCCGCGTTCCAAAGCCAGAAAAAGCTGCGAGCCACGGTCGTCCGCCCAGGCGCCGGTATTGACCGCGCCGCGGCGCAGGCCGATGAGGATGGGCAGGTGCTCGATGCCCACCGGGCACTGGAACTCGCAGGCGCCGCAGGTGGTGCATTGGAAGACGGCTTGCTGCGCGTTGTACTTGCCCAGCAAGGGTTCTTCAGAGGTGGGACCCAGATCATTCAGATAGCCGCGCAGCCCGAGGACGATTTCCTTGGGGTTGAGCAGCTTGCCGGTGTTGGCGGCGGGGCAGTGCTCGGTGCAGCGGCCGCACTCGACGCAGGAGTAGGCCTGGAGAGTGACCAGGCGCGTGAGGTCCGTGCCGGCCACCAGGCCAAAGTCCTCATCGCCGCTGAGCGGAGGAATGCGGCTAAAGCCGCCGCGGGACAAGAAAACGGCCGCCGGGCTCAGCACCAGGTGCAGGTGCTTGGTGTGGGGAATGAGCGGCAGAAAGGCAAGCAGTGTCAGAGTGTGAAGCCACCAGAGGACGCGGGCTGCGGGGGCCGGGCCTGCGACAAAGAACGAGGCCAGATAAGTGGCCATCAGAATAAAAATCAAGAGAGCGATGAGGCCGGATTCCCAGGAGAGCGTGGCCCCCAGCCATTTTGGCCGGACGAGGAAACGCCGGACGAACAGGCCCGCGATGCCCAGCGCGCAACCCAGCGCAAACACCGCGGCCAGGTAGAAATAGAAGCGCCCAAAGCGGCCGGCCGGATCGAGAAAGCCGATCCCCAAACCCACAGCGCAGTGATTGAGCGTGACCAGGGCAAAGGCACAGAAGGCCCAGAAGACGAAGGCGTGGGCCAGGCCGGGCAGTGGGCGCTGGCGAACGACCTTGGCCTGGCAGAGCACCTCCCACACGAAGTCGCGGATGCGTGGGCCGATGGGAAAGAGAGAAAAGCCGGGGTCTTTCTTCGCGCGGAGGATCTTGCCCAGAACCAGGCCGAAACGACGCCAGAAGACAGCGGCCGAGGCCAGAACCAGCGCCAGGAACAGCAACTTCTCCAGAAAGGAAAAGTGCTGCGGTTCGGCCAGGGTTAGGGGAAGAACGATCATAGGCGAACCAGACAAAGATACAGGATCAGCTTGGGGGTCGTCGTCCAGCGCGCCCGCTCAGGCTGGCCACTGCAGGCACAACTCATAGCCGTCGGGGTCCTTGAAGAACATCTGCTTCATGCCGAAGGGCCGAACCATCGGGCCCTTGACCTCAATGCCGGCCGTGCGCAGAGTGTGGCAGGCTGCATCCAGATCCTGGCAGCCAATGTAGATCTGTGTGTCGGCGTGCGCGGCAGTACGGGCTGGGTCGGGAAGCGGAGGACGGCGGCTGCGTTCGTAGGCGGTGTTGAGCATGAGCGTCGCGTCGTTCAGCCGGAGCCAGCACCAGTCGAAGTGGCCGTCCGGCTCGGGGGTTGAGGTGCTCACAAGCTGAAAGCCCAGCAGATCGCGGTAAAAGCGGAGCGAGGTGGGCATGTCAAAGACTGCCAGCAGCGGGCACAGGCCGCGCATATCGATTGCCATGGACCGTTCCTCCTTTGGAAGGATTCCCCGGTATCAAGATCGGGATCTCCACCCCACGGACGAAGACCTGTCCGTGGGGACCCCGGACCTGGGGCCCTCCAATTTCAGTTTGCTCTGCCGGAATCTAGCAGCGCACAATCTTGGGCGAGTCGATGCCCTTGGTGGCATTGCGGGTATCCACCACCAGTTGCGCCTGCTCGACGATGGCCTTGTAGTCGTATGCGGAGTGGTCGGTGACGATGACGACGGCGTCGTACTGGCCCAGATTGTCCAGCGGCGTGTTGGTCATGTTCAGGTCGTAGTGGCGTCCATGCCCCACGGTGGGGAAGAAGGGGTCGTTGTAGGCCACCAGGGCGCCCTTTTCGCGCAGCAACTCGATGATGGTCAGCGAGGGCGACTCGCGCAGGTCGTCGATGTCGCGCTTGTAGGCCAGGCCCAGCACCAGCACCTTCGATCCCTTGATGGACTTTTGATGTTCGTTGAGGCCGTTGGCCAGTTGATCGATCACAAAGTAGGGCATGGCGATGTTGACTTCGCCGGCCAGTTCGATGAAACGGGTGCGGAAATCGAATTCCTTGGCCTTCCAGGAAAGGTAAAAGGGATCGATGGGGATGCAGTGGCCGCCCAGTCCGGGACCGGGATAGAAGGCATGGAAGCCGAAGGGCTTTGTCTTGGCGGCGTCGATGACCTCATGAATGTCGATGCCCATGCGCATGCACAGCTGCTTCAGCTCGTTGACCAGCGCGATATTGACGCAGCGGTAGATGTTCTCCAGCAGCTTGGTCATTTCGGCCACCGAGGGGCTGCTGACCGGCACCACGCGGCGGAAGATGGACCCGTAGAGGACCGCCGCCAGCTCCGCGGCCGCCGGGCCGCAGCCACCCACAACCTTGGGAATATCGTGGCGGGCCACCGTTTCGTTGCCGGGATCTTCGCGCTCCGGGGAAAAGACCACATGCACGCCCGCCTCATCCAGCTTGCGGGCAACCTTGAGGCCGTGCGGGTTGCCGCTTTCCAGCAGCGGCACCACCACCTCTTCCGTGGTGCCGGGATAGGTAGTGCTCTCCAGCACAATCAACTGCCCCTCATGGATGTGGGGGGCGATGGACTTGACGGTGCCGGTCACATAACTGAGATCGGGCTCATGGTGCTCGTTGAGCGGGGTGGGCACGCAGATGATGACCGCGTCCATCTGGGCGATTTCGGCGTAATCCGCCGTGGCGCGGAAGCCGGCCTTTTGCGCCTCCTGAATTTCCTGGGGCAGGATGCGCACGATGTAGGAGCCACCCGCATTGAGCGTGCTCACCTTGCGCGCCTCGACGTCAAAGCCGGTTACGCGGAAGCGCTCGCCGCTGAAGAGCAGCGCCAGCGGCAATCCAACATAGCCCATTCCGACGATGCCGATGCGGGCTTCGCGGGTTTCCATTTTGCGCTTGAGTTCAGCCAGGCGGGTTACGGTCGCAGGGGTCATGCTTTGGATTGTAAAACCTGACACTGTGATCGTGCTCAACGATCTCTTCGACTCGCGGTTGTATCCTTGAAGAGGTGGATTGGGCTCATCGTGCCTGGGTAACTCCGCCGTCAAGGAGAATGGATTGGCTAGCTATCTTGTTACCGGAGCCGCCGGCTTCATCGGCCGCTCGATTGCCGCGGCCTTGCTGGCGCGCGGAGAAACGGTTCGCGGCATTGACAACTTCATCACCGGCAAGCGCTCCAATCTGGTTGGCCTGGAGGCCATGGAGTTCATCGAGGGCGACCTGACCAACCCGGCGGCCTGCGCCCAGGCTTGCGCGGGTGTGGAGGTTGTCTTTCACGAGGCGGCGCTGGCCTCGGTTCCGCGTTCCGTGGCCGATCCGGTAGCCACCAACGAAAACTGTGTGACCGCCACGCTCAACGTGCTGGTGGCGGCGCGTGCCGCCGGGGTGCGCCGCGTGGTCTATGCTGGGTCGTCCTCGGCCTATGGGGACACTCCGACCCTCCCCAAGCACGAAGGAATGCTGCCCAACCCCATCTCTCCCTATGCCGTGGCCAAGCTGGCCGGGGAACACTATATGCGCGTCTTCGCCCGCGTCTATGGGTTGGAGACCGTGGTCCTGCGTTACTTCAACGTCTTCGGTCCCTGCCAGGACCCTACTTCGCACTACTCCGGCGTGCTGGCGATCTTCTGTCGGCGGATGCTGGCCGGGGAACAGCCCACCATCTTTGGCGATGGCGAGCAGAGCCGGGATTTCACCTACATCGACAACGTAGTCCACGCCAACCTGCTTGCTGCCGCGGCCCCCGCAGAGAAGGTTTCTGGGCAGATGATGAACGCCGCTACCGGCTCGCGCATTACGCTGAATGAGACCTTCGAGTTGCTATGCGGGCTGACCGGCTATCGCGGCAAGCCGGCCTATGCGGAAGGGCGCGCTGGGGACATCCGTGACTCGCTGGCCGATATTGGGCTGGCCAGGGAACTGCTCGGCTACCAACCGATTGTCGATTTCCGCGAAGGGTTGCGGCGGACCGTCGAGTGGTACAGAACCAGCGCAGCGGGGGCTTGAAGAACAGACGGCCGTCCAGGTTTTCCCACAAAGCATTCTCTTAAATCCTGGAGTCTATTGACGGATTGCCTTTGATGCGGCAAACTGTCGGGGATTTCCTGTGCATCGGCTTTTCGATTTGTAATTTTCAGGGGAAGCCCTGCCTTGGGGAGTCTTGGGACTGAGGTTCCCTCCACTTGCCGGACGCACCCGTTGTTCAGCACGATTTTGAACGTGGGCTCTCTTCGGGGCCCAGGGCAGGGAGCAGCCGGCAGAGTTCCTCGACCTCCCTGCGCGAGCTTTGGCAGGTTTTGGTGCGCAGGCGGCGTCTGCTGTTTTCCGTGGTGGGCGGGTTGCTGCTGCTGTGCCTTCTGTATTGCCTGATTGCTCCCAACCAGTACGAGGCTAGCGCCAGTGTGGCGATGCGCACATCGCCGGCTTCGCCGCTCAGCATGGAGACGGCGCCGCTGGTTTCGGCGTCGATTCTCTCCGCGCCGTTGCAATTGGAGACGCTGGCCAACGTGTTTCGCAGCGACCAACTGGCGTGGAGAGTGATTCGTGACCTCCAGCTTTATCAGGCGCCTGGTTTCAAGGGCCGCTTTGCCAGCCGTTTTCCCGGTTTTCGCCCCGACGCCCCCACGGCCGAGGCCCAGGCCTGGCTGCTGGAGCGGTTCCAGAGGCGGCTCAATGTGCAAACCCTGCCGCGCACGCTGCTGATTCAAATTCGCTTTCGCTGCAGAGACGCGGCTTTGTCTGCCGCCGTGGTGAACGACCTGATCCGCGCCTATGGGCAGCAGGAGAGCGAGTCGCGGGTGCAGGCTACCGCCCAGGCCTCGATCTGGCTGCAAAGCCAACTCAAGGATCTGAAGGCGCGCGTGGAACGGGACCAGCAGCGGCTCTCGGCCTTCCAGAGCGAGCACGGCATCCTGAGCACGCCAGAGATCCTCAGCAACGGCAAGCCGGGCGCGACTCAGCACAGTTCCGGTTTGCTGGAGATTGACGAACTGGGCCGGCAGTTGGTGGATTCTGCCACAGACCGCATTCTGCGCGAGGCCGAATACCGCGCCGCCTCGCAGGGTGATCCGGAGTTGGTGATTGCCTCCGATCCGCATCTCCAGGCCGAGAGCGGCAACTTTGCCACCGCGCTACTCGAGCAGATTCATGCGCGCCACAGCGAGTTGGAACTGGAACAGGCGCAACTCAGCGCCGAACATGGCCCAAATTTTCCCAGGGTGGCGGAGATTCGCCGCCAGTTGCAGGACCTGGACGCACAGAAGAAAGCCGAAGACGCCAAGCTGGTCGAACGCTTCCACAGCGCCTGGCAGACCGCGACCGATCGCGAGCAGTTGGTGCGCAAAAACCTGAACGAGCGCACCGCCGAAGGCATGAAGCTGAACGAGGCGGCCACCGAACTCGCCGTCATGGTTGAAGAGGCAAACGCCAGCCACGAGCTTTACATGAAGGTGATGGAGAAGACGGAGGAAGCGGGACTGGCCGCCGGCACCCAGGGGGCCAACATCTCGGTGGTGGATTATGCGCGTCAGCCGGTGAAGCCGGTGGCGCCGGACCTGCCCCTTTACCTGGCAATCACGCTCTTCGCCGGCTTGTGGCTGGCAGTGGGAGGCGTCTTGTTGCTCGAATCGCTTGGTGCTTCAGGGACGTCGGCGGCCTTGACGCTGCTGGCTGTGCTTCTGGCTGGCGGGGCAGCGCGCGCGCAAGCGCCTACTCCAAACCTGGACGGTCTGCCCACGGGCGTGGCCCGCATTCCTTTGACGCAGGACACCAAAACCGCGCCTGTTGCCAAGGATGCGCCCGCGGTGTGGGACCGGCCTGCCGGCGCAAACGTGGCCGGGTTGCCGCCTCTCGCGGCTACCCAGTCCGCCGCACCCATGCCCGCCCCCATCGGTCCGGGCGACTTTCTGGACATCAGCGAGTACCACACGCCGGAGTTTCATTCCGCGGTGCGCGTTTCTCCGGACGGCTCGGTCACGCTGCCCATGGTGAATGAGGTGCAATTGGGCGGCCAGAACGAGCAGTCCGCGGCGCACACCATCGCGCAGGCGTTGCTGGCCAAGGGAATGCTGCTGCACCCCATGGTCACCGTGCTGGTGCTTTCCTACGCAGGGCAGGACGTGAGCGTGCTGGGCGAGGTGGCCCGGCCGGGAGTCTATCCCTACACCGTTCACCATCGCCTGCTCGACGTGATTTCCGCCGCCTCCGGACTGACGACCAGCGCCGGCCGGCTGGTGAACGTCTTCCACCGTGACGACCCGAAGACGCCGCATCCGGTGGTGCTGGACCCCAGCGGTACCGACACCGACGGCGACCACAACCCCGAATTGACCCCAGGTGACACGGTGCAGGTGAGCCGCGCCGGGCTGGTGTTTGTGATTGGCGACGTGGTGCGCCCTGGGGGATTCCCAGTCGATCCGGCGCAAGGACTCACCGTGGTGCAAGCGCTCAGCCTGGCCTGGGGACCGGGGCAGAACGCCGCCACCCGCAAGGCCCTGCTGATTCGCGAGCAGAAAGGCGGGCGGACCCTGACCACGCTCGACCTGAAGCGCATGTTGCGCGGCCAGGAGCCCGATCAGCCGGTCCACGACCGGGACATTCTGTTTGTGCCCGACTCGACGGCCAAAAGCCTGTGGAACCGGACCATGGAGGCGGCCATTCAATCGGCGGTCGGCGTCACCATCTACTCCGCCTTGGTCTATTCGCAAAGGTATTAAAGCATTTTCACGAAGCGAGCATGCTCCTGGGCGTCCCACCATTGCCGCGTCTTTGCTCTTGTGGCTTTTGAAAATGCGATAGCGAGGTTTCAAGCAATGCGCAGAATTGCCTGGGGACTGTTGCTGCTGTTCGTCTTCGCGATCCCATGGGAATACTCCCTGGACCTGGGCGAGCCGCTGGGCAATGTCGCCCGCATTGCCGGCCTGCTGCTGCTGCTGGCCGCGATTCCCGCACTCTTGCAGGCTGGGAATATGCGCACGCCCGGCCCCATGCAATGGGCTGTTCTGGTTCTCTACCTCTGGATTTGCTGCTCCTATTTCTGGACCATCGAGCCGCAGGCGACCCTTGAAAAGATGCGCGCTAACTTCCAGGAGATGATGATCGTCTGGCTGGTCTGGGAGTTTGCGGAGAGCGCCCAGGATTTGCGCTCCTTGCTGCGTGCTTATGTGGCCGGATCGTGGGTGCTGGCCGCGCTCACCATTGCCAACCTGGCCTCGCCTGAAGCCATCGCCGCCGGCCAGATACGCTTTGCCGCCGCGGGGCAGGATCCGAACGATGTGGCCCGCTTCCTCGACCTCGGCTTCCCGCTGGCGGCCCTGCTTCTGAACAGTGAACCCCGCTGGCCAGCTCGTCTGCTGGCGGGGGGGTATCTGCCCCTTGGCCTTGTTGCCGTCCTGGTCACCGCCTCCCGCGGAGGGTTTCTGGCCGCCGTGGTGGGGCTGGCGGGTTGCGGTTTGCTGCTGATCCGCGGCCACGCCAGGGGTGTGCTCGCCGGCACGCTGACGCTGCCGGCGATTGCCGCCCTTCTCTGGTTCACCGTTCCCCACGAGACGTTTGAACGCCTGGCCACCATTCCCGGCCAGCTTCAAGGTGGCGACCTGAACCAGCGGTGGAATATCTGGGCCGCCGGCTGGGATGCTTTTGTGCATGCGCCGCTGTTCGGCTCCGGGGCCGGTTCCTTTGTCAGCGCCGCTGGCTTGGCTCCGCTGGATACGGCGCACAATACGGTGCTTTCGATCGCCGTCGAAGGAGGCCTGTGCGGCCTGTTTCTCGCAGTGGCCATTCTGGCGCTGGCGGCACTGTCAACAATGAAGACCCATGGTCCGCTGCGCGTGGCCATGGCCACCGCGCTGCTGGTTTGGGTGGTTACCTCGCTGGTTGCCACGGTGGAGGAGAGCCGCACAACCTGGCTTTTGCTGGCGCTGATTGCGCTCGCCGGTCGGTTGGCCGGGGAAGAGCCGCAGAACCTTGCCGCCTGCTTTCCCAACATTGTGCCGCCGCCCGAGTTTGCTGCAACTCCGGCCTCCGTCTTGTAGGCTGCCGGGGTCAAGACGGTCCTCTTCGACATGGTTTCCATTTCCCAACTCGTGCCGCAGCAAAAAGGCGCCAGCGTCAATCGCCGCATCTTCCGCGCGGCTGCCGCAGTGGCCGCGGCGGGGATTCTGGTCAAAGTTGCGGCCACCTTCAAGGAGATAACGGTGGCTGGTGTCTATGGGCGCAGCGACGCCATGGATGCCTTCCTGGCAGCTGCCTTGATCCCTGGGCTGCTCATCAACCTGATCTCCGAGTCGATGAACCAGGCGCTGGTGCCCACGCTGGTGCGGGTGCGGGAACATGAGGGCCACGAGCAAGCCCAGCAACTGCTGTCGAGCTCAATGCTGTGGATGTGCGTGCTGCTGGCAGCGGTCTCGGCCGCCATGGCCATCGGCGCGCGCGGCTTCTTTCCGCTGATCGCCTCGCACTTCGCGGCAGAGAAGCTGGCGCTGGCCGAGCGTCTCTTCTACGGCCTGCTGCCGGTGGTGCTCATCACGGGAATCGCCTCGAATTGCACCGCGGTTCTGAACACCTTCGACCGCTTCGCGCTGCCGGCGCTGGCCAACGTGGCCACGCCGCTGGCCATCATTTTCGGTTCGCTGCTGCTGGGCGCCCGCTGCGGCATCTGGGCCATGGTTTACGCCATGCTGGCCGGCGCGCTGCTGCATGCGGCCGTGGTGGTGGGGATGATGGATGCCCACGGCTACCGCTTCAGGCTGCGCTGGTACGGCATGACCGAGGCCACACGGCAAGTGGGGCGCCAGTACGGGCCGGTATTGCTCAGCGGCGTGGTGGCCTCCGGCGGCTTGCTGGTAGACCAGTCCATGGCGGCCATGCTGCCGGCGGGGAGCGTCTCCACGCTGGTGTATGCCAGCCGCTTTGTGAGCGTGGTGCTCACGCTGCTGGCAGGGGCGGTCTCGACCGCCGTAACGCCCTACTTCTCGCGCATGGTCGCTCACCAGGACTGGGCTGGATGCCGGAGCACGTTACGCACCTGGGTGCGCCTGACCCTGCTGGTCTCCGCACCCCTGGCCGCATCGCTGATGGCCGGTTCGCACCTGCTGATCCGCATCGCCTTGCAGCACGGCGCCTTCGGGCCGCGCGATACCGCGGCGGTTACCCCGGTGCTGGCCATGTATGCACTGCAGATACCTTTCTTTGTTTCCAGCCGCGTGTTCTACCGTTTTCTGCTTGCCATTCGTCGCGCGGATCTGATTCTCTATTGCGGCATCCTCAATCTCGTGCTGGATATCGTTCTGAATGTGATTCTGATGCGCTTGTTCGGCGTGGCGGGCATTGCGTTGGCCACTTCGATTTGGACTGTGTGTACGTTTTTCTTGCTTTGGTATTGGACGCGGAAGCTGCTTCGCAAGGAATCCCGGCAGGAAGCATAATCCGCTAAGCGAAACGCACAAATCCAGGAGGGATGCCCCTCCTCAGGAAGCCGTACTCGGAAGGAAGGCAACAGGATGATTCCGCGGCCAGCCCAATACATTCTTCGCTTCGACGATCTCTGTCCAACGGTCTTGCGCACCCGATGGCAGCGCTTTCTGCCGCTGATTGAAGAGTTCGGAATCAGGCCGATTCTCGCCGTGGTTCCCGACAATCAGGACGACAGGCTGCAGATTTCGCCGCCCGACCCGGAATTCTGGACCCGCATGCGCGCGATGGAGGCTGCGGGGGCCATGATCGGCATGCACGGTTACAGCCATCTCTGCAACAGCAAAGGCCACGGCCTGCTGACGCTCCACCGCAGGACGGAGTTCGCCGGCGTCCCCGAGGAAACACAGCGCCGGTGGATTCGAACGGGGCTGGGGATTCTCCGTGCCCACGGGCTCAACCCCAGGATTTGGGTTGCGCCGCGTCACGGTTTTGATCTCTCCACCTTGTATGCACTCCGCAAGGAGGGGATCAGGCTGCTCTCAGACGGGTTTGCCCGCGTTCCTTTCAACCGCGACGGCCTCACCTGGATTCCGCAGCAACTTTGGGAGCCGGTGGACAAGGCCGAGGGTCTTTGGACCATCTGCGTGCATGCCAACACGGCACACAGTTCGCAGATAAGACAGTTGCAGGAGTTTCTTCGCCAGCATGCCGCGCAGTTCACCTCGGTGGACCGTGCTTTGGCAGAGTATCCGCCGGGCAGGCTGGATGGAATGGAATGGATTTTTGAAAAGTTGGCGCTGCGGCGCGCCCAGGCTTCCCAGCTCAAGAAGCGGTTGCACCGTCTTGCGCTTGCCGATTGAGCAGGTCCCGATAGAGCGCTTCCCACCGGTCCAGCACGGACTCCAGGCCGAACCGCTCGGTCGTCCGTTGTCGCGCCCGCTCGCCCATGGATCTGCGCTCCTCCCGTGGGGTGCGCATCATTCTGGTCATCGCCGCGCCCAATGCGCCGGCATTGCCGGGCAATGTGAGCCAGCCGGTCTGTCCCTCGACAATCACTTCGCGAGAGCCGGGAACATCGGTGGCCACCGCGGGCAAGGTGCAGGCCGCGGCTTCCAGAAGACCCATCGGCAGGCCCTCCCAGAGAGACGACAGTACGAAGCCATCCGCGGCCTGCATCCAGCGGCGCATATCGGTTTGAAAGCCCAGAAAACGGACCCTGCGCTTCAGCCCCAACTCCGCCGCCAGCCGGACCAGATCGTCTTCCAGAGGGCCGCTGCCGGCGATGATCAGGCGAGCCTGCTCGCCAGCCTGCGCGAAGGCCCGAAGCAGCGTGGGGTAGTCTTTCACCGTCTCCAAACGGCCGGCGGCGAACCACAGATATTCGTTGCCCAGGCCAAGCTCCCGGCGGACAGCGGTTCTGGCATCCGCGTCGGGCTGGAACGCCTCTACATCCACGCCGTTGGGCAGGACCGTGAGCTTCTTCTCTGTAACCATTGCAGCGGAGAGATACGCGTCCGCGACGGCCTGGCTCACGGCAGTCACTCGATCTGGGATCCAGTTGCTCCAGCGATAGCCCAGCCGGCGGCCCAGAGTGCCCGTTGACGAGCTGTGAAGCGAGTCAACCAGTACCGGGACGGGAGCGGCCAGACGCGACCAGCGCGCCAGCCAGGCGGCATGAGGCAGGTGCGCGTGAACCACATCCGGGGATGCGCGCCGCAGCCACTTATGGAAGCGAATCCAACCCCGCGGATCGGCCAGGCCCTTGCGCATACCCAGGCTGAAAAAAGCGGCGCCCGCGGCGGTGAGTTCATCGGCAGCGCCGCCTCCCGTGCCGGAAAGTGCGACAACGCTGACTTGCCGGCCGCGCCGTCGCAGCCCATTGGCCAGCAGCATCACCTGCCGCTCCGCACCGCCGATGCGGTCCAGGCCGGGGATCATCAGGGCGACGTGGCTCAAGGCTGTCCGCTTTCCAGCACCGAATCGATCAGGCTCTCATAGCCTTGAATTGCGCGCTCAATGCGGAACTTCTCGATGAATGGGTGCTCAAATCGCTCACCGGGCCGCAGGGATTCAAGAGCCGCAAGCAGGCTGGCGGCAAGCGCGGGGAAAGAGATTTCCGTTGCCAGCCATGCGCCGGGTTGCGCTTCGAGCAGGTTCACCAGGCCCTCTGAAGCAGGCAAAGCCACCAGCGGAAGCCCCGCCGCCGCAGCCTCCAGCAGGGCATTCGGAAGGCCTTCGTGGCGGGAACTCAGTACAAAGAGGGCAGCGCCCGGAAAGTACATGGAAGGGCGCTCCACATGGCCCACCAGGTGGACAGCCGACTCCAATTTCAGTTCGTCGCATTCAGCCTTCAAGGCTGCCTCTTCCGTGCCTTCGCCCGCGATCACCAGATCCGCGTCAGGGAACTGATGACGAACCACAGCCAGCGCCCGCAGCAAGAGGTCGAAGCCCTTGACCGGCGCGAGACGGCCCACGGCGAGCACGTGGGGACCGGGGCCGGACCACAGATCCGGGCTGCGACTGACGGCATTCCTGATTGCCTCCACCTCGATCGGGTTTGCCAGCACGGTCAGCCGATTGCGGCCAATCCCAAAGGCCCCGGCAAGATCGTCGGCTATTGCCTGCGTCGGGCAGATGACCTGGTCCGCGCGGCGGTAGAGCTGATAGAGCAGACGGGTATAGCCGGGCAAGTCCTCGAACGCCAAGGATGCCGAGGCGGTCTCATTCTGCCGCACCAGCACCCGTGTGCCTTTCGGCAAGAAAGGCCGGAGCAGGAGCACCAGGAAGTTGAGATGCGCCATGCCGGAGAGAATCACCTCCGGTTTGAGCCGCCGGATGAGGCGGAGCAGCCGAAAGGCCGCGTTGCGCACTCTGCGCGCTGCGAGCGCGTGGGTATGGACCCAGATCGGCAGAGGCTGCGGCCCGGCATTCACCTGCGTAATCAGCCCCATGTGCAACTCGTACTTCCTGGGCGAGAGGCTCCTTGCCAGCAGAGCGGCCACCTGCTCCGCGCCGCCGCCGCCGAGATGCGGAATCAGCAAAAGAATCCTGGGTCGGTGATTCATGAACTTGTACGAGGCAAGGCGAGTATATGCAGAATATCTTCCGAAATGCAAAAAAACTTAATCTCTCATAGCTCCTGGCCGCGTTCTGGTGTTAGCTTGTTTGTAACTTCTCCAAGCGCCCTTAAAAGAAATCGCCTGCTTTTGAGCAAGGGCGCACCGGAGAGACTGCGGAAGATGCCTCGATGTCGAGGTCCATCCGCAAGGCATGACTCAGACGCGGGCGCCTTTGCCTGTCCTTCTCAGGTCATGCAGGAAGTAGTTGCGCCGATTCTTTTCCCAGCATCCTGCCGTTTCAAGCAAGCGACTTTCAAACCGTTTCCCGAACTCTTCTGGAAGCGGTAGAAAAAGGCTGGGTGGCTTTATGCCCGTTTTCCTGGCGCACCGACGTACAGCGGATCTAACGGCTGATACAACGCAGGGGCAACCCCGCATCGTGGTGGGCATTACCCACCCGCAAACATGTCTGATTCTGACTGGCCGGTTACGCGCGCTACGCGAGGCGGGCTTTCAGGTCACGCTGGTTTCAGGCCCCGGAGAATTGCTGGACCGCACTGCTGCCAGCGAAGGTGTGGAGTCGATTGCCATTCCCATGCAGCGGGGTATTGCTCCTTTTGCGGATATGGTTTCGCTGCTGCGGCTGTGGTTGCTTCTACGCAGAGTCAAACCGGAACTGACGGAATTCAGCACTCCCAAAGCCGGCCTGCTGGGCTCGCTTGCGGCGTGGCTGGTCGGGGTGCCGGGGCGGATTTACCTGCTGCGCGGACTCAAGCTGGAGACTTCCGCCGGGCTCAAGCGCCGCGTCCTGTTGTCTGCGGAGCGGGTGGCCGCAGAGTGCGCGCACGTTGTGCTCTGCAATAGCGAAAGCCTGCGGGCTAAAGCACTCGCGTTGGGCATCGCCCCCGCGCAAAAGCTGCACCTGCTGGGTAGCGGCAGCAGCAATGGAGTTGATGCACGGAGATTCTCGCCGGGACCAAGCGGTGTGCGAGCCCGCCTATGGATTCCGCGGGAAGCACCGGTGGTGGGCTTCGTGGGGCGGTTGACCCGCGACAAAGGCTTGCCGGAATTGATAGATGCCTTCAAGAAGATTCTGCAAGTCGAGCCGGAAGCGCAGTTGCTCCTGGTGGGTTGGCTCGATGCTTCAGAGGATGCGCTGGACCTTGGTTTGCGCGCCCGCATCCTGCGCCATCCGCAGATTCATTGCACCGGATTCGTGGCTGACACGGCGCCTTATTACCGCGCCATGGACCTGATGGTTCTGCCCACTTGGCGGGAGGGGTTTCCCAATGCGGTGCTGGAGGCCGCGGCCACGGGGATTCCGGTGATCACGACGGAATGCACCGGTTCCCGCGACTCTGTGGCGCACGAGGTTACCGGCCTGCTGATCCCGCCCGGCTCCCCGGAAGCAATCTGCGCCGCGGTGCTGGCGCTGCTTTCCGATCCGGAGCGGCGGTTGCGCATGGGCCGGGCCGCCCGCGCTTGGGTGCTTGAGCACTACTCGAACGAACGCGTGCTGGGGCGTGTCGTTCTCTACTACAAAAGTCTTCTGGAATCTGCGCTGGCCGCTCGCTCCGCTAGGGGGCCGGCGGTTGCTCAACGGCCAGACCGCGTACGAAGCCTCCTGGAACCTTGATGGAGGGAGGAGGCGCCTGCAGCGAATGCGCTCCGCCTTCGGCTGCGTGCAGCACTTCGCCAGGAACGATGCCAAGGACCAGTGTGGCCAGAACCGCCAACAGCAGGGCAGCCCCCACGGCGATGCCAACCTGGGGCGCGGGAAGCGCTGTCGCGGCTGCAGCATCGGCGGGCCGTTGCGCTGCCGCCAGGGCCAGCCGCAGATAGTAGGCCGCGGCCAGGCCGGAGTTCAGCAGGCCGATGATGGCCAGCCACACCGCGCCGCCGCCTACCGCTGCGGTGAAGGCGTAGAACTTGCCGAAGAAGCCGCCGGTGAAGGGGATTCCTACCAAAGAAACAAGGAAAAAGATCAAGAGGCTCCCGAGCAGAGGCGAGCGGTAAAGGACGCCGCGGAAATCCGCCACCAGCGGCCGTTCGTCGTTATAGCCGCTGATCAGCGTAATGACCGCAAAGATGCCCACGTTCATGGCGGCGTAGGCCGCGATATAAAAGCTGGCGGCGGCAATTCCGCTGTTACCCAATCCGGCGAAGGCGGCCAGCAGATAGCCGGCATGGGCAATCGCGGAGTAGGCCAGCATGCGCTTCACGTTCTGCTGGCGAAGCGCAGCCAGGTTGCCCACGGTCATGGAGAGCACGGCTACGATCCACAAGAGCGGCGCCCAGAGCGAGTGCAGCGAGGGGAACATCTCATAGGCCACGCGCAGCAGCAGCGCGAAGGCCGCGGCCTTGGGCGCGGTAGAGAGCAGCGCCACCACCGGCGAGGGCGCGCCTTCGTACACGTCCGGCGTCCAGATATGGAATGGAACAGCCGAGACCTTGAAGAGGATGCCCACCAGCATCAGCGCCAGGGACGCCAGCACCAGGGAGTGATTGGGCGCCGAGGCCGCAAGCTGCGCGATCTCGTAGATTTGCGTGGTGCCGGTAGCGCCAAAGATCATTGCCACGCCGTAGAGCAGGAAGGCGGTGGCGAAGGAGCCGAGCAGGAAGTACTTGATGGCCGCCTCGGGGCCGCAGCCCGTCTGCTTGCGGTAACCGGCCAGAACGTAGGTGGAGATGGAGGAGATTTCCAGGGCAATGAAGACCAGCAGCAGCTCGACCGCGCCGGTCAGCAGGCACATGCCCACCGCGCCAAAGACCACCAGCGCGTAGAACTCGCCCTGGTGATGGCTGTCCGCGGGCAGGGTATCCAGCGAGAGCAGCAGGGCCACCAGCACGATGCCGCAGATTAGCACGTGAAAGAAGATGGTGAACGCGCTGGTTTCGACCGTCCCATAGAAACCGGTTCCCTGGGGCAGAGAAAGCTGCCACAGGCTGGCCCACAGCGCAAAAGTGGCTCCCAGAGCAGCCACCCAGCCCAACGGGCGGCGCGCCCAATGCGGCGGCAGCGAGGCGTCGGTGAGCATGACGGCCACGCCGGTCAGGGTGAGGATGACCTCGGGAAGGATGCGGAAGATGTCGGGAACAGGATTCACCGCTGCACCTCCCCATGGAACGGAATGGGTAATGCGGAAGCAGGCAAGACGGATGATCCCTTCAACGGTGGAGGATGCACGCCCGTTTCGATCGACTGCATCCAGAGGGACGGCGCCAGGCCCATGACCAGCATCAGCACAGCCAGGGGCGCCAGGACGGCCAGTTCACGGAAGTGCAGATCGTCGGCAGGCTTTGAAGTTGCCAGGTTGCTTTCGGGCCCGTAGAAGATCCGCTGCACCAGCCACAGCATGTAGGCCGCGCCCAGGATCACGCCCAGCGAGGCGGCGATCGCCCAGCTCTTGCTGACGCCGGTAAAGGTGCTGGAGAGGATGAGGAACTCGCCCACAAAGCCATTCAGCATGGGCAGCCCGATCATGGCCAGGGAGGCGATGACAAAGAGCGTAGCGGTGCGCGGCAGCTTGCCGGCCAACCCCCCGTAGTCGCCGATTTGGCTGGTCTGATAGCGATCGTAAAGGAAGCCCAGCAGCACAAACAGCGCGCCGTCGATGACTCCGTGATTCAGAATTTGATAGACCGCGCCATCCCAGCCGGTAAAGGTCAGCCCGTAGATGCCCAGGGTGATCAAACTCAGGTGACTCAGGGCGGCAAAGGCGATCAGCCGCCAGAAGTCGCGCTGCACCAGGGCCAGGCACGCTCCGTAGAGCATGCCGACCACGGCCAGAGCAATCAGATAGGGAGCCGCCGCCCGCGCCTGCACCGGGAATAATCCGATGTGGAAGCGCAGCATGGAGTAGAGGCCCAGTTTGCCGGCTACCACCATGGCCAGGGCCACCGGCGCCTCGGTAAAGGTATCCGCCAGCCAGCCGTGCAGAGGGAAGACCGGCACCTTGACCGCAAAGGCGAAGAGAAATGCCAGCGCCACCCAGAAGAGCGCTCCGGCAGGCAAAGCCCCGTGGGTGATGAGGATTTGCAGCGTGGCAAAGTCGAAGCTGCCGGTGCGGGCATAGAGCCACAGCAGCGCCACCAGCAGCGGCGCGGAGGGGATGAACGTGAAGAGGAAGAACTTGATGGCGGCCTTGGGTCCGTCCTTGCGGCCGTACATGGCGATCAGAATGGCCATGGGCACCAGCGACAGTTCCCAGAAGCCGTAATAGAGCATCAGGTCCAGCGAGATGAAGACGCCGAACATGGCCGTCTGCTGCACCAGGAAGAGCGCAAAGAAAACCTTGCGGCGCTCCTTGATGGCGTTCCAGCTGGCCAGCACGCCGATGGGCGCCAGCAGGCCGGTCAGCACCACCAGCCACAGGCTCAAGCCGTCCACGCCCACATGGTAGAAGATGGCCGGGTTCTCGATCCACGGCAAGTCGATCTGGAACTGGAAGCCGCCCTGGCCGAGGAGAAAGTGCGCCGGCAGATGCAGGGTGAAGCCAAAGGTGGCCAGGGAGGTCAGCAGCGCGATCCAGTTGGGCAGCTTGCCGCGATCGGGCATGAGCGCCACCAGCACCGCTCCGGCTAGCGGAAGCAGCAGTATCCAGGTGAGAATCGATTCGTTTATCGCGTTCATTCTCTAGTGCCCCGCCACTTTCCAGATGAATTCCAAAGAAGCCGGCCACACCGTGGACCACGGAACCAGCACGAACAACAGAACAGCCGCCGCACCCGCGGCCAGCCATGCCGCATAGGAGCGCAGGTTGCCGGATTGCCAGCGCTGCAAGATTGCCCCCGCAAAGGTTGCGATGCCGGCCAGCAGCCAGGCTGTGCCGCCCAGCAGCCCCGTATCTACCACCCAGCCCAGCAGATATTTGGAGACGCCAAGCAGCGGCTTGACCACCGTCGCGCCGTAGATTTCATCCACGTAGAACTTGTTCGACAGGAGTTTGTAGCAGCCCGGCAGCGCAGCGGCCATGCGCTCGGCGCGGGCCGGCTGCTGCCGGTAAATCAGGTCGGCAAGCAGCCAGCCCAGCAGGGCCACGGCAACGGCCGCCATGCTCAGAATCAGTTCCAGATGCGCGTTGCCAGCTTCCACGGCGCGTGCACCGGTGGCGGGCGCCAGGAAGGCGGAGAAGCGTTCGATGCCGATCCAGCCGCCGCAAAGCGAGAGCAGGGCCAGAATTAGCAGCGGTACCGCCATCGTCAAGGGAGTAGCGTGGGGATGCGCAGCCTTGCCGCTCGGCTTGGACAGGAAGGCCATATACCAGAGCCGGAACATATAGAACGAGGTCAGCAGGGCCGTCACCAGCCCCACGAACCACAGAATCCTGCCGCTTCCGCCTTGCGCAAAAGCAGCGTAGAGAATGGCGTCCTTTGAGAAGAATCCGGCGAAGGGAAAGAAGCCGGCAATGGCGAAGACAGCGGCCGTCATGGTCCAGAAGGTGACGGGCAGCTTCTTCCACAGTCCGCCCATCTTGCGCAAATCCTGCTCCCCGCCGATGGCGTGAATCACCGCGCCTGCGGCCAGGAAGAGCAGCGCCTTGAAGAAGGCATGAGTTACCAGGTGGAAGATAGCCGCAGAGTAGGCCGCGACGCCGCAGCCCAGGAACATATAGCCCAGCTGCGAGATGGTGGAGTAGGCCAGCACCCGCTTGATGTCGTTCTGGACCAGGGCGATGACGGCGGCAAACAGGGCCGTGGCTGTGCCCACAATGGCAACCACGCCCAGCGCGAAGGGCGAATGATCGAACAGTACATGGGTGCGGGCGATCATGTAGACGCCGGCGGTGACCATGGTGGCCGCGTGAATGAGGGCGGAGACCGGCGTAGGGCCTTCCATGGCGTCGGGCAGCCAGATATAGAGCGGAAGCTGCGCGCTCTTGCCAGTGGCGCCCAGCAGCAGGCAAAGCGCGATCACCGTGACCACGCCGCCCTGCCAGCCGGGGTACGCAAGCTTGGCAGCGATTTCGCTGAAGGTCAGCGTGCCGAAGTTGGCCAGCAGCAGGAACATGCCGATCAGGAAGCCAACGTCGCCGATGCGGTTGACGATGAAAGCCTTCTTGCCCGCGTCCGCCGCCGAGTTCTTGTGGAAGTAGAAACCGATGAGCAGATACGACGCCAGGCCCACGCCTTCCCAGCCGACGAACATCAAGAGGGCGTTGCCGGCCAGCACCAGAACCGTCATGAAGAAGAGAAAGAGGTTCAGGTAGCTGAAGTAGCGGGAGTAGCCCTCTTCGTCGCCCATGTAGCCGATGGAGTAGACGTGGATGAGGAAGCCCACGCCGGTGACCACCAGCAGCATCACCAGCGAAAGCTGGTCAAGCACAAAGCTGAAACCAATGTGCAGCGTGCCGGCGTTGATCCAGCCCACCGGGCAGGTTTCAACGTAAGGCAGCGGCAGGTGCGCAGACCATAGCGCCCAGGCGGCGTTCAGCACCACGCCGAATGCGGCCAGGGGAGCCAGGATCGCCACCGTGGTGACCAGCGCCCTGGGCAGGCTCCGGCCCAGAATTCCGTTGATCAGGAACCCGGCGAAGGGCAGCAGGGGAATCAGCCAGAGATAGAGGTATCCGTTCATAGTTTCATCAGGTCGATGCGATCGACGGCCAGGGTTGCTCGGGCGCGGAAGACGGCGATGATGATAGCCAGGCCGACGGCAGCTTCCGCCGCGGCCACCATCATCACAAAGAAGACGAAGATCTGCCCCTTCACCGCGTGCCACTCGTGGGCGAAGGTGACAAAGGATAGGTTGACAGCGTTGAGCATCAGCTCGATCGACATGAAGACGGTGATCAGGTTGCGCTTGATGAGAAAGCCGATCACACCCAGCGAAAACAGCACCGCGCTCAAGAGCAGGTACCAGGAGATGGGGACTTCCTGAGAAAAGAGGGAACTCACTTGCCGGCCGTCCTTTCTCCGTCGCCATGACGGGCCAGGGCAACGGCGCCCAGAATGGCAATGAGGATGAGCACCGAGGTTACTTCAAAGGGCAGCAACAGTTCGGTGAACAGCACGCGGCTCAAATCTGCGGTAGAAGTGATGCCGTCCTGAAGCCCCGCCACACCCAGGCCCTGCGCCTTCAGGATTACCGTGGCCAGGACGCCCAGGATGACTGCCACCGCGGGAAAGCCCACCATGCGGGCCGCATGGCTGCCCAGGGTGCGCTCTTCGCGTCCGGCGTTCAGCAGCATCACCACAAAGGTGAACAGCACCATGATGGCGCCGGCATAAACGATCACCTGCGCGGCGGCCAGGAACTCCGCGCCTAGCAGCAGATACAGGACAGCCAGCGAGGTCATCACCACAATCAGCGACAGGGCGCTGTTGATGGGATGACTCTGCAGCAGGAGGTTGATGGCTCCGGCCAGGCAGAATCCGGCAAAGACGATAAACAGGATCAGGTGCATCGTTTCGTCGCCTAACGGGACAAGACCGGCTCAGAAAACCGGCAGGTTAAGGGGAGGGGCAAGGGGAGCAAAACGCTCAGGCTCCGCAGAATCCTCCCCGATTGTAATTCAGCGGTAGGCAAGCCAAAGGCTGGTTGCCACGATGTTGAGAATGGCCAACGGCATGAGGTATTTCCAGCCATAGGTCATCAGTTGGTCATAGCGAAAGCGCGGCAGAGTTCCCCGCACCCAGACGTAGAGAAAGAGAAAGCAGAAGACCTTGGCCGTGAACCAGAAGATGGGAAACAGCGCGTGGACGAAGATGTTCTCCGGCGGGGGGATCAGGTTGCCGAAGGGGCTGGTCCAGCCGCCCAGAAACAGCAGCGTAGCCACACAGCCAACCATGATCATGTTGCCGTACTCGGCCATGAAGAACATGGCGAACTTCATGGAACTGTACTCGGTGTGGTAGCCGCCGGTCAGTTCGCTCTCCGCCTCGGGCAGGTCAAACGGAGACCGGTTGGTCTCGGCATAAGCCGCCATCAGGTAGATGAAGAAAGCCACAAACTGCATGCCGCCAAAGATGTTCCAGGTTAGGACGCCCTTGGTGGCCTGCTGCTCCACAATCACCCGCAGGTTCAGCGAGCCGGAGCGCAGCACCACGCCCACCAGCGAAAGACCCAGGGCCAGTTCGTAGCTGATCAATTGCGCCGAGGAGCGCAGCGCGCCCAGCAGCGAGTATTTGTTGTTCGACGACCAGCCGGCCAGGGCAATGCCGTAGACGCCGATGGAGGTGACGCCCAGGATCACCAGCAGGCCGATGTTCACGTCCGAAATCTGGAAAAGGTGGATGCCGCCCGGCCCTACGTTGGGCTCGCCAAAGGGCACCACGGCAATGGAAATCAGCGCGCAGCCCAGGGCGAGGATGGGGGCCAGCAGATAGAGAGGCTTGTAGACCCCGGTGGGGATCATGTCCTCTTTCAAAAACGACTTGGCGCCGTCCACCAGCGGCTGCAACAGCCCAAACGGGCCCACGCGGCTTGGCCCCCAGCGATTCTGGATGCGGCCCACCAGCTTCCGCTCCAGCAGCACCGTATAGGCGACGCCCAGCAGCATCACCACCGTCACCACCGCCACCTTGAGCAGGCTCCACAGGAAAAACTGCAAAATCGTCATCTAACTTCAGCCTCTCTTGCCAGACCTTCCACCGTCATCCTGAGCGAAGCGCAGCGGAGTCGAAGGACCTGCATGTGTTTCCTCTCATCTACCAACTACCTGTGGGTGCCCCACCCTCGCCGCGCCTTTGTTCTTGCGGCTAGGGTGGGAAACCATAATCCCCTATCCGCGTCCACCACTTTCAAGCGCTACTCCGCCGCAGCCTCTTCCAATACGGGCGCCTGATGCCGTTCAAGTTCCTGAAGCGCGGGGCTATACCGGCCCAGCGTTGCGGAAGTGAACAGGCCATCGTGAGCCGGAACCACCAAATCCGGCTTGGCCGCCTGCGGCGCGGTGAGGACCGAAACCGGCACAAAACCCGGCTCGGTCGGTACATCGTTACCGCCCAGAAGATTGGTACGGTCCAATTTGTAGCCGGGAACCAGCCGCTCGATCTCGTCCAGCACAGCCAGCGGATCGAAGGGGCTGAGCTTCAACTCCAGGTGATTGGCGGCCAGCCACACTGCGTGGCGATCTGCCTCGCCGGCCTGCACTCCGCGGGTCTGGCCCAGGTCGGCGGTCACACTACCGCTGCCAAAGGGAACCAGCGTTTTTACGTCCACGCCCATGGCGCCAGCGAGGCGCACAAGGATCTCAAAGTCCGGCTTGACGCCTGCTCGATCGGCCGCCTTCTTGGCCAACTGCACGTCACCATAGGTGTTGGTCACTGTACCGGTCTTCTCGTAGAGGCTGGCGGCTGGGAACACCACATCGGCCAGAGCCGCGGTCTCGGTAAGGAACAGGTCCTGGACGATGACAAATGTGTTCTTCAAAGCTGCCGCCCCAAGCTTGGCGACCGGGTTGGCGCCGACCACCAGCAATGCGCCCAATTCTTCTTTGGCGGCGGCTTCAAACATCTCCGGCAGGCTCTTGCCAGGGGTTGCGGGCAAACCCGGATACTCGGCAAAGGCGCCGGGCGCGGTCACCGGCACATAGCCGGGCAGCAGGTCAGGGAAAAGGCCCATATCCGCCGCGCCGCGGGAGTTGGCGTGATCGCCCAGGAAGGCAAAGCGCACATTGCCGCGTTTCAGTCCCCAGGCCACCAGAGTTTCCACATCCTGGCCGCGATACTCCTGGCCAAAGATCACCACCAGCGACTCCTCGGCCAGCAGGGCCTTGCTGAATTCGGCCTTGCTTCCTTCAATGAAGGCCGCGAGAACCCTGTAGCCGTCCTCCGGCACCGCCTGGGCGGCCTTGGCCTGGCGCTCCAGCTTGATGGTTCCGGAGTTGGCAACATAGAGCCGGGCGCGGTTGAGGCGCACGTTGGTGCGCAGCAGCCAGGCCAGCAGCGGATGCTCTTCTGTCGGGTTGCCGCCCACCAGCAGGATGGCCGGGGCCGCCGCGATCTCGCGCAGGCTGGCGACCTTCTCCTTGTGCCCGGCCAGGGCGCGCGCAAAAGCCGCGTAGTCCGTGGTCCGCTCGTGATCGATGTTGTTGGTGTGCAGAACCGTGCGCGCAAACTTCTGCAACAGGTAGTTCTCTTCGTTGGTGGTGTGGTTGGAGCCGACCACGCCGATGGCCGCGCCGCCCCCCGCCGTTCCAGACTTGCCGTCGCGAATCTCCTTGAGCTTGCCCGCCGCGGTGCGCAGCGCATGCTCCCAGGTGGCCGGTTCCAGCGTGCCCGCGGCATTGCGCACCAGGGGCTTGGTCAGGCGCTCCGCGCTCTCCACAAAGTCGAAGCCAAAACGGCCCTTGGCGCACAGAAAGTCGCCGTTGATGCCGCTCTTGTCGCGGTTGTCGGCGCGCACAATCTCGGAGCCATCGTTGGTCTGGCGCACGCCCAGGGTCACCTTGCAGCCGTCCGCGCAGTGGGTGCAAACGGTGGAGACGTGGTTCATCTCCCAGGGCCGGGTCTTGTAGCGGTAGCTGCCGCTGGTCAGCGCGCCCACCGGGCAAACGTCGATGCACATGCCGCACTGTTCGCAGTCCAGCTGATCCTCGCCGTTGGGAGCGATCACGCTGCGAACGCCGCGGTTCTGCACGCCCAGCGCCCACACGTCCATGCCTTCGCCGCACATGCGGATGCAGCGGTAGCAAAGGATGCAGCGCGGGCGGTCATAGTAGACGGCCGGCGACCACTGCTGTTCTTCGCGGTGCTGCTTGGCCTCGGCATAGAGGCTCTCGCCCGCGCCGTACTTGAAAGTCATATCCTGCAACTCGCACTCGCCGCCCGCATCGCAAACCGGGCAGTCCAGCGGATGGTTGCCCAGCAGCAATTCGATGGTGGCCTTGCGCGCCTGGGTAATCTCCGGCGAGTCGGTGATGAACACCTGTCCCTCGGCAACCGTGGTGGTGCAGGCGGTTTGCAGCTTGGGCACTTTTTCCTGGCGCACCACGCACATGCGGCAGGCGGCCTGAAGGCTCAACCCAGGGTAATAACAGAATGCCGGGATCTCGATGCCTGCCTTGCGGCAGACATCGATCAGCAGCGTCCCCGCGGGAGCCGTGAGCTTCTTTCCATCGACTTGTATGGTTACGTCTGCCATATTTTCCTTAGGCGGCCTGTGATTGATGGGTAGAGGAGGTCGATTCGGGAAGAGGTACGGAGAGCCATTCCACAACATACTGCTTGGTTGCGTACTCCGGGTCGAACTCCTCGAAGTCGACTTGTGTCTTTCGGGCTTCAGGAAGCGGCTCACCAGCTTGGAACGTATCCTCCAAATATGCCTTGAGCGCCTCACGCATCTGGGAGCGCGTCTCGTCCAGGTCGTCGCCCAGCGAGCCGCATCCCTCCACGTCTGGAGAGAATGCGCTCCAGTTCTTAGCGCCTTTCTCGAACACCACCATATATTCCCGTGTCATTTCAACCCCGCCTTTTTCAAAATACTATGCGCGATTCCTGTGCCCAGTTCCTTGCCCGAATGCATGGGCACGATCACGAGACCAGGCTTGACAGGATGCCGATAGTGCCTGTGACTGCCCGTTTGCCGCGTAACATACCAGCCGTCGGCTTCGAGAATTCGTGCCAGTTCGTTCGGTCTCATCTCCGCTCTCGAATCTTGGAGGCAGACGGCCCTTTCTTCGAACGGTTATTCGCAAGAGTTACGGGTGAGCAAACCCAACCAAGTTCTTCAATTGCCCTTGCAACGGTGTCGTCCAATTTCCACTGGAAGTGCCCTTTGGCGTCGCGCCGCTCAGACACGGTGGCCAGGGTAAAGGTCTGACTTCCGGGCGATGTGAACCCCAGTTGACTTGCAACTCGACCACATAGCGTCCCGTACTGAATGTTCGCAATTCTGTATCCGCCTTTAAATCCGGCGGCATAAGCGAGCCGCTCCATGGAAATCGATCGGCGTGCGTAGTCTGCCTGCAACATTATCATTTGCTTCTCAGTGATCTTGGGCTCGACAGCAAGGAGAGCCTGCTTCATTTGGTCTTTCGAGAATGGTTTGTCCAATTGAGTCCTCCCCTCGTCAACTATGCAACCGTGATTTCCGGCGCCACATGCTTTGCGAACGGGCAAGCCTTCCCGTCCAGGTGATCCTCGAACTCCTTGCGGAACTTCTTCACAAAGCCCAGCACGGGCATGGCGGCCGCGTCGCCCAACGGACAGAACGTCCGGCCCAGCATGTTCTCGGCCAGATACTTGATGTTGTCGATGTCCTTGGCTTCGCCGAAGCCGGCATGAAACCGCGTCATGGTCTTCTTCAGCCAGTCCGTGCCTTCGCGGCAGGGGATGCACCAGCCGCAGCTCTCGTGCTGGTAGAAGCTGATGGTGCGCAGCGCGAATTCAACGATGCAGGTCTGGTCGTCGATCACCACCACGCCGCCCGAGCCCAGCATCGAGCCGGCCTTGCCTACCTGGTCGAAATCCATGCCCAGGTTCTCGATCTCCGCGGGCAACAGCACCGGAGTGGACGAGCCGCCGGGAACCACGGCCTTCAACTGGCGTCCGCCGCGAATGCCGCCAGCCACTTCGTAGATCATCTTCTTCAGGTTGTAGCCCATGGGCAGCTCGTAGACGCCGGGGCGCTCCACGTGGCCGCTGATGCCGAACAGGCGCGTTCCGCCGTTGCGCTCCGAGCCCACCGCCGCAAAGGCCGCGGCGCCCATCTCAATCACATGGGGCACGCTGGCAATAGTCTCCGCGTTATTGATGACCGTGGGACCGCCGTAGAGGCCGACGATGGCCGGGAAGGGCGGCTTGATGCGCGGCACGCCCCGCTTGCCTTCCAGGGACTCCATCAGTGCCGACTCTTCGCCCACTTCATATGCGCCCGCGCCGGTGTGGGTGATGATCTGGAACTCGGTATCGGAACCGAAGATGTTCTTGCCCAGAAAGCCCTTGGCGTAGGCGTCGGCGACGGCCTTCTCCATGATCTCCAGCAGATAGCGGTACTCGCCGCGCAGATAGATGAAGCCCAGCTTGGCGCCGATGGCCAGGCCGGCAATGATGGTCCCTTCAATCACCGCATGGGGATCGTGCAGAAAGATGAGGTGATCCTTGCAGGTGCCGGGCTCGCTCTCGTCGCCGTTCACCAGCACATACTTGGGCTTGGCCGACTGCTTGGGAACGAAGGACCACTTGAGGCCTGTCGGGAAGCCAGCGCCGCCGCGTCCGCGCAGGTTCGAGGCCTTCATTTCGCTGATGATCCACTCGGGGCCCTGATCGAGGCACTTCTTGGCGGCGGCGTAACCGCCGAGTTCGAGATAGCGGTCGATCTTGGCCGCGCCCTGGCCAAAGCGGCGGGAGACGATCTTCACTTCATCGGGATGCGAGACCAGCCTAGGCATGGGGAACCTTCCCTTCTGCCTTGGCGTTCCACCCCAGCGACAAGGACCCGTCGCTGGGGACCCCGGTCCTTCCGCGATACCCGGCCAGAATGCCAGGCACCAGCTCAGGCTTGAGCTCGTCGTGGAAATCGTAATTCACCTGGATGGCCGGGCCCCAGCAGCAGGCGCCGATGCACTCAACTTCTTCAAGAGAGAAGATGCCGTCGGGGGTGATGCCCTTGGGACCGATGCCCAGTTCCTCCTGGAAGCGCTCGTAAAGGTCGTAGGCGCCGCGCAACATGCAACTGATGTTGGTGCAGACCTGCACGTTGTATTGGCCCATGGGCTTGAAGCGCAGCATGGAGTAGTAGGTGGCCACATTGCGCACATCGAGTTCGGTGATGCCGATGCGCTGGGCCACTTCCGCGATGACTGCGTCGGAAAGATAGCCGATCTCGTCCTGCGCATACAGAAGCATGGGAACCAGCGCCGAGCGGCGCAGCGGATATTTGTCTACCAGCGCGTCAAAGCGCGCCGCCAGCTTGGGCGAAAAGAGGGTCATGGTTTCTGTACTCGTATTCTGGGGGCTCATCGCATCAACTCCCGGGCCCAGTCTTCGGCTGCCATATCCATCTCTTCCTCGCCTGCATCCGAGCGCAACCGCCCGGCTTCTGTGAATTCCGTCTTTCCCGTGCTTCCGTCTTCCCGCTGCCAGTTCACCGTGGCGCCGCTGCGCTTCAAATGCAGCCATTTCTCGCCGTGGTGAACCGAAATCCGTTCCTCATCCTGCTCAAACGCCGCCTGCCGATTGCCGCTCAATCCGTGAACCGCCGTGTAACTGCGGAGCAGGGAAGCGAGAGAGACCCAAAGCTCAATGTAGAGCCGCGCTTCGATCGCATTGGGACAATCATCGATAAGCTTTGTCTGTCCCAACCAGCAATCCCTCAGGGGCTAAAGCCCCGTTTCATTTTCCGCTGCTTGCGGCACGACTTAAGGTCATGCCCTTTCGAACCGTCCGCTTGTTCTGACTTTCCCTAACGGTCGATCTCACCCAAAACAATGTCGATCGAGCCGATGACGGCCACCACGTCGGCCAACATGCGCCCCTTGCACATGGTTTCAAGCGCCTGCAAGGTGGCAAACGACGGATAGCGCATATGCACCCGGTAGGGTTTGGCTGTGCCGTCTGAGACCACGTAGTAACCGGTCTGCCCGTGGCCCGCTTCAATGCCCTGGTAAACCTCGCCGGCGGGCACCGGGAAGCCCTCGGTGACGATCTTGAAGTGATGGATCAGCGCCTCCATCTGGGTCTTCATCTTCTCGCGATCGGGCAGAACGATCTTGGGCGCGTCGGCCTTGACCGGGCCTTCGGGCATGCCGTCCAGCGCCTGCTGGATGATCTTCACGCTCTCCCGCATCTCGATCAGCCGGACTTCGTACCGCGCCCAGCAATCGCCGTCGGTGGAAGTGGGCACATGGAACTGGAACTTCTCATAGCCGGAGTAGGGCATGTCGCGGCGCATGTCAAAGTCCACGCCCGAGGCCCGCAGCGGCGGCCCGGTAACGCCCAGGGCAATGGCGTCTGCGGCCGACAGATAGCCCACGCCTTTCAGCCGGTTGCGGAAGATCGGGTTGCCGGTCAGCAAATTGGAGTACTCGTCGATCTTTTCCGGAAACGTGTTGATGAACGCCTGCACGCGGTCCAGGAATCCCAGGGGCGGCTCCATCGAGAGCCCGCCGATGCGGATGTAGCTGGTCATCATCCGCTGGCCGGCCAGGGCTTCAAAAAGCCTGAGGATCTCTTCGCGCTCGCGGAAGGTATAGAGAAAGACCGTCAGCGCGCCAATGTCCATGGCGTGGGTGCCCAGCCAGATCAGGTGCGAATTCAGGCGGCTCAGTTCGGCCAGCAGAACGCGCAGCCACTGGGCTCGCTCGGGAATCTCCAGGCCCAGCAGCTTCTCCACCGCGAGGCAATAGCACAGATTGTTCGATAAGGGATCAAGATAGTTAACGCGGTCTGTCAGCGGAACCACCTGCTGATAGAACTTGGCCTCGCAGGTCTTCTCGATACCGGTGTGCAGGTAGCCGATCTCCGGGTAGAGGCGGACAATGATCTCGCCGTCAATCTCCAGCACCAGGCGCAGAACACCGTGCGTGGCGGGATGCTGCGGCCCCATGTTGAGCACCATGTGCTGGTCGCCGGCGCCTTCGGCAGCGGGCGCCTGGAGGATGGGTGTGCCAATGGTATCTGTCATTTAGCGGTACCCCTCCACCGGATAATCCTTGCGCAGGGGATGGCCTTCCCACTCGTCGGGCAGCAGGATGCGGCGCAGGTTGGGATGCCCCTCGAAGCGGATGCCGAACAGGTCGAAGACCTCCCGCTCGTAATAATTGGCCGAGGGCCAGACCGGTGTGATGGACTCGATCGACGGAGTCGCTTCCTCCACCAGCGCCCGCAGCCGGATGTGCTCCTTGAAAGCGTGCGACAGAAGGTGGTAGCTCAGCTGAAAGCGCGGCGACGAAGGGAACCAGTCGACGGCCGTCATATCCTCGAAAAAGTTGTAGCCGGCGGCCTGCATGGCGGCGGCGGCGGCGCGAATCTCTCCCGCCGCAATGGTCAGCGTGAGTTCGCCGCGATCGAAAGTGGCGTCGGTCAGGGCCTGCGGGTTCCAGGCCAGGACGGCCTTTACTGCCGGATGCTCAGCAAGCCCCTCAAGCACGGCTGCCTTGCCGGTCAATGTGTTGGTCTGGTTCATCCTAGAGGTCCGCCCTGTCCTGGCTCCAGTTCAGGATGCCTTTGCGCACGATGTAGTAGAGCCCGACACCCACAAAGCCCAGATAGACCACCATTTCCCAGAAGCCGAAGAAGCGGGAACCGGTGATCGCCGGCAGTCTGCGGTAGATAACGGCCCAGGGCATCATGAAGACCGTTTCCACGTCGAACAGGATGAACAGAACGGCCACCAGATAAAAGCGCACGCTGAAGCGCTGGCGGGCGTCGCCCACGGCCTCAATGCCGCACTCGTAGGCCGCCAGCTTGGTCACCGTGTTGCGGTGCCGGCCGACGAACCAGGAAGCCAGAACCATCCCCGCCCCAAGACCAAACGCGGCAAGAATCTGCATCAACAGCGGAAGGTACTGCCAGTAGTAGGGGATCACGACCGCCCAGTCCGAAAAATCCAGGAGAATTGCGCCCCGCCAACCGCGGCCGCCAAGGGCTGCAATCAAACAGGATGCTGGATTGAGATTAGGTTTTCAGGCTCATCCCGTCAAGGCGCTTCGTTAACAGGCCGTGGTTGCTGGGACCAGTGGGCCTCCGAAGTGAAAGGTGATGGGTATCACCGGAATCCCGAAACGGGAGGCGGTAACCAACAGTCCGCCATCGGGACACAGAACTTTCGTCACCTGAACAAAAGAACCACTGGGGCCGAAGATCAGGGTGAGGATAAGCAGCATGGCAGCTTATACGACCACCAGCTTTCCCATCCAGGCGCCTGCCTTGAGCAGTTCCAAGGCCGGCGCGCGCTCCAGGCGTCGCCGCATTACCCCTCAGGCAGGAAGGGCGCTGGAGATTCTGGGCCACGCAATCGAGTACCTCACCGACGAGTTCGTGAACCAGGGAGGATCGTTTTCCCTCAACAATGGGCAGTTGAAAGCTGTCCAGTTGCTCATGGCGCTCAACCGTCAGGTGTATTACGAATGCCCTGAAGTGCCCAGCCTGGGTGATCGGTTGCGCGCGTTGCTGCGCCTCGACACCGCCGCGCCTCGGGCCTGAAAAGGCTCTGCCGGTGCCGGCAATGGCCTTGCGCCCTATTGCCCCGTGGCCAGTACCGCCAGCAGCAACAGCCAGGCCAGACTCATGGCGTGCCAGTACCAGGCCGTCGCATCCACGGCGATCTGCCGGTACTCCACTCGCTTGAACCAGCCCAGCGCGACCAGGCAGAGCAGCAGGGCGGCCACCCCCACCAGCAGGTGGGCGGCATGCAGTCCCGTGATCACATAGAAAAAGTAGCTGGCCGGCGTTGACCAGCGATCGAAGGCAAAACCCTGTGCCGTCAACTGGCTCCAGGCCAGTCCCTGGCCAGCCAGGAACAGAGCTCCAAGCAGCAAGGTAGCCGCCAGCCACGGCAGGGTGCGGCGCAGCGCTGGCTGGCCCAGCCCCAGCCACTCCTCCAGTACGTCGATTTCGCGGAAGATGTGTTGCCGGGCGCGTTCCATGGTCAAGCTGCTCAGCAATAGCACAGCGGTGTTCAGGTAGAGGATGGGCGGCAGCAGCACGGGCCGCCAGTCGCCGATCAGTTCGTGGGACCGGGGATCCATGCGCAGACCCGCCTGGCGCGCATAGAACAGCGCCACCAGGACAACAAAAAACATCATGTCGCCAGCCAGCGCGGAAAAGATGAAGATCCGGATGCGGTAGAGGAGCTCACGGGGGCCGTGCCGCTCCTGGTTCCAGTCGTCGTCGCCGCCTCCGCCTCCGCCGCCGGTCGGGCGCCGGTCCACAGGCGGCTTGCCGCCAACTCCCGACTCTCTCCGTTCCGTTTCCGCTGGCGTGTGCGTACGCGTAAAGGCTGAGGGCATGGAGAGCCTCTGTGCAGATGAGATTACTCCCACTTCACTTTGGACGCATCCAAATTCGGCGGGGCAGCCCGGGGTTCCCGAGAACGGAACGAAGGACTTCAGTTTCCCGTTTGCAGGCTTGAAGACGAGGCCGCCACAATCTCCACAAAGAGCCCGTGCACCCGCCGGTCGGAGGAGAGTTCGGGATGGAAGGTAGCGGCCAGAAGATCGCCTTGCCGCACCAGCACCGGGTAGCCGTCGCGCCGGGCCAGCACCTGGACCGCAGGGCCGGTCTCCACAATACGCGGGGCGCGAATGAAGACCATCTCCAGCGGGCCGCCGGCCAGGCTGGTCTCGACGGTCAGAATGGCCGAGTCGATCTGCCGGCCATAGGCATTGCGCTCCACGATGGCATCCAGCAGCCCCAAAGAGCGTTGTGGCGGATTGAGAACCTCCCTGGCCAGCAGAATGGCTCCAGCGCAGGTCCCGAAGGCGGGCTTTTGGCTGCAGAAGGTCTTCAGAGCTTCAAAGAAGTGGCGCTTGGTCAGAAACTTGAGCATGGTGGTCGACTCGCCGCCAGGCAGAATCAGCCCATTCAGGCCGGCGAGTTCCTCCGGTTTGCGCACCTCTGCCGGCTCGGCCCCGGCTCCTGCCAGGGCTTCAGCGTGAGCGCCATAATCGCCTTGAATTGCCAGTATGCCGATGCGCGGCCGCGTGCGTTCTGCCGTCAACCCTGTTCTCCCTTGACCGTCTAGCGGCGATTCTTTCGCTTGCTGTCCACTTTGGCCCAGTACTGAAACTCATCGGCAAAGAGCTCCCCGTTGAGATCGGAGACGCGTTGCTGCATGCGTGTCTGCGCGTCGGCAATGGCCTGGTTGTAGATGACCGGTCCAATTTCTTCGACGAAGTAGTTGACCAGCAGGCCCGCGGGCAGATCGCCGATGGGCTCGGACATGTTTTCTTCAAAGTAGCGCTGCAGCGAAGCGATGGCCGCCGTACGCGCTTGCTTGGAAATCTCAATGGGCATGATTCGGTCGAACTCCAACCACTTGCGGTGGGGCCAATCGCTTCGGCCCGGTGAACTAGCAGCTCTGCCGGGTACCCCATCCTTGCGCTTTTTCCAGCGCAAGAACGGGGCGCAAGGATGCCGGTGCGAGCGAATAGCGAGCGTCTGCCGCACCGCAGGTGCTACCAGCCGCGGGTCTGGAGCAGTTGCGACTCTTCGAGGCTGGCGGCGGCCAGGCCCTTCATGGTGCCGGTCACCATCTCGCTGCACTCGGCCAGGATCTTGGGATCGTTGTAGTGCGTGGTGGCGATCACGATGGCCTTGGCGCGGGAAACAGCTTCGGCGCGCTCCTTGGGGTCGTTCTCCACGTCCAGCGGGGTGGCGCGCTCCTTCATAAAGATACCGGAGCCCACAAAGATGGCCTCGGCACCCAGTTGCATCATCAGCGCCGCATCGGCGGGGGTGGCGATGCCGCCCGCGGAGAAGTTGGGCACCGGGAGCTTGCCGGCCTGGGCGACCATGCGGATCAACTCATAGGGAGCCTGATGATCCTTGGCGGCGGCGTAGAGTTCCTGCTCGGAAAGCACGGTGAGGGCGCGCATCTCGCGGGTAATCTGGCGCATGTGCTGCACCGCGTGGACCACGTCGCCAGTGCCCGCTTCGCCCTTGGTGCGGATCATCGCCGCGCCTTCGGCGATGCGCCGCAGAGCCTCGCCCAAGTTACGCGCGCCGCACACGAAAGGCGTGGTAAAGGCATGCTTGTCAATGTGATGCGCCTCGTCGGCGGGGGTCAGGACTTCGCTCTCGTCGATGAAATCCACGCCCAGCTCTTGCAGAATCTGGGCCTCGGCGAAGTGGCCGATGCGCGCCTTGGCCATCACCGGGATGGAGACGGCCGCGATGATTTCCTTGATGAGAGCGGGCTTGGCCATGCGGGCCACGCCGCCCTCGGCGCGGATCATGGCGGGCACGCGCTCCAGGGCCATGACGGAGGTGGCGCCGGCTTCCTCGGCAATGCGGGCCTGTTCCACGTTCATCACGTCCATGATGACGCCGCCCTTGAGCATCTCCGCAAGGCCCACCTTCAGGCGCAGACTGGTTCCAGTAAAGCTCTTGTTTTGATTCTGTTCCGGCATAATCCTCGACCTCGATTCAAGGCGGTTGCCAAGCCCTCTGGGGCGGTGGAAACCGCTCTTTCCTATCCGTCAAGTGTAGCAGCGATGTTGCAGCCAGGTTGTACGGCGGGCAACGGGAAGAGTCAGGCTGCTGTCCGCTGTTAAATCTCTCCAATTTAATTGTCCCGTTCCTGGTCACGTTTCTGCTTGTCACTTCAGCACATGGCTACCGCGCATCCACTGTTGGCGCCGGCGACCGAGCCGCCCCACGAAGCGGCGGCGGGTGCGGCCGCTGCGGCTGCAGAGCCGGAGCCCGCGCCGCGCGAAGAAGGCAAATCCATCGTGCTCCACGGAGCCCTGGCACGCCTGCCCGTCGAGTTGGAGGTCGCTCTTCCGGTGCGCGATTTCAGGGTGCGCAACCTGCTGGCCCTGGAGGCGGGGCAAGTGATTGAAACCGAGTGGGCCCTGGGCGAGGATATGCCCCTGTCCTCGGGCCCGGCACAACTGGCCTGGAGCGAGTTTGAGGTCATCGACTCGCAACTCGGGGTGCGTGTGACGCGGCTGATGTGAAGCGGCCGGGCGGCTGTGCAAAGGGACTGCGATGGGAGCGAGGCCGGGAGAGATGAAGCAAGGCGAGAAGCGGAGAGCAGGGTTGGGATTCCCGGCGGAAGGGCTTTGGGGCTGGCTGCGGCAGAGGCTGCGCGGCGCAGGGCGCACCCCGCCGCGGCTGGCTCTGGTGGAGCGCATTGCCCTGGCTCCGCGGCAGTCGCTGGCCCTGGTGGAGGCCGAAGGGCGGCGCTTTCTGGTTGCCACATCGGCGGAGGGCGGGCCAGCTTTTTATGCGCTCGACGAGCGCGCGAAGGTCTGGCGTCCTGGGCAACCGGTCCGGCCGGCGCATCCCGCCGCGAGGGTCTCATGGTAATCCTGCTGGCGGCGCGGGGGGCCGCGGCGGCCCCGGTATCCCTGCTGCCCGATCTGAATGCGCGCCTGCACCCCTCGGACTCGGCCCCCTGGACGATTCTTCTTGTCCTGACCCTGATTACCCTGCTGCCCGCCATCCTGATGTGCATGACGCCGCTGGTGCGGCTGCTGGTGGTGTTTCACTTCCTGCGCCAGGCGCTGGGCACGCAGACTGCGCCTTCCAACCCCACGCTGATGGGGCTGGCCCTGATGATGACATGGTTTCTGATGACCCCGGTGCTCAACCAGGTGGACCAGCAGGCCGTGGAGCCCTACCGTGCCGGCCAGGTTACCGGCTGGGAGGCTATCGATCGGGGCGCGCAGCCAGTGAAAGTATTCCTCCTGCGCTACGCCCGGGAGAAGGATCTGGCGCTGTTCACCGCCGCCGGCCAGGTTCCCCGCCCCAACCTGCCCGGCGACCTGCCCATGCGGGTGGTAGTGCCGGCCTACATCCTCTCCGAGCTGAAGGCGGGCTTCGCCATCGGCGCGGTGCTCTATCTGCCCTTTCTGCTGATCGACATGGTGACCGCCGCGATCACCACCTCGATCGGCATGTTCCAGTTGCCTCCGGTGGTGGTTTCGACGCCCCTCAAGATCCTGCTGTTTGTGATGGTGGACGGCTGGAACCTGCTGGCCAACTCGCTGTTGAAGAGCTTTTGAAGGGAGGCGCGCGTGACCCCCGACCTGGTTGCCGAACTGTTGCGCCAGCTGATGAAGGAAGCCATGGTGCTGGCCGCGCCGCTGCTGGTGGCCGCCATGCTGCTGAGCTTTGTGCTGAGCCTCTTCCAAACCCTGACCAGCCTGCAGGAGCAGTCCCTGACCACCGTGCCGCGGCTGGCGGCCGTGGCCCTGATCCTGCTGGCCGGGATGCCCTGGTTCCTGGCCCGGATGGCCACCTACACGCGGCTGCTGCTGGCCGATTTGCACCGATACCTGGGGTAAGAAACGGCTTCTAGCTTTCAGCTTCTAGCTGCTAGCTGGGGTGGTGGGAGACGCAGAAGTTTTTGGAAGGGGCTTCCAAGAGGGACGCTGGGGTGGACTCGGGCTGGGGTTGCCCCACTGAGTCAAGGGCTATCAGCCAGAAGCTAGAGGCTAGCAGCTAGCAGCTAAAGGGGAAGTTGCCGATGCCGGAGTGGAGCAGCTTTTTGACGGCCATGACCCTGGCCCTGGTGCGGGTGAGCGGGGTGGTGGCGTTTGCGCCCTTCTTCTCCTCGACCGCGCTTCCCGTGCGCGCCAAGGCGGTCTTTGTGGGGGCGGTGGCCTTTCTGCTGGCGCCGCTGGTGGCCGCGCTGCCCAGCGCCCAGGTTTCGCTCAGCTTCGCGGCGCTGGCGGGCGAGTTGGCGGTCGGCCTGGTCTACGGCCTGACGCTGGCCCTGCTGAATGAGATGCTGCTGTTTGCCGGCCAGATCGCCGGGCTGCAGTTCAGCTTTTCGCTGGTCAACCTGCTGGACCCGGCGTCTTCCATCCAGACGCCGCTTTTGGGCGATCTGTTTCAACTGCTGGGCACGCTGGTGGTGATCACCGCCGGCCTCGACCGGATCCTTCTTGCCTCGATGGTGCGCAGTTTTCGCGCCGCACCCCTGGGCGCCTATGCCCTCGCGCCGCTCACCGCGCTGACCATCGTGCGCGCCGCGGCCGGGATCTTTCTGGCCGCCGTCGAGCTGGCCGCTCCGGTGCTGGCGGCCACGCTGCTGGTGGAAGTGGCGGTGGCCCTGTTGGGCAAGCTCAGCCCGCAGTTGCCGGTGATGACCTTGACCGTGCCCCTCAAGACGCTGACCGGCTTCGCCATCCTGACCGGCTCGCTGGCCCTGTGGCCGCGCTTCATCGAGGCGCGCTTCGCCGGCCTGCTGGACTTGGCCGAGCGGCTGATTGCTGCGCCCGGCCGCCCCGCGCTTCCCGGTTTGGGAGGTTAGCCGATGGCCGGAGAGCGCACCGAACAGGCGACCCAGCACCGCCGCGAGCAGGCCCGCAAGGAAGGCGATCTGCTGCACAGCCGCGAGCTCTCGGCGGCCACCGGCACGCTGGCCGGGGTGCTGGCGCTGGGCGCCGCGGGCAGCCGGGAACTGGCGGCATGGAGGCAAGCTTTTGCCGCCTTTCTCGATCTGGGGGCGCCGGCGCGCTGGGAGCCTGCCCAGATCGGGCCGACTCTCCTTGCCGCACGCCGCCTTTCGCTCTCGGTTCTGGCTCCGCTGGGGATGGTGATGGCGGCGGTGGCCGCGGCCGCCCTGGCGGTGGGCGTGCTGCAGACCGGCGGGGTCAACTTTCATGCCGGGGCGGTGGGTTTCAAGCTGGAGCGCATCAACCCCGCCAGCAACCTGAAGAATCTCTTCTCGCTGCGGGCCTCGGCGCGGCTGGCCAAATCGCTCATCCCGGCCAGCCTGCTGGCCGTCTTCGCCGTGCAGCGCATCGCCCGCCAGTTGAGCATTCCCCCGTTTTCGACCGCCCGCCTGGAACTGCTGGCCGAGGACGTCTATGGTCTGCTGGTGGCCGCCGCCTGGCTGCTCTTCGGCTGGGCGGCGATCGACTACCTGGTGGAGTGGCAGAGCCGCGAGTCGCGGCTGAAGATGAGCCGCCAGGATCTGCGCGACGAGATGAAGGAGACCGAGGGCAACCCGCAGATTCGCGGCCGCATTCGCAACCTGCAGCGGCAGATGCGCCGCCGCCGGGTCAAGGCCGACGTCTCCAAGGCTGCCGTGGTGCTGACCAACCCCACCCACTACGCCGTGGCCCTGGGCTTCGACTTCAGCACCATGGAGGCGCCCAAACTGCTGGCCAAGGGCCGCAACCTGCTGGCCGAGGAGATCAAGGCCGAGGCCCGCTGGGCGGGGGTGCCGATCATCGAGAACCCGCCGCTGGCCCGCTCGCTCTACCGCTCGGTCGAGGTCGGCCAGCCGATTCCGGCCGAGCTCTATGCCGCCGTGGCCGCGATTCTTGCCTATCTCTATCGCCAGCGGGTGGAGGCCGAGCTGCGCGAGCGCCGCGCCCGCGAAGCCCGTGCCCGCACGCAGGCTGCCCGTCCGGGCGGACGGCCTGCGCCCGGCTCCGCACCCCAGGGAGGCGCGCGATGAGTACGACTGCCCTCGCTGCAGGCACCCTGCCTCATGCCTCCATCTGGCAGCGGTTGCGCGAGTACCTGCTGCCCCTGGCGGCCATCAGCGTGATCTTCGTCATGCTGATTCCGCTGCCGGCCGCGGGCCTTGACCTGCTGCTGGCGCTCTCCATGTCCGCCTCGGTCATCGTGTTCCTCTCCTCGGTGCAGATTCGCCGGGCGGTCGAGTTGAGCGTCTTTCCCACCCTGCTGCTGTTGCTCACGCTCTTCCGGCTGGCCTTGAACATTGCCTCCAGCCGCCGCATCCTGCTGCACGGCTCGGAGGGAACCTCCGCCGCCGGCAAGGTCATCGAGGCCTTCGGCCAGTTCGTGGTGGGCGGCAATTACGTGGTGGGCTTCGTGCTCTTCCTGGCCCTGATCGCCATCCAGTTTCTGGTGGTCTCGCATGGCGCGGTGCGTACCGCCGAGGTCACCGCCCGCTTCACCCTGGACGCCTTGCCGGGCAAGCAGATGGCCATCGACGCCGACATGAACGCCGGCCTGATCGACGAAGCGGAGGCGCGGCGGCGCCGTCAGGCGATCGCCCGCGAGGCGGAGTTTTACGGCGCCATGGACGGCGCGGCGCGCTTCAACCAGCGCGATTCGCTGGCTACGATCCTGATCACGGCCATCAACATCATCGCCGGCTTGCTGATCGGCACCCTGCAGCAGGGCATCGAACTGGGCGAAGCGGCGCGCACCTACACCATCCTGACGGTGGGTGACGGACTGGTCACCCTGATCCCCTCGCTGCTGGTCTCCGTGGCCGGGGGCATCACCCTCACCCGCGCCAACTCGGCCGGAATGCTGGGCGGAGAGATTCGCCAGCAGTTGCTGGGCCGGCCGGCCACGCTCTACCTGGCCAGCCTGGTTTCCGCGGCCATGTGCCTCATCCCGGGGCTGCCCAAGCTGGCCTTTCTGGCAGTGGCGGCGGGACTCTACTGGGGCGGGCGGCGAGCGGCGGCTCACCCCCAGACCGCAACCTCGGTCGAGTTGGGTCCAGCCGAGAAGAAAAAGGCCGAGCAGGCCCAGGGCACCGACCTGGCCGCTCTGCTGCGCCTCGAGGAATTGACCCTGGAGATCGGCTTCCAGCTGATTCCGCTGGTGGACGAAAAGCAGGGCGGGCAGCTGCTGAACCGGGTGCGCGCCCTGCGCCGCCACCTCTCCGCGGAGATGGGCTTTCTGGTGCCCCCCGTGCACATTTCCGACAATCTGCGCCTGCGACCCCGCGAGTATCTCTTCTCGCTGCGGGGCATGGAGATCGGCCGCTGGCAGACCGAGGGCAACCAGATGCTGGCCGTTTCCGGAGACCCCGGCCGCCGTCCGCTGGCCGGCAAGGAGGCCCGGGAACCGGCTTTTGGCGTCCCGGCAATCTGGATTGCCCCGGCCCTGGAGGACCAAGCCATGGCTGCCGGCTACTCGGTGGTGGATGCGGTCACGGTCATCACCACCCACCTGGGCGAAATGATCCGCCAGCACGCGTATGAGCTGCTGGGCCGGGCGGAGACCAAGCGGCTGATGGACGCGCTCAACGAGAGCCATCCCAAGCTGATCGAGGAGCTGGTGCCCAAGTTGCTGACCCTGGGCGAGGTGGGCCGGGTGCTCGAACAACTGCTGCGCGAGCGGGTCTCGATTCGCGATCTGGGCGCCATTCTGGAGGCCCTGCTGGAGACCGCGCCGGTGAACAAGAGCCCGGTGGCGCTGGTGGAGGCCGCCCGCCAGGCGCTGGGCCGGCGCCTGATCCGCCCCCTGCTGGACAGCGAAGGGCAACTGCCGGTCCTGATGCTCGACCCGGCGCTCGAAGAGGAGATCCTCGCCACTCTGGCCGGGGAGACCAGCCAGCGCCTGCTCCCCGGCGGAGAGACGCAGGGAACGCCGCTGGTCCGCCGCCTGGCCGATTCTTTGAGGCAGCTTATCGGCGCCACCTCGGCCGCGGCCCTTCCCGTGCTTCTTTGTCCTAGTCCGGCGCGCTATCACGTCAAGCGCTGGCTGGAGCCGCTCCTGCCGCGCCTGGCGGTCGTGGCGGCCGGGGAGATTCCCCCCGAGGTCCACCTGCGCGCCGTGGGCACGGTGCGCTGATGGAGAAGAGAACGGCAGAGGGGACGGCCATGGCAATGGGAGCGGGTGGAATAGTGGGCAAGCAGGGGACGCCGGGCCGCAGAGGGGGCGGGTATCCGCCGGCTGCGGGCGCCTCCTCCGGTCTGAGCGGTGAGCAGGAGCGGGTGCTGCTCGAGCACCTGCCCATCGTGCGCTTCCTGGCCCGCCGCATTCACGAGCGGCTGCCCCAGCATGTGGACCTCGAGGACCTGGTCTCGGCCGGCGTGGTGGGCCTGATGGACGCCTTTGCCAAGTTCGACCCGGACAAGAAAGTGCAGTTTCGCAGCTACGCCCAGTTCCGCATCCGCGGAGCGATTCTGGACAGCCTGCGCACCCTGGACTGGAGCCCGCGCGAGCTGCGCCGCAAGGGCCGCGCCGTGGAGGAAGCCATCCGCGTGCTCACGGCGCGGCTGGGCCGTCCGCCGGGCGAAGCGGAGGTGGCCGCGGAGATGGGGTTGGGACTGGAGGAGTACCAGTTGGTCCTGGGGGATCTGAAAGGGCTGGAGATCGGCACCCTGCACATGGAGCGCAACGAGGATTCCGGCGAGGAAGAGCTGGCCTACATTCCCGGCCGGCCGGAAGAGGACCCGCTCTTCCGCTGCCTGCGCGGCGAGCTGGAGGAGCGGCTCACCGAGGCCATTGCCCAGTTGCCCGACCGCGAACGGCTGGTGATGACTCTTTATTACTACGAGGAGATGACCATGCGCGAGATCGGCCTGGCTCTGGGGGTGGTGGAATCGCGGGTCTCCCAGGTGCATGCCTCGGCGGTGGTGCACCTGCGGGCCGCGCTCAAGGATCTGACCGCGCGCGGCGCCTTTGACCGGCCGCGTCGTCGCCCGGCCCCGGTGCGGCCGGGCCGGGGAGGGCCCATGGAGGGAACCGGGCGAGAGAGTTTTGCAGGGGGTAACGGCTGATGGAGAAGATGCTCAGGCAGGACGAGATCGACGCTCTCTTTGAGGCGGCGCGGAGCTCCATGCCCGAGGGCGCGCGGTCCGAGGTGCGGGCCCGCGTGCTGCCCTACAACTTTTCTTCGGCGGGCCAGATCTCCAACGACCAGATGCGCGCCATCAGCCTGCTGAACGACCTGTTCGCCCGCAACCTGACCCACAACCTGGCCGCCTGGCTGCGCACCCGCCTGCAGGTCAACCTGGTCTCCGCCGAGCAGATCCAGTTCAACGAGTTTGCGCTCCGCATTCCGGAGATCAGCTACGTGGCCTCGGTGCGCCTGGAGCCGCTGGGTGCGCTGTCGGTGCTGCAACTGGATCTGGCCCTGGCACCGCCCATCGTCGATCTGCTGCTGGGCGGCGAGGGCAAGGACGGGCCGCTGCGTGAACTGACCGACATCGAGGAAGCCATCCTGGGCAGCATGGTCGAAATCGTTTGCCGTGAGCTGACCGCAGCCTGGCAGCAGGTGGGCCTGAGCTTCAACTTCGAGCGCCGTCAGATGCAGACCCAGGTGGCGCGCATCATGCCGGTCACGGAAAAGACGCTTTGCCTAAGCTTCGAGATCCGCATGCCGCACAGCTCGGGGTTGCTGAACCTGGCCTTTCCGGCGGTGGTGGCCAACACCATTCTGCGCCGCTTGACTTCGGATTGGGGGCGGCGCCGGCGCCACGCGGGCGAGGCGCGGGCGCGCATGGAAGCCGCCGCGCGCCGCATTCGCTTCGGCGGTTGCCTGCAGTTGCCCACCGTCCATCTGCCCGCCAGCCGCATCCGCGACCTGGAGCCGGGAACCATTCTCCGCCTGGATCTGGCCGCCAACACCTCGCCCGAGTGGCGGGTCGGCGGCCAGCCGCTTTCCCAGGCCACCGCCATCCGCCAGGGGCCGCACCGCGCCGCGCGCATCGAACGGCGGATCAGCGAGGCAGAGGGATGAAGACTTACCTGGATTGCTGGATCGCTGTGGCCGAAGCCTTGTTTTCGCAGGCTCTGGCTGGAGAGCCGGTGCTGGCCGAGACCCAGCCCGCGGCGCTCGCGGGCAACGCCTTTGGCTTTGCCGCCACCCTCTTTGGGGAAGAGGAGGGGCGCTTTGCGGTGCTCCTGGAGGGCGCGATTCTGGAGTTGCCGCTGGTGGGCGAAGGGGTGGATCAGAAGGCCGGGTGGGGCGAACTGTTGCGCGAGGTGGCCGACGCCGCCGCCGCCGAACTGCGCGCCAAAACCGGGAAGAGATGCCGGGTGGGAAAGTTCGAGGAGACCGCGGGGGAGGAGAGCAGCGTCTCCCGTGCCTTTGAATTGAGATCGGCGGGGCACGTCTGGGCCGTGCTGGTCCACGACCAGGTCCGTGCCGCGTCGGCCACAGAGCCTGCAGCTCCCCCCGACCCCCTGCCCGCCGTGCCCGCCGGCAGCCATCCGGGCATCGATCTGCTGCTGGATGTGGAACTGGAGGCCGCTCTGCGCTTTGGCTGCCGGGAGATGCTGCTGGGTGAGGTGCTCGACCTGGGACCGGGCGACGTGGTGCAGTTGGACCGCCATGTGGCCGATCCGGTGGACCTGATCGTGGGCGACAAGATTGTGGCGCGGGGCGAGGTGGTGCTGGTCAACGGCAATTTTGGCTTGCGGGTCACCGAGGTGGCAGCGCCCCGCAAGCGCTTGGAGAGCATTCGATGCCTGTTCTGAGCCGCAAGCCTGCCGCGGAGGGGCGACGAGCCGTCCGCTCGGAGTTCCTTCCCGGCCTCCTGGCAGAGGAAGCGGCATCTGCCGGCGCCTCGATGGAACAGCCGGGGAGGCGGCCGGGCCTGCTCGAGACCTGCGCCAACCCCACTTGCCGGACCGGCTGGCTGCACCTCTGGCGCAGCCGTTCGGCGCCGGTTTTTGAGGGTGGTTGGAACTGCTCGGCCGCCTGCACGGCGGCGCGGGTCGCCGCCGCCGTCAGCCGGGAACTGGACGGCCGCGGCAGCCCGCAGGAGGGCCATCGTCACCGCATCCCGCTGGGCCTGGTGATGCTGGAACAGGGCTGGATCACCTCTGGCCAGTTGCGCCAGGCGCTGGAGGCGCAGAAGGTGGCGGGGGCGGGCCGCTTGGGAAACTGGCTGGTGCGCCAGCAGGGGGTGAACGAGCAGTTGGTCACCCGCGCGCTGGGGCTGCAATGGAGCTGCCCGGTGCTGCCCATGGAGTTTCACGACGCCGAGGCCTTGACCGCGCTCGTGCCGCGCTTGTTTGTGGACGCCTTTGGAGCCTTGCCCTTGCGGCTGGCCGCGGGCCGGTTCCTCTACCTGGGATTTGAAGACCGGCTGGATCCGGTGCTGGCCCTGGCGGTGGAGCGGATGACCGGGTTGCGGGTGGAGAGCGGGCTGGTGCAGGGATCGCTGTTCCGCCCGGAGCACACGCGCATGTTGAACGCGAAGTTTCCCGCGGTGGAGCTGATCGAGGCTGCTTCCGAGGCGGCGCTGGTGCGTGCGCTGACCAAGTCGATCGAGCAGGCGCGGCCGGTCGAGTCGCGGCTGGTCCGGGTCCGCGACTGTCTGTGGCTCCGCTTGTGGCAGCGCCGGCCAAGCGGCCCTCTGCCGGAGATCTCTGCCGTTCAGGATCTGATTGCTTCGCTCTCCGGGCACTGAGAACGGGCGGGAGATGGTGATGCTTGGGGGACACCTTTCATGTGTGAGGCAAAGAGGCCGATGCACAGGGAAGTGGGGGAATCTGGCATGAAAGAAGCGCGCATCCTGATCGTCGACGATTCCGCGGTAATGCGCAAGATTGTCGAGCGTGCGCTGCGCCAGGCGGGGCTGGATCCGCTGTTGGTGCGTGAGGCTGGCAGCGGTACCGAGGGGCTGGAAGTGTTGCGGACCAGCGTGGTGGACCTGATCCTCTCCGACATCAACATGCCCTCCATGGACGGGCTGGAGTTTGTGCGCCGGATTCGGGCGCAGAAGCTGGCTCCCGGCGTGCCGGTGGTGATGATCACCACCGAGTCGAGCGAAGAGCATGTGAAGCAGGCCATCGAGGCTGGAGCGCGGGGCTATATCCGCAAGCCCTTTACGGCCGAGCAGGTGAAAGAGCGCGTACTGCCCCTGCTGGGCGCGCTCTGAACAATAGTCTGGGCGGGCGGGAAAAGGGGATCGGGCCTGCCCCGCGGACCGGCGGGTTGGGCGGCGAGGAAGGGGAGCGGGCGATGGCGCTATCGTTGCGGGAGTCGCTGCATCTGGTCTGCGATCCCGGAAACCTGGACGCGGCCGTGGAAGAGGTCTTTCAGTTGATGGTGGGGGTGCGTTGCCTGCGCCACGCCGAGCTGCCGGAGAACGAGGCGGAGCCGGAGTCGGTAACCGCGATGGTCGGGTTTGCCGGGCTGCTCAGCGGCGCCTGTGTCTTCAAGAGCGGCCGCGCGGCCGCCATCCAGATTGCCGCGCGCCTCACCGGCATGGAATTTGACGCGATCGACGACACCGTCAAGGACGCGTTGGGCGAAATCTGCAACATGCTGGCCGGAACCTGGAAAGGCAGGAACCCGGATCTGGCTGCGCACTGCGGCCTGTCCATTCCGGCGGTGGTCACCGGCCGGGATTACCACCTCCGCGTTCTGGCCTCGGAGTTCAAGTTGCACCACTGCTATTGCTTCGAGGACGCCCGCTTCGCCGTCATCATCCTCTGCGACGGCCTGAAGTAGTCCCCGGCTAGTGTGCATCCCGCGCGCGGCCCTGCGAAGGCAACTCTTGCTCTCCATCCCAACATGGCTCTTCGTACCCGTCCCGCCATTTCTGATGTTGCTCTAATCCCTAAGCCTTCCTTTCGGTCCTTGGGCTGCAACGCTCCGGTACGACAGGAGAAGCGCTCAATGGACAGCGGATACTATGCGGCGATGGCCGGGCTGGTGGCGCGCACCCAGGCGCTGGACACGGCCGCCGCCAATCTGGCCAACGCCCAGACTCCCGGCTACCGGGCGGAGCGGGAGTTCTTCCGTTCCGTGCTGCTGGGCCCGGGCGGTGAGGACTCGCAACTGGGCCGCACGGTGAACAACTTCGGCCTGCTGGGCGGCGACCGGCTCAATCTCGGCCAGGGAGCGTTGCAGCAGACCGGCAACCCGCTGGATCTGGCCATCGAGGGCGAAGGGTTCTTTCAGGTCAAGACCGCCAACGGCCTTCGCTACACCCGCGACGGCAGCTTCCGCCGCGCCCAGGACGGACGCCTGGTCACGGCCGCCGGCGAACCGGTGCTGTCCGCCAGCGGGCAAACCATTCTTGTCCCCCCCGGCGCGGTGATGGTGGGCGAGAGCGGCGTGCTCTCGGTGGCTGGAGGCGCGGTAGCCACGGTGGGGGTCTTCACCTTTCCCGCCGGCACGCAACTGACCCCGGAGGGAGCCAACCGCTATCTTGCGCCGGAAGGGGTGGCGCTGGCGCTCTCCAAACAGGCGGCCATTCACCAGGGCGCGATCGAAGCCGCCAACCAGGATGTCATTCAGGGGTCTCTGGACCTGATCGTCATGCAGCGCCAGGCGGAGATGATGCAGAAGGCGCTCACCGTCTTCCATACCGAGTTCAACAAGATCGCCAGCGAGGATCTGCCACGCGTGTGAGAGGTGAGTGGTTCGTGATCGGTGGTACGGGATTTGGGGTCGGCGATTGGCAATGGGGAGATCGGTTTTCAGCAGAGAGACCGAACTGGTCACCGACCACTGAAAACTGCCCGCCAGCGACTGAAAGGAGCCGTCATGATTCGAGCCTTGTATACCGCTGCCAGCGGGATGAGCGCGCAGCAGATGAATCTGGACACCATCGCCAACAATCTGGCCAACTCCTCGACCACCGGATTCCGCCAGTTGCGCCTGCAGTTCCAGGACATGATCTACCAGAATCTGGTGACGCCCGGGGCGGCGCAGAGCCAGTCCACGGTTTCGGCCGGGCTGCAGATCGGGTTGGGCACGCGCTCCGCAGCCACTGAGGTGATCATGACCCAGGGGGAGCTGAACCAGACCAATAATCCGCTCGACGTGGCCATCGAGGGCAGCGGGTTCTTTGAGGTGCAGCGGCCGGACGGGACCATCGCCTACACCCGCGCCGGGCAATTTCACTTGAACAACCAGGGAACCATCGTCACCACCGACGGCGACCCTCTCTTGCCCAACATCACCATCCCTCCCAATGCCACGGCGGTCACCATCACCCAATACGGGGTGGTGAACGCCACCCTGCCGGGGCAGCAGAACCCCTCGCAGCTGGGCCAGATTCAACTGGCCACCTTTCCCAACCCCGGGGGCCTGGAAAGCCTGGGCTCGAATCTGCTGCAATCCACCCTCAGCTCCGGCGACCCGGTGCTGGGCAACCCCGGCGGGGCCGAGGGCCTGGGCACGCTGCAGCAGGGGTATCTGGAGAATTCGAATGTGGACGTGGTGACCGAGTTTGTGCAGATGGTGCTGGCCCAGCGGGCCTACGAATCAAACTCCAAGGTTATCAAGGCAGCGGACGATATGTACTCTCAGGTCAACAACATGACCCGGTAAAGGTGAAGTGCCGGATGGAGAATGGGGCGGCATGAAGAGCGGAGTGAAAATGCGCCGGGGCGGAGCGCTGCTGGGGCTGGCGGCCATCGCGGCGGGCGGCCCGGCGGCGGCTCAGGAACCCGGCGCGCGAACATTGCTGGCGATTGTCGCAGAAGCTCCGGCCATCACGCAGGTAGTTCGGGAGATTGACGATCCCCACAGCGGGGCGCGCTGGCTGCTCTTGCGCGACCCCGAGCATCCGGCCGGGCCAGGCCGCCTGGTGCTCCTGGGCGAATGGGATAACCTTGCGGGGCGGCGCGACCTGGGAGGTGCGGCCGATCTGGCAGCGGAAGCGGCTCCGTTGCGCCCGGTCATTCGCAGCGGCGACCGTCTGATCGTCGAGGAGAATACGGCGGTGGTCGAAGCGCGCCTGGAGGCGGTTGCGCTGGGTCCCGCCGCCCCCGGTTCCGCCTTTCGTGTGCGGTTGACGATTGGCGGCAGGGTGGCGCGCGCCGTGGCTCTGGGGCCGGGCCGGGCCGCCTTTCTGCCGGAATTGGAGGCGCGGCCATGAGACCGAAAGCGTTTCTTTGCCTGTTCGTGGCCTTGGCGGTTCTGGCGCCGGGTCTGGCCTGGGGCAAGAAACAGAAGCCCGCGGCGCAGACCTCGAAACCGACTCCGCCCGAGGCGGCTCTGCGCGCCTATGTGGAGCGGGTGCGGGCTCAACAGGCGGCGGAGGTGCGCACGCCCGGCTCGATCTGGAGCCCCGAGGGGCGGCTGGTACGGCTGGGCACCGACGCCAAGGCGGCGCGGGTGCATGACGTGGTCTCGATCGTGGTGACCGAGAGTCTGGCCGCCTCGACCGACGGGCAGGTCAAGAACTCCCGGGCCTCGAACGCCAACTCCGGGCTGACCTCGCTGATCGGCGCTCTCAAGCCCTCGAACAGCATGCAGAACCTGCTGGGCATGACGGCGAGCTCGGGGCTGACCGCGCAGGGGCAGAGCACCACCAACTCCAGCCTGGCGACAACCTTCGGCGGCGAAGTGGTCGACGTGCTGCCCAACGGCATGCTGGTGGTGCAGGCCACGCGCCAGTTGACCTTCTCGCAGCAGACGCAGTTGATCAAGCTGCGCGGGCTGGTGCGGCCCGAGGATGTGAGCGCGCAGAACCAGGTGCTGTCGACGGCCATGACCGATCTGGAGATCGAGGTGACCGGCAAGGGCATCGTCAACGACTCCACCTACCGGCAAAACACGCTGGTGCGCTTGATCGAGAAGCTGTTGGTGTTCTAGACAGGGGTCATGGATCAGGGGTCAGAAACCGAAACACAAGGGACAAACCGCAGGGAATGGGGAGCAGGCAACGGTTGAACGGGAGTGCGGGGGCGGGGGAACGGCGATGGGAACGGGGCGAGAGAGCTTGGGGGGAGCGCAGAGGGGGGGATCCTTCTGGGGATGGATTGCGCTGGGTGCGGCCCTATGGCTGGCGGCTGCGCTGCTCCATGCCGAAGCCGCTGCGCAGTTGGCGCGCATCAAGGATGTAGCCACCATCGAGGGCATTCGCGACAACCAGTTGGTGGGCTACGGGCTGGTGGTGGGCTTGCGCGGCACCGGGGACAGTTCGCAGACGGTCTTTCCCGCCCAAACCCTGATTTCGGCGCTGGAGCGGATGGGGATCACCGTGCCACAGACCGGCTCGAACAGCGCCAGCAACATGCAGGTGAAGAACATGGCCGCGGTCTTTGTCGTAGCCACGCTGCCGCCCTTCAGCCGGCCCGGTTACCGGATGGACATTACCGTCTCCTCGGCCGGGGATGCGCGCTCGCTGGAGGGGGGCATCCTGCTGATGACCCCGCTTTACGGGCCCGACGGCCAGATTTACGCCCAGTCCCAGGGGGCCCTGGTGCTGGGCGGCTACATGGCCTCGGCCGGGGGCAATACCCGGCAGATGAATCATCCCACCACCGCGCGCATACCTGGCGGAGCGCTGGTGGAGCGTCCGGCGCCCTTTGATCTGAAGCAGATGCGCACCGTCAGCGTGGTGCTGAACGATGCCGACTTTCACACCGCCGAGCGCATGGCGGCGGCCATTGACCGGGTGCTGGGCACCCCGCGGGCGCACGCCGTCGACAGCCGGCGGGTGGAGATTGCCGCGGCTCCGGGGGAAGACGTGGCGGCCCTGCTGGACCGTGTGGAGGCCGTCGAAGTAGAAGTCTATCCTCGCGCCCGGGTGGTGGTGAATGAGCGGACCGGGACGGTGGTGATCGGGGGCACGGTGCGCCTGCAGCCGGTATCCATTCTGCACGGAGGACTGTCGGTCAACGTGATTGCGGAGACCAGGGTCTCGCAGCCCAATCCGCTTTCTGCGGGAACGACACAGGTGGTGCAGCAGACCACCGTGCAGGCCCAGGACAAGCCGGTAAACCGCATCGACCTGAAGGAAGGAGCCACTGTGGAAGATCTGGTGCAGGAGTTGCAGCGTACGGGCGCAGGAGCGCGGGACGTGATTTCCATCCTGCAGGCCATGAAGGAGGCCGGCGCCCTGGAAGCCGACCTGGAGGTTTTGTGATGCTCACCGCACCAGCGGCCGCGGCGGCGGGGCCGGGGAACGGGGAAGCCCTTGCGCCGCAGCCCCGGCTCGTCCATGCGGCGCACGAGTTCGAAGCGCAGATGATGAAGGAATTGATGCAGCCGATGACCGGCGGCAGTTCGCTCCTCGGGGAGGAAGATGACTCCGGCTCGGGCAGCGCGCTGGGGGAGTTTGCCTCGGAGGCCCTGGGAAAGGCGCTCAGCGAGCGAGGCGGGTTTGGGATCGCCAGCCGCATCGTGCACAATCTCTCCAATGTGGGAAGCAAGGCCTCGGCCGCGCCAGTAACCGGAAACCTGCACAACAATACCGTCATCAGAGGCGCTGAATGACTACAGTGATTAGTGGAAGCGCCGATACACCGGGCAAGGAGCAATGAAATGGACATTCGCAACAGCATGGATGGGTTGAAGTCGCTTTTGGGGGTTACGACGCCACCTGTGGCTGTCCCGCAATCCAAGAGCGCCACGGCAGCCAGCGGGAGCGTGCAGAGCAGCGATCAGGCGACCTTGAGCAGCGCAGGCAGCGCCATGGCGCTGACCGCGGCCGATCCTGGGGTGCGCACCGACAAAGTGGCCGCGGTGCAGGCGGCGTTGGCAGCGGGAACCTATGATGTGCCGGCCTCGGCGGTGGCTTCCAAGGTGGTTGACTCCATGCTGGGCGGAGAGCAGTAACTCCGGGTTGAACTCCGGACCGGGAAGGGCCTCGGGCGGATTGTCCGGGCGACCGCCACTTGGCGCGGTAGAGCGCTGGAGGGAAAGGACAACAGGCCATGCCGGAATCTGGAGCGCACCCGGAGCTGAAGCAACTGGTGGCCGAGGCTTCGCGGTCGCTGGCCCGTCTGGATGCGGACCGATTGCAGGAGTTGGCGCTTTCCTGTCAGGCATTGAACCGCAATCGGACGCCGGCGGATGGGGAGTTGACCCGTCAGGCCAGGGATGCCTCGGCGGAGATGGCGGTCTTTGCCAGGGTGCTCGAGGCCACCCGCGCCAACCTGAACGTAATGAATCGATTGCGGCGGTTGCGAGGGACGCCGTTGGAATATAGCGAGGTGCAGGCCAGCGGGTTGGAGCGGAGGGAAAGCGGGCATGGGGACAATTAGCACCGCCTTCAGCCTGATCTCGGGCGCCCTGGACGCCGACCAGGCGGCGCTCAGCATCGTGGCCAACAACGTGGCCAACGCCAACACCACCGGCTATACGCAAGAGACTCCCAACTGGCAGGAGAACTCTCCGGTGGAGATTGGCGGCATCTCCTACGGCTCAGGAGTGACGGAAACCGGCGCAACTTCCTTGCGCGATCGCGTGCTGGAGGAGCGGCTCAACCAGCAGCAGCAGTCGGCCTCCGCCTCGGGCTCGCGGCTGGCGGCCCTGGATACGCTGCAGACCCTCTTCACGCCGGACTCGGGTTCAACGAGTTCGGCGGCAGGCGACATTGGCAGCGATCTGACCAGTTTCTTCAGCTCTTTCTCTTCGCTGGAGGCCAATCCCACCAACAATGCGCTGCGCCAGCAGGTGCTTTCCACGGCAACCACGCTGGCGGGCGATATATCCAACGCGGCGGCCAGCGTGAACGCCCAAAGGTCGGCCCTCGACCAGGAGGCAGCCGGCGTCACCAGCCAGGTGAACGCGTTGACCGGGGCGATTGCCCAATTGAACCAGCAAATCGAATCCACCTCGCCCGACGCCGACGCGGGCACGCTCGAGGACCAGCGCCAGCAGGATCTGAGCCAGCTTTCGCAGTTGATCGGGATCAACCAGATCACGACCGAGAACAACGGCCTCTCCATCACCACCACTTCCGGTCAGTTGCTGGTCTCCCAGGGGTCGAGCTATCAGTTGACGAGCGGTACCGTGGGCGGGGTAACCGACTTCTTTGTGGGAACGGAGAACGTCACCGCCGGGTTGACCAGTGGCGGCGGCAAGCTGGGCGGATATCTGACGGCGCGCGACCAGGACATTCCCGGCGTGCTCTCCTCGCTGGATGCACTGGCCTACAACATCTCCACCGCGGTGAACACGCAGAACAACGCGGGAACCGATCTGGATGGAAACACCGGTGCCGCCGTGCCGCCCAGTGTGGTGGCTACCTCTCTCAACATCTTCTCCGCGCCGCCCAATCTGGCGACAGGCAGTGCGGTTGGCAGCGCGGCCAGCATGAGCGTGGCGATGACCGACCCCAATCAGGTTTCTGCGGCCGCGTTGGGGCAGGGAACCGGCGACAACGCGAACGCCACCGCCATGGCTGACCTGGCCAATCAGTTGATCGTCGGCGGGCAAACCCCGACCGACTATTATTCGAACTTTGTCACCACGCTGGGCTCGACCGTCTCCGCGGTGCAAACCGAAAACACGGCGCAGAACGCCTCGGTTACTCAGCTGCAAACCCAGAACAATGCGCTCTCCAGCGTCAATCTGAACGACGAAGCATCGGCCATGCAGCAGTTCGAAAAAAGCTACCAGGCCGCCTCCCAGGTATTCACGATCCTCAACACGATCATGGCTTCGGCGTTGAACCTGGGGGACCAGACAGCGGTCTCCTGACCTGAGTAAAGCGGCGCAGTCGCCGACGGCGCCGGGCAGAAAGGCCTTTCAAGCGCGGGGAGGTTTCCGATGCGGGTGGACCCGAACTATGTTTCAAATCTGGCCAATGCCTTGGATCAGAGTCAGTTGAGCGAGCAGCAGTTGACGGCGGAACTGTCGAGCGGGGTGCGGGTGAACTCCCTGGGCCAGGACCCCCTGGCTTCCGGGGAGAATGTGCTGCTGCTCAACCAGATGCAGCAAGACGACTCGTTCACCCAGACTTCCAGCCTGGTTACCGGCCAGTTGCAGGTGGCCGATTCGGCCCTGGGCAGCGTGGTTTCCCAGCTCACCCAGGCCATTTCTCTGGCCACCAGCGGCAACAACGGCACCCTCAACTCCAGCAATCTGAAGTCCATTTCGAATCAGATTGCCGGCATCCGCGACGAAGTGACCTCACTGGCCAACACCAGTTACCAGGGCCAGTACATCTTTGCCGGCGGCAATGTTTCCACGGCGCCCTTTACAACATCCGACACCACATCGCCGGCTACCACCACCTACAACGGCGACCAGGACGTCAATTCCATCCGGACGCCCAACGGCCAGAGCATTCAATTGAATGTGCCCGGCGATCAGATCTTCACCGGCAGCGGCGCCAACAGTGTGTTTGCGGCGCTCAACAACCTGGTGGCCGACTTTGCCAGCGGCACTGCCTCCAGCACGGCCGTGGCCGATACCGCGGCGCTGAACACGGCGCTGAACTACGTCTCCCAGCAGCGGGTGGTGATTGACAACTCCCTGAGCCGGCTCACCGACGCCTCCGACGCCGTCAGCAGCGAAAAGACGCAACTGACCTCCGCGCAGAGCAATCTGATGCAAGCCGACGTGGCCCAGGTCTCCACGCAGCTATCCCTGTCTGAGACGCAGCAGACGGCGCTGGAGGACGTGATCTCGCAGTTGGGTTCGGGAAGCCTCTTCGACAAGCTGCAGTAGCCGATCGGACCTTGGAATCCGATGCTGCGGCGCGGAGCCGTCTATACTTGAAGCCAAAGGATACACATTGCTCGCCCCACTCCGTTTCATCTGGAATGCAACCCGCGGCCATCGGCTGGCCCCCTGGCGGAGCGAGTACTTCCGCTGGCGGGTAGAGACCTATTCCGGCATGCCGGCCGAGACCCTGACGGCCAAAGACATCCTGGGTTTTGTCTGGACCTCACGCTGGGAGCTTTTGAGTTATCTGGCCTGGACTGCCCGTATCGACCGCGAGGTCCACAAGCGGGTGTGAACCACGTACAGCGATCGGTGGACAGTTCTCAGCGGCCAGTCGTAAGGCTCGCGGGTTCTTGCAGGTGGTCAATTGCATTCTTGAGTCTCGGCTGCCGCGGCCTGCACGCTGAGCCCGCAAGCAGACCACTGAGTTGGAGTTCATCTTCGCATGAGATTCGGATCTATCCGCTTGTCCCGCCTGGCATTCGCGGCCTGTCTTTTTCCAGCCATCATCGCCGCGGCCCAGCAGTTGCCCCCGGTCGAGCCCCCGCAACCCATGCCCACGGCACACGCCGACCAGCCCACCCTCCGCGTGACGGCCAACGAGGTATTGGTGCCCACGCTGGTAGAGAAGCGTGGCGGAGGCGTGGTTTACGGCCTCAAGCCGTCCGATTTTGTGCTCGAAGACAACGGCGTCCCCCAGAAGATCAAGGTGCAGGAGGAGATGGACACCGCGCCGGTTGCGCTCGTGGTGGCTGTCGAGGAGGGCGGCGTGAGTGCGCTGGAGTTCGACAAGCTGGCCAAGCTTGGGCCGCTGCTCGATCTCTTTCTCGCCGACGGCCGCAGCCAGGCGGCGCTGGTGGGCTTCGACTCCAAACCCCATCTGATTCACGACTACACCCACACCAGCGAAGAACTGAACCAGGACCTGAAACACCTGGAGCCGGGCAACGGCGGGTCGGCGATTCTGGATACGGTGAGCTACGCCGTCGATCTCCTCGAGTCGCAGCCCAAGGAGTATCGCCGCGTTCTGCTGCTCATCAGCGAGGAGCGGGATCACGGCAGCAAGCACACCAGGCCCGCCCAACTGATTCAGAAGATCGGCCGCTCCGACGTGCTGGTATTGAGCGTGTCCTTTTCTCCCGCCCGCGCCGAACTGCTCCATGACATGAAGGACTCGGGCGAGGACCGCACCATGAGCATGATCTCTACCCTGTTCATGGCCGTGCAGGCCTTCAAGAAGAATGTGTCGAAAGAAGTGGCGCACATGAGCGGCGGAGAGTACCTGACCTTCACCGGCGACAAGGGCTTTGAGCAGAGGGTGATGGAGGCGGCCAAGCACGCCCGGAACCGCTACCTGCTGACCTTCAGTCCCTCCGACCCCACTCCTGGCCTGCACTCCATTCGGGTTCGAACCGCGCAGGACTATGGGGCTCGGGTCGTGGCCCGCGCCAATTACTGGATGACGCCGGAGCCGTAGAGGCCTTCTCGTAGCTGCCCACTTCGAAGAGTTGAGGCTTTGCCGCGTCCGTTGAGGGCGAGGTTGATTCCCAGGTCCGGCTGGGTCGGCGATCTGCGAGGATATTCTCGTCCTGAAACATTCGCATCGTCGGCGTCGCGGACCATCTGTCTCAACGGCCCAGCCGGTTGGGTTCGGCTTGCCTCCAGGCACTAGCGCATGGGGATGCTGTCGAAATCTACCCAATTCGCCTCCCGGATCGGGAAGGGAAATTTCCTTGAATTTCCTGTAACTCTCTGAAAACCCTTGAACTGACAGGCGAAACCGCGCTATATACAAGACTACCGGCAGCTACGCCGGAATCTGCCTTGAGACATCTCTCCCGCCAGGAGGCAATCATGCGCAACGCCGCTGCCCGTTCCAACCTGCTGGTCCCCGAAGTGCGCGAGGTGATGGATATTCGCCAGGCCTCGGATTATCTTGGAATCTCCCCGGATACGCTCTATAAATATGCGTCGGAGGCCTTTGTACCCGCCTTCAAGCTGGGCAACCGCTGGCGCTTCAAGCGCTCCCGTCTGGACGAGTGGATGGATCGCCAGTCCGACCTTCAGGCTGCCGAATCCGAAATCGATCCCCAGCAGAAGAAGCCGGTGCGCCCGGCGTTGTAAAGGCAGGGAACTGGGCGTAGGGAACGGAAAGAACCGCGATGCGAGCACGGACGATGCTGGCTGCAACCCTATTGCTCTCTCTGATCATCAGCGCACCGGGACAACCGGAACCACGATCAGTGCTTCTCCCGATGCATGAAGTGAAAGCGGTCTCAGACTGGTATTCGGTAGACAGAGCGGAGATGATCGATGGAAGTTGGAATCCAACCCAAGCTGACCTTAACAGCCTGGAATCTAACCTCTCGCAGGTCTCGAATCTGGAAATGGATGGGTGGGGCTCCAAGACTCACATCGAGCATCCCAGGAGGTACTTCCGCCAGTATGTGGGTGTGAAAGTGTCTGGGCAAAACAGAGTCTTCGTCAACGCGTTCTGTGTTGAAAAGCCACCACCTGATTGGCATGATCGACTTTTCGTGGTGAGGGATGGGGCAACTTGCTTTTGGCAAGCACTGTATGACCCCGCCCTTCAGAAGTTCTCAAACCTGAGAATCAACGGGCGCGCCTGAGTACCGTCTTCCGAAGGTCTTTCTGTTCCCTGATCCCTGTTCCCTATTTTCCCATCGGCACCCGCCATGAATTATCCTCAACCGGTGGACCACTTTCGCCGCATTGGCCAATTGCGCCGCCGTTTGACTCGCGCCGCCCTTCCGGGGCTGGTAGTCACCCATCTCCCCGACCTTCGCTACCTCTGCGGCTTCACCGGCTCCAGCGCCGCGCTGGCGGTGACGCGCCGCGCCGCCCGCCTGTTTACCGATGGCCGCTATACAGCGCAGGCCGCCGAAGAGGTGACCGACGCGCAGGTGCAGATCGTCTCCAGTTCCCCGGCAGTGGCCGCGGTGGAGTGGCTGGCGGCGCAGCCGGGCGTGGAGATGGCCGGATTTGACGCCACCAGGACCACGGTGGCCGAGCTGGCCCGCTGGAGAGCCGCATTGCCGGCGCGCTTGCGTCGCGCCTTTCTGACCACTCTGCCCGCGCCCCTGGTAGAACCGCTGCGCATGATCAAGGACGAGGATGAGCTGGCCCTGATGATTGAGGCGGCGCTGCTGGGCTGCAAGCTCTTCGATCACGTGCTGGGGTTCATCCGGCCAGGGCTGGCGGAGATTGAAGTGGCGGCGGAGCTGGAACACCAGGCCCGGCTGCTGGGCGCCGAGGCCATGTCGTTTGAAACCATCGTCGCTTCCGGGGTGCGCTCGGCCATGCCCCACGGCAAGGCGACCACGGCCCCCCTGCCCCGGCGCGGCTTTCTGACCCTCGACTTCGGTGTTATCCTCAAGGGTTATTGCTCCGATATGACCCGAACCGTCTACCTGGGAAAGCCCAGGACCAACGAGCGAAATGCCTATCATGCAGTGCTTGAAGCCCAGGAAACGGCAGTGGCCGCGGTGGGCTCGGGCGTAAGCTGCGGGGAGGTGGACGAGGCCGCTCGCGGGGTATTGCGCCGGGAGGGCCTGGCGGAGGCATTCACCCACTCCACCGGCCACGGCGTCGGCCTGGAGATTCACGAGCCGCCACGCGTGGGCGCCGGACAAACGGCCAAACTGCTCGCGGGCATGGTTGTTACCATTGAGCCGGGCATCTATCTGGCCGATCAGTTCGGCATCCGCATCGAGGACATGGTGGCTGTAACCCGGACCGGGGGCCAGGTGCTGACGCCCGCACCCAAGGCCCTTATCGAACTTTGATCCATCCCAACCCACCTGCTGGTGGAAGAGCTAAGGAACGAATGAATCCACTGAATCCAGAAAATATCCAGGATCTGAAACAACTGATCGATTTCCTGAAAGAGAATCAGGTCGCCGAGTTCGAGTTGGACCGGGGCGACGTGAAAGTTCGTCTCAAGCTGGAACCGTCCCAAGCCGCGTCGGCCCGGCTTTCCGACCTGACAAGCCTGTTGGAGGGCGCGCGGGCAGCCTCGGTCCATGCGCCGGCGCCCGTTTCCGCGGCGCCGCCCCAGGCCGCAGCGGCTGCCGTAGACCCCGATGCCGGGCTGCACATCGTGAAGTCGCCGATCGTGGGCACCTTCTATGGCTCGCCCTCGCCCGGCGCCGCACCCTTTGTTACTCCCGGAGATCATGTGGACAAAGGCCAGGTAATCGGCATCGTGGAAGCCATGAAGCTGATGAACGAGATCGAATCCGACGCCGCTGGCGAAGTCGTCAAGTGTCTTGTCTCCAACGGCCAGCCCATCGAGTTTGGGCAGCCCCTCTATTCTGTCCGGCTGGGCTAGGGAAGACGAGCGGAGTTAGCGTGGTTGGCGGAGTTGGCAAGACTGGTCTCTGACCGCTTGAAGTTGTACCAACTTGGGTGCCCCAGGTCTCGCTTCTGAGACCTGGGAAAGCATGAACTCAAGGTGCGAAATCATCCGGTCAGAGACCTAGCTCCGCCAACTCCGCTGTTTTTGCTAACGCCGCTCATCCCGCTAGCCTGGCTCAAAGGGTCTTGCATGTTTCGTAAAGTCTTGGTTGCCAATCGCGGCGAAATCGCGCTGCGCGTTCTCAACGCTTGCCGGGAACTCGGCATCCGCACGGTCGCCGTCTACAGCGAGGCCGACCGCAATTCGTTGCATGTCCGCTTTGCCGATGAAGCCATCTGCATCGGCCCTCCGCGCCTGGCAGACAGCTATCTGAACGTGCCTGCGGTCATCTCGGCAGCCGAGATTGCCGATGTGGACGCGATCCACCCCGGCTACGGACTGTTGAGCGAGAATGCCAACTTCGCCGAGGTCTGCCGCGCGTCCAATATCAAGTTCATCGGACCACCGCCGGAAGTGACGCGCCTGATGGGCGAGAAGGAGAAGGCGCGCCAGGCCATGAAGAAGGCCAATGTGCCTATTCTGCCCGGCTCCGACGGGATCATTGCCACGGTCGAGGAAGCCCAGATTTGGGCGCAGCAGGTCGGCTTTCCGGTCATTCTGAAGGCCAAGGCCGGCGGCGGCGGCCGCGGGATGCGCATCGTGCGCAAGGCCGAGGAGTTGCCCAATCTCTTTCATGCAGCCTACTCCGAGGCTGCCAACGCCTTCGGCAACGGCGAGCTCTACATGGAGAAGTTCATTGAGAACCCGCGCCACATCGAGTTCCAGATGCTGGCCGACGAGCACGGCAATGTTGCCTCGCTCTTTGAGCGTGAGTGCTCCATCCAGCGCCGCCACCAGAAGCTGATTGAAGAGGCGCCCTCGCTCCAGGTGACGCCGGGGCTGCGCGAGGAACTGGGCAACACTCTGTGCCGCTGTCTGAGCGAAATCGGCTACCAGAACGCCGGCACGGTCGAATTCCTGATGGATGAAGGCCGCCAACTCCACTTTATCGAGATGAATACTCGCGTGCAGGTGGAGCACCCGATTACCGAGGCCATCACCGGCGTGGACATTGTGAAGGCGCAGTTGCGCATCGCCTCGGGGGAGCGGCTGGACGCCATTTTGCCCGCCAAGCTGGAAATCCGCGGCCACGCCATCGAGTGCCGCATCAACGCCGAGCATCCCGTCAAGTTCATCCCTTCGGCGGGGCAAATCACGGCCTTCAACGTGCCCGGCGGCAACGGCGTGCGGGTGGATACGGCCCAGTATGCCGAGGGAGTCGTGCCGCCCTACTACGACTCGCTCATCGCCAAACTCATCACCCACGGCTGCGACCGCGCCGAGGCTATTGCCAAAATGGAGCGCGCGCTCAGCCAGTTCGTGGTGCAGGGCATTGAGACCTCCATCACCATGCATCAGGCGATCTTCCGCGACCCCGGCTTCCGGGCCGGCAAGTTCGACACCAGCTTCATGGAGACGTTCCTGGCGCCCAAGTCCGCAGACGCCAAGTAAGGCCGAGGCGTCAGTAACACGCAGCCCTCCATCGGACGGCTCCGATGGAGCGTTTCTGCCTGTAAGTCGCCCACCGGCTCCGCCCACCCACAGGGCGATGAAACTGGGTGCCCCATCCTTGGCGCGTTCTTGTTCTTGCGCCAAGGGTGGGATGGATTACACTCTTTGTTCTCTATAACTTCCTTTTTTGTTTCTTTCTAGAATACTTCCCCTTCGTGGGGCTGACGGTCGCCGTAATTTTTTATCGCTTTTTCTTCGCTTTTTCCCCGGACTTGATATATGCTGGCCTCGCAACACAGGAGGTTGCCTGATGGACTTTCAAAAAGACCTGCTTGCCGAGTACGACCGCGAGACCGCCAAGACCCGCAAGATGCTGGACGCGATCCCGGCCGACGCCGACTTCAACTACAAACCCCACGCCAAATCCATGGCCCTGGGCCGCCTGGCCGGGCACCTGACCGACTTTGCAGGCAACTGGGCGCTGGAGACCCTGACCAAGGACAAGATGGATCTGCCGGCAGACCACAAATGGGAGCAGTGGGCCCCGGCAAGTAAAGCGGAGCTGCTGGAGAAGTTTGACCGTGGCCTGCCCGAGGTGCGCGCCGCCATTGCCGGGCTCCCGGCGGAGAAGTGGGACGAGCATTGGCAGTTCATCTTCGGCGGGCACAAGTGGATCGACGATCCTCGTCAGCAGGTCTTCCGCGAGATGGTGATGAGCCACATGATCCATCATCGTGCACAACTGGGTGTCTACCTGCGCTTGCTCGACAAGCCCATCCCCGGAACGTATGGGCCGTCGGCGGACGAGATGTAGAAGAGGCAGGGAACAGGGAAAAGGGAACAGGGATCAGAAAAACACCCTTGCTCGCAACTGCTCCCTCTGTTCCTTACTCCCTGTTCAGGGCAATCGCATGAACGTTTCTTGCAGGCGAAGCTGATTCCTTTGGTCGCGTGAAGCCAGAAGCAACCGCAATTGCTCCCGGAGGGAGCAGGCGAAAATAGCCCACGGTGAAGCAAAGCGAAACCGTGGGAGCGCGGTTCAGTTCAAATTCCCGCCCCGTAGGGGCGGCTCGAACAAAGGCCTTGCTCTTAAACCTTGTTCTTGCAATTGCCCTGAATCCCTGCTCCCTGTTCCCTTATGGATTACCCTTGTTCCATGTCCAAATCGTTTCCCAAGGTCTACCCCATTCTCGATTCCTCGGTCATTCCCGCCAGCGGGCGCGCGGAGTTCCTGCGCCGGCTGGGCCGCTCCTTGGCCGAGGCCGGCGTAACGCTGCTTGAGTACCGCAACAAGACCGGCGCTGAAGCCGAGTTGCTGGCCGACGCGGCGATGCTGCGGGCTGCAATGCCCGCCGGACAAGTGAAACTGATTCTCGATGACCGTGCCGATCTGGTTGATCGGATTGGCTTTGACGGCGTGCATGTGGATGCGGACGACGTCCCGCCCGCAGAGGCCCGGCGGTTGCTGGGACCGGAGCGCATCATCGGCACCTTTGGCGGCGGCGCGGCGCTGGTTCCCGGCGTTCTCGATACGCCAGCCGACTATTTTTCCATCGGCGTGGTCTTTCCCACCCGGACCAAGCAGGTGACCGCGCCGCCCATCGGTATTGAGGGCGTGCGGCGGCTGCGCGAACAGGCCGGCCCCGGACCCGTGCTGGTGGCGATTGGCGGCATTACGCTGGCCACAGCGCCCGCTGCATTGGAAGCTGGAGCGACGCTCGTGGCCATTGCCGGCGCGCTCTTTCGTCAGCCCGACCCGGCTGCCGAGTTCCGGAAGTGGATGGCATTGCTGGGCTAGTACCGCGACTGCATGATTGTGTAATGGCCGGAATGTAGCGTCTCCAGACCGGCTGTCGTGCGGGCGCCCACGCCCGCATTGGTTCTGGACCCATTACCAAATCGCACAGACTGGGTACTAGGTCTCTGACAGCTTGAAGTTGTACCAACACGGGGTGCCCCAGGTCCCGATTTTGGGACCTGGGAGAGGATGAATTCAAGGTACGAAATCATCCGGCCAGAGACCTAGTGACACGACGACTGATCCTGAAACTCGTGGCTTTCCGTCATCGCTACAAAGCCGCGCGCGCAACTCAGGATCTGCTCTTCAAGAGGGCTATTGTTGAAGGCGTCCGGCGACATCGCCGTGGACCGTTTGCGCATCGCAAGGTAGAGATCGCTCAGCTTCTGCATATTGTTCAATTCAGTAGAAAGCAGCGGGTACGCGCTGCGGTCGTCGTCGGCGGATACGGCGGCGGAAGCGAGAGCCAGGTCCTTCTCTGCCTGCCTGTGCTGCGCGGATGCCCACTCTTCCGACACAGGAATGTTGTTCTGGACCGCGCTGACGATCGCGATACGCCATTCCCGGATCGAGCTCATTTCTTCGATTCCTGCCTGTATGAAGGCCCTTGAGAACCCCGCTTTTGCCTGGGGAGCGGGTGCTGGCGCGCCTGAATCCGGCAAGGGAAGCGTGAGAATGGTGCGATTGCCCTTGAAAGAAAGGGTTCCTCCGGTCAAACGGGCCAGGGTCTCGACTTCGACATACGACTTTCCGTTGAGCTGAAGGAGCTGCGCCTCGCCCGCGTGTCCCGCCACTGTGAGGGTGGAGTCGTGCGGTGTTTGCGCCTTGGCCCTTGCGGGCAGCATCAGGAGAGCGGGCAACATCGCAAGAACGGCAATTCTGGTTATCATCGGATCTTCCCCCGGATGTTCCCTCTGAGGGTCCCATGGCCCGCTTCTTGATTCTGCTCAATCTTGGGCACCATGGGTGGCTGTCCGCCATGGGGGCAGGTGGCCCGCTCATCGATTCCGAATCCATGCCCCTGGGACCCAAGGGCTGTGCCCAGTTCATCGCGGCTGTATCGCGATGAGCGGGTTCTCGACAGCCGGATCAGGAGCCGACCGTTTTCGTTACTAAATCGAGGGCAAACACGATTATGCCGATTAATCCCCGCCGGGTGCCGGGTGCCCCTGGTCTCGATTTTGAGACCAGGGAAAGCAAAAGCTTCAATCGGAGAAATATTGCTCCCGAAAAGCGACCACCTCGCAAGGTTTTCCCGATGGCATCGCTTTGTTCCGCCAGGAGCAGCAAGCCGCATGGGGCTCCATCGCATTGAAGGGAGCCCCAAGGCCCCGGAGCACGAACGGCTACTCCCTGTTCCCTGTTCCCTGTTCCCTACTCCCTGTCTTTCCCTACCGGGGCGCTGCTTCTGCCGAATCCGCCAGCGCGTAGGCCAGCACGGCCATCACCGCGGAGTTTTCATCCAGGTGCCGGGGGTCCACCTTGTCGAAGGTGTCGGCAGCGGTGTGGTGATAGTTGAAGTAGGTGCGGCTGTCCTGCACCGGGGCAAAGCTGGGAACGCCCTTCTCCGTGAGCCCGCCAATATCCTCGCCGGTCTCCGGGGCGGCCACCAGAGTCTCCGCGCCGATCGCGTCCAGCACCTCGGCCACCGGCCGCAGCCACTCGTGGAGCGCCGGCTTGCCGGCATAGTAGATGCCGGTCGGGTGGTCCGAGCCCAGGTCGCTCTCGATGGCGCCAATGTGGTCGGCCATCTCGGTCGCGTGGTCGGCCATGTAGGCGGCCGCGCCCTGGGAGCCTTCTTCCTCGCTCATCCAGGCCACAAAACGCACCGTGCGCCGGGGATGAATGTTCAGATCGTGGAGCAGCTTGATGGTTTCCATGGACACCACTACGCCCGCGCCGTCGTCGATGGCGCCGGTGCCCAGGTCCCAGGAATCCAGGTGGCCGGAGACGATCACCACCTGCTCCGGGCGCTCGCTTCCTTTCCAGTCGGCAATCACGTTGTAGCTGGGGGCATCGGGCAGGGTCTGCGGAGTCAGCGTCAGGTGCAGCTTGAGCGGTCCCTGGCTGGTCAGGTCCTTCAGCAGATCGGCGTCCTCGGCGGTGACGGCGGCGGCGGGGATCTTGGGCACGCCGGGCGCGTACTCGGTGACTCCGGTGTGGGGAAGCCGGTAGTCCGCTCCGCCCACCGAGCGCACCAGCACCGCAACCGCGCCCAGCGCTCCGCCGGCCATCGGCCCTGCGCCGCGATACACCACTCCGCCGCCGTAGGCGCTTCCGCCGCGGCCCTGGGCGGCCAGTTCCTTGTCGAATTTGTGATTGAAGAGCAGAATCTTGCCCTTCACGGCGTCCTGCGGCAGGGCGTGGAGCTGCTGCCAGTTGTCCACCACAACCACTTCGGCCGTGATCCCCTCGGCAGGCGTGGCCACGCTGCCGCCCAGCGCGGTCAGCACCACCTTTTGCGTGGTTCCCGGCGTCTGGCTGGGCCAGGCCACCACCTCGGCCGTCTCCTGGCCGCGCACCCAGTGGGGGACCATGGCCTTTTCCAGCGTGACCTCGGCTCCCAGCGCGCGCATCTCGGCGGCCACGTAGTCCACCGCCTGCTGCGCCTGGGGAGAGCCGCTCAGGCGCGGGCCAATGTTGTCGGTGAGGTGGCGCAACTCATTCAGGGCGTAGGGGTCCTGCATGGCCCCGTCGCGCAGCCGCGCCATCGTCGCCAGTTGCTCGGGGGGCCAGGCGCTCCGGCCTTCGGTGATCATGGCGTAGAGGCGATCGAGCATGCTCGGCGCGGACTGCGCGGGGGCGCTCTGCGCCGTGCAGCAAGGCCCGGCCAGCACAGCCGCCAGGGCGGCAACGGCAACAAGGATTTGGTTCTTCCGAGCGAATTCCATGAGGGATGTTAGCATGCCCGCCAGGCGACTCTTTCTCCCGTTCTGCGTCTAACTTGGAGGAGCGCTTATGCCATCGCCGTGGCTTCAACTGCCCGCCGCAGTTTGATTCAGGCTCCCTGCGGAGCTTGCGGGAAGTGCTGCGCAGAGGCCCTCCAGCCTGACGGGATTGCCCGCTACTGGCTATACTAGGTACTGGTGCAGTGAACTCTCCAGCCATGGGGCTGGCCACCTGACGAGGTCATCGAATCTATGAAATCGATTTTTGAACGGCTGCGTTCGCGCCGTCTCGCTTCTGCATTTGTGATGCTTGCCACCCTCTCGGTCGTCATTGTGGCCGGCTCCTTTGCCGCCCACGGGGTGCGCGGACAGGAGAAGCAGAACGACAGCGCCGACGCCACTCCCCTCAAGGTCGTCAATTCCCCGGTTGCGCCCAACGAGTTTGTGAAGATTGCCAGGCAGGTAGGGCCGGCAGTGGTGAACATCAACACCCAGACCCTGCCCAAGCAGGCTGAGAACAAAGGCCGCCGCAATCCCCACGGCCGCGTTCAGCAGGCTCCGCAGAATCCCGGCGACGACGATCAGGACCAGGATCAGCAGCAGCAGCCGCCACAAGGCCAGGGCAACTTCCAGGACTTCTTCAATCACTTCTTCGGCCAGATGCCCGACCAGGAAGGCGGCGACGATAGCGCCCAGGTCCGCGAGTCTCTGGGTTCCGGTTTCATCGTCGACCCCAAAGGCTACATCATCACCAACTACCACGTGATCGAGAAAGCCGACAAGATCTACGTCAAGCTTTCCACCGACCCCGACAACCAGGACGAAGGCCGACCGGCGCGCGTCATCGGCATCGACAAGGCCACCGATCTGGCGGTCATCAAGATCGACACCAGCACGCCCCTGCCGACCGTAAAGCTGGGCAACTCCGATACGGCTGAGGTGGGCGACTGGGTTGAAGCCATCGGCAGCCCCTTTGCGCTCTCCCAGACCGTCACCGCCGGCATCATCTCCGCCAAGAACCGCACCATCCAGCCCGGCGCCAGCGGCCAGTTCCAGCACTTCATCCAGACCGACGCCGCCATCAATCCCGGCAACTCCGGCGGACCGCTGCTGAACATGAACGGTGAAGTGGTGGGCGTGAATACCGCCATCTATACCCAGTCCAACGGCTACCAGGGCATCGGCTTCGCCATGCCGTCCAACACCGTGGCTGCCATCTACAACGACCTCATCAGCCCCAGCCACAAGGTGGTCCGCGGCTCCATCGGAATCCAGTTCCGCCCTGGGCTCTCCGGCGCAGTCAATCGCGTCTACGGCTTCAAGAACGGCGTGCTGGTGCAGTTGATCCAGCCAGGCGGCCCGGCTGAAAAGGCGGGTCTCAAGGCGGGCGACATCATTACCCACGTGGATGGCCGCGTGGTCAAGGACGGCGACGATCTGGTCAATGAGATCGCCAGCCGCCGGCCCGGCTCAACCATTCGCCTGGGCTACCTGAGGGACGGTAAAGACGCTGACACCACGGTCACCATCGGCGACCGCGACAAGGTCTTTGCCGACCTGGGCAACCAGCAGGCCGAAGGCAACCCGGACGAGAAGGGCGACGCCAGCGAGGCCAAGCTGGGCATTGCGGTGCACGAGGCTTCTCCCGCCATCACCAGCAAGCTGCACACCCCCGGCGTGGTCATTCAGTCGGTTCGCTCCGGCTCCTTTGCCGACCTCCAGGGCCTGGAGCCCGGCCTGGTCATCACCCGCATCAACAAGCAGCCCACCGGCACTAGGGAGCAGTTCGACGCCGTGGTGAGCAAGCTCAAAACCGGCGACGACGTGGTCTTTGAAGTCATGGACCCGCGCCGTCCCGGCGATGGCATCAACTACGTGGGCGGCACGCTGCAGTAGCGCTGCAGTGGGCCGGGAGGCGCGTTTGCCCGGCTCAGTAACCCGATTGCGCCGCATCGGCTGGCCTTTCCCCGTTTGGGGGAGCCAGCCGGTTCGGCGTTTCACGCGTTCCAGAAAGCGGAATTGCGCCCACGTTTCCCCTTTGGAATGGGCTTTCCGCAAATCGGGCCGTTTTTCTCTTTGCAGAACCCGAAGTGTTTCGTTAGACTGCTTCGGACGACTACGGAATCATTCTTCTTGAGGTGAAAAAAAGCGTGCATCCTTTTCGAGCAAGCTTGGCATTCCTGCTTACCGCGGCTTTGATCGCGTCCCCGGCATTCGCTTCCCGCATCCACCGCGCTCCCACCAGCGGACACGCCCGCACTGCGCACAGCGCGCACAAAACCTCGCGCAAGGCGGCGGCGCACAAGATGCACGGGCAGCAGTCGATTGACCCGCAGCGGGCCACCCAGATTCAACAGGCTTTGATCCGCGAGCACTACCTGAGCGGGGATGCGACCGGAAGGTGGGACGCCTCCACCGAAGCCGCCATGCAGAAATACCAGGCCGACCAGGGCTGGCAGACCAAGCTCACGCCCGACTCGCGCGCCATCAAGAAGCTCGGGCTGGGTCCCGATTACTCCGGCGCCATCAACGCCAAGGGCTCTTCCTTTACCGATCCTCCGGCCTCCGGCATTCCCCCCACCCAGTCGGCAGCGTTTGCCTCCGCGGCTGGGGTCAGCCAGTAACCGATCGACCGAGACTCTTCCCGTTACAACGCAGAAAAGGCCACCCCTGGGGCGGCCTTTTCTTGGTCGGTGCACTGCCGGGTGCCCCACCCTCGCCGCGTTCCTGTTTTTGCGGCTAGGATGGGACTCGACAAACCCACTCTACAGAAACAAGAGAAATGCCCTAGAAATGGAAGGCCGGCATTCCCTTCACCAGGAACTCATAGCGCGGACGGAGTGCATCCGGGCCGGAGGTGATGGTGCTGTCCAGATGGATCAGCTCGTCGCCCTTGCCATATTTGGGCCACTCCGGCAATCCCGCTCCGTTGGGATCGCCCGTCTTGGCGAAGTTGGTCCAGTAGTCCATCATCTGGTCGCTCAGCTTCCAGTCCTCGGGCCGCCAAACGGAACCGGGGCGGGTGGCCAGAGTGCCGAAGATGTACTCGATGTCGTCGGAGTGGAAGGCGAAAGAGCCGGGATGGAACTTGCTGGGCGGCGATGCCAGTTCGAGGTGATAGCGATAGACCGGCGAGTCGCCCGTCAGCCGATGCGCTTCCAGCCACTTCCAGGTGCTCAGGGCAATGAACGAGTCGCTGCCGTAATCGATGGCCGAGCGAAGCGCCTGGGCGTCGGTATCGCCCGGATAGAGCGTGAGGAACTCCGCCGCGCGATCCTTGAAGAGCCCCGCAGCCATGCCCTTCCACTGCTCCGCGGTCATGCCGCGCATGGCAAAGAAGCTGCCCTCGTCGCGGTTCCAGCCTGCCAGCAGCGGCACATGCGCCTGCCGTCCGGCCGCGTAGGTCACATCCACCGGCTCAACCAGCAGCTTGCCGTCGATGTCCGGCGGAAAGCCAGTCATGCCCTTGCTCTTGACCGCTTCCAGAATCTTGTCCGTGGGCAGGGCGCGCAGTTCCTCGAGCGATTTCACGCCCAGCGAGGCGACCCAGGCCCCATCCGCCTTTTCCCGCGCTTCCAGCGAGTCGTAGGGGAGGGTGCTGCTGAAGGCCGCACCGCTCTCCCCGATGGCCTTCTGGAACAGCCCCTTGGCCATGGGCGAAGCCATCAGCGTGCTCACCGCAAACGAGCCGGCGCTCTCGCCGAAGATGGTCACATTGTCAGGATTGCCGCCAAAGCCCTTGATGTTGTCCTTGACCCAGCCCAGTGCGGCCACCATGTCCATCAGGCCATAGTTGCCGGACGCTCCGTTGGCTTCCTTGGCTAGGTCTTCCGTGGCCAGAAAGCCGAAGACGCCCAGCCGGTAGTTGATGGTGACCAGCACCACGCCCTTGAGGGGCAGAAAGTCGCCGTTGTGGCGCGGTTCCGAGCTGCCGCCGCCGGAGTAGCCGCCGCCATGAATCCAGAACATCACCGGCAGCTTGCTCTTGTCCGTGGCGTCCGCCGGCGCATAGACGTTCAGGAACAGGCAGTCCTCGCTGGGAGCGGCATCCTGAAAGATCATGTCGTCGAAAACCTTGCCCTGGGCGCAGTGCGCGCCGAACTTGGTGGCGTCCCGCTCGCCCTTCCACTTGGCCGGCGCCTGAGGCGCTTTCCAGCGCAGATCGCCCACCGGCGCAGCCGCATAGGGCAGCCCCAGAAAGGCCTTCACCTTGCCGTCGTTGATGGTCTTGCCTTGTACCTTGCCTTGCTCGGTCTTCACCGTCAGGGAGTCGGCATGGACCGGTGTGGACATTCCCAGCGCCAGTCCTGCAATCGCCAGCGCACACACCGCCTGCATTCCAATTTGCATCGTAGAATCCTCCGCGTAACACTCTAGGGGACGGCCAGGCGGAGACACAAGTTTCACGATCGGCGGGGCAGGGAATCCGGGGCCGGCTAGACCATCTCCGGCGCGAAGGAGTAGCAAGGATCATTTCGGCTGCAAGATGAGCACCGCCTGCTCCGGTTCATCCAGAAACTGGGCGATTCGGATCGCCTGACTGCGAATCAGGTCCTCTGCGACAGCCGTCGGGTAATCGCAGCCACGAAGCCAGATCACCTTGGGAGGAGGTCCCAGTGTCGTGGCCAATTCGTAGAAGTCGGCGTCCGCAGTGACGATGGAGAAGTCATTGGATTTGGCGAATGCCCATATAGAAGTGTCCGGCACCTGAAGCAGCCCTGCCTTACAGACATGTGAGGAGGAACCATTGCCAGGGTGTGGTGAGCAAGCGCCTCACCACCTGAAGCAGCCCTGCCTTACAGACATGTGAGGAGCCCGGAAACAGATCAGCGATCTGCGGCACCAGCCCGCGCGACAGATTCTCATCCAGCAGCAGCTTCACAGGGCGACACGCCGCCCTACGCGCGCGGCGTACTCAAAGACCGCCCGGAAATCGGCTGGTTCCAACTCGGGATAGTCGGCGAGGATTTGCTTTTCGTCCGCTCCGGCCGCCAGCCAGCCCAGCACATCCCAGACCGTAATGCGCAGGCCACGGATGCAAGGCTGGCTGGATCGCTTCCCAGGCTCGATTGTGATGCGCTCTTCCATTGCGTCCTCAGCAGGAATCATATTCCTGCGCAGGGATAAAATCATGCGCAAAGATCAGACCATCTCCGGCGCCAGCAGGTCGGCCATGGTCTCGCGGCGGCGGATCAGCCGCGCCTTGCCGCCTTCCACCAGCACCTCCGCCGGACGCATCCGGGTGTTGTAGTTTGAGCTCTGCGCCATGCCGTAGGCCCCGGCATCCAGCACCGCCACCAGGTCCCCCGGCTCCAGGGGCGGCAGCTTGCGGTCGTGCGCAAAAAAGTCGCCCGACTCGCACACCGGTCCCACCACGTCCACCACCCGCGCCCGGCCCGCGCGCGGCCGCACCGGCACAATGTCGTGATAGGCCTGGTAAAGCGCCGGGCGGATCAGGTCGTTCATGGCCGCGTCGGTAATCACAAAGGTCTTTTTGCCGTTGCGCTTGACCTGCAGAACCCGCGCCACCAGCGCCCCGGCCTGCGCCACCAGAAAGCGGCCCGGCTCCATCAGCAGCTTGCCCTCGAAGCCGTTCAGCGCCTGCTCCACGGCCCCCGCATACTCCCGCACCTTGGCCGCGGCGTCAAAGCTGCCCCCGTGGTAGTCGATGCCCAGCCCGCCGCCGGCATCCACGGCTTTCAGTTCCACGCCCTGCCGTCGCAATTGGCCCACCAGCTTCCTCACCCGCTCCATGGCCGCGCCAAACGGGGCAGCCGAGCGAATCTGCGAGCCGATGTGAAAGCTGACGCCGTAGGGCTCCAGCCAGCGATTGCCGGCCGCCGTCTGGTAAATCCGCAGCGCCTGGCGAATATCGATGCCGAACTTGTGCTCGCGCAGGCCGGTCGAGATGTAGGGATGGGTATCGGCAAAGACATCGGGATTGACGCGCAGGGCAAAGCGGGCCTTGCGCTTGAGCTTGGCGGCCCGCGCGGCCAGCAGCTCCAGCTCCGCCTCGGCCTCCACGTTGAACTCCAGGATTCCCGCCTTCAGCGCCAGATCGATCTCCGCCGCCGTCTTGCCCACGCCAGAGAAGACCACCCGGCCCGCGGCCTCGGGCGCTGCCGCCAGCACCCGCTCCAGCTCGCCGCCAGAGACGATGTCGAAGCCCGCGCCCCGCTCCGCCAGCAGATTCAGAATGGCCAGCGCCGAATTGGCCTTCACCGCATAGCAGACCAAATGGTCGCGGCCTTCGAGCGCCTGCTGAAACAGCCCCAGCCGCTCCGCAATCTGATCGCCCGAGTACACATAGAGCGGGGTGCCGAAGCGCTTGACCAGGGTTTCCAGGGAAACCTTGCCGCAGTGCAGCGCGCTCTCCGGCTGCGGTTGATGAAAGGGACGGGACGAGGATGCGGGAATTTGCGTCAAGTTGGGCTTCCAGGGGATGGGCGTTGCTTTGAGCCTACAGCATTTTGCCGCGGGATTCGAGGCCGTGGGCTTCGCCGCCAGGGCAATCGCATGAAGGCTTCTTGTCGCCGAGTCAGGTCCGTCTTGCCTTCTGGCAGGCTGGTCTTCGCCCCTCCCGGAGGGAGGCAGCGAGAATAGCCCAGGGCGAAGCCCTGGGAATGCGTTTTGCGCGATGAGCCCGCCCCGGAGGGGCGGATCGATTCACGAGCAAGAACGGAATTCCGTTCCTGCAATTGCCGCGCACTTCGCCGCCGTCCATCGACTATGCGAAAATCGACTGAACGCCAATGACACCATTCAAGAAGACCAGGACCATCCTCTCCGACAGCCACTTCCTGATCCCTTTATGCGTGTTCTGCGCCGGGCTTGCCCTGCTCATCACGCTGCATTGAGGCCATGCGCGGTTCGCCACCCTCGGGCGGCAGGGCGCAATGTGCTTGCCGGCACTTGAAAAGGAAACGCAACCATGGGCGCAGCGGCAAAAGGCAACGCGGCAGTCAGCTTCGGTTCGCGCCACGGCCTCGGTGTGGCTTGCGGATTGGCGGCGGGCGTGTGGCTGGGCGCGGCCGAGGCTCCCACCAAGCTGGTTAACTCCGGCCTGTCTCCCTACGCCATCTCGCTGTGCATGGTCACCGGCGTCTTCACCGCCCGCTGGACCCTGCCCACGCTGCTGAAGGGAACCCGGTCTGTCTTTGCGGACCTGAAGCAGAACAGCCACCTCATCTACACCGCCATCCTGGCCGGCATGCTCTGGGCCGTGGCCAATACGCTCACCGTCTTCGCCATTCGCGATGTGGGCCTGACCATCGCCTTTCCCCTATGGAACACCAACTCGCTGGTGGGCATCCTGTGGGGCCGCCTGCTGTTTGGAGAGTTGAAGGGAGCCAGCCGCAAGAATGTGGCCAAGGTGGTTCTGGGCGCGCTGGCCATTGTCGTCGCGGCCGTCCTGCTGGGCTTCAGCACCATCCACAATCAGGGGCCGCACCACGGCCGCGCGGTCAGCGGAGTTCTGGCCGCCCTGGGCGCGAGCCTGCTGTGGGGAACCATGTACGTTCCTTACCGCAAGGCCTATCTCAGCGGCATGAATCCGCTCTCCTTTGTCACCGTCTTTACGGTGGGAGAGCTGGGCACCGTCCTGGCCCTGGTCCTGGCTCTCGATGGAGGCTTCAAGGCTGCCGTCTTTCATTCCCCTGAAACCAGGCACCTGCTCTTCTGGCTCTTTCTGGGCGGCTTTGCCTGGGTCATCGGCGATCTCTTTCAGCAGTTCGCCACCAAGTTTCTGGGCATCGGCCGGGCCATTCCCCTTTCCAATACCAACCAGCTTTGGGGCCTGGCCTGGGGCGCGCTGGTCTTTGGCGAACTAGCCCACGCCGACGCGCTCCACCGCCTGCTGGTGGTGGTTGGCTCGCTGGTCATGATTCTGGGCGCGCTGGCGGTGAGCACGGCCATTGCCACCGAGCGCGAACATGGCTCGACCCATGCTGCGGTCCAGCGCGAGTGCGCCCGCTACGAGCTGGATCTTGAGCAGGTTCTGCAAGCCAACGCGGGCGCGGACCCCGCCACCCGCCAGGAGCGGCGCGCCTGGTGGGACTACCTGATTGTGGCCCTGGCCGTGGGGGTGTTTGTCTATCTGGGATGCAATGCCAGAATGCCCGCCCTGGCCATGGATCTGGCCTGGATTTGGGCGCTGGGCGCCGTTCTGGTGGCCAGCGCGGCCGTGTGCGGATGGGGACTCTATCGCGCCACCCGGTTCTCTTAGCAGCGGCCCGGCTTTCGGCGGAAAGTTACGCCAAAAATGAACGCCCTGCCGGAAGCCGCACAAATCTCCGTGCCCCATCCTTTCGGCGGGTGGCCTCGGTCTCGGTGATGTTTCCAAACCAAAATGAGGGTGCCCCCGGTCCCTCGCTGTTGGGGACCGGGGACGGAAGCTTCCGATCTTTCACTAGACGAGATCCCTAACGAAAAGCCGCCTTCCCGACCGTCTCCCGCGATTTCCGGGCTCCGAGCGGTTGACCGCCAAGCCGTCAATTACCGTTTAATAATCATCCCGGGCGGGTGGCCTCGGTCTCGGTGATGTTTCCAAACCAAAATGAGGGTGCCCCCGGTCCCTCGGCGGGTGGCCTCGGTCTCTGTGATGTTTCCAAACCAAAATGAGGGTGCCCCCGGTCCCTCGCTGTTGGGGACCGGGGACGGAAGCTTCCGATCTTTCACTAGACCAGATCCCTAACGAAAAGCCGCCTTCCCGACCGTCTCCCGCGATTTCCGGGCTCCGAGCGGTTGACCGCCAAGCCGTCAACTATTGTTTGACAAATATCCTGGCAGGATGCTGCTCGGACTCTCGCACTGACCATGGAGGGATTCCTGTGCGCTGGGTGGCAGCATAGCGTTGTCCCGCGCGGCAGAATTGCCTGTATTCAGCACCGGGGAACGGGAGCAGGCCTTCGCACTCTCGTTACAATGAGGCAATGATGCAGTTGGCGCAAGTTGATCTGGTGGGCGTTGGCCTCAACGCCACCGACACCCTCATCCCCCTTTCCGTTTATCCCGCGCGCGGTTCCAAAGTGGAGTTCCGCAACTCCGTCGTCATGCCCGGAGGCCAGGCCGCAACCACGACGGTTGCCTGCCAGACCTGGGGAATGCGCACCCGCTATGTGGGCAAGCTGGGCGACGACGACGCCGCAAGGCTTCATCGCCAGGCCTTTGCCCGCGCGGGCGTCGAGGCGCACCTGATCGAAGTGCCGGGAGCGCTCAGCCCGCAATCGCTGATCATGGTGGACGACGGCGGCGAGCGGACCGTTCTTTGCCGGCGCGACGACCGCCTGGTGCTTCAGCCCGGCGACCTCAAACGCGAATGGATCGTGAATGCCCGCGCCCTGCATGTGGACGGTTACGACACCGCTGCCGCCACCCTGGCGGCTGGCTGGGCGCGGGCCGCCGGCATCCCTGTCATCGCCGACCTGGATGAGCTTTATCCCGGCGTGGACCAGCTGATTGAAAACGTCGACTACCTGATCGTGAGCCGGGATTTCCCCTGCCGGCTGATGGCAGACAGCGACCTGGAGAGCGCCTTGCGGCGCATGCAACAGCGCTACGGATGCCTGCTGACCGCCGCCACCCTGGGCCAGGACGGCGTGCTGGCGTGGGATGGAAGCAGCCTGCGCCACTGCTCCGCCTATCGCGTTCCCGTGGTGGACACGACGGGCGCGGGAGACATCTTCCACGCCGGATTTATCTATGGATTGCTGCAAGGCTGGCCGCTCACGCGCCAGCTCGATTTTGCCTGCGCCGCCGCCGCCATCAACTGCATGGCCACCGGGGCGCGAGGCGGCATTGAGACGGTCGCGGCGATTGAGAATCTGATGGCGACCGCCCCGCGCTATCAGGCATCGGCGGAAGTGCCCTGCCTGGACTAAGGCATTTGTTCGATTCTCAGTCTTCAGCCTGGCGCAACCACTCGGCCAGCAGCGCGGCCACCTTCTGCGGCTGTTCGTAGGCGGCAAGATGCCCGGCATCGGGCAAAAAGTGGAACTCGCACCCGCCCGGCGCCGCTTTGAAGACTTCCATCTCGGCCGCGGTAATGCCGGGATCTTCGCCGCCGGCAATGGCCAGCACGGGCGCTGCAATGGTGGCCACCGTGGGCACGGAGTCAGGGCGCATGGCCAGCCCTGCCTGCATGGCTACGGCCGCCTCCGGGCTCACGGTCATGCGCGCTCGCAGCTCATCCACAATCTCAGGGCGGCGCTGCCGCGCGGTGGCGCCGATCAGGCTCTGCGCCATTCCGTCAAAGAGCTTCCCCGTTCCCTCGGCGCGCAACAGAGCGATATTGGCGGCGCGCCTGCGCAGGCTGGCTTCGCCCTCCGGCTGCGGCTTGGAGCAGACAAACGCCAGCCCCCGTATCCGCTGCGGCGCCTGGCGCCACAGCTCAAGCAGCACAGAGCCACCCACCGAGCAGCCGGTAAAGACCGCCTCTGGAATCTCCAGGTGATCCAGCAGGGAGAGAATATCGCTGGCCATTTGCGCCATGGTCAGCACCGGGGCGTCGGGAACCGGGGCAAAGCCGCCCACCGGCAAGCTATCGCCCAGCTCCGAGCTGCCGTGCCCGCGCAAGTCGGGAACCAGGGCGCGAATTCCGCCCATATCCGCGACCAGCGGCCGCCAGTAATCGTGATCGAGCGGCGTGGGGTGCAAAAAAACTACCGGCAACCCTGTTCCGCTCTCGTGGAAACTCAGCCGCGCGCCGTCCGACTCATACCATCTGTTCATATGCTAGGAGGATACGCCCCCGGCATTGGCAACGGCTCCTCGGGAATGCCGATCCAGCCGGCCACGTAGGCCACGCCCACCAAGCCGCCGGAAAAGCAGAATCCGAGCACCGTGAGGATGCGCACCACGGCCACGTCCCAGCCGTTGGACTTGGCCAGCGCCAGGCAGACCCCGGCAATCTGGCGGCCCACCAATGGGCGTACCAGAGGCTTGCCCGGCATGGACTGGGCTACGGGCATCACCGCGCCGCAGTTCGAGCAGAAGCGCGCATTCGGGGGCAACCCGGTTCCACATCGTTGACAAAAGACGCCCATAATCGATTCCTCCTCAAGAACAGCAACCATCTCAGGATACGGAGGCGGCGCAACCGCGGTTCCATTCGCAGCCTGTGAGACAGCTTCAATTTCCCCTGTAGGGGCCGCGCAGATACTTTCTGGCGCTATCGGCGCGCGAGGTATTGGGGCCCGCGGCGATGGCTGCCTGGTAGTCCCGCAGCGCCAGCGGCCGCTCGCCATTCAGATCGCGGCACTCCCCGGCCGCCAGCAGCGAGCGGATCTTCAGCTCCGGACCCACCGTCCGCGTCCAGGCGGCCTGCTCATAGGACTGCGCCGCCTCCGCGTAGTGCCGCTGGCCCCGCAGCGCGTCTCCCAGGCCAAAGTAGGTCAGCTCCAGTTGCGCCGAGGCAAAGTAGCCGGGCCGCGCATTGGCCGCCAGAATCTCCCGGTAGGCCGCCACCGCCACCATCCCCTCGCCCGCATCCTTGCGCAGGTTGGCCTCTTCCAGCCAGAACAGGTAGTTGCGCGGATACTGGCTCTTCAGGCCGCGCACCACCTGGATAGCCTCCTGGTACTTGGACTCGCGGCGCAGGAACAGCGCAATCACCGTGCGCGCCTCCACGTTGGTGGTCACGCCGCGGTTGCCGTCGTCGCGCAGCATCTCCAGCCCTTGGCTTTTCGACCCGGTAATGCCCACAAAGCCTATCAGCAGCTTGAAGGGAAGCGGCAGCGCTCCCACCACGTATTCATACACCCCCGCCACCAGCTTGGCGTCCACGTAATCCGGGTCCAGTTGCAGCACCCGCACTTCGTCGTCCTTGGCCTTCATGGCCAGCCGGAACCCGGCGCCATAGCCGCGCTCTACCATCGCGATATAAGTGCACTTCAGCGCCCTCGCCCACCCCCGCGCATAGAGCGCGTCGGTGTCGTTGGGATTCTTGCCGATCCGCCAGTCCGACTCGTGGATGGTTTCGTCGGCCAGCGCAAAAATGCGGTCGCGCACCTTCGGGTCTTCCGCCGTGGCGTGCCGTCCGGTCAGAAAGCCGTCATTGGCATAGAAAGTCGTGTCCAGCAGGTCCTGCCGGTAAAGCTCTTGAAAGAGCGCGGCCTCCAGCAGCATCACCGTTCCCTGGGGGTCGCCGGGATGCGCCGCGTGGAAGCGCTCAAACCGCTCCACGGCCCCCGGATAATCCATGTCGTAGAAGTGCTGGTAGGCCTCGCGCACCAGCGGATCGCGATTGAGCGGGTTGGTATGCACCCCTGAAGCCCAACCCACGCTGCTGGCTCCCAGCAGCACCAGGGCCCATCCAACTCCGCGCATCCTCAACCATCCCGTCTTCAACCTCAAGCCCCCTTTTGTCTCTGCTTGCCTGGCGAATTCAGCCACAGCATGAGTTGCCCGTTCGCGCCGGCCCTTCTGTTTGCAGAAACCCCTGCAAAGCCGCCAGCGGCCCACCTTCACCGCGCTCCCTGCTCTTTCCATTATGGGCTGGCTCTCCCAGGGGCCAATGAGCCGCAATCGCCGCAAGGCGATCTCGCTCCTCAGCCATCGCATCCCGCGGGAAAAGGAAAAATGCACCCCCTTGACGTTAATGAACAGCAAAGAGAGTCCAAAACAATTCTGCCTCTTGCATTCCTTACGTGCGGCATCCTGGATGCGCCGCCCAACCCCAGAGTTTCTCTTGAAGGATTGGTGAAATGGATCGGAAAGAGTTGCTGCGATTGTTGCTCAACCAGGCTCAGTTTAACGGATTCGAGTTCCGCTGCTGGTTCCAGTCTCATGTTCAGCCGGTGTGGCCCGGCGCCGAACAGGCGTTGAACCTGCTGGCCGGTGAAGGCCGTCATTACACCCTGCTCTTTTCCCACGACTTCGCCCGCTGCTTCTGGCGCTCCGGGGCACACATGAGCTTCATGGTGCCCTCCATTACCTATCCCAGGGTCAACGGCCAGGGCGAGGTGGTGCAGGTGACGCGCAAGCCCTTCACCCGGCGCACCATCAAGCCGGATGTGTGGAAGTACCACCTGCGCCAGATGGCAGACGCTGAGAATCCCATCGATTATCTCTGCCGCTTCTTGCCCGCGCAGGATCAGGCCAGGCTGCATGCCGTTGAAGAGCCGGAGCCATTGACGGCCCAGGCCTGAAGCCCTGTCCTCAGCAAGGCTCTTATGCTTTAGGATGCAGGTATGCCTATCCCGGAGCGGCTGAATCCCAGCTTCGCTCCAGCCCGTCCCCCCGCAGCGGACCGGCTGGGCGAGGCCCGTAAGCGCCTCATCGTAGCCCTCGACGTACCGGACGCGGCCTCCGCTGCCGCCCTCGTGGATCGTCTGGAGGACTCCTGCCAGTGGTTCAAGGTGGGTCTGGAGCTGTTTGTGGCCGCCGGCCCCGCCGTTCTGGAACCGCTCCTCAAGCGTGACCGCTCCATCTTCCTGGACCTGAAGTTCAACGACATTCCCAACACCGTGGCCGCCGCGGTGCGCTCTGCCGCGGCCCTGGGCGTGCGCATGATGACCGTCCATGCCGCCGGAGGCCCGGCCATGCTGGCCGCCGCCTGCGCTGCTCTGCAAGGCCTGCCCGCTCCGCCTCAGCTGCTGGCCGTCACCGTGCTCACCAGCATGGACGCCGACCAGGTGAAGGCCATCGGCCTGGGTCGCTCACCCGCCAAACAGGTGGAATTGCTGGCCCGCATGGGCCTCGAGGCCGGGATGCGCGGCTTCGTCTGCTCTCCGCAGGAGGTGGCCGCGCTGCGCTCTCTCACCGGCCCCCAGGGCGTGCTGGTAATCCCCGGCATCCGCCCCGCAGGAGCCGCGGTTGGCGACCAGAAGCGCATCGCCACGCCCGCCGAAGCCCTGCGCCTGGGCGCCAGCTACCTGGTCGTGGGCCGCCCCATCACCCAGGCCCCCCATCCGGCCCAGGCTGCCCAGGCCATTCTCCAGGAAATGGCGGAAGCGCTCGAATCCTGAGAGCTCCATGGACCTTCGGTCCACCCATACGAATGAAAATCAGTGGGTGCCCCAGGTCCCGATTTTGGGACCTGGGAGACCACAAATGCCAACCCGCCTGGTTCCACGAGGATGGTTTTCGACGGCGCCAAAACAGAAAAGGCCCGGCAAGCAGCCGGGCCTTTTCATGAACAAACCTCAACTAACGCTTAAAGCTTCTCGTAGAAATCGCACGCGGAGCACGAGATGTAGACGCCGCCGGGGATGCCGCGCTCGCGGTCCTTCACGCGCTTGACGATGCGCGTCGGCTTGCTGCACTTGGGACAGTCGGTCGACTTCGTCGTGTCCATTTCCTTCTTGCGGTCACCAGTTTTTGCAATCTTTGCCATGGGTCGGGTGGTTCTCCTTCTGGGGTGTCTCTGCACACACGCGCAATAGTGTTGCGCGCGGCTTCAACGTCGCGGTGCTCAACCCGTCCTTGGCCGCGGAGGGATTGCCGGAAGCAAACCATCTGCGCAAAGAGAGCCGGACTCGCTCCCCTCAGTTTACATGATGGCCGCACGCGCCGCCTCAATCCGGCTGGCTTGCCAAGGGAAATCGCATGGACGTTCTTTGTTCCCGAACTGGGTTCGGTGTGCCTTTGGAGCGGGCATGTCTCGCCGCGGCTCCCGGAGGGAGGCGGCGAGAATAGCCCAGGGCGAAGCCCTGGGAATGCATTTCGGGAATATGAATCCGCCCCGGAGGGGCGGATCGAACCCTGATAAAAGGACAGAATCGCTATTCATGCTGGGTGCCCCAGGTCCCGATTCTGGGACCTGGGAAAACATGAATTCAACTCTCCACGGTAAACACTTGAACAGAAAACGCTCTAGGGTGGGCTGCTGCCAGCCCCTCCGGGCGAACTGGGCTGCGGCTTGGCCGGGCCGGGCTGCGAGACCTCCGCCGGCGGAGGCTGCACGTTGCTCGGCGGCTGCGCGGGCTCATCCGGATTGGCGCCCGGCTGCGCGGTTGGCTGCGCGTCCGGCTTCGGCTTGGGGAACTGCACCGGCTTCATCACCCCCACCTTCTGGTCGTCGCCGGGCAGCTTTTCGCCGGGGTTGCGCAGGCTGGGCGGCGGCGCCGGGGCCTGGGTGTCGGGGTTGCGCTCCACGTCGCCCTCCGCAACGGTGCGCGTTGTCGGATTGGCGGGCGAGATGGGCGTGCCATCGGTGCGCAGCATCATCCCCTCCACCTCGTCCTTGGTGAAGATCACCGGCGTCTCGCCTATCTTCGCAATCTCCACCCGGATCACGCGGTTGCCGTTGATGCGGACAAACTCCACATCCTTGGGCGGCTTGCCGTAGATCCATTCCTCGAAGGGCATCTGCCCGTCCATCTCGCGCGACTTGGTCTCCGGCTGCCCTTTGGCAAACAGCACCATGTCGGTGGTCATCCCCACCATCACATGGTGGCTGAGAATGGCTTCCTTGAGCTTGGCGGGTAGGGTGTCGGTGAAGGCCTGGATGGGCGTCTTCACGTCAAACGAGATCAGCGGGGCCAGCAGCGCCTTCACTTCGCTCCCCGTCAACTCGGGAACATGGCCGTCGAAGGCAAGCGAGAGGCGCGCGCCCACCGGCCCCTGGTCGTCTCCCTGCACCACCGGGTTGGTGATATCCGGCCCCATGCCGATCTGAATGTGGCGCAGAAAGCGATGCTTCGGGTCCGGCCCGCCGTTCAGCTCGAAGACGATTTTGGAGCGCTCGAACTTGACGTCGGTCAACACCAGCCGGTCGCCGGGCTTGGCGCAGATCCCCTCGGCGATCGCCATGTTCAGATAGCCTTCCCCGGCGGGCTGCAGCTTGCCGTTGGCCGCCAGCGTGAGCCCTTTGTGGCCCCGCGGAATGGGGCGCATGGCAAAGCCCTGTTCCGCCTGTAGCACCCGGATCAGTTCCAGGCGCGTCTTGGTGTCGAGCTCGGACTTGGTCAGCGGCACATGGGTCGGCTGAATCTGCTGATAGCGGCGGTCCACCGTCACCGTAACCCCCGGGGAATTGTTGGTCACGTTGCCGGTGCGCGTATCGATGGTGACCACCTGGGCCCGGCAAGCGCCCGCCAGCAGCAGGATGGCCGCCGCCAGGCTAGCCGCGGTATGCGCGTAACGATGAATGGTGTTGCCGGTTGGGGGCGATTGGCGTGTTGGCCGCATCCCCAGGGGCAAAAATGGCCGGATCATGGGAGCCTCCCATGCCTGCGAGCAGCATTGCGGAAAAGATAGCCCGGTTCAACCAGAAAAGGCAAATCGGCGCGAATCAAGTTGCTGCAATCCCACCACTCTTGGCGCAAGAGACAAAGACGCGCCAAGGATGGGGCACCCGGTTGTCCCATGGCAATCGCATGGACGTTTTTGTTGCCGGGACGGGATCGTTTTCTCTTTGATCAGGCCGCTCTCGGCCGTCTCCCGGCGGGAGGCGGCGAAAGTAGCCCAGGGTGAAACCCTGGGAATGAGTTTCAGCAAGAAGATCCCGCCCCGGAGGGGCGAATCGAATCCAGGCAATGAGCAGAGGCGCCATTCATGCAATTGTTCTGAAGGCTGGCCCCATTCAGCAATTCCGGCTGCCTGGGTGGGCGCATTCAAATTCCAAGTGCAACAACTTTCGTGAATCAAATCACACAGATAGCCGTAGTCGTGCCGTGGGAGAGTGGGAACTCAAGGGAAGCTCTGAATAAGTCCTGTTTTGAAAGGGCACGGCTTTAGCCGTGCCGCTAAAGCCCGCATAATCAACGCGGGCTTTAGCCCCTGAGGGATGGTCTTCTTGAATCTGGTACTTGTTCAGAGGCTCCCACGGTATGAAATCACGCGGTCAGAGACCTAGTGAGAGCCGGAGCCCTGATCTTCCTGCGGTTCCTCGGGCGAGGGAACCGGCGTCGGCGCAGTTACAGGAAGAATCTGCACCAGCGGGGCAGCGGTTGGCTGGGTCGAGCCCATGGCGGCCTCATGCTGGCGCCGCGACGCCGCGTCCAGGTCCACGGCAACCCCTCCCGGCACAAGCACCGGCGCGTTGTAGCGGTAGTCCAACTCCCGCGTCACCCGGAAGACCACCGGAATGGCAGCCAAAAGAATCAGAAACGTGACCCAGCTGCCGTCCACGCCGAAGCCTCCGCCGGTGAGCCAGAACGGCCCCATGGGATTGCCTTGCACCACCGGCGAGTGGCTGTTGACCCCGCTCAAGGCGAGGCCGAAGACCAGCGCGCGGCTGGCTTTCCAGCCAAAGTTCAGACCCCAGCTTACCCACAGCGCCCTGGTGCGCAAGTAAGCGGCGGAAAGCAACAGGCTCAGCACAACACTGACCGCGATGCTGGCGCGGCTTGACCCCGGCAGCAGCGATTGAACGATGGCATAAAACGCCGCGAACCCCAGCGCCGCCCCCACCGGACCCACCGCCTGGGCAAAACGCTGGAAGCCGTAACCGCGGAAGGCAATCTCTTCAGCCAGCGCCGCCAGCGCAAAAAAAGCCGTGTCGGCCAGCAGCCAGCCCCACGCGGAGAGCTGCGTGGAAAGAACAATGGCGATGCCGCCAATCAGCGTGAGGGGCAGCACGCACACCACGGCCAGCGCCCAGCCGGTGGCCAGGCCCATTCCCGCCTCGCCCGGCCAGCCCGCCCGCCGCGGCAAACCCTGCGCGCTCACCGGGTGCAACTGGCCGTTCAGCCAGAAGCCCAACCCCGAGTAGCCCAGCAGCAGCAGGAAGACCAGCATCGCTTGCTCCACCAGCGGAGACCACTGCTCGCTGGCCAGCCCCACGGCTCCATGCCGGGCCAGCGACCGCGCCAGAAAGAAGTAGAGCACTGCGGCAACAAACTGGGCATAGGCGCTCAACCGGCCGCCGCGCGTCTCAGGTGTGCTCATGCCCATCCTCCGGCTACGGCCGCGGGCCGCAGTCTTCCCCGAGCGCTCAACGTACCCAACTGTTTCGCCAGCCGATGAGCCACCAGAACTAACCTTCCGTGTAAAACTGGGCAATGTTGCGGAACTTCTGCTGCCGCGCGCCCACCAGGATGTCCAGCGGCATCGCCTTCAGCTCGGCCAAATGCTTCTTCAGCACAGTGCCCAGCAGTCCCGCCCCCGCCTCGGGATCGGTATGCGCGCCGCCCGGCGGTTCGGGAACAATTTCGTCCACGCAGCCCATCGCCGCAACTTCCGGTGCGGAAATGCGCATGGCCTCGGCGGCCAGTTGTTTATTCGCCGCATCGCGCCACATGATGGCCGCGCAGGACTCCGGCGTAATCACAAAGTAAAGCGCATTTTCCAGGATCAGGACCCGGTCGCTCACCGCCAGGGCCAGCGCCCCGCCCGATCCGCCTTCGCCGCTGATCACTGAAATCGTGGGCACGCGCAGCCGCGACATCTCCAGAATGTTGCGCGCAATGGCCTCGGCCTGGCCCCGCTCTTCGGCCCCCAACCCAGGGAAAGCTCCCGGCAGGTCGATAAAGCTGATCACCGGCCGCGCGAATTTCTCCGCGATCTTCATGCAGCGCAGCGCCTTGCGGTAGCCCTCGGGATGCGGCATGCCAAAGTTCCGGCGTACCCGGTCCTTGGTGTTGCCGCCCTTGCGGTTGCCAATGACCATCACTTCTTCCGTGCCCAGCCGGGCCATGCCGCAGGCAATGGCCTCATCGTCGCCAAAGGCGCGATCCCCGTGAATCTCGCTGAAATCCGTAAAGATTCGCTCGATCAAGTCCATGGGGTATGGCCGCTGAGGATGGCGCGCTCGCTCAATTCTCGCCCACGCCGGCGAGACCGCCTTTGCCTCGATGGAAATCCCTGTTTCCTGTTCGCTCATCGGTTCCAGTTGCTGCTCCAGATTAGCGCAATCCACTACCAAGGGTGATTCTACGGGTCGCGGCCGGTTGGGACAAATCGAAATGGAACCGGCGCCCGTAGTCCACGCCGGCTGAAGGCGGGTTGGTTGCCTATCGCTCGGCAACCAGATCCAGCAGGTCGAAGAACTCCGGAAAGCTGATGGCCGCCGAATCCGCGCCCTGAATCAGGGTTTCGCCCTCGGCGCGCAACGCGGCCACGCTGAAGGCCATGGCGATGCGGTGGTCGCTGCCAGAGTCGATGGTCGCCCCATGCAGCGTCTGCCCTCCGGGTACGTCCACCCCGTCCTCGAACTCCGCCACCTCCGCGCCCATGGCGCGCAGATTCTTCACCACCAGGGCAATGCGGTCGGATTCCTTGACGCGAAGTTCCTTGGCATCGCGGATGCGGATGCCCCCGCTGGTGTAGGGCGCAATGGCCGCCAGCACCGGCAACTCGTCGATCAGTTGCGCCGCCAAAGCGCCACTCACTTCCGTCGATCCCAGCCCCTCGGGCGGAGCGGAGATTTGCACCGTGCCCACCAGTTCGGCGTTCTTCTCTTCCAGATTCAGTACGTTGATGCGCGCGCCCAGAGTGGTAAGCACGTCCAGCAGCGTGGCGCGGGTGGGGTTCAGCCCCAGCGAATCCAGCACCAGGCTGGAGCCGGGGAAGAGCGCCGCGGCGCAAAGAAAGAATGCGGCGGAAGAAATGTCGCCGGGGACGGCTGCCTCAATGGCGTGCAGCGCCTGCGGGCCCTCGATCGAGATCGAATCCAGCGTGCGGCTGAGCTTGGCGCCAAAGGCGCGCAGGGCCAGTTCGCTGTGGTCGCGGGTGCGCAGGGCTTCGCGCACCGTGGTGGTTCCCGCGGTCTGCAGCCCGGCCAGCAGCACGCAGGTCTTTACCTGGGCGCTGGGAACTGGGGTGGTGTAGTCGATGGCATCGAGCGGCCCGCCCAGAATGGTCAGCGGCGCATGGCCATCGGTGAGCGTCAGGCGCGCGCCCATCGCTGCCAGGGGCTTGCGGATGCGCTCCATGGGCCGCCGGCTGAGGGATTCATCGCCAACCAGGGTGAAGCTGCCCTGCTGCGGAGCCAGCAGGCCAGAGATCATGCGCATGGTCGAGCCGGAGTTGCCACAGTCCAGCGGCTGGCTTGAGGGCGTCACCCGGCCGCCCACGCCGGTCACCTCGACGGTGCCATCTTCGAGCCGGCGCACCTTGGCGCCCAGCGCCTCCATGCAGCTCAGGGTCGAGGCGCAGTCGGCCCCGGTAGAGAAGTTGGTAAAGCGCGAGGCGCCCTCGGCAAAGGCGGCCAACATGCCGTAGCGGTGGCTGATGGACTTGTCGCCGGGCAGGCGAAGTCCGCCGAAGACGTTGCGGGCGGGGCGGATGAGGCGTTCCTGGGCTGCTGTCGTCAAGAGTGCTCCGGGGTGATCTGTCGTCCCTTTGAGTTTACCGGAACAGGCGTCCGAGATCCGGGATCGGGGATCGGTTGACAGCGCAATCGCATCAAGGCTTCCTGTTGCAGAGTGCATCAAGGCTCCCCATTGCAGAGTCCTGTCCGTCTTTCCTTCTGCCGCACAGTCAGGTCCGTCTTGCTTCCTGTTGCAGAGCCAGGCCTGTCCTGCCTTCTGTTGCAGAGCCCTGCCTTATGTTGCAGAGTCCGTCTTGCCTCCTGTTGCAGGCTGACCTTGGAGCCCCTCCCGGAGTCCGTCTCGCCTTCTGGGCAGGCTGGTCTTGGAGCCCCTCCCGGAGGGAGGCGTCGACAATAGCCCAGGGCGAAGCCCTGGGAATGCGTTTTACGCCGATGAGCCCGCCCCGGAGGGGCGGATCGAATCACGATGAAGAACGCAATTCCGTTCCTGCAATTGCCTGGGTGCCCCAGGTCCGGGCTCCCCACGGACAGGCTTTCGTCCGTGGGGTGGAGATCCCGATTTTGGGACCTGGGAAAACATAATCCAATGCCGCGAAACTACGCGGTCAGTGACCTCGGGTGCCAAACCCCGTCCCTCAATGCACCCGCAGAACGATGATGGTTTCGTCGTCGAAGCGGTCGTGGCCGCCCTGGAAGCGGGTCACGTCGGCCAGGATGGCGTCGGCAATCTCCTGGGCCGACTGGTCGCGATGGGAGCACAGAACGCCGGCAAGCTGATCCTGCCCGTACATTTCGCCAGCCGCGTTTTCGGCGTCGGAGATGCCGTCGGAGACAAAGACGATGGCGTCGCCCGGCTGGGTGGCGACGTTGAACTCCTCGTAGGTGACGTTGGGAAAGAGGCCCAGCGGAAAGCCCTCGGCGCGCACCGTCACCGATTCTCCGCCGCGGCAGAAGATGGGCTGCACGGCGCCCGAGTTGGCCACCTGGAGCGTGCGCTGCTCGTCGTTCCACACCGCGAAGAGCATGGTCACGTACTGCGACTCCAGCTTGCGCTCCTGCAAGGCGTCGTTCAGGTTGGCCAGCATCTGGGCCGGCTCCGGGCGCTGCACGGCGGCAGAGCGCATGATGCCGCTCACCAGGGCGGCGAACAGGGCGGCGGGGGCGGCTTTGCCGCTGACATCGCCGAGCACGATGGCGGAGCGGTCGGGGCCGTAGTCCACAAAATCGTAAAGGTCGCCGCCGATGGTGCGGGCGGGCAGAAAGCGCACCGCCATCTCGGCATTGGCCAGCTCCGGCACCGTTGGGGGCAGCAGCCGAAGCTGCACCTCGCGCGCCATGGCAATGTCGCGCTCCAACTGCCGCTCCTGGCGCTTCACGGCCTGGTACAGCCGCGCATTCTCAATCGAGATGGCCACCTGCGCGGCCAGGGTGGTGATAATGCGCTCGTGCTCTTCATTGAAGGCATGGCTGCGCGTATGTTCCAGGTCCAGAACCCCGATGATGCGGCCCTTGTAGAAGAGCGGTACGATCAGCTCCGAGCGCGTCTCCGGGTTCATGGGGATATAGCGCGCGTCCTTGCGCACATCGGTCACATTGATCAGCCGCCATTCGCGCACGGCCGCCCCCACCAGCCCGCTGGTGATCGGCACGCGGCGCAAGGGCGCGTGCGCGTAGCCGAAGCGCCAGGCATAGCGGGTGATGAGGGTTTCGCCCTTCTCGTCCAGCAGCATGATGGTGAACATCTGGTAGTCGATCAGGCGGCGAAGCAGTTGGCCGATGCGTTCCAGCAAGGGATCGAGATCGAGGATCGAGGCCAGCTCCACGGCCACCTCGTTGAGCACCTCCAGTGTCTGCGCCTGGCGGGAAACGCGGGTGTAGAGGCGCGCGTTCTCAATGGCCTGGGCGATGCGCGAGGCGGTGAGCGTCAGCAGGTGAAGATGCTCGTCGCGGAAGTGGTCGGCGTGTTCGCTTTCCAGGTCCATCACGCCGATCAGGCGGTTCTTGGCGATCAGCGGCACGGCCAGTTCGGAACGGACATCGGGAGCCGCGGCGATATAGTCGCTCGAGGTGGAAATGTCGTTCAGCAGGATGGGCTGGCGGGTGAGAGCCACCTGGCCGACCACCCCCTTGCCCAGGGGAATGCGAGTGCGCTCCACCTCCGGCGTGTGCCCCAGTTGGTACCGCATGCGCAGCTCGTGGGTGCGGTCGTTGAGCAGGAAAATGGCGAAGATGCGGTACTGAATCACCGCGCGTACCAGTTCGGAGGTGCGGTTGAGCAGCGTTTGCAGGTCGAGCGTGGTGTTCAGCGCCTCGGCCAGTTGCATCAGGTAGGCCACATCGGCGGGCTCAACCCGCGCGTTGACTGGGTCAAGCTGAGCCCACGGGTTATCCCTGCCGGCGGGGCGGTAGTCGCCTTCGAGCTCGGGTTCCAACGGCGGAGATGGAGGACTGGTAGACATAGGTGTCGAATAGGAATGATAACGGATGGAGGGAGTAGGGAACAGGGAGCAGGGACTAGGGACTAGGGACTTGGGGGCAGGGACTGGTGACCTGTCCCTGAAGTTCGCAACAAAACAAGGGTTGTCATCACAAGGGTTGTCATCCTGAGCGAACGGGGCCCCAAGCGCTTTTCAGCTTGGGGGTGGTGAGTCGAAAGCCTGCCCTGAGCGAAGCCGAAGGGGATCTGCAGTTGCTTTTCAAAGAACATCTGGAACACCACACTGGTGCCGAGACCGCATGATTGTGCAATGGCCGGAATGGATCGCCGGTCTCCAGACCGGCTGTCGTGCGGGCGTCCACGCCCGCATTGGTTCTGGATCCATTGCCAAATCACACAGACTGGGTACTAGTCCCTGTTCCCTCGTTCTACTCCGCTCCCAATTCGCGCACAATGGCCACGGAGGCGGAGGCGCCGATGCGGTTGGCTCCGGCTTCCAGCAGGACGCGCACGTCGGCCAGGGTGCGGATTCCGCCCGCGGCCTTGACGCCGCAGCGCCCGCCGGCCACCCCGCGCAGCAGGGCCACGTCCGCCGCGGTGGCGCCGCCACTGGCAAAGCCGGTCGAGGTCTTCAGAAAGTCGGCCCCGGCCTGGATGGCGATCTCCGCCCCGCGCAGCTTTTCTTCCACGCTCAGCAGGGAAGTCTCCAGAATCACCTTCAGCAGCGCGCCGCGATGATGGGCCACCAGGGCCACGCCGCGGATGGCATGGTGAACCGCCTGGTGGTTGCCGCTCTTGAGCTGGCCGATGGGAATGACCATGTCGAGTTCGCTCGCCCCCAGGCGGGCCAGTGCGGCGGCCTCCTGGCGCAGCGTCGAGACCAGTGTCGCCCCCAGCGGAAAGCCCAGAACCACGCCCACCGGAATGCCGGTGCCGGAGAGGACGGAGACGGCGGTGGATGCCCAGATCGGGTTCACCATGGCGCAGGCAAAGCGGTAGCGCAAGGCCTCGTCGCAAAGATTCTCCACCTGCATGCGGGTGGCGTCGGGCTTCAGCAGGGTGTGGTCGATGACCGCGGCGAGGGTCTGCCAACTGGCCAGCGCCTGCGCGGCAAACGCGGAAGAGTCGAAAGTGCCGTTGTCGAATTCCAGATCCGCTTCCTGTATCGGCGCGGTGGTCGTCATGGGTGTTGCTCCTTCAAAAGTCACGCCGCTCTCGGGCGGCTCGCCGAACTATGCATCGGGCAGGGTATCGTGCCCGATCTATGCACCGGGCTGAGTATAGTGCGTCGAGGAGCGCCGGGCCAAATGCAGGCACGCGCCTGGCAGGCAGGACGCACCTTGAAAACCAACATCCCCTTCCGGCACGCATAAGCTGTCAGGGCACGACTTCAGTCGTGCCGCAAACGCGGGTGCCCCACCTGGGCGCCCTCGGGGCGCCGCGCTGTTGTTTTTGCGGCTAGGGTCCTGTCCCTCAAGTTCGCAACAAAAAAGGGGTTGTCATCCTATCGAACGGGGCGGTTGTCATCCTGAGCGAACGGGGCCCCAAGCGCTTTTCAGCTTGGGGGTGGTGAGTCGAAAGCCTGCCCTGAGCGAAGCCGAAGGGGATCTGCAGTTGTTTTTCAAAGAACATCTGGGACACCACACTAGGTCTCTGACCGCTTGAAGTTGTACCAACTTGGGTGCCCCAGGTCCCGATTCTGGGACCTGGGAAAGCATGAACTCGACGTACGAAATCATACGGTCAGAGACCTAGGGAACCTCTGAATAAGTCGCTGTATTGGTAGGGCACGACTTTAGTCGTGCCGCAAGCAGCCCAAAATGAAGGCGGGCTTTAGCCCCTGAGGGAACGTGGTTCGGGAATCTGACAGTTGATCAGAGGTTCCCTAGGTCTTTGACAGCCCGAATTGGTACCAACTCCGTGCCCCATCCATTCGCCTGCCGGGGTCCCCACGGACAGGTCTTAGTCCGTGGGGTGGTTACTGGCGAATGGGTGGGAAAGCACAAATCCAAAAGGCACCAAATCATGCTGTCAAAAACCAGGGTGGGCTGGCATGCATCCTGCGAGGAGCCTTTATTGAAGGGGAACGAACAGCGCAAAAAACTCTTTCCGGCGCGCCATGGGCGTCAGGGCTCGACCGGGGTGCCGGGGCACCTCTGGGTCTGGGATGCGTCCCATAAACGCAATGGAATCAACATAAACATGGGCCTCATCCCCTGAGAAAACCGCAGACGGAAACAGCCCTTTCTCCGCCACCGGCAAAGCCCAAATCACCCATTTGTACCAGTTTTTCCAGCTTCGGGTGCTGCTAAAGCAGCACCTTTTCAAGGCAGAACGGCTGCTCGTTCCATCTCCCGGCTATTCCGGATGGTCGGGGGTCATCAGGCAAATGTCGGGCAGATTCCGGTAGCGCTCGGCGTAGTCCATTCCATAGCCAATCACGAAGAGGTTGGGGATGGAGAAGCCCACATAATCGGCGTTGATCTTCTCCAGGCGGCGCGACGGCTTGTCCAGCAGGGCCGCGATGCGCAGCGATTTGGGATGCTGCTGCAGGAAGAGCTTGCGCAGGTAGGAGAGGGTAAGGCCGGTGTCCAGTATGTCCTCCACCACCAGCACGTTCTTGCCCTCGATGGGCTCGTCCAGATCCTTGATGAGCTTGACCGCGCCCGAGGTGCGCTGCCCTTTGCCATAGCTGGAGGTGGCCACAAAGTCGAAGGTCGCATCGGCCTGCACGGCCCGGGCCAGGTCGGCCAGAAAGGGCGCTGCGCCTTTGAGCACGCCCACCATGACCAGCTTTTCGCCGTTCAGGTCACGGGTAATCTGGGCGCCCATCTCGGCGACGCGTTCGGCAATCTGTTGACGGGTATAAAGAACCTCTAAGCCCTGGTAAGTCGTGGTAGCCATGCAACCAGTATCGCCTGAATACCGGGCGGGAGGGCAAGCGGCAGGCAAAAAATCGGCACCAATCGGCGGATCACGATCCCTAGCGGCCGCGCGTCTATACTGAAGACAATATGTTGCCTTATTTGCACATCTGGATTTTGAATATTCCAACATTCGGCCTGATGCTCTGGCTCGCCGCCGTGGTGGCCGCCGTGGTCATGGACCGCTCCTTCCACCGTGCGCGCATCAGCGCGGACGCTGTGGGCATGGTGGCGATTGCGGTGGTGGCGGGCATCGTGGGCGCCAAGCTGTGGCACGTGATCGATACCCCCTCGGATTTTCACGAAATGGGCTGGAGCGTGCTGTGGGATTCAGCCGGCTTTGCCTGGTTCGGTGGGCTGGTTTTCGGCATCTCCGCCCTGCTGTTTCAGGGCTGGCAGGCGCGCATCGGCGCTCTCAGGACACTCGATCTGGCAGCCCCTTCGGCGGCCATCGGCTACGGCATCGGGCGCATTGGCTGCTTCCTCTCCGGAGACGGCTGCTACGGGCTGCCCACCAACCTGCCCTGGGGCATGAGCTTTCCCAACGGCATTGAGCCCACGCTGGTCCGGGTGCATCCCACGCCGCTCTACGAACTGGCCGCCGGGCTGCTCATCGGCTGGTGGCTATGGGTTCGCGGCGGCAAGCCGCGCGGCACGGGAGCCATTGTGGGCGAGTACCTGCTGCTCAGCGGAACAGCCCGCTTCCTGGTGGAGTTTGTGCGCCGCAACCCCAAGGTGCTGTGGGGGTTATCGAACGCGCAACTGGCCAGCCTGGGGTCGGTGGTTGCCGGGGTGGCGCTGATCTGGTGGGCCTCCACGCGGACGGCGACCGGGCCCGTAGCGGCTGCGGTGAAAGCAGCCTAGGTGTGTGTCGGGCATAGCGTTTAGCCAAGACCGATCCAGCGGTTTGCTGGGCAGGTGGTCGATCTGGGGCGCGCAGGCAGTCATCCGGTTGGTA